>Ga0126377_10004257_pt1 | contig 10372 bp, 8 predicted proteins | sample PanSoiMetPlot_22_FD_92647 | JGI IMG/M metagenome (GOLD analysis project Ga0126377, IMG submission 92647) | Tropical forest soil microbial communities from Panama - MetaG Plot_22 | ecosystem: Environmental > Terrestrial > Soil > Tropical forest > Bulk soil | place: Panama | collected 2016-02-17 | reverse complement strand
TGAGGCGAGCGATGGGTCGGTGCGGGAGCGTGCTGCAGCGGACGGGCTGGCGCCCGCCGCTGAGCACGCTCGTGCCGCCGACGGGCTGGCGCCCGCGGCTGGGCACCCTTACGCGGAGCGTGCCCAGCGGCGAGCGCGTGCTCGCCGGCTGCAGCACGATCGGGTGGTCGGTGGCCGATGGCGGCTGATCTCTCTCCTCTCGAGCGGGCGGCGGCTCGGGTGGGGCTGGGGGGGTGGCGCGCGCGCGAGGTGCCGGCGGATCGGCGGCGCGGCGGCTGGTTCACGTTCCGGGACCGCGAGATCCTGGTGAGCGAGCGCGTGCTCGAGCGCTGCCCGCCCTCCGACGCCTGCGCGCTGCTGATGTCCACGATCCTGCTTCGCCGCCGGTGGCGCGCGCCGCGGCGGGTGCTGCTCGGGTCCGTCGTGATCGACGCGATCCTGCTGGTCGCGGCGGCGGCGCTGCTGGCGCGAGGCGCGCGCTGGGCCGCCGCCGCCTGCTTCGTCGCGGCGCTCACGGGGCTGCTCGGCGTGGCGGTCGGCGCGTCCATCTCCCGCGCCCGCGCGGCGCTGCTGGCCGACGACGAGACCGTCGCCCTGCTCGGCGACCCCACGCCGCTGGTGCGCGGCCTCAACCTCATGAACCAGGACGAGATCCATCTCGGCGGGCGGCGCTGGAGCGCGCGCCCGGACCTGCACCGGCGCGCCGAGCGGCTGGCGCGGCTGCACAAGCTGTGCAGCGGGCCGACGCCCGCGCCGCATGCCTGAGCGCCTGCACCTGCGGCTGCACCCGCAGGCCGCGCAGCTCGTCGCGCAGCGCGCGCGCCTGCTGGCCGCGCTGCGCCGCCACCTCGACGAGCGCGGCCTGCTCGAGGCCGACGTGCCGGCCCTGCTGCCGCACGCCGGCCAGGAGAGCCACCTGCACCCGCCGGCCGTGCAGGTCGCCGGCCTGCCCGGGCCGCTGTGGCTGCAGACCTCGCCCGAGCTGTGCCTCAAGCGGCTCGTGTGCGCCGGCGTCCCGCGCGTCTACGCGCTCGGCCCCGCGTGGCGCGGCGGGCGCGAGGAGCTGTCCACGCTGCACCAGCCGCAGTTCTGCATGCTGGAGTGGTACCGGCCCGGCCGGAGCGTGCAGGAGCTGATGGACGACGTCGAGGCCCTCGGCGCCGCGGCGGCCGCCGCGCTGGAGGTTCCCGCGCCCGCCGCGCGCCACGAGCTCAGCGTCGCCGAGGCCTTCACGCGCCACGCCGGCTGCGACCTGCAGCCGCTGCTCGACGGCGACGTGCCCGCCTTCGCGCGCGCCGCGCGCCGCGCGGGCGTCGCGGGCTGCCGCGACGACGACGACCCGGCCACCGCCTTCGGCCGCGTGCTCGTCGAGCGGCTCGAGCCCGCGCTGGCCCGCCTGCCCGGCTGGGTCTTCCTCCACGGCTACCCGGCCTTCGGCGCGGCGCTCGCGCAGCTCTCGCCGGAGGACCCGCGCACCGCCCTGCGCGTGGAGGCCTTCCTCGGCGGCCTCGAGATCGGCAACGGCTACGTGGAGCTGGCGGACCCGGGCGAGCACCGCCGCCGCTGGGCCGCCGAGCGCGCCGCGCGCAGCGACCCGCCGCCGCCCGTCGACGAGGGCCTCCTCTCCCTGCTCGAGCACCCCGGGCTGCCTCCCTGCATCGGCATGGCGCTGGGCGTGGACCGCCTGATGCTCGCGCTGCTCGGCGGCGGCCGGCTCGCGGACGTGCTGCCGCTCTCGCTCGAGCTGCGCGACGACGCGCCCCGCGCGTGATGTAACGCGGCGCGCCCCGCGACGACTGTCGCGCCGTGACGCGGCGCTCACCACGGCGGAGGGGTCTCCGTCGGCCGTCGCGTCCCGCAACGGAGAGAATCGAATGACTTGCCAATTCATGAGCAGGAGCACGGAGGTCTGTGGCGCGGTGCTCGGCGCGCTGCTGTGCGTCGTGGGCTCGGCGGGCGCGGCGCCCGCGAAGGCGCAGGCGCAGGCGCCCAGCGTGCTGGTGTCGCTGTCGGCCGATGACGCGGTGCCGACCGGCGCCGTGCGCGACCAGGACCTGGTCTTCCACGCGCCGGGCACACCGGCGCACGTGGCCTGGCCCTCGGAGACGCTGGCGCTCTACGCCGGCGACCAGAACGGCGCCAACGCGCTGCACACGGTGTTCACCGACATCGACGCCATCGCCACGCGGCCGAGCGGCGGGCCCACGGCGGCGGGGTGGCTGCTGATCTCGATCAGCTCGGACGAGGCCGGGTTCAAGGACGGCGACGTGCTGGCCATCGGGGCGTCGGGCTTCGAGGTCTTCATCCCGGAGGCGGACTTCGTCGCCGCGACGGGCGCCGTGGACGGCAACGTGGACATCGACGCGCTGCAGTTCGACGCCGACGGCTCGATGCTGATCTCGTTCGCCGACAACGAGACCTCCAGCCTGCTGTCCGGGGACACGCCGGGCCTGATCAAGGATGGGGACGTCATGCGGTGGGTGCCCGCCAGCGGCCCGGCCACCATGCTCATCAACGAGACGGAGGTGAACGGCCTGGTGAGCCACGCGCTCGGGGTCACCACGACCACCGGCGACACGATGAGCCTCGCCCGGGAGCCCCTCACGGGCGCGATCCTGTTCACCGTGCAGAGCCCGACGGCCAATGACGCGTCGGTGTTCAGCACGATCAATGGCGGCAGCCTCGTGCCGGGCCAGGCCGAGAGCGACTTCGGCTTCACGACCTCACCCGAGGTCGACGCGCTCGACGTTCCGCTCTGGACCTTCCCCGCCCTGACGGTCAGCACGCCCACGCCGGCGGCCGGCGCCACCGTCGTCTTCCAGATCGCCGGCGGCCAGCCGAACAAGCCCTATGTCACGCTGGCGTCCTTCACCATGGCGTCGTCGCCGTCGCCGTCGCTCGGGGGCTGGGGCGCCTCGGTGCTGGCGCATGACGCGGTCCTGACGGCCACGCTCTACTCCACGCCGGCGCTCATGATGGTGCCCGATGCGCTCGGCCACGCGAGCCTGAGCGTCTCCGTGCCGCCGATCTTCCCGTCGGCGGACTTCGTCGTGCAGGTCCTCAAGCCGGGGTCGCCTGTCGAGGCCAGCAATCCTCTCGTGCTCGAGGTCGCGCAGTAGTATCGCGTCGTGGCGGGCGCTAGGATGGGCGCGTTTCTCGGGGCCGCGAGAACGCGGCCTCCACGCTCCCCAGGCCCGGCGCCCGCCATGACCTCCACGCGACTCGTCCACTGCACCTTCCCGAAGGAGATGATCCGCGAACCGCTGCTCTACAACCTGGGGCGCGACTTCAAGGTCGTCCCCAACATCCGCGGCGCGACGATCAGCGACGAGATCGGCCTCGTCTACCTCGAGCTCGAAGGCAGCGACCACGAGATCGACAAGGCGGTGGCCTACCTCTCGAGCCGCGGCGTGAAGATCGACACCGTCACGGGCGGGATGCCCGGCAGCCTGCCGCCGCGCACGGCCTGACGCGCGCCGCACCGTCGGCGGGCGCTGGCGCGCAACGCTCAGCCGCCTCCTCCGCCTCCGGCGGCTTTCTCCTCTTCCGCAGCGGCCGCGGCCTCGTCGGCCTCGGCCTTGGTCTTCCGGTCCTGCAGGCGCTCCTCGACCATCATCCGGAAGTCCTGGAGCTTCTGCGGGTCGTCGAGCTTGAGCTTCCAGAGCCGGCGCCACTCCTCGATGACGATCACGCGCTTGTTCACGTCGTCCTGGCTCGTGTTCTCGGCGACCATGTCGAAGGCGAAGTGCATCTTCTCGCCCTCGCGGTCGTGCCAGTAGCGCACGAGCTTGCCCGCGTTGCGGATGTCGATGCCGTCCGACATGTTGAGCCCGTTCAGCGCGTTGATGAACTGCGGCGTGATGTCGATGATGTCGGTCGCGTCGAGCTTCGCCTTCAGCTCGCTCGCCTGGCGCGGCGGCACGCCCTCGATGAAGTAGGCGTGCACGGTCTCGGCCCACGCCTTGGCCTGCTCCTCGCTGACGTTCGGCGTCGGCGGCAGCGGCTCGATCGCCACGACCGGGTCGCGCGGGCCCTTGTCGACGGTCACCGGCGGGGGCGCGGCCGCCGGCGGCGGCGCCTGGGCGGGAGCCGGCGCCGTGGCCGCTGGCGCGGGAGCCTGCATCACCTCGGCCTTCGGCGGCTCCTGCTTCATGACCTCGGCCGCCGGAGCCCCGGGAGCGGGCGCCTTCCCGGCCGGCGCGCTGGGCGCGCTCTCAGCCGGCTTGCTCGCGGCCGCCTCGTGTGCGGGCTTGGAGTCCTTCGAGCCCAGGAGCCACGCCAGGACCGCGCCCACGACGACGACCGCGCCGATCACGATCGGCACCACGGGAAGCTTCTTCGGCGCGTCCTCGCCAGCGTCCGACGCGTCCGCCGCTGCGCGAGCCTTCCGCGGCGCCGCGGCGCCTGGCGCGGCGCGCCGGGCGGGCTCCGAGCCGTGCGCTCGCGGCGCCGCCGTCGAGCCAGGTCGCGCCGGCGCGGCGGGACCTGTCGCTGCCGTCGGCGGCCGTGGCGCGGGAGCTGGCGGTGCTGCCGGCACGGGCGGTGCCGCGGGCGCCGACGCCGGCGCGGCGGCCGGCGGGATCACCACGCGGCCGCCGCACTTGGCGCACTTGGCCTGCGTCGCGGTCGTCGTGTCGGGCACCTTGAAGCGGGCACCGCAGTCACTGCACGTGCCGACTCGGGTCATGGAGTGCATCCAGCGCGGGGACGGTCGGGGCCGGGCACAGTAGGTGCCGCCGCCAGACCGGTCAAGGGCGGCCGCGGCCGCGGGTGACGCGGCGCATCCGCCGCGCGCGCGTCAGAACTCGTCGTGGAGCCAGGCGCTGATGACGTCGGGGTCCAGCGGGCCGAGCTTGTCCTCGAGGACCGCGCGCGTGTCGCCCGGGTCGCCGCCGTAGACGGCGGGGCCGCCGCCGGGCCAGGCGCGGTCGTGGAGGGCGCCGAGCTCGGTGAGCAGCTCGCGCAGCGTGGCCGGCTCGCGCGCGGCGAGCCAGGCGATCGCGGCCCACGTGACCATCTGCGGCTCCTGCGGCTGGCCGGCCACGGCATCGAAGGCGGCGAGGCGCGGGAGCGACCAGTCCTTGTTCTTCTGGTGCTTGTCGAGGTACTGGCGCGTGCGCACGGGCCAGTCGAAGTGATCGGAGGTGTTCACGAAGCCCGTCGCATTGAGCTGGTAGACGGTCTTGTAGAGCTTGATCTCGACCATCTCGCCGACGCCCCACAGGATGTTGGGCGGCTGCTCGCCGGCGCGCGCGGTCAGCAGGCACTGCGCGAACTTGTGCACGATCTCGTTGGGGAGCTGGAACTCGCCCTCGCCGGTGATGTCGTACGTCGGCTGGATGAAGAACGGCGCGGCACGGCGCGTGAGGCCGGCCGGCTCGCCGTGCACGCGCGTCGCGTCCTCCTCGAGCAGCAGCTGCTTCTCGACGAGCAGGTCGAGCAGCTGCGTCCAGGCCTTGGAGCGGATGCCCTTCTCGTCGAAGACGAAGGCCACCGTCGCGCGCGGCAGGCGGTCGCCGACGGTGGGGACCAGGGGATCGAGGATGCCGAAGGCCTCGTCCATCCAGGCGGCCGCGTCCTCGAGCATCTGGTCGCGCGCGCCGCCGATCACGATCTGCTCGGGCCCGCCGCTGACCACGATGCGCAGGCCGAGCTTGCCGGCGGGCTCGGCCCAGAAGTTGAGCGCCTCGCGCACGGCGGGCGAGAGGCTCTTCTCGAGGCTGCGGCCCGTGACCTCCTTGTGATTGTGGAGCACCTTCATGTCTGCCGCGGCAGGGAACAGGATCTCGCGCTCCGGCGGCGTCGCGCCGCGCAGCACGACCGACGGCTCCGCGGGCTCAGATTCCGGGGGCTCGGATGCCGGGGGCTCGGATGCCGGGGGCTCGGAGGCCGGCGGCGGCGACGGCACGCCGGGCGGCGCAACCGCGACGCCCCCGTCGCCACCCGGCTCGCCCGGCCGCGGCGGGCCGCCGGTCGCGCCGGGCGCGCCGGGCGCGCCGCCCTCCGGCTTGGGCGGTGCGTTGGCGGCCGCCTCGGACTCGGCCGACTGCTTGGCGAGCGCGTCGTCCCAGCCCGCCAGGTCGGAGCCAGCGTCGGAGCCGCGCTTCTCGCGGCCCGCGAGCTCGGGCGTCGACGCGATCGGGACGGCGACGAAGTCGCTCCCGTTCTGGTGCTGCCAGCGCAGCCACGCGGCGACGGCGGCGTGGTTGCCGGCGCGCCAGGACTGCGGCGAGGCTTCGGCGGGCTGCTCGACGGCGTAGGTGGACGGGCGGCCGGTGATGCGGCGCAGCGCGAGGTCGAGCAGCGCCTCGCGGGGGACGTCGGGCTCGGGCTGGGTCTCGAGGTGCCGCAGGTGATCGACGAGCGCGGCCACGCCGGTGTGCGGGTCGGCGAGCAGCGCGGCGAGCGCCGCGTCACGCGGCTCGCCGGGCGGGCTGTCGAGCAGCGCCTGCACGCGCTGGCCGGCCTCGGCGCGCGCGGCCTCGTCGGCGCCGGCCGGCCACTGCACCTCGGGGATGATCTCGAGGCTCAGCATCGGCTTGGGGAGCAGGCCGCTCGCGCCGGCGGGGTTGGCGCCGGCGTAGTAGGGCTCGCCGAGCACGAGGTCGAGCAGGAGCCCGTCGGGCGCGAGCACGAGCAGCAGCTCCCGCTCGCGGCCGGCCAGCGTGTTGGTCATGACCACGCGCAGGATGCGGCGGTCGGGGACGGGCCCCAGGCCCGCGTCGGGGTCGGCCAGCGCCTCGACGGAGCGCAGCGAGGCGTCGCGGTTGTAGCTGTAGTTGCTGGCGGTCCAGGCCTTGCAGGCGTCGCGCCGCTCCAGCATCTGCGCCTCGTCGTCGAGCGCGGACCAGGGCTGCGTGCCGAGCCCGCGCTGCAGGCGCTCGTCGGCGCGGCGCTCGAAGTCCACGAGCGCGGCGAGCGCGGGCGCGTCGCCGCGGCGCAGCACGTCGATGACCTTGCGGGCGAGCTCCTCGTCGGCGTCCGTGGGGGCCGACTGCGGGGGCGCGGGGGCTGGCGGCTCGCCCGCGGGCCGGCCGGCGAGGGCCGGCGGGGCGAGCGGCGCCAGCAGGGCGAGCGGCGCGAGAAGGGCGAGCGCCCTGTGCAGCCGGACCATCGTGCCTCCTGCTCCCTGGGGTGGGCGCCCGTTGTCCGCCGCCCGTGACTTCCGTGTTTGCGACGGCCGGCTGCGCGGCCGGCTTCCCATGCGATGGACGCGCCGCGGACCGGACAGGGCTACAGACCGGGCGGGACCGCGACGCCGCGGTCCTTATCATGCAGAACAACCAGCGGCGACGGAGCGCGTCCGCTGCTCGTGAAGGGTCCGCGGGCCGGGCCCGCCGACGGACGCCATGACCGAGACACGCTTTCGCATCGAGACCGGGTTCGTGCCCAGCGGCGACCAGCCGGCGGCCATCGCCGCGCTGGCCGACGGCTTCGGGCGCAAGCGGCGGCAGGTCCTGCGCGGCGTCACCGGCTCGGGCAAGACCTTCACCATGGCGCACCTGATCGAGAAGCTGCAGCGCCCGACGCTGGTGCTGGCGCACAACAAGACCCTGGCGGCGCAGCTCTACGACGAGTTCCGGAACCTCTTCCCGCGCAACGCCGTGGAGTACTTCGTCTCGTACTACGACTACTACCAGCCCGAGGCCTACGTCGCGCGCACGGACACCTACATCGAGAAGGAGGCTTTCATCAACGAGCACATCGAGCGGCTGCGCAACAGCGCGACCCGCTCGCTGCTCGAGCGGCGCGACGTGCTCATCGTGGCCTCGGTCTCGTGCATCTACGGCCTCGGCAGCCCGGAGTTCTACGAGGGCCTGCGCGTGAGCCTGCGGCGCGGGCAGCGCATCGAGCGCGACGACATGCTGCGCGCGCTGGCCGCGATCCAGTACCAGCGCGCGCCGCTGGAGTTCCGGAACGGCACCTTCCGCGTGCGCGGCGACGTGGTCGAGATCTTCCCGGTCTACGAGGAGGCGCAGGTCGTGCGCGTGGAGTTCCTCGACGACGAGATCGAGACGCTCGCGCTGGTGGACCCGCTGCGCGGCGTGGTGATCGAGGACCTCGAGCAGGTCGCGATCTACCCGGCCAGCCACTACATCACGCCGCGCGACCGGCTGGACCAGGCGCTGGTCTCGATCCGCGCGGAGCTGGAGGAGCGCCTCATGGAGCTGCGCGGCCAGGGCAAGCTGCTCGAGGCGCAGCGCCTGGAGCAGCGCGCGCGCTTCGACCTCGAGCTCATGGAGGAGTCGGGCTTCTGCGCGGGCATCGAGAACTACAGCCGACACCTCGACGGCCGCAAGCCCGGCGAGCCGCCCGCCACGCTGCTCGCCTACTTTCCCGACGACTTCCTCGTGATCGTGGACGAGAGCCACCAGAGCCTGCCGCAGGTGGCGGCCATGCGCCGCGGCGACCTCTCGCGCAAGGCCACGCTCGTGGAGCACGGCTTCCGCCTGCCGTCCGCGATCGACAACCGGCCGCTCACCTTCGAGGAGTTCGACACGCTGCTGGACAAGGTGCTCTACGTCTCGGCCACGCCGTCGAGCTGGGAGGTCGGGCAGGCGGGCGGCGACGTGGTGGAGCAGATCATCCGGCCCACGGGCCTGCTGGATCCGCCCGTGATCGTGCGCCCGGCGCGCGGGCAGGTGGACGACCTGCTCTCGGAGATCCGCGCCGTGAGCTCCCGCGGCGAGCGCGTGCTCGTGACCACGCTCACCAAGCGCATGGCCGAGGAGCTGACCGACCACTACGCCGGCCTCGGCGTGCGCGTGAAGTACATGCACAGCGACATCGACTCGATCGAGCGCGTGGAGATCATCCGCGGCCTGCGCCTCGGCGACTACGACGTGCTCGTGGGCATCAACCTGCTGCGCGAGGGCCTCGACCTGCCGGAGGTCGCGCTGGTCGCGGTGCTCGACGCGGACAAGACCGGCTTCCTGCGCAGCGCCACGAGCCTCGTGCAGACCATGGGCCGCGCCGCGCGCAACGTGCACGGCCGCGTGATCTTCTACGCCGAGGAGACCACCGACGCGATGAAGGCCGCGATCGACGAGTCCGAGCGCCGGCGCGCGCTGCAGTCGGCGCACAACGCGGCGCACGGCATCGTGCCCGCCACGACCACGCGCTCGGTGGACCGCCCGCTGGCCGCGGCCGTCTCCGAGGACGAGGCCGCCCCGCGCGCCGACGCCCTGCCCCCGCCGCCCGTCGAGCCCGGCGACCTGCGCAAGACCATCGAGCGCCTGCGCAGGGAGATGCTCGCCGCCGCCGAGGCCCTGGACTTCGAGCGCGCGGCGAAGCTGCGCGACCAGGTCCGCCAGCTCGAGGCCGCGGAGCTGCGCTACCTCTGATTGCATGCAAGGTGAGCGCATGCCCCCTGACGTCAAGCATGGTGACCGCATGAGCGATGCCCAGGACACGCCGTCCACCGCGCTGCCCGCGCACGAGACGCACAGCGAGCGCCGCGAGCGGCTGCTCGGCGTGGTCGCGCGGCTGCCGACGACGCCCGGCGTGTACCTGTTCCGCGGCGTGGACGGCGCCGTCGCCTACGTGGGCAAGGCGCGCAACCTGCGCGAGCGCGTGAAGAGCTACTTCGCGCGCTCGGGCGACAGCCGCCGCGCGGTCGTGTTCGTGGACCGCTACGTGCACGCGATCGAGTTCGTCAGCACGCAGACCGAGCCCGAGGCGTTCCTGCTCGAGAACAAGCTCGTCAAGCGGCACAAGCCCGCCTACAACATCAAGCTCCGCGACGACAAGGACTTCCTGTACGTGCGCGTGGACCGGCGCCACCCGTTCCCGGCGCTCACCCTGGCCCGCAGGCCGCGCGCGCGCAGCCGCGGCGTGAGCTTCCACGGGCCGTTCGCGAGCGCGCAGGCGCTGCGCCGCACGCTGCGACTGATGGGCGCGATCATCCCGCTGCGCGAGTGCACCGACCGCGAGTTCGCCGGCCGCACGCGCCCGTGCATCAAGTACGACATGGGGCGCTGCTGCGGCCCGTGCGTCGGCCTCGTGACGCAGGAGCAGTACGCGGAGCTGCTCGACAGCGCGCTGGACGTGCTCGCGGGCCGCGTCGACGACGTGGTCACGGGGCTGCAGCAGCGCATGGCCGACGCCGCCACGGGCCAGCGCTACGAGGAGGCCGCGCGCCTGCGCGACCAGATCGGCTTCCTGCGCCAGGCCACGCGCCTGCAGCAGGTGGAGAACACCGGGCTGCAGGACGGCGACGTCGTGGGCCTGCACCGCGCCGGCGAGCTGGCGGAGGTCGTGGTGCTCTTCTTCCGCCACGGCGCGCTCGTGTCCAGCAGCCAGCACGCGCTCGACAGCGTGCTGCCCGACGAGGAGCTGCTCGCGGGCTTCCTGCTGGAGTTCTACGCCGGCG
>Ga0126377_10004256_pt1 | contig 10375 bp, 17 predicted proteins | sample PanSoiMetPlot_22_FD_92647 | JGI IMG/M metagenome (GOLD analysis project Ga0126377, IMG submission 92647) | Tropical forest soil microbial communities from Panama - MetaG Plot_22 | ecosystem: Environmental > Terrestrial > Soil > Tropical forest > Bulk soil | place: Panama | collected 2016-02-17 | reverse complement strand
AAGGTCATGCCGAACGCGCTCAACCGGCCGGCCAGCGCCTCTATGGTCCGGTCCATGTCGGCCCGCTCAACGCGCGGCAACGCCTCGCGGCTGGCATGCGGGTCGCCTTGGTAGGTTATCAGGACACCGCTCGGGTGCAGCCCGGCGAGCAAGAGCTGTTGCCCATAGGACAGAAGCTCAATCTTGGCTACTTCGCTTCCGTCCGGGCCGCGTACCTTGATGGTCCACTTGGCCCGCACCGGGTCATGCGGTTGGAAGTAGACGAGCGCGAACCGCGCGCTGTTCGGCCGCGTGCGGGCCAAGGTTTTCCCGAGTTGCGCCTCTACCGTGTCCCGGATGATTGCGGCCAGCTCGGTTGCATCATGGTCAAGGTCGACGTCAACGAACAGGACCTCGCCGCCGCGAACCCCGATGTTGAACCCGGCCCGGCCCCAAACGGTCACGTCGGCGGCGCTCGCCGCCAGCTCGCGCCAGCCCTCGACGGCCGGTTCCTTGCCGTTCAAGGGAATGACGTTGCGATACGCCTGATAGATCGCGGACCATTCGTGCGGCGCGACCGCCGACCATGCCTCTTTGGCGCTCATGTCGGAACCCCTGACTTTCGGCCAAGTCCAGCGCCGCGCGCCCCGAGCTGTCAACGGCAAAAGGGCCGGAGGTTGTCCTCCGGCCCCTGCGCATCACACTGACAATTCCTTTTCGTAATATCGGCGCTGTCGCGCGAGCTTCCGCAATGCGGTTTCCGCCCGGCGCTGTTTCCGTTCCCAGCGGTCAATTGAGGCGAGGACGCGCTGGTAACGTTCCTGTCGCGGGTCGTCCTTGGGCGTGTCCACTTTTGGCGACAACCAACCGTTGCTGACGACATACTGGACCAGCCTCAGCTCCAGCTCGGCATGGATGGCGCCATGGTTCTTGCGCAACCGGTTAGCCTTGCTGGACATGATATGCGACACGTCATGGACCATCCGGCGCCAGCCGGCGCGGAGGCTGTTGCGGGTCCCGCTGGTCGACCCCCAGCAACGGCGCGGTTCATGATAGCTGTAGGGTTTGGCGCCGGGCGGGACGCCCTCGCGCGTGGCGAATGTCCGCCACAGCTTGCGGGCCGCCTTGCCGGCGTCCTCGATTGTCAGGGTCGGCACATCGGCCGGCCACGCGGCATTGACCGCCGCGTAAGGGTCCCCGGCGTCCGGGGTTTCAGTCGTCACAGGCTAGGTCCTTTCTCATTGACAACGAAAGCATAATAGCACAAGCTGAACACAATGTCCAGCAAATTAGTCGTGTCCAATTTGCAGGACAGCCATGCAAGAATTGCACTTGTCTAGTTTTGTGGACTGTCCTATAATAGCGCCATCGCAACGGAGGACTGACATGATTGACGGACTGGACGCATGGGAAGAGGAGGAGGCGGCCAAGCGCCGCGCGCAATTCGCCAAGGACGAGGCGGCGGTCAAAGCCAAGATGGCAGCCGACCCGGTCCCGGAGGCGACGGAGGAGGTAGAGGACGAGGACGAGGACGAGGACGAGGACGCCTAGTGCGTCCTCCGCTTGAATTCGCGGACCACGCGTCGGCCTTCCGGGGAGGCGGCCCATTGGTGCGCCTCCTCTTTCGTTGCGTCGAATTCCCCGGCCATCACGCGACCGGCCAGCGCGTTCGCCTTGACCGACCGCAGCTTGGCCAGCTCGATTACGAGGTCGAGTTGCGGCAACGCCAGCGGCGACAGGAAATCATGCCAGTAACCGGTCGCGGCCTTGTCGGCCATGGCGTCCAGCCCGATTTCCCGGAGCGCCGCCGCGAGCTTGTCCTTGGTATGCATCACCAGTCCTGCCACGGTGCGGGTTCGGTAATATCCCAGCTCCCGCCGTTGGCCTCATCCCATGTCGCATGGAAATAGCCCTTGGCGTAGACCAGCAAATTCCAGACTTCCGCCGGGACCGCTTGCTCCCGCGCGTTCTTGTGACCCCGGCCATAGACGAGGCACCGGCCGGGGACCGGGACCGCACTGGACGATAAAGACCGCTGGACCTTGACTATTTCTGCGGACATGGTCGGACCCCTATCTCGTTAACGATCCTGTCCAGCTCCTCCATGTCACCGGCCGCATAGGCTTTGTGCATGCGGAGGAACCCCTCCAGCTTGTCGGCAACCGGACAATCCTCCTGTCGGCAAATCGCTATCAGGCCGTCCAGCCCGACCGCGAGCTGGTCCCCGGCGTCGGCCCGGAACCGGAGCCGCGCCAGCGCGCGACGCGTCATGAGCGCCCAAGGCATGACTACGCCCTCCTGTTCGATTTTTTGTTTCAGCCGCATGGCCCAAATAGGGCCATCCGAAAGCCTACCATGTGACGGTCCGTTGACGAGTCCTTTTTTATGGACAGGGTTCGCGTTTCGGCTAGTCCCGCACCGGCCGGCTGTCCCGGTGCGCGGCCCGCTCGCGCTCCAGCTCCGCGTCGGCGCGCCGGCCATACTCCCCGGCCGCGACGCTATCCAGCCCGGTTTTTCCAGCCTGCAACAGGTCCTCTCCCCGGAGGATACGGGCCGCCATTTCAAGCTGGCCCCGCACGTTTTCCACGGTCGCCACGATGTTACCCAACAGCGCCGGGTTCATGGTCGTGTGTGCGGTCCACCGCTGGTAACGCAAGAGTGTATCGCGGGCGACCGGGTCGCGTTCCGCCGCGTCGGCTAGTCCGTCGATAATCCAGCTCGGAACAATGACGAGGTCGGACATGTGACGTTTCCTTTTCGGCTTGCGCGGCTTCCCCCAGCGCGCCGCAGCTCCCATGCGGGCTATCTCGCTGCGGCGCTCGGGGGACAGGAGGAGCGCGCGGACGATACCGCCGCGCCGTTTACCCGGCCCAATCATCGGCCGGTTTCTGTCCGCCAAACCGAGCAAGGACCTCGTCCAGTGCCAGCATGACGTTTTTCGTCCCGCCGTTGGTCATGATGACCTCGGTTTGCCGGCCGCCATGGGTTGCCTGTAGGGCGACGACTTGCTCGGGGTTGACGGCAAAGGGTTCATGGCCCTCTACCAGCTTGACGAATTTTGCCGACATGGTCAGTCCTCCAGCTCCCGGTTGCCGGCCGCTATCTCCCGGTAAATCTCCCGGTCCTCCTCCGACATGGTCGTCCAGCTTTCGCTTGCCGACTTGCGTTCCGCCCTCACGTCGCTTTCGTACAGCAGGAGCGCGAGGGTTTCGATGTATGGGTCCTTTACCTTTGCCATGGCGCTTACCTCCATTCTTCCCGACTGGTTTTCTGGACATGACCGGCGAGCCTCCATATGCCGTTAAACGCGGTCACCCACTCATAGCCGTTGTCGGTCAGCCATGCATGGACACGGTCGCGACCGCCAGCGGTCACCATGTTTCCCTCCATGTCGCGAACGCTGGCGATGACCTCGTCCCCCTCGTTCAGCCGCAGTGTTTCGACATGGACTTGGACAATGTCCGGGAAACGGGTCATGGCCGGGTCCTCAGCTCTAGGACCTCCTCACGCAATTCCTTGAGCTGCGTTTCCATCGCGTCCAGCCGGACCCCGTGCCACTCAACCGTGTCCTTGAGCTTTTGCGACGCTTGCAGCCCTTTGTTATATTTTTTCATGTCAAGGTCCAGTCGCACGCCCTTGACGATACCCACGGTCGTTTTGGTCAGCGTTGCAATTCGCTCGTCCGACCAGCCGTTGACGTAGTCCTTTCCATCCTTGTTCCAATGCGCGCGAAGTACGTCCCCGACCTCTATTATCTGTCGTCGGGTCGCTTTCTGAAATTTAGACATGGTCGTTTTCTCCCTGACTTTAGAGCTTGCCGTATCTCGGCAATACCCCGCCCTCCGCTGAAAGCGGGATGTCGGTCCCCCAATGCGGGGGAATGCTCATGAGGTTGAGAACGCCGTCCAGAACGTCGTCGGCCCGCGCCTCCGGGACCTCCGCGACCAGCTCGTCATGCACGGTCAGGACCAGCGCCAGCCCGGCGGCGTCCAGCGCCAGCATGACGCGGGTCAGGAGGTCCCGCGCAATCGCTTGGACGATATTCTCGACCAGCGCCGCGCCGTAGGTGTAGAGCAAATCCCAGCGCCGGGTATGGTTCAACCCCATGTAATGCAGCCGGGGACGCGGGACCTTGTTCGTGTCCAGCCGGTCCTTGATACAGGCATAGGGATAGGCCAGCGCCCGACCGCTCGGGAGCCGGCACCAAAGGACTTGCGAGCGATACAGCCATTCGACACAGCCGCACGGGAAGGTGACGCCGGGGTTCCGCACCGCGTCCATGGCGGCCCGCTCTTGCGCGTACCAATGCTGGACGATGGCGTCGTTTTTCTGGCGATAGGCCGCGATGGCGCCGATGGCAAATTCAATGCTGACCGGAATATTAGACAGGACACACTGTTCCCAAAACCGGGGACCGCCTAGGCCGTAGCCGGCGCCAAGGACCAGCGCCTTGCCGACTTGGCCCTCTATCTTGTGAACCTTGCGGTTGACGGGGTAGCCGTAAACGCTGGACGCCATTTCGGCGTAGGCGTCGCGGTTCTTGTCCGACAAAGCGGACAGCATGTCGAGCTGACCGGCGGCCCAAGCGTTGACGATAGCCTCGATTTTGGAAAAGTCCGTGACAATGAACGAGTGCCCCGGCGCCGGTATGAAAAACGTGCGGAGACAATCGGACACGACTTGCAGGACCGGACCATAGAAACAGTCGATAAGGTCGGCCCGCTTCTGGCGCATGAGGTCGACCGCCGCGACGCAGTTGGCGAACGACATTTCCGGCCGGGGCCGGGGCATGTTCTGGAGCTGGACCCCTACAGAGGAGAACCGGCCTGTCCCGGCGCCGTAGTAGACCAGCGCGCCCCGGAGCCGGCTGTCCTGCGGCGTCGTCCGGGCCATGATGGCCTTGAGCTTGCCGACACTGGTTTTCGCCGCCTCCAGCCGGGTTTGGATAACGTTGTCGACTACGTCGGGGACATGGTCGGCCGTCGCGTTGAACAGCTCCAGCGTTTTGCGCCGCGCGTTGGGGAGCCGGACGAGGTATTCCTCCATGAAGGCTAGGAGTTTGTCGCGCTGCATCGGGGAATGGACCGCGCTGTCGCCTTTCCAGTCCTCCGTCAGCTCCCGGATGCGCCGGCCTAACCCCTGCGTTGCCTCTTGCACCATGGGGATAGCGCCGCGCACGGCGGCCCGGTCGACGCGGACCCCGCGCTCGTTAATCCGGGTCGTCAGCTCGTAGAGCTTCTGTTCGTCGCCCCGGAGGTCCAGCAACCGGCGCCGCAGCGGGCGCAAAACCTCTATGTCGCGCCGCGCGTAGAGGGTCAGCCGCTCATGGTCGCCGGGGTCCTCGTTCCATACCGGCTCAAGGTCGTTCGTCCAGCCTATCGGCTTGCACATTTGACGCATGAGCTTGGCGCCGTCCTTGTCCTTTTCTACGGACAGCCGGACCGCGTGCGCCGCGCCGTCAAGGTCGCGCGGCAACCCCATGCTGGACGCCATGGCAGCGGTGCACCGGCATTGCTCGTATTTCAGTCGCGGCCAGCCGCGCGGCGCGAGGACGGCATTCCAGACGGTGACGTCGAATTCGGCATTGTGGATATAGATGATTGCGCCGTCGCTGATAGCGACCGCGAGGTCATAGGGGATTGGTTGTCCGGTTTTCCAGACGTAGACCGGTCCCTCGTCAATGGCGTACTGGACCCGGATAATTTCAGTGTAGGCGCTTTGGGCATAATAGTAGACACCGGCCGATTTGAGGTCGACGTCGGACCGGGTTTCCGTGTCAAGGTAGACCTCGCACCGGGTCATCGGAACATGTCCTCGTACCAATCCCAGCGCCGGTATTCCGGGGACTGTCGCGCGTGGCTTCCCGGCGCCCGCATGGCGCGCCATGTTCCGGTCGGGACGATATGGCCCCGGTCCAACAGTATCTTTGTCAGCGCGCCCCAAGCGTTGGAATGGTGCGGCCGGCCGACGCGGGCGACGACGCCCGGCCTCAGCTCCTCCGATATGAACGGTGCGGTCGGGAGGATGGCCCGCGCCGCGTCGACAGCGCGCGCCATCCAGTCGCCGGCATTGTCCGCGACTTGCGCGAGCGCCGCGTCTCGCGCGGCTTTCTCGCGGTTCGGGGTCATCGGAACATGTCGTCCGTCGACCCGCCGGACCCGAACATGGGGTCCTCCCCGAGCGGCGTGAAATCGTCCTCCGGTCGCGCCCGGCCGCCGATAGGCTCGCCGTCCGCGACTTTCTGGACATGGTTCAAGCCGAACGACACGCCCTTGTTGCCGCGCGTGTCATAGGCGAACGCCCGGACCGACGCGATGACCACGCAACCCGGATAGATTTCGTTGGCGTTGACAATCGGTTGGACGCGCCGGTCGACGACGCCCGGTTGCTGGTTACTGTTCGTGTTGATGTAGATTTTGCCGGCGCCGTAGCCCTTGGCGTCGCCCTTGTCCTCGCCGCGCCGCCACGGGAGCCGCACGCGGTTTTGTTTGACCATGTCGTCAAAGTTTTTCCATTTCTCCCGGCCGGCATGGAACGCGGCGTCCCTCAGCCGCTCCAGCGTCGCGCGCTCCTCTTTCAAATCGAAAATCAGGGTCGCGCTGAATTTCGGCTCGTCCCCGGCCTTGACCGCACGCGGGCGGAAAAGGTGCGGGTAGGACAGGACCGCTTTGCCGGTAATCACCTTGCACGGGTCGGGAAGGTTCTTGTCGTCAGGCATGGCTATCCCTTTCGCGGAAACGGGGTCCACGTTGTTCGGCCTCTACGGGGCAACGGTGCGCCGGATGGTTACGGCATGACCAGTTAACCGGTCATTCGATACGCTTAAAGTCCCCCTCAATCGTCGGACGTTGCGCCGGTCGCATGTCGATTGCCGGGACGAGGTTGTGTCCCGAGCTGACCGCGTGAACGAGCGTCACCGGGCCGTCCTCGGTTTGGGATTTGAACATGTGCCGTAGGTGTTTCGGCGCGACCTTTTCCATTTGCGCCGGGGACCTCAGCTCGGGGTCCTCCATGACCTCTTGAATGGACATACCATTCTTGAGGAGATACTGTTTCGCGCCTTCCGCGTCCTTCCACTTGCGAAGCGCCCGCTTGGGGACGAGCTTCCATCCGGGGAGGTCGACGCCGCCCTCAGCCAACGCCAGCGCATGCGCCTTTACCGCCGCGCTAAACGTGTCCAACAGCTCAATCTTGGGCAGCAACGCGACCAGCTCGCTCGGGGTCATGAGGTTGGGCACGGGTGGTGCTCCTCCGAAATCCATACGCGCTTGCTCCAGCGCCCATGTCCGCAAAGCCGGACAACGCGGCTTGGCCGGACAGAAAACGCAATGGTCCCCGGCCTGCAACGGTGCGTCGGGGTCCATGGTGCGCTCCAGCGCCTTGCGTAGGACCTCTATCCAATCCCATAGGTCGACCACGTCGACAGGCCAGCGCCGGACCGGCCCTAGCCGGTGCGGACACCGGGGTTGCACGATGACCAGCTCTATGCGGTCAAACCGGTAGGTCGTTTGCAGGGTTCGGAACGCGCCGACCCCGTAAATCAGGAGTTGCTTGTTCTCGACCGCCTCAACCGGAATGCCTTTTCCGCCCTTGAAATCATAGACGCGCAACAGGCCATCGCTGACCAGACACGCGTCGTTCGTGCCGAAAAGGCCGTCCCAAATTTCGGACAGGTCGAACCGGTGCTCTATGAACAGCTCGCCGCCGGTTTCCAGCCAATCGGCATTGATGGTATCTATGTAGAGCTGGACGGCGTCCATATGGTCCTCGTCCATGGGGACGCCTAGGAATTCCTCGCCGGTCCCGTCGCTGGCCGGCCGGCCCTTGCGGAGGCAACGCTCCGCAAGGGCGTGCATGGCCGACCCCTCAACCGCGTAGACAGACGGAACGCCTTCCCCGACCTCGCGCTCCATGCGGATTGAGCCGGGACAGGGAAACCAGCGTTCCGCCTTGCTCGCTCCCCATAGGCTATGGGAGCGACCGGCGTGCTTTCCGCTCATGGGCAGGAAATCAGGGTTGGCCACGACGCTAGACCTTCCCCAGCTCCGCGAGGGTCGACACGTACTTGTCCGGGGGAACGTCGCGGACTTTCTCAAAACCCAATTCCTTGAGCTTGCCCCTGACCGCGTCGTCCTTGCCTTTGCCTAGGAGCTTTTTGACCGCGTCAATAAACTCCTCCGGGGATTTGAATTGCGGCCCCGTGTCCGCTTTTGCGGCCGGCGGCGTCGCCATGAGGTCGGGGTCCGCACCGGCCTTGCCGGTTCCCAACCCGAGCGGGTCGTCGTCCACGATGGTCCCGGAAGTGGCAGCCCCGGCGCCATCGGCTTTCTGTTCGTTCGCCGCCTTTGGCGGACGGCCCGGCCCGCGCTTGGCCGGCGCGTCGGGATTGGTCATGTTGGGGCCAGTCGCCGCGACAACGGTTTCCCCGGTCATTGCCGCAATGGCCTTGAGGTTGAGCATGAATTCGTTCGGGTTGTCGCCCGAAATGCTAAGTTGGATCATGTCACGTTAACCAGTCAGAGACCGCGTCCGCGACGGCGGGACGTTGGGCTGACGGTGCGGCGGGACCGTCCAGCCAATCGTCATCGGCCCCGAGCTGCGGCTCGGGGTAGACCGGCGCTTCATTGCGCAAGGCGGCAATCAAGGACCGGTTAATCAGGTCGGGGGTTATGTCCTCAATACTGGACAACCGACGCGCTATCAGGAGCGCCTGTCCGCGCTCAACCGGCGTGTCCCCGAGACAGAGGCGGACATGGAGCGGGTTGGTTTGCCCCATGCGATAGCCGCGTGCGATCACTTGCGCGTTGTTCGCCGCCGTGAAATCCAGCTCGGCAAAGAGCATGTCGGTCGCCGCCGTCAGATTGACCGCCGTCGACCCGGCCTGTAGCTGGACGATGCATGCGCGAACGCGCGGGTTGTCCTGAAAAAAGTCAATGGCGCGCTGTCGGTCGGTCGCGGACTGACCGCCCCGGATTTGAACCGGCGCCAGCTCCATGTTGCGACAGCCGTCATACAGCTCGTCCATGACGTCCCTATGGTGCGCCGCTATCAGGACCTTCCGCACCGGGCCGCCTAGGACCGGGTCGACCGCCAACAGCTCGCCGGCCAGCTCGCAAATGCTGGAGGCGCGTTGCATCGCAGCGAATTCCAAGGGTTGGTAGGCGTGACGCCCTATGTCGGCGTCCAGTGCGTCGGCAATGTCCTCGTCCGTGTCCAGCGGGTCGACCTCCATGGCGTCGGCCGCTGCGGCGAGCTGGTCGCGGGCAAGGCCGTAGGTCGACATGACGTGCGCGAACACATGGAGCGGCGGGAGCTGGCCGACGACGTCCTCCCGGCGTCGGCGCCGATACAGTCCCTCCAGTCGGCGCCGGAGGTCGACCTCGTTCCGGCCAGACTGGATTATGTCGACCGTGGCGCCGTTGGGGAGGTCCTTTTGGGCGACGACGCAAAACTGGTCGCGGAACGCGTCGCGCCCCAGCCGGACGCCGCCGTGCATGCAAGCGGTCGGGAACCAAACAAACAAGTGCGGCCACAGGTCCAGCGGCGAGTTGCGCATAGGCGTCCCGCTCGCAAGGATGACCTTTTTCATCTGTCCGGCTAACCAGACAATATTGGTCGACCCCGGCGGTTCGGCGTTGGCCCGATAAATGATATTGGTCCGTTGCGCGTCGGCATTGCTGCAATAATGGTGCTCGTCCAGACACGCGAGGTCATAGGACCGGCCCCGGAGGTCGGCCAGTAATTCGACGTTCTTGTCCTGTAGGCGCTCGTAATTGACGATAATTACGCCTTGGAACCGGGGCGGCGGGATAGGGCCGTCGATACCGACCACGAACACCGGCCGGCGCCGGGTTTGCCATTTCTGGATTTCTCGCCGCCAATTTTCCCGAGCGATGGCCGGACACAGAACGAGGATATTGAACGCCTCTAGCTGGTCCGCCGTCAGGACCATAATGCAGCTCTTGCCGACCCCCATATCATGCCAGTTAAAAACCGCGCGCTGGACCCGCAGCTTTTCGACGTTCCAAGCGGCGTCCTCGCGCTGGAATGGCTTTGGTTCGTGTTTCATGGATCAAGGTCCGGGTCATGGTCGGGAGTTTTGCGCGGACGGCCCCGGCCTCGCTTGACCGGTTTCGGCGGTTCCTGACCCGGATCGTTGGCCGGTGCGCTCTTGCCGGCCGGGAGGACGTAATTGCCCTCAATGAGGATCAATTTCCCGAGCTTTTTGTGCGGGATTAATCCGCGCTTTACCCGACGGTAGATGTTGGCGACCGACGTTCGTAAAATGTCGGCCGTCTCCTCCGGGGTATAATAATCGCGAGTGACCGGCAAGGACATGGCCCGTCTCCCGGTGACGACGTTTGAACGGCGTTGAACCTCACTAGACGGGGTTTTT
>Ga0126377_10004255_pt1 | contig 10376 bp, 9 predicted proteins | sample PanSoiMetPlot_22_FD_92647 | JGI IMG/M metagenome (GOLD analysis project Ga0126377, IMG submission 92647) | Tropical forest soil microbial communities from Panama - MetaG Plot_22 | ecosystem: Environmental > Terrestrial > Soil > Tropical forest > Bulk soil | place: Panama | collected 2016-02-17 | reverse complement strand
CGGCGTCGGCCGGCGCCTCTTCGGCGGGGGCCACGCCTATCTGGAGATGGTGGGCGAGGACACGCTGGAGGCCGGTATCGCCGTCATGGCGCGCCCGCCGGGCAAGCGCAACAGCACCATCCACCAGCTCTCGGGCGGCGAGAAGGCGCTCACGGCCGTGGCGCTCGTGTTCTCGATCTTCGACTTGAACCCGGCGCCCTTCTGCCTCCTCGACGAGGTCGACGCGCCACTCGATGAGCACAACGTCGGGCGCTTCTGCGATATCGTGAAAGATATGTCGGAGCGCGTGCAGTTCATCTTCATCACGCACAACAAGACGACCATGGAGCTGGCATCGCAGCTCATTGGCGTCACCATGAACGAGCCGGGCGTCTCGCGCCTCGTGGCCGTGGACGTAGACGAAGCCGTGCGGCTCGCGGCGGTCTGAGCGCGCGAGGGGGTCCGAGTCATGCCGGAGCTGCGCTGGACACTGCTGATCGTCGGAGCACTGTTCATCGTGGCGCTCGCGATCTGGGAGCTGCGGCGGCAGCGTCAGGCTCCGCGGCAGAACACCCCACCGGGGCCGCACGCGGGCGCGGGCTCGAGCACCTCCTCCACCGGAGCGCACCCGCTTTCGCCATCCATTGCGTCGGCCGTGGATGACGTCGCGGATGGGATTCGCGTGTTCCGCGAGCCCACCATCTCATTCCCCGAGCTGCAGCCGGAAGCATCTACTGAGCTGCCCGCACCCGTGCGCCGCGAATTGACACCGAATCCTCCAATTGTGGAGGTCGACGCGCGGGAGTTCTCTGAGCTGCGCTTCGAGGGAGCGACGACTGCCGAGCCCAGCGCTCCCGATGACGATCCGCAGACCGTGGCGCTCGAGGTGACTCAACCCAAGTTCGTGTCGGCGTGGAGCCCCGAGGGCAAGGCGGCTGCCGCCAGGGCGGCTGAACTGAGAGCCGTCGAGGCCCGAGCCACCGAAGCCAGAGCCGCGGCGGATGCCCGCGCGGCCGCGGAGGCGGAAGAGCGAGCGGCCGCGGTCGCCGATGGGCACGCTGCTTCCAACGGCGCGACAACCGCGACTGCAGGCGTTGGATACGTGCGTGACGACGAGCCGGGGCAGGAGTCCCAGCCGGCGGGGGCGACAGCCGCGAGTGGCCCCATCGTAGAGTGGCCGGGAGAGGCCAACCGCAAAATCGTCGCGCTGCGCCTCGTGTCCGGCCCCACCGCGCGCTTCCTGGGGCGCAACGTGCGCATGGCACTCGCCGCCGAAGGCTTCGTGCTCGGCAAGTTCGACATCTTCCACAAGCCAGGCCCGGACGCGCGTGCGCTCCTGTCCGCGGCGAGCCTGACGAAGCCCGGGACATTCGCGCTCAATACCATCGATGGCCAGCGCTTCGGGGGCTTGAGCCTGTTCGCCGTGCTGCCGGGCCCGCTGCCGGCACAGCAGACGTTCGATGAGCTGCTGTCGACGGCGCGCAATCTCAACGATCGATTGCAGGGCGCCCTCCAGGATGAGCGCGGCGAGCCGCTCACGCCGATGCGCAGCGCCAGCATTCGCGAAGGCCTCGCCAATGGCCACGGCGCGCCACCGCCGGGCCCACCTGAAGCCGGACTGCCCCAGTGAGCGCCGATGCGGCCGCGCGGGCGGCCGAGCTGCGCAAGCAGATCGCCCACCATAACGAGCGCTACTACGAGCAGGACGCGCCGCAGATCACGGACGCCGGCTACGATGCGCTCATGCGCGAGCTCAAGGACATCGAGGTCGCGCACCCCGAGCTCATCACGCCCGATTCGCCTACGCAACGCGTGGGCTCCGCGCCTTCGGCGAAGTTCGACAAGGTGCGCCACAGCGTGCCGATGCTCTCGCTGGGCAACGCGTTCAGCGAGGAAGACGTCGTCGAGTTCGTCGAGCGCATCCGCAAGTTCCTGCGCCTCTCGGCGGATGAGCCGCTCGTGTTCACCGCGGAGCCGAAGATCGATGGATTGTCGATGTCGCTTCGCTATGAGAAGGGCCTGCTCGTCACCGGCGCGACGCGTGGCGACGGGAGCGAAGGTGAAGACGTCACCGCGAACGTCCGCACGCTCGATGACATTCCCGAACGGCTGAAGGGCGGTGCGCAGGCCGTGCCCCAAGTGACCGAGGTGCGCGGCGAGGTCTACATGACCAAGCCCGCCTTTCGCGCGCTGAATCAGCGTCAGGCCGAGACCGGCGGCACGCTTTACGCCAATCCGCGCAACTCCGCCGCCGGGTCGCTGCGGCAGCTCGACCCGAGCGTCACGGCCTCGCGCGCGCTGCGCTTCTTCGCCTATGCATGGGGCGCCATGAGCCGCATGCCGGCGGACACTCAGTCGGGCATGCTGGAGTGGCTGAAGGCGCGCGGATTCACGACGAATCCGCTGACGAAAGTATGCCGCTCGGTCGCAGAGCTGCTCGCGTTTCATCGAGACATCGGGCTCTCGCGAGCTTCTCTCGACTACGACATCGACGGTGTCGTCTACAAAGTAGACCGGCTCGACTGGCAGGAGCGGCTAGGGTTCGTTTCGCGCAACCCGCGGTGGGCCATCGCGCACAAGTTTCCCGCGGAGAAGGCCACCACTGTCGTGCGCGACATCGACATTCAGGTCGGCCGCACGGGCACGCTCACACCCGTGGCGAAACTGGAGCCCGTCACCGTCGGCGGTGTGGTCGTGCAGAACGCCACGCTTCACAACGAGGACTACATCGGCGAGCTCGACGTGCGCATCGGCGACACGGTTTCCATCCAGCGCGCGGGCGACGTGATCCCGCAGGTGCTGGGAGTCGTGCTCGAGAGGCGGCCCAAGGGCAGCGAACCGTACTCGTTTCCGAAGAAGTGCCCCTGTCACCTGAAGACCGAGGTCGTGCGCGAGACCACGGCAACGGGCGAGGCGGGCGCGCGGGCGCGCTGCACCGGCGAGTTCGCGTGCCCCTTCCAGAAGACCGAGCACCTGCGCCACTTCGTGTCACGCCTCGCCTTCGACATCGAAGGCCTGGGGGAGAAGCAGATCCACTTCTTCGTCAACGAGAAGCAGTGGGTGCAGGAGCCCGCGCAGATCTTTCAGCTCAAAGCTCACCAGGCGGAGCTCGAGGAGGAAGAGGGGTTCGGCGAGGTCTCGGTGCGCAAGCTGCTCGAGGCCATCGAAGCGCGCCGCACGATTTCACTCGAGCGCTTCGTTTACGCGCTCGGCATGCGTCAGGTGGGGGAGACGACGGCGCGGGCCCTCTCGCGGGGCTACGGCAACTGGCAAGCCTTTCACGACGCGGCGCTGAAAGTCGCGGCCGACGACGCCGAGGCGCGGCAAGACATGGATGCGCTCGATCAGATCGGCGACACGGTCATCGACAGCATTGCCGCGTACTTCACGGCGCCGCGCAACGTACGCATCGTCGAGAACCTGACGAAGGAAGTGACGATCCTCGACGCCGAGAAGCCCGCGAAGAGCTCACCGATCGCGGGCAAGACCATCGTCTTCACCGGCACGCTCGTGCAGATGACGCGTGATGAGGCCAAGGCGCTTGCCGAGCGGCTCGGGGCGAAGGTGAGCGGCAGCGTCTCGAAGAAGACCGACTACGTGGTCGCCGGCGCCGAGGCCGGCTCCAAGCTCAAAAAGGCGGCGGAGCTCGGCGTGACCGTGCTGGAAGAGCAGCAGTTCCTCGACCTGGTGAACGGGCGCTAGGGCCGCATCTCCTCTCGAGGCGAGCGGAGCTCGGCTCGACCGCAGGGGCATCGTTCCGGCGGTCCGGAACGACGCCCCGCGTGCGGGCTACTTCTTCTGCGGATCGGGGGCTGGCGCGCTGCCACCGGCCGCGGGTGCAGCGGCGCCGGGCGCGGCGGGCACGGCGGCCGCAGCGGGTTCGAGTGTCTTCTCGATTTTCGCGGTCTTCATGAGATCGTCGACGTAGCTCTTGAACTTCTTCGCCTGCACCATCTGCTCGAGTCGCTGCTTCACGGAATCGAACGGCGGCGGCGCGACGTCGCGAGTCTCGTCGAGCTTGATGACGTGCCAGCCGAACTGCGTTTGCACCGGCGTGTGCGTGAACTCGCCGGGCTTCAACGCCATGACGGCGTCGGAGAAGGGCTTCACCATGCGGTCCGGCGTGAACCAGCCGAGATCGCCGCCGCTTTCCTTGGAGGTATCCATGGACTCGCGCTTCGCGAGGTCCTCGAACTTGGCGCCCTTGTCGAGCTCGGCGATCAGTTTGGCCGCGAACGGCTCGGTCGCGACGAGGATGTGCCGCGCGTGGTATTCGAGCTTCGACATGCCCGCGACCTGAGTTTCGTACTCGGCGCGCAGCTCCTGTTCGGTCGGCTTCCGGTCCTTGAGATATTTCTCGGAGACGGCGTTCTGCAGCACGTTGAGGCGGGTCAGCTCCAGCATGGCCGACGTGTCCTTGTCGGTCACCGTACCGTCCTTCTGCGCTTGCTCCGCGATCACCTTCGCGCGCACCAGGTTATCGAGCGCCTGGTCGCGCTGCTGGGCCGTGAGCTCGCTCGGCTCCTTGCCCGCGACGTTCTTCACGTAGAACTCGTAGAGGTCGCGGTTCACCGGCTGGCCGTCGACCGTGGCAACGGGTGGGCCGCTTGCGGCCGGGGCGGTGGTCTTCTGCTGACAGCCGGCGAGGAGTGCGAGCCCCGCGACGGCCACGATCCATTGCAATTTCATGCTTGTTTCTCAGTAAGTTAGAAGTAAATGATCAACTATTTTCTTCAGGCGTGCGCGCCTCGATGTTGAGCGCGTGGATGTCCCGCCCGAACGCGCCCTCCAGCGCGGCGAATACCAGGCGGTGACGCTCGATGCGGCTCTTGCCGCGGAATGCTTCGGCCACGAGTCGCACCCGAAAGTGCCCGCCTTCGCGCGCGCCCGCGTGCCCGAGGTGCTTCGCGCTGTCGTCCACGATATCGAGCTGTTGCGGGGCGAGCTCGCGTTCGAGCGCCTCGCGGATGCGGTCAATGCGTTCGGCTGTCATGTGCCCGCCGCACTCATGTCGAGGCCGACGGTTCGGTGGCCGACCGGCGTAGCAGCCAGGCGAGCTGCGCTGCCGTGAACACGAACGTTCCGATGGTCAGCCCGAACGCCTTGAAGTTCACCCAGGTGGCTTCGCTGGCATTGAATGCCACGATGAGGTTCAGCGCTCCGACCAGGGCATAAAACACGACCCAGAGCAGATTCACCCGGCGCCACGTGGCGTCGGATACGTGTACGTGTCCCTCAAGCGCGCTTCCGATCAGGCGTTGTACGAGCGGCTGCTTGCCGATCCACATGCTCGCCAGCAGGGCGATGCTCAACAGCCAGAACAAGACGGTCGGCTTCCACTGGATGAAGCGTTGGTTGTGGAGGATCAGTGTTGCCGCGCCGAAGAGGAACACGAGCACGGCGCTCGCAGCGTGCATGGGCGGGATGCGCCGCGTACGTGCGTAGTCCACCACGATCAGTAGCGCCATGAAGCCCATGAGCACTTTCGTGGCGAGATAGATATCCTTGCCGCCTGCGAAGTACGCGGTGAGGAACGCGATCGGCGCGGCCAGTTCCAGGAGCGTCGTCAATGAGCCTCCGCGGGCGCGAAGAAGTCGGCCCAAAAAGGGCCGCGTATGATACCCCAATGCCGCGATTTCACCTGAGGCGCCCCGAAGCGCGCCCTATGGGTGCATGCGTCTCACATGAGCCAGTACTTTGAAGTCCATCCGGTCAATCCGCAGCCGCGTCTCATACGACGGGCGGCGGAGATCGTGCGTGCCGGCGGCGTCATCGCTTATCCCACCGACTCCTGCTACGCCCTCGGTTTCCACCTCGGCGACAAGGGTGCGCTCGAGCGCGTGCGGCGCATCCGCCAGGCTGACCGTCATCACCATTTCACATTGGTCTGTCGGGACCTTCGGGACATCGGCCGCTACGCGCGCGTCGATACGTGGCAGTTCCGGCTGCTGAAGGCGTGCACTCCGGGCGCCTACACCTTTCTGCTACCCGCGACGCGAGAAACCCCGCGCCGACTGCAGCACGAGCGCCGACGCACCATCGGCATCCGGGTACCGGATCATGCTGTGCCGCTCGCGCTGCTCGATGAGCTGGGAGAACCACTGATGAGCTCGACGTTGATGTTGCCTGGAGAGGGCGCGCCGCTGACCGATGGCCAGGAAATCCGCTCGCGGCTGGAGCATCAGATCGACGCGGTTCTGGACGGCGGCAACTGCGGCGTCGAGCCGACGACCGTCGTCGACTTGGCGGTCTCACCGCCCGTGATCATCCGGCGGGGCAAGGGTGACGTGGCGCGAATCACCGGCCCGGGCGTCGCCACGCGCTGAAGGCAGGCCGCCAGGAAACCCGCGTTCTGCCGCTGCAAATGAAGGCGCGGTATCGAAAAATCGCTGCCGGTCCTTTCCCGTGAAAGAGCGCCCCGGCGGTCGGCTATAATCCGCGCCGCCTCACGGAAAGGGTTTTTTTGAGCCACCACGTGCCCAGTCGCCGCCCGCGTCCCCGTTCACCCGTTCGTCCCGCCGCCGTGCCCTTCGCACCGTGAGCGCCAATCCACAGACCCGACGCGTGCTCTCGGGCGTGCGCCCGACAGGTCCGCTACATCTCGGCAATTATCACGGCGCGCTGCGGAATTGGGTGGAGCTGCAGTACCAGTACGACTGCTTCTTCTTCGTGGCCGACTGGCACATGCTCACGACGGGCTACGAAGACACGACACAGCTCCAGGAGAACATCCGGCAGGTGCTCATCGACTACCTCGCTGCCGGCTTGAACCCCGGCGTCGCGACGCTGTTCGTGCAGTCGCACGTGCCGGAGCACGCCGAGCTGCACCTGCTGCTGTCGATGATCACCCCGCTCGGCTGGCTCGAGCGCGTGCCGACCTACAAGGATCAGCTCGAAGCGCTGAAGGAGAAGGACCTCGCGACTTACGGGTTCCTCGGATACCCGGTGCTGCAGAGTGCGGACATCCTCCTGTACCGCCCGGCTTTCGTGCCGGTCGGTGAGGATCAGGCTTCGCACGTCGAGATCACGCGCGAGATTGCACGGCGCTTCAACCATCTCTGCGGCCGCGAGCCCGACTTCGAAGTGAAGGCGGAGCTCGCCGTGAAGAGTCTGGGCGGTCGTAATTCGACGAACTACCGGCAGCTGCGCAAGAAGTACCAGGAGAGCGGGGACCAGCAGTCGCTCGAGCGCGCTCGCGCGCTGGTCCAGGGCAACAACCGCATTACCGTCGCCGACAAGGAGCGGCTGCTCGGCTATCTCGAAGGCTCCGGCGTCACGATCCTCCCCGAGCCGCAGGTGCTCCTCACGGCGACGCCGAAGGTGCCCGGGCTCGATGGCCGCAAGATGTCGAAGTCGTACGGCAACGCCATCGGGCTGCGTGAGGACCCGGACGTGGTCGCGCAGAAGCTGCGCACCATGCAGACCGATCCCGCGCGTGTGCGGCGCACCGATCCGGGCGATCCGGAGAAGTGCCCCGTGTGGGACCTGCACAAGATCTACTCCGACGAGGCGACCAGGCAGTGGGTGAACGAGGGCTGCCGCTCGGCCGGCATCGGCTGCCTCGACTGCAAGAAGCCGGTCATCGAGAAAGTGGTCGAGGAGATCACCACGATGAGGAAGCGCGCCCAGGAGTTCGAGGACAGCCCGGAGCTGCTCCGGAACATCGTCTCCGAGGGCGAAGAGAAGGCGCGCGAAGCGGCGCGTGAGACGCTCGACGACGTGCGTCGCGCGATGCACCTGCGCACGTGACGGGGCGGGACGGCGCATGAGACCCAAGCTCGAGATCGTCGCATCGAAGACCGAAGCGCCGGCGAGCGCAGAAGGAGTGCCCGAACAGGTGGAGATGCCATTCGCCGTCGTGAACGGAGAGCCGGTCACCGAGCTGCCGCGGGATCTGTACATCCCGCCGCAGGCGCTCGAGGTGTTCCTCGAGGCGTTCGAGGGGCCGCTCGACCTGCTGCTCTATCTCATCCGCCGGCAGAACCTCGACATCCTCGACATTCCGCTAGCGGAGATCACGAAGCAGTACATGCAGTACATCGAGCTCATGCAGGAGCTGCAGCTCGAGCTCGCCGGCGAATACATGGTGATGGCCGCGACGCTGGCGGAGATCAAGTCGCGCATGCTCCTGCCGCGGCCGAAGGTGGACGGCGAAGGGCACGAGGAAGACCCGCGCGCCGAGCTCGTGCGCCGGCTGCAGGAATACGAGCGTTTCAAGCGCGCCGCCGAGGACCTCGACCGGCTGCCGCGTCTCGAGCGTGATACGTGGAGCGCCGGCGCGGAGCTGAAAGACCGCAAGGTCGTTCGGGTGCTCCCGCAGGTGACGCTGCAGGAGATGCTCGTCGCGTTCAAGGAAGTGGTGGTGCGCGCGGAGATGTTCTCGCACCACCACGTCGCTCGCGAGCGACTTTCGGTTCGCGAGCGCATGACGGATATCCTCTCGACACTCGAGCGCGCGAGTTTCGTAGAATTCGTGCGCCTGTTCCGGCCCGAAGAGGGTCGCATGGGGGTCACCGTCACGTTCATTGCCGTGCTCGAGCTGATGCGCGAGGGGCTCATCGACATCGTGCAGGCCGAGCCGTTTGCGCCGCTGCACGTGCGCGCGGCCGCGGAGAACCGCTCACTGCGCCTGGTTTCGAGCAACGAGCCCGCAGCCGAGGCGGGCGAGTCCGTTTTCGAGACGCCGGCCGCCGAGGGCGGAGTCGAAGCGCAAGGCGATGGGGGAAGGCCGGCGAGCGATTCGCCGCCGCAGGAGAACGAGCCAGAGGGCCGCTGATGAACGAGTCTTACATCAAGAACGTGGTGGAAGCGGCACTGCTCGCGGCGGGTCGTCCGCTGCAGGTTGCCGAGCTGGCGCAGCTCTTCGAGGAGTCGGGCGCGCCCGGCACGGCGGCCATCCGCGCGGCGCTCGCGAGCCTCGAGGCCGACTACAGCGATCGCGGCATCGAGGTGAAGGAGACCGGCAACGGCTTTCGCATCCAGGTGCGGCGCGATCTCGCGAACGAAGTCTCGCGGCTGTGGCCCGAACGGCCCCCGCGCTATTCGCGAGCCCTGCTCGAAACGCTCGCGCTCATCGCCTACCGCCAGCCCATCACCCGTGCGGAGATCGAAGCGGTGCGCGGCGTGGCCGTGAACCCGAACATCATCAAGACCATGCTCGAGCGCGCCTGGATCAAGGTCGTCGGGCTGCGCGACGTGCCGGGGCGCCCGGAGCTCCTGGGCACGACACGCGAGTTCCTCGACTACTTTGGCCTGCGCAGCCTCGAAGAGCTGCCGCCGCTCGCCGAGCTCAAGGCGATGGGCGATATCAACCTGCAGCTCGATCTGGCGAAGGAGGGCTCCGACGGGAGCGATGGCTCGGGTGCCGGTGGCCATGGCGCCGGCGGCGCGGCCGATGGCCAAGGCGGCGCGAGTGAGGGCGGCGAGAGTGGTGCGCAAGTCTCATCCGAGGAGGCGAGCGGCATTCCCGCCGATGCCGGTCCGGCGCTCAAAGCCGCGGCGCGCGATGCGGACGAGCTGGCCGCGGCCGCACTCGACGACTCCGAGCTCGAGAACGCCAGCCTCGATGACGAGGCGGGCGATGACGAGGAGCGTCCCGCCGGCGACCCGCAGGGCTCGGGCGAGCTGGTCGCCGCGCCGCGCGACGCCGACGACTGATCTCCATGGCCGCGCGCGGCCGCAAAGCTGCTGGCAGCAAGCCGCGCCCCTCGGGTGCGCGCTCTCACACCGCAAGGGTTCGCGGCGAGGCCCGTTCGCGAGCGGGTGTTTCCCGCTCGCGCGGCGATACACGGCCTGAGGCTTCGACGGCCGCGCATCCCGATGGTGAGCGGTTGCAAAAGGTGCTTGCGCGTCTCGGCGTGGCATCGCGGCGCGAAGCGGAAGAGTGGATTCGCGCCGGGCGTCTCACCGTGAATGGCGACATCGCGGTGCTGGGCACGCGCGTCGGACGTTCCGATCATCTGCGGCTCGACGGGCGCCTGATCCATCGACACGAGATCGCCGCGGGCCAGGTCTATCAGTGCCATCGTTCGCCCGGGGAAAATCTGCGCACACCCGAGGAACCCTCCGAGCACACGGCGCTGCTCGAGCGCCTGCCGCGCCGGGCGGGCAATCGCTTCATCACCGTGAGTCCCATGCCGCGCATCGATGGCGGGCTCGAGATCGTGACCTCGGACGGCGAGCTGGCCGCGCGGTTGCAGCGTGCCGTGCACGGGCTCGCCTCGGAGTTCAGCGTGCGCGTGCGCGGTGAGTTGGGCGAGCCTCAGCTGCGCGCCGTGCTGGAAGGTGCGCTCGATCGCGGCGATCGGCTGCAGATCGAGAGTTGCACCCCCGCTGGCGGCGAGGGTGCCAATCGGTGGTACACACTGGTTGCGCGCGGCGGCAGTGGTAAAGACGTG
>Ga0126377_10004254_pt1 | contig 10376 bp, 10 predicted proteins | sample PanSoiMetPlot_22_FD_92647 | JGI IMG/M metagenome (GOLD analysis project Ga0126377, IMG submission 92647) | Tropical forest soil microbial communities from Panama - MetaG Plot_22 | ecosystem: Environmental > Terrestrial > Soil > Tropical forest > Bulk soil | place: Panama | collected 2016-02-17 | reverse complement strand
GAAGATCGCTTATGCGACGGCAGCCCTCTCCCCCTGCGGCACAGCAGTTTCGTCTGCCGATGATCTAAGGAGCGTTTATGAAGAACCCATTCCTCATGGCGGCGGCAACGCTGCTCGCACTCGGGCTGGCTCACACAGGATCCGCCCAGGGACAGCAAGGGCGGGGCGGCCCGCCGGCAGGGCCGACCATCTTGACGCTTGCGGGAGATGTGCAGGCGGACTGGGCCACGCAGAAGGAGTTGCTCGTGAACGCGGCCGACGCGATGCCGGACGACAAATTCGGCTACAAGCCCACGCCGGCGCAGCGGAGCTACGGCGAACAGATCATGCACGTCGTGCAGGCCAACCAGTCGGTGGTCGGGATGCTCGGCGGCAAAACCCCAGCGCCCGTCATCAACCTGAAGGCCGCCACGAAGGCCGAAGTGATGACCGCACTCCGCCAGTCGATGGACTACTGGGAGGTCGTGCTGAAGGAGTTCACTGACCAGCAGCTGAACGAGCGCGTGACGACGCCGCCCTCCTCCCCCATGGGGCCGTCTGCCAGCCGCCTGCGCCTGTTCTACTTATCCATGACGCACAGCTTGGACATCTACGGGCAGATGGTGGTGTTCCTCCGCCTCAACGGCGTTGTGCCACCGGCCAGCCGCCGCGGCGGCCTTTGAACAAGAGAAGAAAGTTGCCTTGTTCCACACTGCCTCCAGGAGGGCTATAGCATGAAGAAAACGATTTCGCTGATTGCAGGTGCACTGCTGCTGGCGACGGGCGCCAAGGCACAGGTGCCGCAGGTGCTGGGGATCTGGGAACTCGACCTCAAGTCTTCCGTGTTGCCGGCAACGTTTCCGCTGGCCTCCGAAACGCGCAGCTATGACCTTCGCACCGATGGCTATCTCGTCAACGTGGTCACCCGCAAGTTGACCAATGGCCGTCCGGACTTCATCCAGGTGGTGTCGAAGAGCGACGGAAAGGATTATCCGCAGTACCAATCGGTACCACTGGCCAATTTCCAGATCGACGGGACCAAGACGCCGGTTACTTACTCGGAAACCGTCATCGATGATCATGCGGTCAACGTCATTGCCAAGGTGAATGGCCAAATCAACACCAAGGGTGTCAGACGGATAGACGCAGACGGCAAGACCATGACCATCGATGTGGTGGTGATCGACCAAAGTGGCAAGGAGACTCCCATCAAGCTGGTGTTCAACCGCGTTGCCGGTAAATAGCGGGTATCGCCAATCGAAGCGGGAGATGGAGTTCTAGTTGCGGCTGGATATGGAGAAAAGTGTGGTTGCGGGGGCTCGCAGCCGCTTATACCGACCGGTCTGTACATCGTGGCTGCATGACTTGCCGAGTTCAGTAGCTCGAAATCCCCTCCGCTCGCGCTTGCGAACTTGGCTCGACAGTCGCTGAAGGGTGCCACTGCAAGCGACACTGTCGGAGATCCGCTGGAGGCGAACCTAAAGCATCCTTCGTAACGTCCACTTCCCGCGCGCGTCCGGCGACCAACATCGACGGACGAGCACTTCCGATTCGCGGATTGAGTAGGATCGCGAGACATCACATCTGGGTGCCGCGCATCGTCGGCGTTCGTACGTGAGGCGCCGTCTTCGTCGGCCATATATGATCAGGAGCGACTAGGAGTGACGCCATGACCACTACGATCGGAACCGGCGCGAGTGTCCCGTCCGACGGGCACGTCAATGCGCTGCGCGCGGCACTTCGGGGCGAACTGATCGCGACCGATCACGAGGCGTACGAGCACGCTCGTCGCGTGTGGAACGGCAACATCGACCGAAGTCCCACACTCATCGCCCGTTGCACCGGTGCGGCCGACGTTCAAGTGGCTGTGAATTTCGCACGTACGCACGGGCTTGTGCTCTCCATCTGCGACGGCGGGCATAGCGCACCGGGATATGGCACCAACGACGGCGGCCTGGTCATCGATCTATCCGGCATGAAAGGCATTCGCGTCGAACCGTCCGCGCGGACCGTGCGGGTGGATGGGGGCGTCATCTCGCGTGAACTCGATCACGAAACGCAGGCATTCGGACTCGCGACCACCGGAGGCACGGTCTCGAACACCGGCGTCGTCGGTCTCACGCTGGGCGGCGGACTTGGTTGGCTGATGGGCAAGTGCGGTCTGGCGGTCGATAACGTCATCAACGCTGACGTGGTGACCGCCGATGGTCAGCTTCGTCAGACGAGCGCGCAACAGAATCCAGATCTCTTTTGGGCATTGCGGGGTGGCGGCGGCAACTTCGGTGTGGTGACGTCCATCGAGTACCATCTTCACGAAGTCTCACAGGTGCTCGGCGGGATGATCCTGTTTCCATTGGATCAGGCACGGGAGGTCTTGCAGTTCTATCGTTCCTTCTGCGACACCTTGCCGGACGAGGCCGAACTCTACGCGGCCCTGCTGACCGCGCCCCAAGGCATGCCAGTCGTCGCCCTGCTGGTCGGCTACAACGGGCCGATTGCCGATGGCGAGCGCGTGTTTGCTCCAGCGCGCCGCTTTGGCCGACCCCTCGCCGATCTCGTGGGCCCGATGCCGTACGCGGCGCGCCAGAGGATGCTCGACGATCCGAACGCGACTCACGGCCTGCAGCGCTATTGGCGGTCGGCGTTCACCGAGCACATCTCGGACGAATTGATCGGTGGCATTGTCGACGCGGCCAGTTCGTTCAGTTCACCGCTCAGCGCGATGATTTTTTTCCACATGCACGGAGCGGCGACGCGAGTGCCCGCCGACCATACGGCATTCGCTGCGAGGCGTGCGCAATGGGATTTCGATTTGGTGGGCCAATGGACGGATGCAAGTGATTCGACCCGTCAGATCGCGTGGGTCAAAGACGTGTGGGCCAGACTCGAGCCGCAGATGAAAGGCTCCGCGTACATCAACCATCTCGCGGCCGATGATCGACCGGAAAAGGTGCGCGTGTCGTTTGGGGAGAATTACGCCAGGCTCCAGCAAGTCAAGCGCACCTACGATCCAACCAACCTGTTTCACCTGAACGCGAACATCGCGCCGTAGGACGCTCTTCCAGGGCGTCGGTTCAGCCGCGATGTTCAGCGGGTAGCCGTAGCACGCGACGTATCACGACCCGCCCTGACGGAAGCCGTGAACCTGGGACGCACCGCAGCAAAGAGCCGTGAATGGGAGGCCGTGATGCTCCGGTGACGGTCGCGTTCATGCGGTGCCTTGCGGTGGTCGGCAAAATTGGTTGCGGGTGTTCGCAGCCGGTGAAGTGCGATCGTTATCTGACTGTGTCGTGAGTTGATCTTGCGGTCGAACGGCTGTGGCTTGCCAGCCGTAGCTCCCAGATCGTGGGAGCAGCAGGATGTCCGCCTCCGCGACTGACGTCGCTACGGCGGGACAGCCTTCGCACTGCGTTCACGAGCGAAGGCTGGTTGCGGGGGCTCGCAGCCGCTTATACCGCCCGCGTTGTACATCGTGGCGGTATGACTTGCCGAGTTCATCCCGGCCACGCCATCAGTCAACAGTTCGCGACTTTCGCGGGGGATAACGTCGTTCTCATTCCCGCGAGTCGTCCCGTGTCTGACGACAGCACTGCCGTCGAGATCACTTGTCAATTCCCGACTATTTCCTCTGGACAGAAGGTCATCGCGAGTCGGGACACGCGTATCGGACCTCCAGGCTTGAGAATCGGGTGGATCTGCTGGGTCGGCACCGCTGGCGAGCGCAAGTCGATGATCACGAATCCCCCTCTGTCGTTAACGGGAGGTTTCAGAATTCCTCCCAAGAACAAACGCTGCACGGCGAGGCGCACCGCGACGAAGGCCGAGATCCATTTCGTCCCTACATCAAGCTTGAGGTCTTGTGACACGCTGAATTCCCGCAGCACATTGACCTCGTAGGCGCTCTGCGGAGTTTCCTTGTGGTCGAGAAATGGAATGCTCGCCTCGTTGACTCGGCCTGTCGAGCTTGTGACCACAAGGCGTGCGCTGCCGAATGCCTGCACGTAGATAGGCGGGTTGGACCCCGACACGTCAACGAGATAGAAACTCTCGACGTTACCGACAGTGACGTCCACCGTCACCTTGACGCTGCTCTTGATCACTAGGGGGGCTCCGGGAATCGGATTGGCAAAGTGCAGAAGATTCGCGGTCGCGCTACTCACATCGAGGAGATAGGGAGCTCCCACAACCGAGTCGTGCTCCTCCTGAGGAGGGTACACGGACCGGAACGCCGGGCTCGTCCGAATGGTACCGAGTCCGACTCCGAGCGACAGCTCTCCGACTTCGGGTAGTGCCAGGGCGGAGAACGTCTTTCCCGTCGACGCCACACTCGACGCCGAGGATGTCGGACCGAGCTCGATGTCGTCTGAAATGACGACGGAATCGGCGCCGAACTGCTCGTCGAGTGGGCCCCCGGTTGAGTACGGCGGCGGCGCGACGACCAAGCTGCAACCGGGGAACGGAATTTCCACAATTGTGTGCAGACCACGCTTTGAGCGCCGGGGCCGGGCCACGGCTTCGGCCTGAGGCCGACGAAGTTGCCGCAAGCGCGCCACATGCTCGAGCGCCGCGGTATCAGCGCCGACTCCGAGAACTGACAACTCGCTCACGAGCGGGTCATTTGCGAGGTCGACAATAGGAGAGGGTTCCATCGCGCTGCGATGCCATTCGACTAGCCGCGCCGCCTCCTCGCGTGTGAACCCCCGCCAACCCTCCCTCGATTTCAGGATCTCATCGATGTTGTCCACTGGTATGCTGCGCTGCGTGTTCTGCAAACCCATGGCGACCCTCCCAGGATCGGCGAAGTGTGCGGCGATCATCGACCGAACCGTCGAGTGCGTCTCTCGGATCACGGCTTGATTGAGATCAACGACGAAGTCGCTGACATCGAACAATGTCTCTCCAGCTTTGCAGCACCTTTCTGATCTCCAGGACTGAAAGGGACCTGTTCCCAAGTTCCACATGTGTGGCGGGAGCGAGGCGCATCGCTGAAAGTCGAATTGGCGCAGCCGGAAGCGGTCGACCAAATTAGTTGCGGGTGTTCGCCGCGGCGCACCTCCAGCACTATTTAATTGTCTGGTGACGCTGAACTTGCGGCTGAATGCTGTGGTTGCGGGGGGGGGGATTTGAACCCCCGACCTTTGGGTTATGAGCCGCCGGAAATCGCCAATTCGATCAATGTTTCCGGCCTCGGCCAGCCGCGACTGCCAGCCTTGCCTTTGTCCGACTCTTCAATCAACGGCTTCAACCGCAAGTTGGTTCCAGACCCCAGACCATCTGAACGACAACTTGATCCAAGCCGGCTGAACGCCGTCACCGGAGACCGCGATGGTCAACCTGTACGTGCCGTGGGTCTGGATCAGCGACACGTAGCGCAACAACATCACCTCAATCGTAGGTATGAACTTGCTGGGGTCGGCCTCACGCGTCGAAAGAATGTCGATGAAATGAGGCACGTCCTTTGGAAGGTCTAAGGCCGTGTATTTACCATCGCCGCGCGCGGACCACGCCAGCTGTGCGCTCTCGCAGTATTCGGTTGATTCCCAGGCCCCAGACGACCCCCGTCGCTCGATGTTTACGAGATATGCGCGACAGCTCTTTGCGAGGGCCGATTTACGGTTCGTTACCTTCACCCGTAGATATATCGCTTCGTGTCCGCCTTGCTCTCGTGTGCGACTTAGAAAGTGGTCGGCATTTGTGAATTCAAGCGCCAGCCGTGGTCGGAAGATCCATCGGCGAAAGGGCTCGGCGAAAATGGCGGTGAAAAACCCACCGAGGAACGCAGCGAGCGTGGTGGTGAACATCAATGAACCCTTAATCGCGACTTCACCAAATGTTTTCGGCCTCTGCCAGCCGATCCTGCCAGCCGAATCAAGAAACCACGTCGGCGTCTGAAGCGGCCGGAGATGGGGTTTCAGCCTGCTCGCGCCTCGCCAAATTTTGAGTCGTGTACACGTACTCGAAGAACTCGATCGTGTTGACGTATTTGCTTTCAGTCCCGCGAGGCACACGCTGCTGGCTTAGAAGCGTCCGGAGGCGAGCCTTTCCATCAGGCCCAGCAACTGCGGGCACGAGGCCTGCGACGTAAAACCCTTTCGGCCAGTTCACAGCTCGGAGCCTTGGCCGTCGGCCGTCCTTCATGGGCACGTTGTAGGGAATCAACAGGTGCTCCAGATCACTTGTTATCTGAGGAATTAGCGAATCAAAGAAGATCGTTGCATGGGGCGTCGCGCTTAAGCCGACCCAATCGGGAGTCGCATACCAGGAGGCTGCATCGCTCACCGCCGGCCCCATGATCGTGTTCTCCTTTGTGTCGGCCCTGTAGACTTCTCCGACGGCGAATGCCCCTCTAAATAGAATTCCTCGGCCGAGCGACAACGCCTGAAATCCGCGAAGTATGTGACACGCAGTCTCGAGGTGACCCACCGAGTACGCGTTCATGCCATCAATCAAGTAGGCAATCACTACGCAGTCGTTGAATGTGAACGTGAGGAGCCGTTTTTCCTCATATCGTGCAAGTTTTTCCTTGAGCAGGCGCGGCAACTCCACAAAAAGCCAAGAACGCGTTTCGAGAAAACGATCGACTTGGCTTTCTGAGTAGTCGGCAGCACCGAGCGCGTCGAGCACGGCGACGACAGCATGAAGCGGCTTGCGAGGGGAGCCTACATCAGAGATGCGGACCCCTTCCTCGGTTACATTGACAGGTAGCGCCTCCGACATTTCACGGCGATTCTACGCCGTTCTCGACGATAGGACGGATCAGGCGTGATCACCGCAATCAGCTCGAAACGACCGCCGCACCGCGTGCATGCGAGGACGTCGAAGCCGAAGCTCCGGCGCATCAGGTCGGCCCAGAGCCAGTTCCGGCGGGATCGGTCCGGGGTCGGCGCCGCGTCACCCTCTGTGGCGGCACACGCGGTCTCCCCGCGTGAATCGGCCGCGCGCAGCCGTCCGCGCCACGCCGATCGCGCCCCCAGCACGCCGTAATACAGCACCAGGTTGATCCGCGGCCGCGGCGTCACCGCGGCGAGCCGCTCCAGCAGTTCCAGCGGCTCGAAAACGAGATGCGTGGTGCCATCCGCCCACCGGTGCCGCAGCTCCAGCATGACGCGCCCCGCCGCTGTCAGCCGCAGCCGGTCGTCCGCCACCGGCGGCCGCAGCGTATAGCGGCACACGCGTTCCAGGCGCGCCCGATCCCGCGGCGGCACCGTGACGGCCGCGTGCAGATCGAGGCCCCGCCAGCGCGCATGACACGGGCCGAGGCCCTCCGGGACCGAGGGAGGCTGGCCGGGTGAGGCGTCGTGCCGGATGACCGCCGCCCCCGGCCGCGCCCCCAGCGCGCGCCGGCCCTGCACTGAGGCCGCACCAATTTCGGCCAGCAACGGCTCCTCCTCATGCCACGGATCGGCGCCCTGGCCCTCCCCACCGTCGTCCGCCACGCCCCGCCGCTCCAGCAGCCGCTGAAGGCGCCGGTCGATCGTCTCGATCAGGCGATCCATCTCCTCGTCGGCCGGTGGCGCGGCGGCGACGAAGCGCGGGCCGCCCTCGCCGTCCTCCACGTAGACCCCGTCGAGCACCAGCGCGTGGACGTGCACGTTCAGATTCAGCGCCGCCCCGAAGCGTTGGATGATCGCGACGGCGCCCCCGCGCCCCTCGACGCGACCGCCCGGCGCGCCCGCCTGCCCCGCGCGGCGCCGCAATGAGCCCAGTACCGCGCGCACGAACACGCCGCTCACCTCCCGGCACAGTGCGTGATCCCACGCGAGGAGGTACCGCAACCGATGCGGCAGGCTCAAAACCCACTGGCGTACAGGCACGTCCGGAAATACGTGATCCACCAGGTGGGCGGCCCGCTCTGCCATCCGCCGACCGCCACAACTCGCACACACGGCGCGTCCCTTACACGAGAACGGCACGAGTCGATCGACACCGCATCGATTGCATCGGAAACGCGCGAAGCCACCGGCGAGAAACCCGCAGCGCAGGAATCCGCGAAACTCCTCCTCGATGAAGCGCGGCAGGCCGTCCCGTCCAGAGACGCGGGCCGCCTCAGCCCGGAATGTCTCGAAGTGATCGCGCACCACTTGATAGAGCACACCCTGCGACGGATTCTTCGGCGCATACACCGGCGACGGACGACGGGCCACGCCCGCGTCGTCGCGAATCGCGCGCCATCGGGCCGGGGTGACGATCCGTTCGGAAAACACACGTCCTCGCCTCGATCACGCCGGTCATCCCGTGCGGATTCTGCGTACCTCCCTCGGCGCCGACATCGCACGTTCTGCACCAACAGGCGGGCGCGCCCGCGACGAAATCGGACGTGGCCAGTTCGTCGACACGACGTGGCGTGCAACACAGCACCTGCCCGGTCGGGCGGCATGGCTTCGCCATGTTAGAGTGGCGGCGATGTCGAGCAAGATCGGCCGCAATGATCCCTGCCGGTGCGGGAGCGGAAAGAAATACAAGCGCTGCTGCCTCGACGCCGACGCAGCCGCGGCGCGCGCGCCGCAGGAAGTGTCGCTCAAAGACAGCATGTTCGATCTCGACGTCGAAGCCGACGATGAGGACGACTACTTCGAAGTTGAGGACGAGGCGCCGCCGTTCGACGCCGGTGAGATCGTCCGTGTCTGCTATACGCGCGGAATGGTCGGAAAGCTGTCGGACTTGCGTGCGGGCCGCGGCGTGCGGGTCACCGAATGGAATGCGCCGCATATTCCACCGGCGGTGCTCGACAGCATCGTGCGGGAAGGCGTGGCCGTTTTCGCCGGCGAGTGGGGCGATCCGAAGGCCGGAGATCCGATCCAGGTCGATATCATCGACATCGAGTCCGAGAGAGATGTCGTCACGATTCAGGTCTTCAATCGTGCCATCAGCCTGATCCACGACAGCACCACGGAGTTGCGACGGATCCTCCGGGTCTGCGGCGTCCTCGAGTCCTCAGATGGTGGTCAACTGACGGACGGTGCCGGAGCGACGGCAGCAGCCGCCGACAGCGTCGGACAGGCCGCGCTGCCGCCGTCCCCGGTTGCGATTGATGTCTCCGCGATCCTGAAAGCGCACCGGCGGCAGGGCGGAACGTGCGCCGTGTGCGGCGAGGCGGTGACGCGACAAGGCGCGCGAAAGCACCTCACGGCGTGTGTGCCCGCTCATGATCTGGCGGCCGGGCCGGAGCAGCGGCTCGTGCACGTTCGAGCGACTGCGCCCGGCCTTGCCGCCTACTGGCTCGATCTCGAAATCAGAGCCGACGCAAGGCTCGATGCGCTCGATTCGTTCCTGCGGAGGATCTGGCTCGAATGCTGCGGTCACCTGAGCGCGTTCGCGGTCGGCACGGTGAAATACTTCTCGAGCGGCTACGACCTCGGCTTCGATGCGGGCTTCGGGAGCCTCGGCCGGCAAAGAATCGTGGAGCGCAGCATGAGCGCCAGGCTTGCCACCGCGCTCCCCCCGTTCGGCGAGCGATTCGAGTACGAGTACGACTTCGGCTCCACGACCGCGCTGCAGCTCACAGCCGTTGCCGAGCGGATCGGCCGGCCCGGGCTGCGCTCCCTGGCCCGGCTGCTCGCGCGCAACACCGCGCCGGTGTGGCCGTGCGCGTTCTGCGGTCAGCCGGCAACCTCGGTCTGTTCGTACTGCCTGGGCGATCCCGTCAGCGCCTTCACGTGCGACGCGCATCTCGGCGACCACGACTGTGGCGAAGTGTCTGGGCTTCTGCCGGTCGTCAATTCGCCGCGGATGGGCGTGTGCGGCTACTGTGACAAGACCTGAGATCCGCCGCCTTCATCGACATCGTGAGGACGATCGCAGGCGTCTGACGAATCCCAACGATGCGTGTGCCAGGAGCGAGAGGCACGGAAAACGCGCCGATGATCACGAGGAGATGTCTCTGCCACATGCACGCCGCGGCACAACTGCCTGTTCCACCCAGGCCGCAACAGGTGGCATCATGGGGCATGGGAAAGGCGGACGTCGAGTCGTTGACCGAGGCCGAGCGTGCGTGGTTGCGTCACAGCGAGGAACTCTGGCGACGGGCTCATGCCATTGCGGTGGACCATCCGCGCCTCGACCCGGGCGACATATATCATGCCCTCCGGGCCCTCGAGCTCACGCCATCCGAACGCCTGCGCCGCGGGCTGACGCGTGTCCAACGTCGTCCTCACATCCGCTGAGCGCGCGCTGCTCGAAGCGCTCAACGCCCTTGGCATCCGGTATCTGTCACTGTATTTAGACCAAGCACGAAGCACCAAGGACCTGCTGGCGTCTATGAATAGCCCAGCGCTTTGAACATCAAGACCCGCTGCTCGCGAATCGGATCGTTCACGACCCGGCTCTCGTTGTTGAACACCATCGTCGGACGATCGGTCGCGTTGAACGGCGTCCAGCGCGGCAGCTTTGGTGTGTTG
>Ga0126377_10004253_pt1 | contig 10376 bp, 10 predicted proteins | sample PanSoiMetPlot_22_FD_92647 | JGI IMG/M metagenome (GOLD analysis project Ga0126377, IMG submission 92647) | Tropical forest soil microbial communities from Panama - MetaG Plot_22 | ecosystem: Environmental > Terrestrial > Soil > Tropical forest > Bulk soil | place: Panama | collected 2016-02-17 | reverse complement strand
TGGTGGTCCATGCGCGACAGCGCGCCGGTGGCCGCCGCGCGTGAAGTTCGCATGCTGGGCGATGTCCTCACGCTCGTGACCCTCGGCGATTCGGATGTCCGCATGGTGTCGCTTGTCGACGTCACTGTGGTCCAGGGCGAGCCGCGAACTATCGTCGTCCGGCTTCCGGCCGGTTACGAGCTGACGGGCATCTCGGGTGCGTCGCTCGAATCGAGCGACCAGCGCGATGGCAACGTCGTGGTCACAGTCACGGATCCCTCAGCTCGACGACATCAGTTCCTCATGTCGCTCGAACGCGCACACAACGGCGGATCGTTCACGCTCGACACCGCACTCCCCGGCCTTCCGGAGGCGCAGCGGGAGCGCGGCGAGGTCGGCGTCGAGGGCGTCGGCACCCTCGACCTCACGGCGACCGCACAAGGCATGCACCGCGTGGACGTGAGAGAACTGAATCCCGCGCTGCAGTCGCTCGGACGGCTTCCGATCCTGTCGGCGTTCCGGTATCAGCGAAGCGGCCCGACGCCCGCGACGCTCAGCGTCGACGTCAAACGATTTGCCGACGCCGGTGTACTGGCTGCTGTCTCGGATCACGCCACCGTGACCACGCTCGTGACGACAGAAGGTCGGGCGCTGACCGAAATACGGATGCACCTTCAAAATCGCGCCCAGCCGTTTCTCAAGGTCGCGCTACCCGCCGGTGTGACGATCCTCTCTGCGGAGGTCGCCGATGAACCGGTGAAACCGGCGCTCGGTGCCGACGGAACGCGCATCCCGCTTCTGCGTCCCGGACTCAAGCCAAACGGTGGCTACACGGTCTCGTTCGTGTACATGAACGCCGGAACGGCCTTTGGCAGGAAGGGTGATTTCCAGATGGCCCTTCCGCGCATGGACGTTCCAATTGGAGTCGTCGAGTGGGAGCTGTTCGTTCCCGACAGCTACTCGGTCAAGGCGGTTGACGGAAACGTGATCGATCGCTCCGCGTTTCCGATCAGCACCAGCGAAGGCGACGACTCGGAGGTTCGGACGGTCGACCTCGACCGCGCCGCGAAGGGCACGACCGGAGGCATTGTCGGCGGTCTCGCCTCGGCGCCGCCTCCGCCTGTGAATGCGCCGAGATCTGACGGAAAGGTGAACGAAGCCCAGAAGCAGGAGCCCTCGCAGAACGTGATCAACTTGCAGAAGCGCGCGGCCGGTGTGCTTCCGGTTCGCATGGACGTACCGCGGGCAGGCACGTCACATCAGTTCGTGAAACCGCTCGTCGTCGATCAGGAAACGTTCGTCAGCCTCCGCTACAAGCGTCGCTGAGCGACGACCGCGCGTGATGCGAGGATCGACCGGCCGAGCACGCCGACGGCCAGAAGCGCGAGGGCGCCGAGGCCGTTCGCGGTGTCGCCAGCCAGCGTGCCCGCAAGCAGCGCAACGGCACCGACGAGGACCACCGCCGCCGACCACGGGTAGCCCCACGCACGGAATGGCCGGTCGCGTTCCGGCTCGCGGCGGCGGATCACCACCAGTCCGAGGCAGCAGATCGCGTAGTTGAGCGCGAGGAAGAATGCAGTGATCGCGACCAGGCGCTGAAAGGTACCGGTCACGATCAGGCCTACGGCGACCACGGTCGTGACCAGCGTCGCGACCGTCGGGGTCCCTCGGTCGGTAACGGTCGCCGTCTGCCGCCACAACAGCCCGTCGCGGCCCATCGCGAACAGAATCCGCGGCGCGAGCATGATGATCGCGTTGAGCATCGGCGGCAGCGAGATGATCGAGAGGATCGTGATCGCCTGCTGCCCGGCCGGACCGATCAGGATTCTGGCCGCATCGGCGGCAGGCAGCGTCGACTTCGCGAGGTCGGGCACCGGCAGAATCCACAGCAGCGCGACGTTGACGGCGAGATAGACGACGATCACGGCGGCGACGCCGCCCATCATCGATCGCGGAATGTTGCGTCGCGGATCGCGATCCTCTTCCGAAAAATACAGCGCGCTCTGCCATCCGCCATACGTAATGACGACGGCCTGCAGCGCGACCACGAGTCCGGTGAGCGACGCGCCCGAGGCGACGGCGGCCGATGCCGGCGCACGATACCCAATCGTGAACGCCGCAACGACGACCACCAGAAACGCCACGAACTTGATCGCCGTCGTCGCCTGCTGGAATCCGCTGCTCACGCGAACGCCGGCCCACTGAAGCGCCACCAGCGCAACCAGGATGCTGACCGCGATGGCGCTCACCGATCCTGCCAGCGGCGGCACGAGCACGCCGACGAACTCGGCCGTGCCGATCGATACGTAACCCAGGACCGAGCAGTACGTCAGCCAGTCGGTCCAGCCGACGGCGAAGCCCACGGCGTCGCCGAATGCGTGGCGTGCGTAGACGTAGTAGCCGCCTTCTTCAGGCAGCATCGTGCCGAGCTCGGAAAAACACGACGCGCCGACGAGGGTGTACAGACCTCCAACGATCCACACGGCGAGAATCCCGGCCGGACTGCTGATCTGTCCGGCTACGAGGCCCGGCGTTCTCAGAATGCCGATGCCGAGTGTGGCGCCGACGATGACGGCGAGGCCGAAGCCGAAGCCGAGGACGCGGCGCAGGCCTCCCGCAGTAATTCGATCAGGGCTTGAGGGCAACAAGGATCACGTCGACAGGGCGCCCCACATTGCGCGCGGAATGGCTCGAGCCAAGCGCTTCGAACTCGACGTCGCCGCGCTTCCAGCGATTGACAACGGTCTTGCCCTCCGCGGTGTCTTCGATCTCGCCGCCGGAAAGGTGAACGACGAGCGTGTCCGATCCGTGCGTATGAAAGCCCTCGCGGGCGTCGACGTCCATTCGGGCGCTCAGCACGGAGACCTGGGCGTTCTCGAAGAGGGGTACGAAGCTCATGCCGACGAACGGTGCGGACCCCGGCTTCGATCCGGTGTTCGCCGTTGGCTTGCCAGCCGACTTCTTCGGCTGGACGACGACAATCGATCCCGGCGCCAGGCCGTTGCGATCGGCCACATCGTCGCGCCACACGGCGCGCGTGTGCGGGTCGCCGGCTTTTTCGTCGATCCAGATGATCACGCCGGGTCCGTGGTCCACGCCTGCCAGAGATGCGGCGTCCGTGCGATAGACGCGAACGCGCGCGTTGTCCATCACGACGCTGGACTGCTGGAGCGCCACAATCAATGCGACAGCCAAAACGGTTTTCATCATCTGCTCGCTCAGCAAAAAGCCTCGCGGACCATCCCCGCGCTCCCGGCGCGCCATCTTACATCGGCGCTGGCGGAAGCTCACGTTTCGCGTGTACGCTCTCGAACTCGAATGCAGTATCGACGCCTCGGAACCACCGGGCTCAGGATCTCGCGCCTGGGCCTGGGATGCGGAAACTTCGGCGGCATCGGATCCGCACCCGCGTTTTACGGAATGGGCGAGACCGAAGAACAGGCGTTCGCGCTGCTCGATCACGCCACCGACGCCGGCATCAACTTTCTGGACACCGCAAACGCGTACGGCGGCGGCCGCAGCGAAACGTACATCGGCCGCTGGCTCCAGGCGAAAGGGTCCGCGGTTCGAAATCAGATCCTTTTGAGCTCGAAGGTGTTCAATCCAGTGGGCCCAGGCCCGAACGACCGCGGGCTCTCGCGTCGCCACATCCTGCAGCAGGTCGAGGCCAGTCTCGGGCGACTTGGGACCGATCGACTGGACATGTACCTGATCCACGAGCCCGACCCCGAGACGCCGCTCGATGAAACGCTCGAAGCGCTGCACGATCTGGTTCGTGCCGGCAAAGTGCTGTACGTCGGCGCCAGCAACATCGAGACGTGGCGCCTTGCGAGCGCCATCAACATCAGTCAGCTGCAAGGGATCGCCCGCTTCGGGTGGGTGCAGAATTCCTACAGCCTGCTGGATCGAGCTCCGGAGCGCGAGCTGTTCCCTCTTTGCCGCGATCGCGGAATCGGTTTCACCGCGTTCAGCCCGCTGGCCGGCGGCTGGTTGACGGGCAAGTATCGGAGGGCCGGCGCCTATCCAGAAGGATCGAGGATGACGCTGCGTCCTGAACCGTACGAGCATCTGCTGAAGCCTGCGATCTTCGACGGCCTCGCAAAGCTCGAATCCGAGGCAGGACATCGCAACGTGGAAATGACCGCGCTCGCCATGGCGTGGGTCCTGCGCCATCCGTGCGTGGACGCCGCCATCATCGGACCGCGGACCACGAAGCACCTCGACGCAGTCCTCGCCGCCGAGGATGTCACGCTGTCGGACGGCGACGCCGAGCAACTGGCGGCGCTGTTCCCTGCGTGATCAGGGCAGACGCATCCGTCGAATGGTGAACTGGGCCGTCGAGCCTTCGTTCTCCACGACGAGGTACGACAGCTCGTCGCCGGCGACGGTCGCGAACGTCGGCCCGGCGGCGGCAGGAATCTTCGCGTCCAGTTCGGTCGCTGCCGTGATCGAACGTCCCGATCGATTGAGATCGAAACGCACCATGCGTCGCGATCCGTCGTCTTCGACCTGCACGGCGATGAGGCTGTTCCGGTGCCATCGCAGCCGTTCGATGCGCCCGAACTGAATGCCCGACCCGGCCGAAACAGCCGTGACGGACTTCGTCCTGCGGTCCACACGAACGATGCCGGCGTTGTGTGCGACGAACACGATGTCCTCTTCGTTCGTCGCCGTGACACTGCTCGCGCCATCCACCTTCAGCTTCACGATCGGCTCGAGGCCGGCTCCGTTCGGCTTGAGCATCAGGAGACGACTGCTCGCGCTGTCGATGGCGAGGAGGTTTCCGGCAGCCGTGATCGCGAGATCGACCACGTTGAGCGGTGGATCGCTGCCGGGCGCCACGCTGATTGCCTTCAACGGCCGCCCCGACACGAGCTGCATGCGATGGATCGTCCACGCGTCCCCGGTCGTGCTCGCGACCCACAGATCGCCGCGCTTCTCATCGATCTCGACTGCCCGGATGTCATGAAATCCCGCCGATTCCGCGCGCACGAGATCCACAGGGTGATCGGCGCCGTCGCTGACGACCATCAGCTTTCGCCCGAGCTGGTCGCCGACGACGAAGCGGCGCGAGACGATGTCGTAGGCGAGGCCGCCGGCAGCAAAACTGCCGGTCAGCCGCACGGATTGGTTGACCGTCGCAGGCCTGGGCGGCGCGCTTGGCGGCAAAGGTGCGGCCGCGGGGGGCGGCGGTGCAGGATCCGTCGTCCGAACCGGTGCCGGCGTCGTCCTGGCGGGCGGCGGGGGCGTTCCCTCGATCAGGGCCTGCACCTCCGGCCATTCCGGAAGTTCGCGGGTCCGCTTGAAGTCCTCGCTCGTCATCGCCTCGGCGGCGACGCCCGACTTCGCGATGCGCTGCAGCATCACGAGGGCATCGTGCGGACGGCCGCTCAGGCACTGCGCCCGCGCGAGCATCAGCATCAGCGTGGGGTCCTGGCGCGGACCGAGTTGAACGGTTCGCCACGCCAGATCGTGGAACGCTTCGTACTCGTGGCGTGCGGCGGCGTCGAGCGCGAGCTGCTGGCACTCGCGCCACTCGCGGCACGCAGGTGACTGGGCTGAAGGAGCCGCCGATGCGGACACGAGCGCCGAGGTGAGCAAAGCCGATGCGAGCGAGATCATGACAACATCAACGTCCGAGGGCGCGATCGTACCCGAAGCCGCGTGAGCTGGCACCTGCCGAGCTGTCGATTTCACTTCTGCTTGATCGACAAGGGATCAGAAAGGGCATCCAACCAATGAGATTCATGATGCTGATAAAAGCTGACAAGGTGACGGAGGCAGGCGTGCTGCCGAGCCGCGAGGACCTGGAAATCATGGGCAAGTACAACGAAGAGCTGGTGAAGGCCGGCGTGCTCCTGGACGCCGCTGGCCTGCAGCCGAGCTCGAAGGGCGCGAAGGTGACGTTCCCGGGCGGCAAGGCGCAGGTGACCGACGGCCCATTCGTCGAGACGAAGGAACTGATCGCCGGTTACTGGATGATCGACGTGAAATCCAGGGAAGAAGCCATCGAATGGGCGAAACGGGTGCCGTTCGACCGGATCCCGAACAACGGCCGCGTCGCCGAGATCGAGCTGCGTCAGATGTTCGAGCTCGAAGATTTGCAGGATGTTCCCGATTCCGTCGTAGCGCTGGAGCGGGACTTCAAGCCATCGCGCGACCCCGGGCGCTGACGCTTGCGCCCGCAACGCGGGAGATGATGTGATCGGTCGCTGTGCCGGCGACCGATCCCGTACATGACGTCGTAAGCGGCGTCTACCTCTCCGAATCGCGCCGCGTCCTGGCGACGCTCATCCGCCTGCTCGGCGATTTCGACGTGGCGGAAGAAGCGCTCCACGACGCGTTCCGCGCGGCGCTCGAGCAGTGGCCGCGGGACGGCGTGCCGTCCAATCCGCGGGCGTGGCTCGTATCGGCCGGCCGTTTCAAGGCGATCGATGCGGCGCGGCGCCGCAAACGATTCGATTCCCTCGACGAGATCGGTGAGGACACGGATCTCGGCGCGGTCGACCCGGTCGAATGGACCGACGAGGAGAGCGTGGAAGACGATCGGCTCCGCCTCATCTTCACCTGCTGCCACCCGGCGCTCGCACCGGATGCGCAGGTCGCGCTCACGTTGCGCGAGGTCTGCGGGTTGACGACGGAAGAGATCGCGCGTGCCTTCATCACGCCGGCGCCAACGCTGGCCCAGCGGATCGTGCGCGCGAAGGCGAAGATTCGCGAGGCCCGGATTCCCTACCAGGTGCCGACGCCGGCCGAGCTGCCCGCGCGGCTCGAAACGGTGCTGAGGGTCGTCTACCTGGTTTTCAACGAAGGCTACGCCGCGTCCTCAGGTTCCGTTTTGACGCGCGAGGAACTTTCATCGGAAGCGATTCGACTGGGACGGCTTCTCGTCGATCTCCTTCCCGAACCCGAAGCGCTCGGGCTGCTCGCGCTGATGCTGCTTCACGAATCGCGGCGGCTCGCGCGCACGTCCGAGTCCGGCGACGTCGTCTTGCTCGAGGATCAGGATCGATCGCGCTGGAACCGCGAACAGATTGACGAAGGTTCCCGGCTCGTGGAGCGCGCGCTGACGAGCGGCCGATCCGGGCCCTACGCGCTCCAAGCCGCAATCGCCGCCGTCCATGCCGACGCCGGCACGCCGGGCGAAACAGACTGGGACGAGATCGTCGGCCTGTACGATCTGCTTCTCCTGCGCGACCCGTCGCCGGTCATCGAACTGAACCGCGCCGTGGCAGTTGCGATGCGCGACGGCCCGGCGGCCGGCCTGAGCCTCATCGACGGCATCCTCGCCCGCGGCGAGCTTCGCGACTATCGTCCGACGCACGCTGCGCGCGCGGAACTTTTTCGGCGGCTGGGCAAGACCAGGGACGCCCGCAGCGCCTACGAACGAGCCATCGCGTTGACGAAACAGGAACCCGAACGCCGATACCTTCAGCGCCGCCTCGCCGAGCTGAAAGACCCGGGGCCGTCGGCCGAGCGGAGAGGAGCCGTATGAAGTACTTGTGCCTGGTGTATCTCTCGGCCGACAAGCTGCACGCCGTACACGATCGCGAATGCAAGGCGTGCGGCGACGACATGCGGCAGCGCGGCATCATGGTCGCCGCGGAAGCGCTCCAGCCGATCGAAACGGCGGCGACCGTTCGCGTCCGCGGCGGGAAGTTGTCGGTCACCGACGGTCCGTTCGCTGAAACCAAGGAGCAGCTGGCGGGTTTCTATCTCATCGAGGCCCGCGATCTGAACGACGCGATCAACGCGGCGGCCAAAATCCCGCCCGCCAGGGAGGGAAGCGTCGAGGTCCGGCCCGTGCGCGATCTGATTCCAGATTCGTAGCTATTTTGTACTAAACAAGCCAGTTCACACGTCGTTTCTAGGCGATTCGGCGTCGGGCTACCGGGCCGCGAGGCTTCAGCCGAGCGGGCGTCGGTTAGAATTCTTCTCATGAAGACCGGTCTCCTTTCCCTCCTCGTCGTTGTTACCGTGATGACGCCGCGTCTTGCGGTGTCGCAGCCGGCCATGACCGCGGCGACAGGCACGCTGTCGGTCGGCGGCGACGTCAAGGATTCCCTGACGCTGACACCGTCCGACATCAAGGCGATGCCGCGGACGACCGTAACGGTCAGCGAAGAGGGACGAGAGGTGAATTATGAAGGTGTCCTGGTTGCCGAGATCCTGAAAAAGGCTGGTGTGCCGCTCGGCCGCGAGATGAACGGAGCCGCTGTCGCGTCGTATGTGCTGGCGGGTGCCAGGGATGGCTATCAGGTCGTGTTCTCGCTCGCCGAACTCGACCCGGGCTTCACATCGAACGACATCATCATCGCCGATACCATCGACGGCAAGCCGCTGTTCGACTACCAGGGTCCCCTGCGCGTCGTCGCACCGCACGACAAGCGCGGCGCGCGATCGATCCGCATGCTGCAGACGCTGAACGTCGTCCGCCTGCGCAAGTGAGTCGCCGGTGATCAGGCTGATCGCCTGCGCTGCGGCCGCTGGCCTCGCGATCGGCGCCGTTGCCGGGCAAACGCCTCCTTCGTACGATTGGCAGTTGCCGGCAGGGATACCAATGCCGCGCGTCCCTGCAGACAACGCGATGACGGCCGCCAAGGCGGAGCTCGGTCGCTACCTCTTCTACGACAAGCGGTTGTCGGCGAACGGCACGCAGGCGTGCGCGACATGCCACGAACGGGAGCGCGCGTTCACCGACGGCCGCGCGGTTGCGATTGGATCCACCGAGCAGTTCCATCCACGAGGCAGTATGAGCCTCGTCAACGTCGCGTACTCGGCCGCGCTGACCTGGGCGAATCCCACGATGACCCGGCTCGAGGACCAGGCCCTGGTCCCGATGTTCGGGGATCATCCGGTCGAGCTCGGACTGCAGCGTCCCGCCGACGAAATGCTCGCGCGCCTCCGCAGCACTCCGACGTACAGCCGCTTGTTCGCAGCGGCATTCAATCGGTCGCCAGATCCCGTCTCGGTTGAGAACGTCGTCAAGGCGATCGCGACGTTCGAGCGAACGATCGTGTCCTTCCGTTCGCCGTACGATCGTTATCACTACGATCGGCAGGACGATGCGATCTCGGCGGCGGCGAGGCGCGGGGAGCAGTTGTTCTTCAGCTCGCCGCTTTCATGCTTCCGTTGCCACAACGGCTTCACGTTTTCCGGCGCCGTCGACTTCGAGGGTCGTCGCGAAGGCGCGCCGGAGTTTCACAATACCGGCCTCTACAACCTGCCTGGCGCGCTCTCCTATCCGGCGCCCAACACGGGCATCTACGAGTTCACGAAACAGCCTGGCGACATCGGCAAGTTCAAGGCTCCGACGCTCCGCAACATCGCCATCACGGCACCGTACATGCACGATGGAAGTATCGCGACGCTCGACGGCGTCCTCGACCATTACGCTGCCGGCGGGCGGACGATTACGGACAAGCCGTTCAAGGGCGTCGGCCACGACAACCCGAATCGCAGCCCGACGGTGCGAGGCTTCACGCTATCGCCGGACCAGCGCTCGGATTTGATCGCATTCCTGCAATCGTTGACGGACGAGGCGCTCTTGCAGGACGCACGGTTCGCCAACCCCTGGAAACAGTAGCCAACAACCAATAACTACAAACTAAGAACTAAGAACTAACAACTAATAACTAACAAACGAGGGAACATGGCCCTGAGCGCGCGCAATCATCTCAAGGGAACAATCGAAGAGATTCAGACCGGCGACGTCCTCGTTCACGTGACGATCAAAGTCGGTGAGAACGTCATCGAGTCGGTCATCACCCGCCGAAGCGCCCAGGAAATGGGACTCAAAAAAGGCGACGCGGTGACCGCCGTCGTGAAAGCGACGGAGGTGATGCTGTCCAAGCCCTGACGGGTGTGGATTAGTCGAGCGGCGGCACGATGCGTACGTTCGTCGGCGTCGACGGCAGCGTACTGTCCGGCAGTGGCATCGCACCATCCTCGTAGTACTGCCACGCCCGCCATCTGAAGAACCCGCCGTCGTCGTCGGCTGCGTACGGGGTGACGAGCGTCGGTGTGCTGCCGCGCGTCAACTGGATCGGCGCGGTGCCTGGCGCAGCAAGTTCTGTAGCCAGTGAGTTTCCGTTGATGGCCGCCGGGTTGGTCACGCTGTCGTGCTGTCCGTCGCACGCGCACGTCGTCCCGCCAGCGCCGCCGCCAAACAGGAACGCAACGACTCCGGCGTCGCGGTAGGCCGCGAGGTGTGTGCGCCCGGCGTCGTCGAGCAGCCACTCGGGACGGTTGTCCTGGTAGTGCCCGGTCGTGTTGTTCTGGGCCAGCATTCTGGTGTTGCCCAGCGGAATCTGCCACATCACGATCCGCTTGTTGGCAGCGGTGGAGAAGCCCCGCAGAAAGCGCACGTTCCGCTGGAAGTCGCCCGCGTCCCACCA
>Ga0126377_10004252_pt1 | contig 10377 bp, 6 predicted proteins | sample PanSoiMetPlot_22_FD_92647 | JGI IMG/M metagenome (GOLD analysis project Ga0126377, IMG submission 92647) | Tropical forest soil microbial communities from Panama - MetaG Plot_22 | ecosystem: Environmental > Terrestrial > Soil > Tropical forest > Bulk soil | place: Panama | collected 2016-02-17 | reverse complement strand
CTCGCGCTCTTCTTCGCTGAACTCCGGCTCGTTCAACCTGAAGCTCAGAACCTTGCCGCGCACGTAAGCGCGGTAGCAGCGGTAAAAAGGCAGCAGCGTGAAAAAATCTTCGTCGCCGGTTCGACGCTGATAGGCTTCGGCGAAGAAATAGCCGAGGTCGGGCCTGCAGCGCGCGTCCAGGTCCATCGCCAGAAACGCCGCCTCGCTCGCCACGTCGCCGCAGCGGAAACGGTCGTTGAACTCAATGCAATCGTAAATGCAGATCGCGTCGTCCGTCACGCAAACGCTCTCGCATCGCACGTCGCCGTGCCCGTCCACGACCCGGCCTTCGCGCGCGCGCCGATCGAAGAGGCCGGCTTTCGTCTCCATCTCTTCGCGCGCCCACGAGCGGATCGAATCGTAGGCCGGGGCGCCGATCGTGCGGCCGATGAAAGGCTCGGTTTGGATGAAGTTCTCTTCCCAGTTGTGTCGGATCTCGTCGAGTCTGCCCCATTTCGCGATCTCAGGACCGCGCGGGGCCTTCGCGTGGAATTCGCAAAGCCGCGCGGCGACGCGGTCAATGACCGCTTCAGTGACCGCGCCGTTCGCGACCATCCGGTCGAGCATCCGATCTTCGGGCAGCCGCTTCATCCAGACGCAGTAATCGACGACCTTTGCTGTTCTTCCGGAAAATCGAATATGTCCGTCGAGGTCGATCACCTCGCCGAGGCCGATGTAAGCGCCCGAGCACAATCTGCGGTTCAGCCGTATCTCATCCTCACAAGCCTTCAACCGTTTATCCAGCGTGGTGTAATCGAGAAAACCGAAATCAACGGGCTTTTTCAACTTGATGACGTAGCTGCGACTCAGCAGCAGGACGGAGATGTGCGTCTGCCTCATTTCAATAGGCAGTTCGTCTTCGGGCCATTCCGGCGCGTGTCGTAATTGCTCGACCATTTTCAGCCACGTCGCCAGGTCGGTTTTTTCATCCGGGTTGATTGAGGGCATTTCGATCACACTCCTTTCGGCATCATCAAAAGTCGCAAATCCGGCGCCATAAAAATTGTCTGTCTATTCTTTTCGATTGGCGAATTGGCTTGTCAGTTGCAAAACAACATGAATAGGACTTATGGGACTTATAAGATTTATAAGACCCATAAATCCCATAAGTCCTATAAGTCCTATTCCCGGGAGGAAAAGAATAATGGAGAGCAGAGCGAAACTTTTTGGACACAGTGTTCACCCAATCCTGGTCGTGTTCCCTTTAGGGCTCTTTGCCACGGCTGTGGTCTTCGACGCGATCGGTTGGGCGACTGGCAATGGGAATTGGTTGGAGGCGTCTTTTCGAATAATCGCCGCCGGCATTATCGGCGGGATGATCGCGGCGCTCTTTGGATTGATTGATTTTCAGGGGATTCCTTGGAATACAAGGGCCAAGAGGATCGGAATATGGCACGGCTTGGGCAACGTCGGAGTCATACTCCTGTTCGGGGCGAGTTGGCTGACGCGTTGGCCCGCTCCATCCAACCCCGGCACGCTGCCGGTAATGCTTTCGCTGGGGGGCGCGTTGTTGATGCTCGTAACCGGCTGGCTGGGGGGCGAGTTGGTCGAACGCCTGGGCGTGGGCGTGGATGAAGGGGCGAATCTCAACGCGCCTAACTCGCTGACCGGACGCCCGGCGCGCGAGAGCAGGGCGAGCGATGAAGCTCAGTGGGATAGACCCTAGCCCAAGTCCCTGGCATTGTTCATCGTTCATTGTTCAATGTTCATTTGTCATTGCCGGAGCTACGTTATCCTCAATGACAAATGACAAATGAACAATGGAAAATGAACAATGAACTGGGCTATAAGGCTTTCTTGCGCAACTCTTCGGCCAGGTATTCGCTCGCGCGCCAGGCGACAGCCGCGATCGACAGCGTGCAATTCTTCTCAGGGCAGGAGACGAACGACGAGCCGTCGACCACGAAAAGGTTCTTGACCTCGTGCGCCTGATTGAATTTGTTGAGTACTGACGTTTTCGGGTCATCGCCCATCCGCGCCGTGCCGACTTCGTGCGTGGCGTCGCCGGGCGGCGGCGGCAAGGCGCGAGTGTAAGGAATGACCTCGGCGCCCGCGGCGCGCAGTAACTCTTCGGCGGTGTCGAATATCAACTCCGCCATCTTCAACTCATTGTCATGCCATTTCGCGTTGAAGCGCAGTTGCGGAATGCCGTAACGATCCTTCAATCCGCCGGGGTCAATCTCGCAATAGTTGTCGAAGTAGGGCAGGCATTCGCCGAAGCCCGCCATTGAAACGCGCGTCGGGTTGAGGTCTCGCACCTCCTTCTTGAACGAAGCGCCGAAGCCCTCGACGCGTTTGGCGAAGCCCGGGAATGCGGCGGAACCGCTGTTGGGTTGATACTGCCAGCCGCGCAGCGCCGAGACCTTGCGACCGCCTTTTATGTTCGTGTGTCGCGGAATGTAAATATGACCGCCGCCCGCGCCGTCGTCGTTGAAGACTTCGCCGCCTTTCAAATTCGTCAGCCACCCGCCGATCATCCCGGCCTTGAAGTTGTCCATCAGGTAATGGCCGAGTACGCCGGACGAGTTGGCCAGGCCGTTTTCGTGATGGCGCGTTTTGGAGTTGAGCAGGATTCGCGTCGATTCCATCGCGCCCGCGCCTAGCGCGACTACTTTCGCGTAGGCTTCGTAAGTCCGCCTGTTTTTCGTATCGATGAATTCGACGCCGCGCGCCTTGCCGGTCTTCGGATCGAGCAGGACGCGGTGGACCGCAGCGCCGGTGCGCAGGGTGAAATTTTTCCGCCCGATCAGTTTCGGAATGATCGTGTCGAGCGTAGAAAATCGCGACGCCGTCTGGCAGCCGTAATCGCAATTGCCGCAGTAATGGCAGGCCGAACGCCCTTCGCGATTGCGCAGCAGTATCGCCTTGCGAATCGGGATGACGGGGATGCCGACCTTTTTGCCGCCTTTGATCAGGAGGGTTTCGCCGCAGCGCGGCGCCGGAGTAGGCGCGTGATAATTGCCGTCCGGCGTGACGGCCAGGTTTTCACGCGTCCCGAAGACGCCCATCAGGTCCTCGGCCTTATCGTAATAGGGCGCGAGGTCCTGATAAGAGATGGGCCAATCTTCGCCCGCGCCGTCCTGCATCGATTTCGGCTTGAGGTCCCACTCGGACATCCGCAGTGAGACGCGCGCCCAGGTGTTGGTGCGCCCGCCGACCGCATGGATGCGCGTCCAGTGAAAGTCCGTGCCTGGCGCGGTGGCGTAGCGATCAATGCGCGGATGGACGTAGAGGTGCTCGGTGTAGGCGCTGACCTTCCACAGCCCGTCGTATTGGCCGGGCTTGCCCAGGCCGCGAAACGGCATCTCGTACGGCCACGAATGCTCGGTGTGAAAGATCGTATTGCGATCCCACTTCGGGCCGATTTCGAGCAGCAGGACGTTGAGCCCTTTGTTGACCAGGACATGCGCGGCGACGCCGCCGGCCGCGCCTGAACCAACGATTATCGCGTCGTAGATGATTTTCTTTTGCGTCATCTCTCTGCCGTGCGCCTATTCAGTTGTGTTGTTTGGAAAATAATAGGGACAGACAGAATAGCATAGCCTTCCCGTCTGTCCCAGAGTTTTAGCCTCAGCGCTCAGGCCGGACAGTTAAAAGGTCAGCTTGAGACCTAGTTGAATATTCCGAGCCGGCGCGGCGCCGTTAATCGTGCCGAAACTGTTGCTATTCGCGTCAGTGTTCGGATTGTTCAGATTGACGATATTCCAGGCGTTGAATAAATCGCCCTGGAATTGCAACCCGACTTTTTCGGTGAGCGCGAAGCGCTTGCGAAGAGAAAGGTCCCACAGATGTCGGCCCGGCCCTTCGATCACGCCGACGCCCGCCGTGCCGCGGCGGTCGTTGGGCGGGTTCACAAACGCCGCTCTATTAAACCACAGGTCGAGCGTCCTGGGGCCTTCGACATCCTGCCCGGTAGCGTCAGCGCGCCTTGTGCCGATCGAACTGGTGCCGTTAGGCGTCAGATTCGGCCCCGTCTGCCATCGCGTAATACCGCTCACTTCCCAGCCGCCCAAGGTGTTGTTGAGCAGGCCGCTCGACTTGCGGAAGAACGGCAGGCGGTAGGTGTAGGTGGTGACGAAGATTTGACGGCGGTCGAAGCTCGTCGGGCCGTAGTTAAAGCTGCGATTGAAAGGATCTTCCGGGTTATCGCCGTTGCCGCTCGTGTCGGCCAGCGCCCTCGACCATGTGTAGCTGACCGTCATGGTCAGATCGCCTTTGCGCTTGGCGGCGTAAAGCTGCAGCGCGTTGTAATTCGCATTCGAATCGCTCAGTCGCATGCGAATGGCCGAATAGCCTTTGAACGGGCGTAGGAAGTTGACCGAAGCGCGTTGCGCCTCCGGCAGCGCCGCGTTGGCGCGAAGCGCGTCGAAGGTCGCTTGATTGATGTCTGGCTGGCGCAGCAGGTGGCGGGCCTGATTTCCGACGTAGGTGATTTCTCCGAAGATGCCCCAGGGCAGTTCACGCTGAACGCCGAGGCTGTAGTTCATCACGTAAGGTAGGACCAGGTTCGGATCAATCGTGAAGATGTCGCTGAACGGCGCCGCCGCCGAAGCGGCGCCGCCGCGAATGTTCGACAAATTGCCGTTCTCGAACTGCGCGCTGTCGGTGTAGGGCGGGATGTTGACCGAAGAGAAGATGATGTTGCCTTCGGGCTTGTCGTAGAAGATACCGAACCCCCCGCGGATCGCCGTCTTGTTGTCGCCGGTCGGCGAGTATGCGAAACCGACGCGCGGCATGAATATGTTCTGCGAGTCATACAGGCCGCGCGGGGCGCCGGTCGGCACGGCGAGCACTGCCGGGTCCCTGCCATTGGGCACGCGACCGAGCTCGTCCTGCGGCACGCCCGAGCCGGCGATGATCAGACCGTTGAAGCGATTGCCGCCCTTACTCGTGTCAATCGTCCCGTTACGATTGAGCGTCACCGCACGAGCCGCATCGTACAGCGCCGGATCGAAGTTGACGATGTTGTTGGACTGCGTGTAGGTCGGGCTGCTATACGCATAGCGCACGCCGAGTTCGAGGCTCAGTTTACGGCTGAAGCGCCAACTGTCGTTGACGTAAGCCTCCGTCTGAGAGAAACGGAAGAATCCGATCGGGTCAATGCCTGCTTCGCTGTAGGTGCGGAAGTTGCCCAGCAGCGCATCGGCGAAGGAATTTCTCGTCGAGTTCGGGTTGCCGGACGAATTGAACGCGGCGCTGCCGGCGTAGATCGAGCGGCCGTTCTGATCCTTGCGGTTGCGGATGATTTGCGCGCCGGTCTTGAGGGTATGGGCTCCACGCACCCAGGAGAGGTTGTCGCTGAAGGCGATGTCGGTGGTCGGCGAAAGCAGCGAGGCCGACGCGCCGTCGAAAGAGGCGAAGCCGCTGACGGTCACGTTCGGAATACTCTCTTCAAATCGTCCGCCGCCCGTGAAGAGTTGCTGGTAATTAAGCCCGTAGGTCGAGCGCTTCCAGGCGTCGCCGACCGGCGGGATGCGCTGGCCGTTCCAGGAGGCGTTGACCTTCGCTTCGTTGATCAGACTCGACGTAATCGTCCACGTATGCCCAACCTGATAGCTGGGGCTCGGGCGCCGCCGTTCGGTCGGGATTGTGGGCAGTTGCGAATCGATGAAGGTGCCGAAGGGCGCGATCAAAACGTAATCGTCGTGCAGATAGCGCCCATAAATCGAGTGTCGCTCGTTGAAGCGGTAATCGAGGCGAAGAATGTCCTGGCGGACGTCGAAGGGATTCGGCTCTTGATAGACCGCATTGTTGCCCGTCGGCGTATCCACATAGGAGACGGCGCGCCCTTCCATGGCCGTGTAGATGTTGGCGAGGGCCTTGCCGTCTGCGGTGATCAGGTTCGCCGGCAGGATGTTGCCCGGGAAACAGCTCGTGCGGACGGCCGCTTTCGTAATCACCCCGTTGGTAAACTCGGGCGCCGTGCAGTTACCGAGTGGCTTGGACGGGTCGCGCAGCACGCCGTCGTCGGCGGTTCCGACAATGCCGTCGGGGCCGCGCAGGCGGAATGAGAAATCGCCGTTGCGTTCGGCGCGCGTCGGAATCGAGCGTCCGGTCGATGCGGTGAAGCGGCGGATCTTTTTCCATTCCATGCCGCCGAAGAAGAAGAACTTGTCTTTGATGATCGGCCCGCCGAAACTCCAGCCGAAATTGTTATAGCGCAACGCAGGTTTCGGGATTTCGACCGTTCGCGCCTTGTTGAAGAAATTGTTGGCGTCCAGTTTGTCGTTGCGCAGGAATTCAAAGGCGCTGCCGTGGAACTGATTTCCGCCGCTGCGGGTCACGACGTTGATCGAAGCGCCCGAATTGCGCCCATACTCGGCCGAGAAGTTCGAGGTCTGGACCTTGACTTCCTGAATGAAGTCAATGCCGACATTGTTGATCTGACTGTTATTGCTGCCTGAGTCAAGATTGAAGCCGCCATCTACAGTCAGCAGATTGGTGTTGCCGCGATTGCCGTTAATCGGCTGGTTCACGCCCAGATCGGTCATCAAGGCCAGCGGGTCGTCAGTCAGCAGCGGCGCGCCAGGAATGAGCGTCGTCAATTGCAGGTAGTTACGCCCGTTGAGCGCCAATTCTTGGACCTGCGCCCGATCAATCACGCGCGCGACCTCGCCCGAGGTCGAATTGACCGTCTCACCGGTGGACGCGACTATTTCGACGGACTCGGTGACGGCGCCGGCTTCCAGAGCGAAGTCCACGGTCAGGCGTCCGTCGGCGACGAGGTTATAGCCGGTCTTCGCCGCTTTTTTGAATCCTCGATGCTCGATCGTCAGGCTGTAGGCGCCGACTGGCAGATTAGTCGCGACGTAAAAGCCGTTCGGGTCAGTCGTCGCTGTGCGGGGTTGCTGGGTCGCTTCGTTGGTTATCTTCACAGTCACGCCGGGGACCGCCGCGCCACTGGCGTCGGTGATCGTGCCGGAGATGCGCCCGGTGATGGTTTGCGCCGGCGCGCCGCTACTGAAGGCGCCATAGATAATGACTAGAAGTAAGGCTGTGAAGGGGGTAATTCTGCGGATCATTGCATTCCTCCGATGTTGGGCCGGTTGTTGTGGACGAGCGTCGGGAAAGTAGAGACGCAAAATTTCGCCTCTCTACCCACAGCGTGATGACACTCCGGTTGAAAGCGCCGAACATCCCAGCAAAGCCCTGCATGGCGCGAATGAATGTCAGGCGTCGAGCCCGCACCCTCAGTCAGTTTTTTCAGGTTTATAAATCAAGCCGAAGCCAGAACGGCTTTAGCCGCGCGTTGCTGTTCAAGTTCCCGCGCCGCGTGAACGATCATCTCGGCGCGATAAGCCGCCGCCAACACCGCGACCCACGGCACGGCCTGCCAGCAAAGCACGATGAAGATTGAAACGTAGGCGTCCGCCTGTTGTCCTTCCATCAGCGACATTCTCTGTCCGGCTCGAAGGAGAACCAGCGCGCCGCGTAGAAATGTGTATAGAGTCAAAACGCGCAAGGCGACCGCCAGCTTCCCTCCGCCCATCTGCATCGCCATCCGATGTGTCGCCAGACTCGCGGCGGCGCTGAATATGAGCAGCGCCAATCCGACAATTTGCAGCCAGCGGCTCAGCGCGTAAGGTGAACGCGCCTCGCTCAATCCTTCGCTGAAAATCATCAACGCGATAATCAAACCCAGGATGCCGGCGATCGCGACGTAATCGCGTTTCTCTAAGGCGAACCCCAGTCCGACCTGATGATAAGCCCACCACATGGCCAGCAGGCCGGAGAACAGAAAAGCGTTGGCCGGCGCGATCGTCAGGTGCTGCAACAACCCCCAGAGCGGGTCACGCGTATAGTCGGGCCATACCAGATTGAACAGCGAGCTTTCAACAACGATTCTGACGACGGATACGGCGGCGTTGCCGGCGAGCGCCAGCCAGGCGATGCGCAGCCATCGCGTCTGCCTGTGCTCCGCCGCGATCTCAAGGTTGAGCCCCAGCGCCAGTCCGTACGCCAGACACAAGAAAACTGTCCTGACCGCGCCTTCGGCCACCCACATCCGCGCCGTGATCCCTGCCCGCCAGGGCAGATGGACGGCGAGCCAGGCGCAGAGGTTGAGCGCCAACCCGAACCAGACGACTTTTGGCGTAACGCGTTTCGCGATCATAACGATTGCGGATTGCGGATTGCGGATTGCGGATTGCGGATTGCGGATTCTCTCAATTCCGCAATCCGCAATCCGCAATCCGCAATCAGGATTGTCCTCTCTCCCAAACCAGCCGCGCGCCGGTTTCGCCGCACATCACGTCGGCGATTGTTTTCAAACTCGTCAGAAACGGCGTCCAGTTGTCTTCAGATACGAGTTCGAGCGAGCAGGCGGGCGAGACTTGCGCGGCCGCCCGCAACGCCTTTGTCGCCGTTTGCGAGCCGCACATCGGCGCCATCACTGCCGCCAGCGCGTCCAGTCTTTGCTGAATCGCGCGAAGAGGCTGGTCAAGCTTCGCCGCCTCAGCCTCGTTGATTTTCGCGAAGACGGCGCGCAGCCCGGCGTTCAACCGCCGGTCCTGGAGCGCGAAGGCGACTCTCATCCCCGCGCCGCACACGACCAGCGCCCGCGTCGCGGTCGCCATCCGCTCGTGAAACTCCCAGCAACTCAGACAGCCGATGATGTGCGCCTCGATGCGGTCACGCGTCTCGTCGTCTATCCGCCCTTCTATGTAATCGTTCCATTCTTCTTCGGAAAATAAGTGCGTCATATGTCATCCCAGGCTAGTTGAATCGCCGCGCCGCCGTGGGCAGCGAGGCTTTGATAATCGGGGCGAGCTTCTTCTTGGCGTTGAAGAGCCGCCATTTGACCGTCCCGATCGGGATGGCGAGCGCCACGGCCAGCTCTTCGTAACTGAGTTCTTCGACGAACCGGAGAATGATTATGTCGCGCTCCGCCGGATCGAGGTAACTCACCCATTCGACGAAATCCGAGGACCCGGCCACTTCCATCTCGGTCAGCAACATTTCCGCCAGTTCATCATCGAGCGGTTCCATCTCGGCGATGCGTCTGCGCGCCTGCCGCCGCCGCCAGAATCGAGCCAACTCGTTTTTCGCCACCTTGAACAGCCATCCGGTGAAGAACTCCTTCTCGCGTACCTCGCCGGCGCGCTGGTAGACGATGACCATCACGTCCTGCGCCAGTTCTTCCGCCTCTCCCACTTCCATTCCGCGCAGCAGGAAGTAGCGGCGCACGCGCGGATAGACGGCCTCGAACAGCGCGCAGAAGTCCTCTTCCGCGCCCGTCAGCAGATAATTCTCGATGGCATGCCTGTCGTCCAAAGCTTTCTCTTTCCGGATTAGAGATTAAAGTTCGAGCGGGGCCCGTCACTAATTAAAGATGCCTCGACAGAGGCGTTTTGTTTGGCATGTGAAGATTTTTTTTTGAGGAACCGATTCTCAATTCTCCATTTTCAACTCTCCATTAATTGACAGGTAGGCATTTGTGTAATTAGCCCCGACCGAAATTTGGTAAGCGGCCATTTGTGTGGCCGGCCCTGCCCGAAAATGGAGGGTTGAAAATGGAGAATTGAGAATATGGACGTTAAGTTACTGATGGCCCCTCGCTGTTTTGACGATTTTGGTCAGCAGACTGAACAGTTCCTGATTGACGGAGTTCATCGAGTTGAACTCTTTTCAACTTCACTACGCGCAGAGCGAACTTGTAGGATTTTTCGAGAACTATATTCTCTCCCATCGGCCGAGCCTCCTATTGCTATCTATTTCAACTGCTCCTTCAACACTTTGAGTTGTTCCGCCTGAGGGTGCTCTTTGTAAAAAGGGTCGAGCGGGTAGCAGCCCGAGACCAGGCCGTTGCGCGGCCCGGTTGTGCAATCACTGAACGTGCGGCACAGCCGCTTGGTTTGGAGCCGGGCGCCGTTGATCACGTCAAGCGGCAGGTCAGGGTAGGCCAGGACCATCCGCCCCAACCCGACGAAATCGACCTTCCCGGCGCGGACGTAATACTGTCCGACTTTCGGGAGCCAATCCTGCAAATAAGTGTAGCCCGATCCGACGACACACATTTGCGGATAGCGCGCCTTCAATTCGCCGGTGACTTCGATCTGGCGCGCGACGCCGGCCAGGGGGTCTTCAGGCGGATCGTAGCCGTCCGAAGGCGGGAAGAGCGCGGGGCGCTGAATGTGCGGGTTGTAATAGGGGCTGCCCGCCGAGACGCAGACGAGTTTGATATTCAACTCGCCGAGCAGGTCGAAGAATCGAAAGGTCTCGGTCAGATTGACCTTCAGCGGATCTTCGGCGTCGCCGCCGAACGCATGTTGATAAAGGCCGGCGTGACCTTCGGGGACGCCGCGCCGGTCGTCGCCCATCTTGAACGGCAGGAAATCG
>Ga0126377_10004251_pt1 | contig 10377 bp, 6 predicted proteins | sample PanSoiMetPlot_22_FD_92647 | JGI IMG/M metagenome (GOLD analysis project Ga0126377, IMG submission 92647) | Tropical forest soil microbial communities from Panama - MetaG Plot_22 | ecosystem: Environmental > Terrestrial > Soil > Tropical forest > Bulk soil | place: Panama | collected 2016-02-17 | reverse complement strand
GCGAGCTCGGGGAGCGCGAACACGAGCTCGGCCTCGCCCGCGCTGCGGCGGTCGCGTTCGCCGTGCGAGACGCCCCACACGCCGTCGGCGATCCCCGGCGCCGAAGCGACCATCGCCGCGATCCCGACGTTCTCGTAATACGCCTGATGCTGATCCGACCCGAACACGGTCAGCGCAACGCCGACGTCCAGCACGAGGCTACTCAGCCCGAGCTCCACCGCCGCGCGTGTCAGGTGACCCTGATACTTCTCGAGCTCCGCTTCGAAACGTTCGAACAGCGCCATCCACAAGCCGCATTTGCTCGATCGGTTTCGCCAGTCGCCGTTGATCGCGCCGCCGGGGCACTGTCCTTTGCACATGACGAAGAAGCGGCAGCCCTGGCACCCCCCGGCGTCCTGTGGCGCGTGGTACAGCGCGAGGTAGCGCTCGAACCCCTCGCGGTCGGCCTTGACGAAGTCGATGCCGTCCTTGTTCGTCCGGCCGCAGTTGCTCCGTTGCCCGTGCCCCTCGATCCCCTGCACCGCTCGTGTCGTGTAGGGGTCGCACGCATTCCACACGCAGGTGGTCGACTGGTCCTGACCGAGCAGCATCTTGCGAATGTCAGAGAACACGTCGAATCGCAGTTGATGAAGTTCCGATTCGAGCGCCGCAAACTCGAGGAACGCGGCCACCTGCTCGCCGACCGTCAACCCGTATTTGGCACCGATGGCAGGGCTCTCGATTTCCAGATCGTGAAGGCGGGCGCTCGTGATGCCGAGCATGTCCAGATATCGGAACCAGTCGCGCATGCGAGGCAGCTTGTCGGCGGTCGCGTTGTTGCGGTGGAGCGTGACGATGAGGCTGGGGGTGAGCCCTTCGCGCACGAGCCGCTCGATCGCGGCGTGTGTCCTGGCCGTCGCCTCACGCGTCAGCGAGACCGTGCCGGCCCAACGCACGTCGTTGAGGTCTTCGGGCCCGTCCACTGAGATCCCAACGCTCACCTTGTACTTCTTGAAGAGCTGGATGTGGCGATCGTTGATGAGCGAGCCGTTGGTTTGAATGCCGTTGCTGCCAAACCGCTCGAGGCCGAACGCCCATAACTCTTCCAACACGGCCTCGGGTACTAGCAGTGGTTCGCCGCCGAAGATCGTGAAGTTCGATCCCTCTCGCTCCAGCGCGGCCTTCATTTTCGCGACGTCGAATTCGTTCGGGATGTTGCCGGCATCGCGTTGCGGGTTCTGGTAGCAGTACTGGCACTGAATGTTGCACTTGACGCCGAGCGGTCGGACTTCGATGCTCATGCGAGGTCATGATAGTTCGACTCACAATCAACAGGGATTGGAAATCGCCCACGAGATATCGTGGAACACTCATGACGTCTTGTTCAGAGACGCTCCTCCGGCTCGTTGCGAGGGCGGCGGTCGAAGACTCGCCGATCGAGGCCTCAGCCGTTTCCGTCGACGCTGTGGGTTGGCCGACGCTCGCATCAGATGCGGATGCGCACGGCATGGCACCGCTCGCTCACCTCTATCTCGAGTCGCATCGACATGTAGCGCCCGAGGCAGCGATACAACAGCTCGACGCGCTCGCGTTGCGGCATCGCATGTGGCATCGCGAGCGGATCGCCGCGCTCGCGGAAATCCTTCAAGCTTTCGAACGGATTTCGGTCGACGCGATGGTTCTGAAGGGTGCGGCGCTGGCCTGGACCATCTATCCTTCGCCTGTCCTGCGGCCGATGGGCGACATCGACCTCCTGGTGCCGGCGGCAGCCGCTCGTGATGCCCAGCTGGCGCTTGGACGACTGGGCTTCGATCCCGAAGCCATGGCGCAGCGCCGGTTCGGCAGGAACGCGCACCACCTCCCGATCGCGAGCCGCTCGCAGAACGGCGCCATCATCAGTGTCGAAATCCACCGCGACGCGTTGTCGCGTGACTCGTTCTCCTCCATCTCTGTGAGCAACCTGACCGAGCCACCGCGCGCCTTCGACATGAATGGCATGCGCGCGCTTGCACTCGGGCACGTCGATACGTTGCGTCATCTGACGCATCATCTACTCGAACCGTCCTGGAACGGCCGGCTGCGCCTCATCGGTCTCGTCGATCTGCTTCGTTATGCCGCGACGTTTCACGATTGGATCGACTGGCCGCGATTGGAGAGCTCCTACGCGTTCGTGCTGAACGCGCTGCGATGTCTCCACTATGTGATCCCGTTACCCGCAGCACTTGCTCGTTACTCTCCGCCTGCCGACTCACCAGCTCCTGCACGGGTCGGCGAAACGATCAGGCCTCTCCGGGCAATCCTGGCCCGTCGTCAGCCAGCGGCTGTGCTCAGCGAGCTGTTCAACCCTGCAGACTGGTGGCTGCACGCGTATTACGGCGTTCCCACGGGGCGAACGCTCACCGCCGTACGACTCGGTCGTCACCCATGGCGTGTCGCGCGCTGGCTCGGCCTGCGTGCCGCGGGGTTCTGACTGAAAGCGACGCCACGCCGGACGCGTGCAGAAGTTCTCTGTAAAGCGCGTCCATGTCCGATGCAAACCGATCCGGGCTGAACCTGACGGCCGCACGAGCTGCAGCCGATCGTGCGAGGGTCCTGGCCAGGTCGCGGTCGGCGAGGAGTCGCAGGATTGCCGCGACGAGAGGCTCCGCCGGGGCGGGCGGAACGAGAAGACCTGTAACGTGATCCTCCACGAGATCCGGAACGCCGCCGACCCATGTCGCGACAACCGGGCACCCGGCGGACATCGCTTCGATGATCGTGAACGGTGTGCCTTCGTTCTTCGAACACGACACAAGGACGTCGAGATCGGCGTAGACAGTTGGCAGATCGTACCGCCAGCCGGTAAAGGTCACGCGCGGCATCACGCCGAGCCTTTGAGCCAACGCCCGAATCGCCGCCCCAATCTCACCGTCGCCAACGACGACGAAGCGTGCGTCCGGACGAACTGCCAGCACCCCAACGGCGGCGTCGAGGAACAACTGGTGGTTCTTGATTGGCGTCAGCCGGCCGACGATTCCCACCAGCGGCACATCGGGATTGAGTCCGAGTTCGCGGCGAAGTGCACCGCGCTCGCGCCGGCAGCCTGACGTCGCCACCAGGTCGAGCCCCGGTTCGACGATGGTGATGTGGTGAGGCGAAGCGACCTTGTACTTGACGAGATCCTCTTTGACGCGTGCGCTCACCGCGACCAGACGATCTGAAGTGCGCGCGAGCAACCGCTCGGCACAGCGCGCCATCCAGGTCTTGATCGGACCGTAATACTGCCCGTCGAGCACGTGACCGTGGTAGACGTGGAGCACGATGGGTGCGCTTTCGAGGCGAGCGGCCACGCGTCCGACGACTCCCGCTTTTGTCGTGTGGGTCTCGACGATGTCAGGGCGGAAATCGCGGATCAAACAGCGAATGCGCGCCACTGCCATGACGTCCGCGGGACCCAGGCGGGTCGTGCCGACCATTTCCGGCACCTCCGCGAGGTGGACGCCCTGCGCTTCGACAAAGGATCGCATCGAGCCCTCCCCGGGCCCTTCGCGTCCCGCCGCGAGCAGTTGCTCGTAGCGACCGGGGTCGAGCGCCTTCGTGAGGGTCGTCAGGTGTCTCGCCGGCCCACCAGTGTTCAGCCTCGTGACGATTCGAAGAATCCGCGTGCGATGATCGGTCACGTAATTGGTCTGCGGCGATGATCACTCACTCTCTTTACCGGCACAAGTCGCAGCAGCCACGACATGCCGCGGTGAAAGCTTCAAGTGGTAACCTAACGGCGCATTCGAATGGACCACGATCACCTGTCCCGTCGCTCCTTTCTGAAAGGAACCGCCGCGCTGGCGGGAGTCTCGCCGATGATGACGTCTCTCGCTTCGACGAACGGCTCCCAGACCGCCAGCCCACTGGTTGCGTACGTGGGCACGTTCAGTGCGCCTCTCCGCGACACGTTGCCGACCCAGGTCGATCTGCCTCCGGGAAATGGCCGCGGCATTCATCTCTTCCAGGTCAATCGTACGACTGGTGCCATGACGCCGAGCGGTATCGTCGAGATCGGCACCAGCCCGAATTGCCTCACGACCAACGCTGCCGGCACCCGACTCTATTCATCGAACGAGACCGACCAGGTTGGGAACGATAAACAGGGCACCGCCAGCGCGTTCGTCATCAATCGGACTGACGGCGGCCTGCAGCTTCTCAATACTGTGCGAACCGGCGGCGCCGGCCCCACTTACGTCAGTGTTCATCCGGGCGGACGTCACCTGCTCGTTGCCAACTACTTCGGTGGTTCCGTGGCGGTGCTCCCGATACAGTCTGACGGCCGGCTTGGCGAGGCTTCGGACGTGAAGAGCGATGCCGGCACCGTCGGCCCGCGCCGGGCGACCCACGCCCCATCGGGAAGCTTCGCGGTGAGCGGACACGATCGGACGCACGCGCATATGATCCAGGCCGATCCGTCCGGACGGTTCGTCATCCATGTGGACCTGGGCCTGGACACGATCTTCATCTGGCGGTTCGACGATCAGCGCGGCACGCTGACGGCGAACGACCCGCCGTCGGTCTCGCTTCCGGCCGGTGACGGACCGCGCCACTTCCACTTCCATCCCAACGGCCGCTGGTTCTACTCGATTCAGGAGGAAGGTTCCACAGTCGCGGTGTTCGACTACGACTCCGGATCCGGGCGTTTGACGCTTCGGCAGACGATCTCCACCCTGCCACCCGGTTTTGCCGGCAGCAACTTCTGTTCAGGGATTCTCGTGTCGGCCGATGGGCGCCACGTGTACGCCGGCAACCGGCTGCACGACAGCATCGGCATCTTCTCCGTTGGCGCCGACGGTCGCCTGACCTACGTTGGTGAAGAATGGACGCGCGGGGACTATCCTCGAAGCTTCAGCTTCGACCCGACGGGGCGCTTCCTGTATTGCTGTAATCAGCGCGCCGACGTCGTCACCGTCTTCGGCGTCGATCCCGCGAGCGGCGGCCTTTCATTCACCGGTCAGTACGTCCCCGTCGGTAACCCCTCGAGCATTGCCTTCGCTGATCTCGCACGGCCCTGATTCGGGGCCGCGGTCGTACGGCAGGAGAGCGTCTTTACTACGACACGGCATCCGGACAAATAATGGGAAGCGCACCCGCGGAGGAGGCAGTCACGACCGGGCCCAAAGATGAGGGAACATGCGATGACGATCTTGACACTTCGGCGCTCTACCCTGATCAGCGGAGCGCTCGCAACACTTGTCTTAATGGTTGGCGCGAGTTTCGCGCAGGAGCACGCCGGACCACACTGGAGCTACGGCGGCACTACCGGTCCGGATCACTGGGCAGATCTCGACAAGGCGTTTACTGCTTGCCACGTGGGGCATCACCAGTCTCCGATCGACATCCGGGCACCCAAGCCAGCCGACCTGCCGCCGATTCAGTTCGCCTATCAGCCCACGCCCCTCCACATCGTCAACAACGGTCACACGATTCAGGTCAACTACGCTCCCGGCAGCTTCATCACCATCGGCGACAAGCGGTACCAGCTGACGCAGTTTCACTTCCACCATCCCAGCGAAGAACGGATCAACGGCAAAGGCTTCGAGATGGTCGCGCACCTCGTGCACGCGAACGCCGCGGGCGCGCTCGCCGTCGTCGCCGTCCTGCTTGACCCTGGAGCTGCGAACCCGGTGATCGCAAGTCTTTGGCAGCACTTCCCAACTCACGAAGGGCCGGAACAGAAGCTCGACGATGTGCAGATCGACGCCACGGGACTGCTGCCGCAGGATCGCGGGTATTACACGTTCACCGGGTCGCTCACCACTCCGCCGTGCACGGAGGACGTCACGTGGTTCGTGCTGAAGACACCCGAGCGGATCTCACAGAATCAGGCCAACACCTTTGGCAAGATCTATCCGCGCGACGCACGTCCGATCCAGCCGCTCTATGAACGCGAGGTGCTGGTGTCGAAGTAGAGAGCCCACGCGAATACGGTCGAATACTCGCGGCTCACTCAACGAAGCTCATATAACACGGCGTCGCCTTCCCCATCGCTGAACACGCCGAGTTTGCGTACTCCCTCGTCGGCATCGAGCGTCGATACCGTCTGCGCGTACTTCTCCGAATGATCGTCGTATCCCTTCTCGTGAACCACCAAATAGCGAACGTCTGCACGTCGAAGCACGCGCAGCGAGAACGGATCAGGAAACCGTCGCAGATCCTGGAGCCGCCGGTCGTAGCTTGGAGGGGAGAACCCGCTGTAGCCGTTCACGAGCGGTTTCCAATGGAAGATCGACAGGTATGCGTACTTGGCATCCAGTCCCGGACGGACAGTCGGGAACTCGGCGACAACCCCCGGCGGCTGGCTGGCGAGGAGCCGGTAGATGGGCGGTATCGTATTCGGATACGTAACGAGCGGGAGGGTGGTGAAATACTCGAGCATCACGACGGACAGGAGGGCCAACAGTACGATTACGCGGCCGCGCGCGCGGAGCGCAGCAACCAGGTACGTATAGCCAAATCCAGAAAGCACGGCCAGGAAGAACACGACAAATATGCCGAGACGCGCCGGCGCCCGTAGACCGCGGAATACGGAGACGTGCTCGTGAAGGACGGGATACAAGAACCCGCGAAGCCCGAGTGATAGCTCGAACGCGGCGACAGCCCCGAGGAGATAGACGAGGACGATTCGCGATGGCGGTCGCAGGAGCAGAGCGACGACGGCGAGCAGGAACGCAACCGCACCGGGAAACAAGCGGCGCTCCCCTTCTCCACGCGTTTGCCACCGGCCGTATAGCCAGTTATCGTCCGGCACAATCAGGTAATCGGCGGGACGCGCCGCGAAATTTCGGACCTGATCGGCCGGCCTCTCTCCAACCCGATCGCGCGCCTGCAGATAAGGACGTGTGTACGGTCCGATGAGGGCGGCCGCGAGTATCGCGCCGGCCGTGAGTGGAACGACAACACGGCGGATATTCGCCAGGCTTTTACCCAGCAGCAGGAACACTCCGCCGACCGGGAGCAGTGTCGCCAGGAAGATCCCGTAATAGATGCACGAGAGCATCTGCAACGCCACTGCCGCGCCGACGCCGAGTCCATGGCGAATCCGGGGCTCGTCGATCGTCTTGTGCAGCGCGAGAAACGCGAGTGGCACCCACATGGTCCACTGCAGTTCCATGTGCATAATGTGCTCGAACCGGTAAGGCGCGAACGCGAAGATGGTCCCGGCGAGCAGCGCCGCGCTGCGGCTGCCGGTAAGATACCGGACGAGCGCAAACATCGCCGCTGCGGAGAGAACGATGGCGCCGAGGATCATGAGGTTGTGCAAGAGCACCGGGGGCATGCCAAGCCAGATGAGCGGCGCCGCGATCACGCCCTGGACGAGCATCGCGTCGGAGAACGCCAGCGTCCGCGGCTCGGGATAGAAGATGTTTCCATTGAACAGATCGCGCGGCGAGGTCGCCATGGCATGCGCCAGCCACTCCAGGCGCCACATGTTGAAGTAGATGTCCTGGTGCGAGACCGCGCTGTCGTGGATGTGCCGCACCTGCGGCCACATCATCACGCACGTCAAGACCACGAACACCGCGCCCGGCGCTGCCGCCTGGCGCAGCCATCTGGTTGAGTCAGTCAGCATTTCTGTAGGTCGGCGCGAACGCAAGCAGCGATCCGCCTGTGCCACCGGAAATATCGGCTAAACCAGGACGGCACCGGTACCGATGGTTTCAAGCATGACTCAGGCGCGTAGGAATCTGGTACAACGTGACGTAGAAATCGCTCGATAACATCGATCGCTCCGAGTGTCCCCGATCTTCGACGACTTTTCGCGACTCCGACGGGTGTGGTTGACATGATTCGTTTCGCAAGGGCTGCCTTGTTGTTCACGCTACTGACGGTCGTGATGACCTGGCCACAGGCCGCCCGCCTCACGACCGATGCCTGGCAGCACGATGACGTGTTCTTCAACATGTGGCGCCTGGGCCGATTCGCGCATGCCCTCGCCACATCGCCAACTCATCTCCTCGACGGGAACATCTTCTACCCCGAATCCCGCACGTTGACCTATTCGGATGCCATGGTCGTGGAAGGGGTCATCGCAGCGCCGTTGCTCTGGATCGGCGTGCCACCAGTCCTCGTCCACAACCTGATGCTGCTCGGCGGCATTGTCTTATCGGCCGCCGGCATCTTCGTGCTCGCCGTGAAACTGACCGGCAGTCAGGCAGCCGGCGTGACGGCGGGAATCGTGTTCGCGTTCGTGCCGTACCGGTTCGAGCATTACATGCACATGGAGTTGCAGTGGACCGTGTGGATTCCATGGACCTTTTGGGCCCTTCACCGAACGTTCGAAACGGGCACGGTCCGTCATGCGCTGCTCCTGGGGCTGTTCATCACGTTGCAGTTCTTGTCGAGCATCTACTACGGCATGTTTCTCGTCACGCTCGTGACCATTTGTGCGTTGTTTCTTCTCTGTGGAGCCCGCCGCGGCGAGATCCGAGCCACGGTGACGGGCCTGGCCATCGCCGGCGGAACTGCCGCCGTGCTGCTCGCGCCGTACGCCATTCCGTACGTGGCCACTCGTCGCAGCCTCGGCCCTCGACCGGAAGCGCAAATCGTGATGTTCAGCGCGCGTCCATCGAGCTATCGAGCCGCAACGGACGCCAACTACCTGTACGGAGATCGATCGACACGGATGGGCCGTCAGGAACGACGATTGTTCCCCGGTGTCCTTCCGTTGCTGCTGGCCATTGTCGGGCTGCTCCTGTACTCCCCCACCAATCAAGCGCTCATGTACCTCATTGGACTCGTGGCAGCGTTCGAGATGTCATTCGGCCTCAAAGGATATCTATTCAGTTTCCTCTACACGCACGTTCCGGCATTCGATGGCCTCCGGGCGCCCGCCCGCCTCGGGATTTTCGTCGTTTTCTTCCTTGCGGTCCTCGCGGCCTATGGGCAAGCGACGCTGGAGCGGGCTCTCGGCAGGCGTGCGCAACGCGCACTTATCGTGCTCATTCCTGCGGTGCTGCTCCTGGAGTACTGGGTCGCCCCGTTACCGCTGGTTCCCTATCCCACGGCGGCACCTCCACTCTATCAGTGGCTCAAGACGCAGCCGGTTGGCGTCGTGGCGGAATTCCCCATGCCCCAGCCCGACGAGATGCCCGCCCATGAGCCGCGATTCGAATACATGTGGACGTTTCACCATATGCCGCTCATCAATGGCTACAGCGGCTATTACCCCGATTCCTATCTTGACCGCCTGTATCGTCTCCGTGGTATGCCGGACGACACCGCACTGCAGGCGCTGGTTGCAGACGGCGTCCGCTACGTCATCATTCACCGGGGGCTCTATCGAAAGGGCACTGCAGACGACGTCTACTGGGCGCTCAAGAACCATTCCAGGTTTCGTGAAATCGGCCATTTCGACGACGGACTCGGCGGTGCCGAGGTATTCGCCGCGCGCTGAATGGATCTTCCGGCTGAAGGCGGAAGCCACCCGAGGTTGGACGGAGCCACTCTTTGTCGCGCGTTCGGCGCTAATATCTACCCGCCATGAGACTCCGTTCGATCGTCCTGCTCTCTGTTTTCCTCGCGTGCGGCTGCGCACGGCCGGCGGCGCAACAATCCTACGATCTCGTGATCACGGGCGGCTCGGTGCTGAACGGCGAAGGCACTCCCGCCGTTCGAACGGACGTGGGAATTCGTGGCGGGCGGATCGCGACGATTGGCGATCTCAGCACGGCGACAGCCACCCGTCGAATTGATGCGTCGGGGTTGACCGTCGCGCCGGGCTTCATCGACATGCACAATCACTCCGACTACACCATCCTCGTCGAACCGAAAGCCGAGAGCATGATCCGGCAGGGCGTGACGACGATGGTCCTGGGTGAGTCACGCTCGGCAGGACCGATCAAAGCCGGAGCTGAAGAAGCGCGGGCACGGGCTGACGGTGTCACCGTCGACTGGACGACGCTGGGCGGGTACTTCGCGAAGCTCGAACAAAAGCACATGTCGACGAACATCGCGTCGTACGTCGGCGAGGAACAGGTGTGGACGTATGTGAAGGGCTACGGCCAGTCGCCGGCGACGCCGCAGGAGCTCAACGAGATGAAGCGGCTCATCGCGCAAGCGATGCAGGACGGCGCGATGGGCCTGTCAACGGCGCTGCTGGAACCGCCGTCGAGTCTGGCAACGACTGCCAATCTGATCGATCTCGCCGGAACCGCGAAGGAGTATGGCGGCATCTACTCTTCGCACATCCGTGACGAAGGCGAAGGAGTCTTCCGCGCGATCGATGAAGCGATCCAGGTGGGCAAAGGCGCCAGGATCCCCGTTGATATCATCCACATGAAGATCGCGCACAAGAAATTGTGGGGTCATGCGAACGAAATCATTGCCATGGTGCAGAAGGCGCGCGACGAGGGGTTCGACATCCGCGCCAACGTC
>Ga0126377_10004250_pt1 | contig 10378 bp, 7 predicted proteins | sample PanSoiMetPlot_22_FD_92647 | JGI IMG/M metagenome (GOLD analysis project Ga0126377, IMG submission 92647) | Tropical forest soil microbial communities from Panama - MetaG Plot_22 | ecosystem: Environmental > Terrestrial > Soil > Tropical forest > Bulk soil | place: Panama | collected 2016-02-17 | reverse complement strand
TTACCGCCCCAGCGTAGCTTAAAGTAAACGTGTCTTCGTCGTTGGCAGCGTCTATGAAGGATTGTCGCTGATAGTCGGAAGTGTATTCGACCTCAACGTCGTTCTTGTCAAAGACGCGCGCATCTACAATGTGGAAATTCACTCCCGTACAAGTACCGGCCACCACTAAGCTACGGATGCGTGACGCTCCAGGAACACCTTTTCGAGCGAACAATTTACTAAAAGCGTTATTACTCGTGTTGAATCGAATCCTCACAATGTAGAAATCATCCCGCAGTTTGGTGACCGACGCTGTACTTGATGCGTCCCTCGTGACAATGGTCTCGCGTTTGAGCGCGTCGTGCACGGCGCCTTTGCTAGCAATATCTGGTTTTGCAGGGGTGGAGGTCGGTTCGGTGACGTGCGCGCCCGTGTCCGCCTTCTCAGGAGCCTTACCACAACTGTCAATCATTTTACTGATAGTCCCCAACACCCACAGAACTGCAATAATCGTCAGGCATCCGCCTCGCTTTCCGACATTTTTGGTTTCCATAGTTTGTTTCCCTTTCGTGCTGAGTAGGGGTGGCAACTGTCCCTACGGTTGAAGGCTAATAACGCAGGCCACGAGTTCCGCGAGGCACTCGGCTTGTGCTTGCACAAACACAATCTCACGCCCTCAGAGCGAAGGCGAGAGGAAGATCACACAGGCAGTCATCGACGGGTAAACATCCGCTCCTCTTCTTCGAGGAAAGCGTCAAAGTTTATGTTGAAATACCCAGCGACAAGACGCCGGGTAATAATGAGGTTGGTGAATTGTGGGGTTTCGTCGGGGCTAGGCTATTATTGTGACTTAAATTAGAATTCGTAAAACCTTCGACATTATGTCCGATTTGTCCTTTACACTCAACAATAATTTCACTTGTCGCACATTAAATCTGTAGACCTTGTCGCTCCCCGCACACTAGTACTATGCACGAGAGCCCAGATCGCCTTGCCAAAACCACACGTGCGCATTGGAAGAGAAGAGGACGACGCAACACCAGTCGGAAAACATACCAGGGCCGAATATTGGCGGGGCGTGTGCGAGGAATGCGAAAAAACGCTTCGCCGCTTCCTTGCCCTCGGTCAGCAACCTCCAGAGCGCTACTGAAATCTAGGGGCTTACAACCCGAAAAAAAATAAAGTTCGTTCCTGCGTGAGCCATAAGTCTTTTGCTTGCGCGTGTGATGGAACTGGGCTTGAGGAATAAAGTTCTTTCCTGAGCCTGCCGACTGATCAATGATGTCCTGTGCACGGAAAATATAGTTGTTTCCTGAAAATGCCGTGAGTTCTTTATTTGTGCGTTGTGGATGACTTGCTCTGGCGAACGGGACTGACCTGCGGCCTGTTCGGGAAAGAACTTAATTTTTCAGGAAAGGACTTTATTTAATACCGCGAAAGAATACTCCATCCTTGACGGTTGGTGGGGGAGAAGGTCAAGATGTGGCGTCACTCGGCACTGTGGCCAATGCGGAAGAGCGTCTTTCGCCCTCACTCAAGTCTGACATTCGACAAGCATATCAAGGAATGTTCGGAGGGCGTTCTTGACATTCTCTCCACCCAAGCCTTACAGCTGTAGATGGAGATTCCTACGCTGCAACCTGTGTCGGATTCATATCTCATAGACGTAAACTTTCCCGGCGCCCCACTGGGTAGGAGATTCAAGAGATCCCTGGTTTTCAGGGCGCCGTCGCCGTTACATATGTTTGCAATTGTCGGCATGCTTGGTTCTCACGGCAATCATGTCGCGCGTGATCCTGACTATATGGAGAAATGAATATGAAACAGCCCTTAATCGCCATTTGCTTGTTAATCCTTCTTTGCTCTGCCGCTGCGGCGCAGCAAATGGCCACTACTATTGATGGCAGGAAAGTCCTGCTCAATGATGACGGCACGTGGAAATACGCTGACGCCAAAGGATTGACCCTCAAGATTGAGGTCGGGATTGCCTATACAACAGGGCCAGTTCCAGTGGCCAGGACGACTTTCACCTTATTGAAGGCTGACCCGCGGCCAGCGCTTAGACAATTGCCCCACACGCCTTCGGGCATTAGCGGTCTGGGGCAGATTTCGCTCAATTGCCGCTTTAACAACTTCCCTGAGGCCACAGCCATTATCAAGCAATTCGCCATCACTACTCTCGTCACTGGCTTTGACGGCCGCGCTACGCTTGAGGATATCAAGCCTGGCGAGTATTGGCTTTATGGCACGACGAAAGCCTTCACAAATAGCTGCGTCACGTGGCTCATGCCGGTTGATTTGACAAAGAATCAAAACCTGATATTGGATCAGAACAATGCGTTCAGTGTTATGGAGTGATCAACACTTTTCTGACGACGACGCAGACGAGAAGAAAAATGAAATATGTCAGACCTTCCACGATTGATATGCCACATCCAGGCATGTTGAATGTGGCGCGAGAGCAAAAGCGACGCGCCTTCAAACCTTCAAACAGGACAAGCGATTGAGGGAGAGAATCAAAACCGAGCCGCTTGATGGCAATCGGCACGGACTGCGCTTTGAATTGTTGAAGGCTGAAAGCTGGCAAAAGAAGCCTTGGCGAACGAGCGGGCTGCCCCTCGATCAATCGAGGCCAGAGCGAATGAGCTTGGCTTGACCACCATTCGCTAAGAATTTATCGCTCAGGCCAAGAATCTGGGGTTAGATCAACCGCTTAGATCATAGGAAACAGATGCGCGAGAATCATGGACGCTCAAGCCGACGGTCATAATGCCGCATCATCCCTTTTCACATCTCAATCGAAAGCGAATTGAATGGACCCCTGGGCAAAATTTTTACAGAGAAACCGGATATGGCGCAGGAAGCCTACACGGTTCCCTGAGTATTCAATCGAAAACAATTTTAGGAGGATAATAAATGTCAGAACTGGATCAAAAACCGTGGGGCGGCGTCGAATTCGCGGACAACCCGGAGCCGCGGTGTCCATGCATACTGCTCTTGGATACTTCAGGCTCAATGAGCGGAGCGAAGATTGCTGAGCTCAACAATGGGCTCAAGACTTTCGAGGAACAGCTGCGATCAGACGCCATGTCCGCCAAGCGTGTCGAGGTAGCCATTGTCACCTTCGGCCCCGTGCAGACAACTCAATACTTCATCACTGCGAATGCTTTTCAAGCCCCGTCTCTAGTCGCCGACGGAGACACGCCGATGGGGGCGGCAATCCAGAATGCGGTTGCGCTTGTCGCTGAGCGAAAGGCCGTATATAAGGCGAACGGCATCGGATACTATCGCCCTTGGGTCTTCCTGATTACCGATGGCGCCCCCACGGACGATGTAAGCGCGGCTGCCGCAGCAATCCGAGAAGGTGAAGCCTCAAAATCGTTGATGTTCTATGCCGTAGGAGTAGATGGCGCCGACATGAATCGTCTGTCGCAGATTGCTGTCCGGCAGCCACTCAAGCTCCGCGGATTGTCTTTTAGGGAACTGTTCGTGTGGCTATCCAATTCGCTTGGGACGGTTTCTCGATCGCAGCCGGGCGAGGCTCCACCGTTGAGTAATCCTACCGCCCCTGATGGATGGGCCGTGGCGGGTTGAGGATCACATGTGGCGATTTGCTGCGGCTCGAGCAACTGGGTCATCGCACATTAGGGCTGACATCCCCTGCCAGGATTATTTCGCCTGCCTGGCGCTCCCTGGCGGCGCCTTCGTGGCTGCCATCGCGGATGGCGCCGGATCCGCGGAAATGGCAGAACAGGGCGCGCATATCGCCGTAGACGCAGTCATCACTTACCTGAAGGTGGCTCTCGAAGAAAACCGAACCGATTTTGATTTACTGCTTCGCGAGGCGGCCGCGGCGGCGAGCAACGCAGTCATTGACGAAGCTCATCGTCAGGGATCGGAGCCGAGGAGTTACGCGTCAACACTCCTGGCGGTAGTACTGACGTCAAAGGGGGGAGGCGCGCTGCAAATCGGTGACGGGGTAATAGTCATTAGCGATGATGACGAAATGTGGAGTTGGATGTTCTGGCCTCAGCGCGGAGAGTATGCAAATACAACCTATTTCTTGACCGATGAGAACGCTATTGATCGCGTCCATATCGATGTCTTCCGCGGAGTAATTAAAGACGTCGCGCTAATGAGTGACGGTTTGGAATCTCTTGCCCTACATTATGCCAGCAAGACGGCCTACGCCCCTTTTTTTACAGGCATGTTCGAGCCTCTGCTGAGGGCCGAAGGCTCGGCCGAAATCGACCAGCTTTCAGCGCTCTTGGAAAGATTCCTTTCTTCTGATCAGGTCAGATCTCGAACGGACGATGATACATCACTGATACTCGCGACACGCCGGGATTGAGATAAATCTCAATGAAGCAGTTTACTTTGACGCGGGCTAGAATCAGCATCCGCCTCGGCCAGGAGATCGGCCGGGGTGGAGAGGGGGTTGTTTTCGCAATCGAAGGCCAGAGTGACCGCGTCGCAAAGATCTATTCGACGAAACCCGACCAGAGAAGAATTCAGAAATTGTCCGCCATGGTGGACGTCGCGAGTCCCACCCTGCTCCGTATTGCCGCCTGGCCGACAGATCTGCTTGCTGAGAGCAACGGTGAAGTCCGCGGATTTGTGATGCCTCGGATAACTGCGCGGCGAGACATACATGAACTCTACAGCCCAAAGAGCCGCTCAGAGGTGTTTCCGGAAGCCGACTTTCGGTTCGTGGTTCACGTCTGCGCAAACATCGCCCGGGCGTTCGCGGTCATCCATGAACACGGGCTCGTTCTCGGCGACGTCAACCACGGCAATCTCCTCGTTGGGCCTGACGGCACTGTGGTGCTGATCGATTGCGACTCATTCCAGATCGGGACGGGTTCCAATGTCTTCACTTGTGATGTCGGCGTCCCTCTCTTCACAGCCCCGGAACTCCACGGTCGAAGCTTCAGAAATCTTCTACGCGCCGCCAATCATGATTTATTTGGGCTCGCCGTTCTTTTGTTCCATCTTCTATACATAGGACGGCATCCATTTGCGGGCCGGTACTCCGGGTCTGGCGACATGCCGATCGAAAAGGCAATAGCCGAGTATCGATTCGCTTATGGACCGGATCGCGCCAGTAACGGAATGGAGCGACCGCCCGGGACTATTCCACTGGAAACACTGGGGGCGGAAATTGCTCAGCAGTTCGCGCATGCATTCAGTCGCTCAGGGAGCAACGGCAGTCGACCTGTTGCAAGGAGCTGGGTCACGGCGCTCGAGAAACTCCAGGACAGCCTTCGACAATGCTCGGCCGCGAGCTGGCACCATTATCCCCGTGAACTTGGAGCTTGCCCATGGTGCGCTATTGAAGCGCAGACATCCGTACGACTGTTCGGACAGCGGATTATTGTAGATGGCCAGAGAGGGATGGTGGATATAGCGGCGCTCTGGCAATCGATCGTCGCAATCCCGAGTCCTGGGAATAATCCAGTCTTGCCGTCAGAGCGCCCTTGGAATTTGCCCTCAGGTGTTGAGCTGCCAAGCAGAGAGCTGAAACACATTCGCCAGTTTCTCAGCGCATGCTTGATCTGCGGTGGCTTAGTCGCGTGCACCGCGGCGATAACAAATGGGGGGATGTGGACAGTCGCCTCGTACGTCCTGGCTTTTATCATCTGGCCTCGAGTCTCATCCGAGAAACGCTCAGCCGCCGAACGAGCGTATGCGGCAGCCAACGCCGAGTGGGAAGCCGTTCTTGGACGTTGGACGCGTGAGGCGTCACAGGAGGCCTTTACAACGAAATTGAAGGATATTGAGAGCGCACGCACACAACTAATGGATATGCCAAATGAACAGCGGCGACGGATGGCAAGGCTTGAAGCCGATCGTGAAAAACTGCAACGGCAACGCTACCTTGATCGGTTTCGAATTGGTCGGGCTCAGATCCCTGGTATCGGCCCGAGCCGAACCTCAATGCTGGCGTCATACGGCATTGAAACCGCGAACGATATTGATGGTAACAAAATTAAGCAGATTCCGGGCTTTGGCGAGGTTCTGACATCCACCTTAGTCGCCTGGCGGAAAGAACATGAAATGAACTTCCGGTTCAATCCAAGTGAACCCGTGGACCGGAGAGATGTCGAAGCATTGGATCGAGAGCTGGAGGCAAAGCGGCAAAATCTACAGTCTGCATTGAGGCAAGGACCGGCTGCGTTGATGCGCTTGAACCAGGAGATTATCGCCGCGCGTCCGCGCCTTATGCCTCTGTTGGAGAAAGCTTGGGACAACCTTAAGATTGCGGAGGCACAGCGCGACGCTCTATGAGGGGAGTGGCAATGTAACTTTTCAGATTAAATACCGAAGCGCTCATCAGGAAAACTGATAGGGCAGGGAAGCCACTGGTTTCCAGCCAGTCAAATAGCAGTTAATTGTCTGCAAAAGAAATGAAAAACATCGGCATTTGATCTGAAAACTACAACTGCCTAAGATACTCACCTTGTCTTTGAATATTGACTGCCGAGTTAAACTGCTGATAATCCTCTGTTTTCAATCGCTATTTTCAGACAACGACCAATTTTGCTCTCTTGCTAAACAAAGACCAAAAAACCACATGGCCACAATTATGTTATTCATTGCGCGCAATTATAGATTTCGAGTAAATTTCACATGCCTTTTGGGCGATGGCTTACGAACGTGATCTTCGGTCAAATTCCCATCAGTCCTTCGCCCAAACCGGCAGCCTCAGTTTTGCCTGTTTCGTGACGAAGCTGGTTCGTCAATACATCTTGAACCCGAGGGAATTCTGACATGCCAATCATCATCTACATTCATGGCACAGGCGTTCGCGAGCCGGGCTTCGGACAGACATTCAAAGTTATCGAAAAGGCCATTCGCAGGAACCTACCCGGATGGGATGCGATCGGGTGTTATTGGGCTGATGAGGGCGGCGTGCAATTGCGAAGATGCGGAGAATCCATTCCGAACTACGAGGACACTCGAGCTGTCGGCGAGTATCGCGACGCCGAAGACGATGAACGTGACGGCTGGGCTTTGCTCTATTCCGATCCGCTCTGGGAATTGGGCGTATTGGCGATAACGGCCGAAGAGACAGTGATCGAAGATTGCGGGCGACTCATGCTCGGAGTGGAGCCGCCAGACGAAAAGCTACGACAAAAGATCGCGGGGCTTCGCCCCTCTCAAGACCTTCACGTGCTGATCGATCAAAACGCCCTATCTGATGTTTGGGAACAGGCGTTCGCCGATATAACCAGCTCGGAAATCTTTACAGAAGCAACGAAAAAGGTCGCGTCGCATGAATCCGAAATAGTCTTGGCCACCGCGCGCGCCGTGGTCGCCCAGGCCATCGCTCTGGCGACGGATCTGGGGATTCCAGCGATGACGGCCGCAGGGCGAAATGAATTGATGAATCGGCTGGTCGCAGAGTTAGGGGCCGATACGCGGTCACTATTCTGCGACGCCTGGGAGCTACTCAAAAGTTACGCCGTCCGGTACGCGTCAGTCAGCCTGACTGCCAGAGGGGTGACTTACATCGCCCGAAGGAAACGTGGGGCCATTAGCGACGCTATATCGCCCTTCGCGGGAGACATACTTCTCTATCAGACTCGCGGCGATAGGATTCGCGATCGCATTCGTCGGGAGATCAACGAAACTTCCGGCTCGGTCATTTTGTTAGCGCACAGCCTAGGCGGCATCGCCTGTGTCGACCTGTTGATCGAAAAGAGGCCATCGAACGTCATCGGACTTATTACGGTCGGATCACAATCGCCGCTGCTCTACGAAATGGATTGCCTGACCATGCTGCGCCATAACGAGCCGCTGCCGGATCATTTTCCGAACTGGTTGAACGTTTATGACCCACAGGACTTCCTTAGTTATGTGGGCGAGAAAGTTTTCAAAGGAAGAGTATCGGATTTCATGGTCAATAGCGGCCAGCCATTCCCGAAATCTCACAGCGCCTACTGGTTCGACAAGGAGCTCTGGAACCGAATCGCCAAATTTGCTCGCAATGACTGAAATCATAAAACCTGAAAACACGATCGCCATTGTTATTGGCATTGAGAAGTACCTCGGGGTGAATGAGATCAACGGCCCCGCTGGTGACGCCGTTCGGTTTGTCAAATGGCTCGGACGCTGCGGCGTTCCCGCCAACAACATTGCGTTGCATCTTTCACCAACTGATACAAACGTCGAAAAATGCCGGGACGAGCTTGCGCCTTTCGGTCTGCAGAACTGGCGAGAGGCGAAGTACTCCCAGATCAGACAAACTCTCGTTGATTTCCCCGCAAACAGAGAGGCTGAGTTGCTGCTGGTGTTATGGGGCGGCCACGGCGTTTACAACCCACAAACGCGCGAGCGGCTTCTTCTTTGCGCTGACGCCAGAAACGAGGATGTGATCTGCATCAGCGCCGACGAATTGATCGAGTTCCTGCGGAACAAACGATGGCCGGGGCGAAACTGTAAATACCGCGCTGTTTTCATTGACGCCTGCGCCGAAGAGAGACTCGTCGGCGAACCGGTGCAATTGCCCCAAACCCAGGCGGTCGCAGGACAGGGAATCGAAGATATCAGGCTCTGCTTTCTTCAGTCGGCGGCGCTCGGACAGTTCGCTCATCAACAGGATAGAAGCGGCGACTTTTCAAACCTGCTGTTCGAATGGCTGGAACGGAACGCGCAGCTTCTGCCTGACATCAACACTTTGACTGGCCATATCAGGAACGAATTCGACAGGATTCGAGACGAAAGGAAGATCAGCCAACGGCCGGTCTACTTCGCATATGGCGACTGGGATGGCAATCACACCAATTGGATTGACGAATGGTTCCGCCTTGACGACCTCCGCCTTGGTAGAATCGCGTTTAATCTAGTGAGCAACGCGCCGGTCACGACGAGAGAGCTTCGGCGGTTCTATGACGCGTCAGCGAGCAATCGGCGGGCGTTTCGACAGGCGGGCGATCTCGACGTGATGCTCGCCAATCTCGCCGATATGCAATCGCACAAAAACATCTCGCCAGTTGTCGAATTCGTTTGGCGCATCGGAAAAGAGAAGCGGCTTGATAATCTAATCGAATGGGTGAAGTCCGAAACTGTCCCCCAGACCCTGGCTGATTTGAATGATAAGATCGAAAGAGAGAATGCCGCTGTCGAACAGGGCGTCAATCATCTGCTGATTGATATACCGGAGGCTGACGCCGTTCTCGATCGCCGCGAGGTTGAAATTCGTCATTGGTTCTACAGCAACGGGCGTCTTGACACGCATGGAAGAAAAGGGTGCAGAGATACGACCGAAGAGGTGCGCCGCGCGATTCTCGATCTCATCTACAATTTCGAGAACAGGCTTAATGCGGTTCTCTATATTGAACTCTATCTGCCAGAAAGCAGGCTCACCCACGACGCCGAGCGTTGGGATTATCAGGATATTGGCACGCCGCTCGGAGCGCTGCATCCGCTTGTGGTGCGATGGCGCGACCGCGCGCATTGTTCCGCCCCTACGACAAGGTACGGAGTATGGAAAAGTATCGCATGCCGGATCAAAACCAGTAGTGGTCTTCACCGGCAACCGGATATTTGCTGGGTCGCTGATGAACTGCTAAATCTGCTCACCCATTTGAACAAAGGCTATAACGAAGCCTGTGTCGGATTTGCCTTCGCCCCGAGGCAAAAAACTGTTAGGGGATTGCTGCTCAGTGGAGCGCCGTTTGCATTCTGGCGACGCTGCTCCTGCGCCGACTGGGAACTGTTCAAGCAGGAGCTGGACGCCTGCGCTCGCGCCGGAAGCCTGAAGGATTTGCCACGCCGAATCCGCGACCTGCGCGAAGAGGCGCAATATGATGAATCCCATCACGCTGCTGATTTGGTTGTGTTATGGGATGACCCCGACCGCAATCCGCTGGATGCGCAACTATCGAACGCCGCGTTGTGATTTGTAATAAAGAACTCCGGTATCACGACCGCGGCTCTGAGGCTCAAACAATATGGATATGCCGAACGACTGGAAATTATTTAACGGAAGCCGGACGCCGCGCGACATTGACAACTTCCCGGCGCCTCCGCCCTGGCGCCGATTCAATGGCAAGCTGCCTGAAAAGGATCGAAAGCTGCCTGATGATGATGACCTCAAACGAATGGCCGAATCGGGTAGGGGCGATAAATTCAAATCCGGCAAGGTCGTTATTGAAATGGTCAACGCCGCGATCTACCTCCGACGTCCGTTGTTGGTTGAAGGCAATCCCGGCACGGGAAAATCGTCGCTGATCCATGCGGTCGCCTATGAGCTGAAACTGGGAGATGTGCTCGAATGGCCAATCAACTCGCGCAGCACATTGAAGGATGGGCTTTACATCTATGACGCCATCGGCCGTTTGCAGGAACAACAGCGCACGGGAGCGGATACCCACATCGGCGCTTTCATGCAACT
>Ga0126377_10004249_pt1 | contig 10378 bp, 13 predicted proteins | sample PanSoiMetPlot_22_FD_92647 | JGI IMG/M metagenome (GOLD analysis project Ga0126377, IMG submission 92647) | Tropical forest soil microbial communities from Panama - MetaG Plot_22 | ecosystem: Environmental > Terrestrial > Soil > Tropical forest > Bulk soil | place: Panama | collected 2016-02-17 | reverse complement strand
CGCGGCTTCGAGGATGACGCCAGCGTGGGCAAGAGCGTCAAGGTCGCCAGCGTCGGCAACGTGGCGGCGCGAGCTAAAACCGAGAACACGGCGATCGTGTACGAGACCGTCGCCGAAACCGCCACGACCATCACGCTCAACATCTGGTCATACGCCGCGGTGGGCATCGAGGACATCGTCAAGGTGCAGTCGATCGTCGACGTGCAGAACGAGTACCAGATGAAGATGGGCTACGCCATCGCCCGCGACATCGACTCGAAGCTCGCCGCCGACGTGGCCGGCTTCACGCAGACCGTCGGCACGCTCGGCACCGCGCTCGCCGACGTGGACGTCATCCGCGCCAACCAGTACCTGGACGACGCCGACGCGCCGGCCGACGACCGCTTCTTCATCATGTCGCCGGCCGAGAAGGCCAGCAAGATCGGACTCGATCGCTGGAGCAACGCGCTATACATCGGTAATCCCAAGCCGGTCGTCACCGGCAGCCTGGGCGACATGTACGGCATGAACCTGTTTGTTACCACCAACCTGGTCAAGCCGGCGGGCGGTCAGGCCAACAACTTCGCGTTTCAGCGGGAAGCGCTCGCGCTCATCGTGCAGCGCTCGCCCAAGATGCACCTGTTCTACGACATCGACTTCTTCACGTGGAAACTGGCGTCTGAGGTGATCTACGGCCACCAGATGATGCGTCCGACGTTCGGCGTGTGGGCCAAGGGTGTCGGCTAAGAACATGGCTGAGGCACCCTCGGATCTGCTCGAGCGACTCGAGCAGCGCGCCGCGCCGGTCTCGAGCGGCCAGGCCAGGAGCGGACTCACCTACAATTTTCCCTTAGCCTGGTACCGCCGTCCCGACGGGGACATCGTCCAGCTCCAGTCCGACCCGTACAACCGCACCATGTACGAGGATCTCGGCTTCGTGTTCCTGCGCCCGCCCGAGGCGCGGGAGTGGCTCGAGGACGTGCGGCCCGACAAAATCCTCGAGCAGAAGCGGCGTGCGCAGTTGATTACCGCCATTCGCCGCATCGCGCAGCGCGTGCCGCAGTACGTGCTCGACGAAGATCAGGACAACCCCTTCAGCCTGCGCAGTACCGAGGAGCTCGAGGAGATTTTCGAGGACGCCAAGGCACAGACCGGGTTGAAGATGCGCTTGCCGCCAATCAAGCCGGAACCAGCGCGTGCGACGGCGGACGCGGACCTCTCCGGGGTCGAAACCGGCATGAGCATGGAAGAGCTCGACAGCAAGTTGACGCGCGGTCGGGGCTACGACCCACTGCGCGAGGCAAGGAGACGATCGTGAGCGAGACACCAAGCGGGCCGAGCCCGTGGCTGACCGCGGCCCAGGCCGAGCCGACCGCGCCGGCGGGCACGCCGCCCGGCAACCTGTTCTTTTCGTACAAGAAGCCGGACGGCGACGAGTTCGTCGGGCCGGCGACGAGCGCCGAGGAGTACCTGAAGCTGGGCTACACGGTGACGGGCGAGCACACCGTGGAGGACTCAAACTCCTTTCGCGATCTTGTTAGCCCAGGTTCACTCGAACCGCCAGCGAGCGGAGTCGAGACCACCCCAACCACCACCACCGAAAGCCAGCCGGAAGCCAGCCCGCCGCCAGCGGCGTAAGAAGAAGGCTCTGTAAAAAATGTCTGGAGTAACTGACGCGGCAGCCATCGCGGCGCAGATCGGTGCGGCGCAGGGGCTGTGGACACACACGCCCGTGGACTGGGCCGGCAACGAAGGCTTCGGCAAGCAGGCCGGCTATCCCAACGACGCCAAGAGTGGCTACCTGGGTCTTGGCAATGGCACGCGGCCGAATGGCGCGGTGACCCAGAATGGGCCGCCCGGCTCGCCCGTCCTCACAGGTATTCAGCCCGGTTCCATCCTGACCACGTCCGCCCAGGTGGTGTTCATCATCAACCCAGCGCCGACGTCGTGCCGCGTCAATTACGGAGTCGCGGCGGATACGTTGACCAGCAACATTGCCGGCACGGCAACCGCTGGATCGCAGTTTGTGACCCTGACCCCACTGGTGACCAAGACGCAGTACTGGGTCCAGGTGCAGGCCACCAACGCCGCGGGCACGTCGCTCAGCGTGCCGCTCACCTTCACCACGCTGTGAACCACCGTCCTGGCTGCACGTTCGGACCAGGCAGCTACCGCATCGAGCTCATCTCGGGTTCTCGCCGGTACTGTCAGTCCGAGGACGAGGTCAAGGCGGCGTATGCCTTGCTGCCACTGGATGCCATCAAACGCGTGGCCAGGGACGGCTACTGCCTCGACGCTCACGAGGTCGACTCGCCCGACGTGCTCGACGCTGAGCGCTTTCTCAACATGCCCCAAAACGACGCTATGCGCGAGCTGGGCGTGGAGAGCGACGAGGAGTACCTGCGGGCCTACCGCGCGGTGGAGGACGCGGTTCTGGCGCGCGACAGGGCCATCTCCGCGGGTGCGGTGGATCGGCCCAGCATCGTCATCAAGAAGAAAGGGGGGAGGGTGGCTGACGTTGCGGCTCTTCAAGTGCCACGGTAGCGACCACCCCCGAGTGGTTGCCGGCCGCGGCGACGACGATCTTCACGATGTCGCCGATTCTGACCGCGCGACGATTCGGCAACCGTCCGCCGGTGAACCTGCCAGCCGCGCCACCGGTGTTCGTCGGTCGATTGGCAGGGTCGGTCCAGAGCGACTGGTTGTTGATTTGCACGTCGATAATCGTGGTGCCACTGCCGCCGGAGGCCGAGACGCCGCACGCGACGCTGCGGATTTGGCCGTCGCTGACGGCGATCATGGCGGCGATCACTTGACCGCCCGAGACGTTGGTCGACACGTAGCCACTGAGGAAACCCTGGATGTGGACAGGATCGGCCACGGGACGAGCATAGCGTGAGTCAGACTGGCCGAGCGGCTCAAGCCGGGAGTCTGAGTGCGCGCGTCATTCGCGCCTGTCCGACGCACGCCCAGTGCTCGCTCAAGTGTCCCGAGCGGCAGGTGGAGGACCTGGGCGAGATCGCCCATTTCGACAACCGCACGATCACCCAAAGGATCAAGGAGAACTATCTCAAGTGGCGTCACTCTGCCCAAACACCGGAAAAGCCGTCCTGAGCGGCAGGATGTTCGGCGCCACGCCGGCGCAGGCCGAGCCGCATTACATCGGCTGGGGCACCGGTGCGACGGCTGGCTCGGCGACCAGCACCGATGTCAGCACGGCGGCACCGGAAGCGCGCGCCAACGGCGTCAGCACCCAGGTGACGACCAGCGTCACCAACGACACCCATCAGGTCGTCGGCACGATCACCGCGTCAGCAGGTCGCACCATCACCAACGTCGGCATTTTCGACGCGGCCGGGTCTGGTTCTCCACCGAGCGGTGGCGTGCTGTACGCGATTTTCGACGGACTGTCTCAGGCGCTCAACTCCGGCGACTCGATTCAATTTACCTGCAAGGTGCAGTTCACCTAGACAACTGATGGTCGCGTATCAGCAGGGCCTGCCCGCCAACCAGTATCAGGCGCAACTCGAGGCGTTGACGTACGCTGGTCTCGAAGCGCTCACCTACGCCGGGCTCGAGGCTGGCACGGTCGCACAACCGACGTCGGCGACGTTGAGCCTGCGTCTGGCGTTGCAGCGCATCGTGACTCTCAGCCAGGGGCAGACGCTGGCCATCGCGGCCCAACGCGCCTTTTTGCGCACGCTCACCGCGGTCCAGACACAGACGGTCGCGCTGCGACGAGCGGTCGTGCTCGGTCGCACGCTCAGCCAGACCCAGGTGCTGGCGCTGGGGCGGGCCGTGCGTCTCACGCGCTCCCTCGGTCAGACGCAGTCGCTCAGCATTGTTGCTCAGCGCGTGTTCCTGCGCACCCTGAGCCTGGTCCAAGCCCAGACGCTCAGCGTCGCGCGGCGCCTCATCCTGAACCGCACGCTGCTGGCCACGCAAAGCCAGGTGCTGTCGGCCACGCCGCGCAGGACCCTGGCGCGCGCGGTCATCGCGACGCAGGCACAGGTCCTCAGCCTGCGGCAAGCAGTGTCGCTCACGCGCACGCTCGCCAGCACGCGCACGCTCGCGCTCAACTTCGGGCGTGTGCTGCAACGCACGGTCAGTCTGACCCAGTCGCAGTCACTGGCGATCACCTCGCGAAAGGTGTTCCTGGCCACGCGCAGCGCGACCCAGGGCCAGGCGTTGAGTCTGCGTCGGCAGGTGGGCCTCAGCATGACGCTGGCCCAGGTGCAGGTTGCAGCGCTCAACAGGCAGATGCGCCTCGCGCGCACGCTCGCCCAGTCGCAGCTCGCCACGCTGACGTTCAGCCTTGGCACGCGCACCTATCAGGTAGCCGTCGGGCTCATGCAGGCGCTCGCGGCCACGTTGGCATTCGTGTTCCGGCCGTCGGGGCTGACGTTGCCGGTGGAGGTGGGCGCACGTGTTGGTACCGCGGTCAGTCTGCATGTCGTGGTGCGCCGATCGTCGATTCTCACACCCTTGCCGCCACGCTTCGCGCCTATCCTGGTCGTCGGGCCCGAGACCGACACGCCGGATCTGGTGGGCGGCTCGAAGCCTTCGGTGCCGGTCCTCGTCTGGGTTCCGCCAGGCAGTCCGCCCATTCTGGTCGGCGGCCCATCCGGCGCTGCACCGCGATTGAGCATCCGGCCGCTCGGCAAAGCACCCGCGCTGAGCAACGGCGTGGCCCAGGTCAGCCCGCCACTGCTCGCCAGAGCATCCGCGGCGGGTGCGCCGGAGCTCGCGCCGACCGACGACGGCGATACGCCTCCCTTGGAGCCCTCCTGAGATGCCCACACTCGCCGACTACCGCTCGACCTTCTCTGTCGAAGCCGGGCCCTACATTGGCCCCGAGTCGTATGACGTGCGCGCCACGAGCGGACCAGGCGCCGGCACGAGCGACCTGACCCATCTGTACTGCGAGGCGTATCCGATCCAGTCGGGCATCCCACAGCAGGACCAGCTGATCGACCGTCCGCTCTACAGGCCGCAGGCGGTGCAGCAGACCGACAGGCACCGCTACGTGCAGGCGTACGACCCGGCGCAGGGACTGATCACGCCCGACCTGGCCTGGGCGTTGCCGCCACTGGCCGATCCTGGCGTCGGCACGCTGTACCAGAACCTCGAAGCCTTCACGTACGCCGAGATGGAGACGCAGATCTACCAGGACCTGGAGAACACCGGGCTCGCCGGCTTCGGCGAGCGCTTTGAAATCCTCGGTCCCTTTGATGCGCCGACGACGCACCGCCTGCTCAACGACGGTCTCAAAAACTGTTGGCTGGTGGTCGAGGTCGTGGCGCTGCCGGTGCCACTCATGACGCGCCATGATCTCTCGACGGTGTGCCCGTGGCTACAGGACCCGAACGACGTGCTGCAGATCGGCGTACTCCACCCGCCCGACGATCGCAACATCATCGACCCCTTCGAGAACGTGGTGCGTGGCATGGTGGAACGCGACGGCGGCACGTTCTATCTGAACACCGGCACCACCTCGTTCGTCGACGGCGACACACTGTATCTGCGTTGCCTGAAGCGCGCCTACGATCACTGTCGCGCGAGCGGCGGCGAATACGGCGAGCAGGCTGGCCTGTACCTGGAAACGGACGAGTCGCCCGTTGAACGCGAGTGGGCTGCCTCCGCGGCACTGGTGACCGGTTGGCGGCGCTTCGCGCACCTGCTCGAGCCGCAGGCCAACCAGCGACTCATCCGCGACCAGGCCTCCGCCGCGGCGTGGTTCACCGACGAATGTCGAAAGCACTTCACCGCGCCACTGCCGCAGCGCACGCTCCGACGCCGTCGCTACTTCGGCCCGCCGCGCCAGCTCGCGGGACAGTACTGGGGTTGATGCGATGAGACGGCGTCGCGGCCGCAACTGGGAGTGGCACAGGCGCGTGTGGGCGCTCTATGACTGGCTGGGCTGGCGCGGCTGCCCGCAGTGGTCGCGTCACTTCACCTGGAGAGACGCGTGAGCCTGTACGCCAAGCGGGAGCCGTGGCCGTTCCATATCAAGGTGAGCGGTACCGGCTTTCTGATTGGCTCGCCAGGACCAGGCCAGCCGGCGCTCATCTCGAGCAAAGCCGAGGACATCTCGAGCGTCGATCCGCCCGGCTATGAGTACGCCAACCTGTCGCCGCTGGCTGATCGCGAGGAGCCGTACGAATCGCTCAGTATGGGCCTGGGGATGCGCACCCAGCACAAGTGGCAGGATTTTCGATACGCCGAGGCGATGGGCGTCGACCTGAGCGTCTGGCCGTGGTGCAAGGGGCCCGAGATTCTGAACTCGACGGGCGGCGTCAACGGTGAGGTGGTCGACTTCTTCGAGCTCGGCGGCACGCTGTACGCCGCGGGCGGCACCCAGGTGGCGTCTTACGCGCCGGCGACCAACACCTGGACGGTGACGCACACCTTTGCCAACACCATCGTCGCCGCGACCGTGTTCGCCTCCAACTTCGACGGCGTGCCGCGCGTGTGGGTGGGTTTCGGCAATGGCATCGCGGCCCAATACTCGAGCAACGGCACGGCCTTTACGCCGATGGCCAGTTTCGGCGCGCTCGCGTTCATCCGCATCGGCCGCGAGTGGTGGTGGGCCGACAACACCAACCTCTTGAGAAAATGCGACACCAACGCGGACCCGACCGTGGAGGCCAACTACACCGCGTTGATCTTCCGCGTCGGCGACATGTCCGCGTCCATCACCGCGCTGCTGGTGACCGCCGGCGGGGTGCTCATCATCGCCAAGACCGATGGGCTGTACACGCTGGATGCCGCCGGTGACGACCATCCGTTGTTCCCGTTCCTGCAGTTCGCGCCGAATGCGCGCAACGGCAAGGCGCGCGGCCAGTTCATCAACGACATCTATGTCGGCTACGGCACCAACCTGTCGCGCATTGGCACCGACCTGAGCATGGAGGAGATCGGGCCCGAGCGGTTACCCGACTACGACGGTCCGGTGCGCGGGCAGGTCACCAGTTTCGCCGGCGTGGGCAACCTGTTCGGCTACGCCGGCATCTGGAATCCCGATACCTCGACGTCCTACCTGCTCAAGTTCGGCGCCTTCGTCATCCAGGGCAGCATTTCGACGTACCAGACGGTCGCGAACGCCTTGCCGACCCCCGACCGCATCGACGCCTGGAACGGCAGTTTGAACCGCGGCTGGAGCGGCAAATTTCCAAGCAGATTGCTCACGACTGCCATCGGCGCGCCGGCTGGCCACACGTTCACCATGATCGGCTTCTCGGACGGCAGCATCGCGCGCGTGGTCAATCCATGCGTCTACAACCCACTGGCCTGCTCGCAATATCGCTATCTGGTGGGCGACGACTGGGTCAGGTTGCCGCAGTGGCACGGCACGTATCACGCCTCGCGCAAGACGCTGCGCGCGTTTTCAGTGACCGGGCCACACGTGGACAGCACCAACACCGTGACCCTCGAGTACAAGACTGCCCCTGAGCAGGCGAGTTGGACGGACTTCGGCTACACCTTCGACAAAGGAGTGTTCGACCGCCACGCGTTTCCGGTGGGCACCGTGACGATCCTGGCTGACTTCCGGGTCCACCTGCACAACACCATCAACACCAGCTCGCCGGCGATCTCCTCAGTCGCGATCGGGCACGCGTTGCGCCCATCTCGATTGATGACCTTCGAGGGCGACATCCTGTGCGCGGATGGCCTGGTGCGGCGCGACGGGGTGCCGATGCGCATGGGCAGGCTGGCGATCAGGCAACTGCTCGAGGCCGCCGTCGACGACCCTGGCGCAGTTGCAGTGGTGTTGCCGGACGAGACGAACACGTACCTGAGTTTCGTCGATTATCGCGTCGGCCAGTCATTCGATGAAGTCGGACGCCAGTGGCGAGGCAGTCTGCACGTCAAGGCCGTGCAGTGGATGGCGGCCGAGCCACCACCCAGTTAGGAGAGAGCATGGCACGAACGAACTCGGTCAACTTCACCGGAGCCAATCAATTCCCCATCGCGAGCGCCGGTACCGATATCTTCAAAAAAGAGGACGTTCAGGTGGCGACCAAGTCGCTGGACCTGCATGACCATTCGGCGGGCCTCGGGCTGCCGATTGCGGCAGGCGCGATCGCGGCCGGTTCCATCGACGGCAGCAAGCTCACCGACAACACGGTCACCTCAGCCAAAATCCTGAACGGCACGATCGCCGCGGTCGATATTGCCTCGGCGGGCGTCGCCAATGACAACCTCGGCCCGGATACGGCGCGTGCCAACCTGCTCACCAACGGCGGCTTCGAGATCTGGCAGCGGGGCAACGGGCCGTTCACGACAAACGCGTCGTATACGACAGACCGCTGGTCGCTCTGGATTGACGCCGGCGATTCGATCACCGCCTCTCGCGACACGACTAACGTGGATGCAAGCTCTGGCTTTTGCGTGGCGCTGACGTACACCAAGAGCACTGGTGCCACACATCCGCATTTCCAGCAGTACCTGGGTGCGGCGGACTACCCACAGTTGGGGGGTAGAGTCCTCAGCTTCTCAATGCGCGTGCGCTGTAGCACGCCGAACGCGGTGCGCCTTGCCATGTCCGTGGATGGAGGAAGCACCTTCTTGTATAGCCCCTATCACTCGGGAAACGGCACATACCAGACGTTGACCTTCATCAGCGGAATAGTTACCAACGCTATGTATATGGGCGTCAACTTTCAGGCAAGCTGCACCGCTTACCTCGACAACGCCATGCTGGTGGTGGGCAGCCAGCCCGCCAACTACGTGCCGCTGCATCCGGCCGACGACCTGGCGCGGTGTTTGCGCTACTACGAGATCCTTGGCGTGGGCAGCGATCTCATTGTTTCAGGCATTGCGACGGCGGGCGCACAGACCGTTTATCAGGCGTGGCCGTACAGGGCGGTCAAGCCTGTCAATCCGACGCTGACACTGGGAACGTGGTCAGCCTCGAACGCCGGCGCAGTGGCGATGAGTGCGCTCAGTAATTCGGTCTTGCGGCTTTCTCTGGCATCCTCGGCGGCGGGCGCGTTCTATTCGCAAAATACCCAGGCAGTCACGCTAGAGGCCAACCCATGAGTATCTACGTCACCGACTTCACCAGCCCTACCGAGTGGCAAGTCTCACACGATGAGCTTGGGCACGGTGGCACCATCGATCCAACCACCGTCAAGCACGTCCAGAACCTGGACGGCAGCGAGAACCACAACTTTCTGGTGATCCAGTGCCCAATGTGCGACTCCGTCAGCACCCACCCGGTGGGCGGCGGCGCGCAGCCGCAGAGCGTGCAGCAGATGTTCGTCAACCACGTCGCGGCCAACGGGTGTCCCTGCGGTCAGGTCGCGCCCACCGACCCGGACAACCTCGGCGAGTCGCACGTTCGTTTACAGGTGAATCGCATGGACGGACCAGGCCGCTGGCAATTGGAGTAAGACATGACAGAACAACAATTCCAGTTCAAGGTGGTGTACGTCGATCCCGGCGACGGGCTGATCGTCGGCATGGAGCCGAGCGGTGGCGCGGTCGGCAATGCCCACAAGGTCGCGGTGCTGTTCGACCAGGCCGAGTACGACAAACTCGTCAACACGGAGCCGGCGTATCTCTCCGACGACAAGAATCACGTGCTTTCAGCACCGGACCACTCATGAACGAAGAAGAGATCCAGGCCATCATTGCCCAACTCCAGCAGCAACAGAGCTTGCAGAGCGCCGCGCTCAAGGCGGCACTCGAGGCGCGCTGGAGTGGGCAGGCAGATTCTGTAGATGGGTACGTCCAGGCGCTCACACCGGGTATTCAGACGCAGCCAGAAACACCCCTGTACTCCAGTGGCTGATCCCGCGCTCGTCCAGCAACTGACGCAGCTCCAGGCGCAGCAGGCGGCAATCTCCGCAGGCCTGAATGCGATGAACGAGGGTCGTTGGCTCGCGGCGGACTTCGGAGCCAACTCGCTCGAGGCGATCCTGTACGGCCTGAACCCGACATGGACCAGCCAGATCAGCGCGCGCGAACCGCTCTACACGCTACCCAAGCCGCCCGAGCCCGAGGCCGACGTGGTGTGGATTGGCAGCCCGAATCACTACTCAGGGCGCGCCGGCTGGCCGGTGGTGGCGATCGTGGTCCACACCATGGCTGGCACGTTGAGCAGCTGCGACTCGTGGTTCAACAATCCCGCCAGCCAGGTCAGCTCCCACTACGGCATCGGGCTCCAGGGGCAGCAGCACCAGTACGTGAAGCTCGCCGACGGCTCGTGGGCGAACGGCATCCTCGAGCCCGGCAACGAGTGGGTCGGCATCGTCGGCAACTCGGCCAATCCGAACTACCAGACGGTCAGCATCGAGACGGAGGACAACGGCTCCGGCGCGACGCCGGTGACGGACGCGCAGTACGCCGGCACGCTCGCGGTGGCGCGGCTGGCGATGCAGACCTACCCGAGCAT
>Ga0126377_10004248_pt1 | contig 10379 bp, 10 predicted proteins | sample PanSoiMetPlot_22_FD_92647 | JGI IMG/M metagenome (GOLD analysis project Ga0126377, IMG submission 92647) | Tropical forest soil microbial communities from Panama - MetaG Plot_22 | ecosystem: Environmental > Terrestrial > Soil > Tropical forest > Bulk soil | place: Panama | collected 2016-02-17 | reverse complement strand
CTAACAACAATATTGTTAGTATTGTAGAAGATGAGCCAGATATCAGAAACCTATTTTATGATGCTCTGTCTAAGACGGTTTACGGAGTATTACTTCTTAGTTTTTGCGATTCTGTTCTTGCTCTAGAACACTTTAGATATAACAAAGGAAAATATCGATTAGTTATTGCAGATTGGAGGATGCCAAAACTGAATGGTCTAGAATTTCTAAACACGGTAAAGCAACTAAACCCAAATGTTAGATCGATACTCATGAGTGCCTACGAAGTTCAAAATGAACCACATTTCCAAAGATACATCGAAGAGGGAATTATAGATAGATTCATTCAAAAACCAACTACACTGAACTATCTATGTAGGGAAGTAAACAATCAGATACAGGCCTGAACTATAATTAGTTTGCAATCTGCCTAAACTATCCCAATCTTTGAAATTAGGATTCCAATAGTGAAAATTTTCTTCCAAAGTGTTAGATTAATGATAACTCCCCTTCCCTTAGTTCTAATCAAATTTTGATTATTGAGGCATAGTTCAAATATATGTACATGATTTCATGGCAGGGATTTTCATTAACAATTTTTGATGGAGCGATGGAATAATCCAAACCTTAGATCCAACTCGGTTTATTGTAGACGCTTCGATTCATAAATATGCAGCAAATAAATTATTGAACAAACATTTTTCCATCTTTAAGTATCTATATCTTTAATAGGCAAATTTATTAATAATTTACATGTATGAGTCTGGGAGCCGTAGCGCTCTCTTTTCTATAATTTCTGTCAGTATAATATTGATGGGGGCTGCTGTATTACATACAAGCTTTTCACAAGTGCCTGCCCCGTTTTCAGTATCTTCTTTCGTTGTAGGGAAGGATAAACCTCTCTCTATGGCATATGATCAAAAAACAAATAAAATTTATGGAATATTTGCAACAGGGACTGGAGAAAAGAATCTAATTCATGTCATCGACACCGCTCAAAAGAAAGTCATCGACACCATTAAGATTGGATCACAAAAAAGCGATTATCTGACTAATATTGCGATAGATCCTGACAGAGGAGTTATTTATGCAACAGGTCAGCATATCGTTAATGTGAATGATACCACCTTCGCATATGATACATTATATGTTATCAACCCAATTGATAATAAATTCAAGAGAATTCACCTGTACGGTGAAACTGAAGATGGTAAAGAAGGAGGCTTGGCAGGTGTTTCTGTTAATCCTGTTACCAACATGATTTACGTTGGTTCATTATATCCAGAGGGAGGAAAACCTGGGATGTATGTTATTGATGGAAAAACATTTCAACCAGCTCATATAGATAAATGGCAGTACGGAATAAAAGATATTCTATTAGATCCAGAATCTAACCTGCTCTATGCTGGTGCAAAGTACGACAACATGATTTCAATATTAAATCAATCAAATAACGAAATAGTTGCTAATATAACAGCAGAAAGTCCAGTTGCCATATCCCTTGACAAAGAAAATAAGATACTATATGAAGCAGGCAGTGATGGAAAGGTTAATGCTCTCAATCTACCAAATGGAAAAAATAAATCAAGTATAGAGGGACAATATGTAAAAAATGTCCTGTACAACCCAAATGACAAATTACTCTATTTGATCGATCAAAATATGACCAATATTTTGTCTAAAAACTCAAATGTCACAAAAAGCATTGCTATAGGAGTAAACACGACAAACACTGCCCTAAATAAATTTGAAACAGATTTCATAGTTGATAATATCGTTCTCAATCCATCAACTGACCAAGCATATCTTTTAGGATACGATGGTAAGAATTCAAAATTATTTATTTTAAACGAACACTAAGTTATCAAAGTCCTTCAGTGCAAATAAGCTAATAGCATGTTATACTCGTAATCCGAACTCATAATACCGCAGATAAAATGAACCAGAAAATGTATTCAATATCCAGAAGAATGATGATTTCTAATAGAACTAATTTTGTCCATCCGGATCGTGTCCTGATGGTATCATAAAGATATACTAAGATAGCTTTGATTAATACAATGATATCAAGTGCAAAAAAGATATTTTTGTTTTGAATGTGGGACAAATGTTGTTGAAGGCAAAATGGAAAATAGAATAGCAGATTGGTTTGGTATCTGTAAGCGGTGTATCAGCAATAAGACATTTTCAGTATCTTAGAATTAACGGAAAATTCGAAGTCAAAGGTATATAGTGAATTAACGTTGTAGTTAGGCTTAATCGCCCTCCCTCCTACTAGGATGACGCAGTAACTATATCATAATTTCACTACTCTTTATTGATGTTGAAAAAATCTCAAAATATCTACTTCAATCTTCTGAGCATTCCTGAAATTTTGGTTTACCAATGTGAGTAATGACATTGAAATACAAAAACAGCCTTGATGCTATGATGACAATATTGAGTGTGGGTGGCAGAATTACACACGCCTCAAACCAAATATCCTACATGTTAAATGGTATAAAATATTACTCATTAGAAGTAAGGTTGAATGGAGATGATTATTTTATACAAGCTATTGAACAAGAAGCAATTGATCTTTTTAATGCGGTAATGACTATACTTGGAGAAAAAAAAACTATATTAAGAAAAATTAAAAAATGTTATTTGAGGTACAAGCTTCAGTTAGATTATTATCCTTGATTTACTTATTTCACACAAATGCAGACAGCAGGCAATGATTGGATTAATCTAGTTGTAAAATTCAGTAGTAGCTGTAAGACCTGTGGAAAGAGAATATCGAAAGGTGAACTGGCATTATGGTCAAAATCAAGTAAAGCGATAAAACATGCTGAATGCCATACAAGAGATTTATCAGATCCATCATATATTTCAGTTAATTCCAAGCAGTTAAAGTGCGCTATCTGTGGCTCATTTGCTGGATGTCTTGATTGTGAATTTGAAAAATATTGTGACAGAACTCTCGTTTCACAATTATGCATTTGTAAGAAATGCTACGATGATGGAATGGCCTTGGAAAATTATTATACTGTTATCAACCCTATGATATCTGGTAAACGGTAATGATGCCTCGGATTGCCTTTTAAAATAGAGAATAGCCCTTATTATTGATATTTCCTTATTTTTTTAATAGTGAATAAATAATACATAGTGATACCGTAATTAGATGGATTGTCGGGGTTATTATGCCATACTTGGAGTCTCAGAAGATGCTAATTTTCAAGAAATAAAGAAATCATATAGGAAGCTAGCAAAAAAATATCACCCTGACAGAAACAAGTCGGACAATGCAGAAGAGACAATCAAAAAAATTAATGAGGCATTCGAGACTCTTTCTGATAGGAAAAAAAGAAAACAATATGATTTAGAATCATCCAATATATTTGATCTAGAAGAATCGAATAATGGAGAAAAAGAGAATTTATCAGATCAAAAACAAGAGAATTTACAAAACTTCGGAAAATCGGAATTCAAAAGTAATTTTGGGCATGATAGCTCACTTCTAGATACTATAAGAAGTAGATTTCATATTCTAATTGAACCAAGCTTGTGTTTGGCTTTTGGGGGATGTGAATCCATAGCACCAAAGGTGTTTGTAGTCGATAAAAATAAACGTATTAACCCAAAGGCAAGAGTCGAATCAGAAACGGCTGATACCTTAGATAGGATCGTTATGGCAGCTCAGGCTTGCCCGACAAAGGCAATAAGGATCATTGATAGATACACTGGAAACCAGATATATCCATAAAAAAGCAGTAAAATATATTCTAAAGAATTTGTTTGTTAATCAAATAAAATTAAATAATCTCATATGTTCAGCCATTATACACCGATTAAACACAAATTCAATGTTGTTATCTAAGGCAACTTTTTCTGCTTCCACATTGTGAATACCCTGCTGTAACCAGATAACTCTAATTCCATGTTTTTTTATAGAATCTTCTACCACCGGGAGAATGTCATTAGAAGGCCTAAATATATCAATTATGTCTACTTGGGTTTTGATATCTGATACTCGAGGATATGTTCTCCTGCCGAGTATTTCACTAGCTAATGGATTTACAGGTATTATATTATATCCTCTTTCAATCATATATTTAGGAACAGAGTGCGCCTCCTTGGCAGGGTCTCTTGACATTCCAACAACTGCTATATTTCTAAAAATGTAAAATTTTCGGATCTCCTCATCTGTATGATCATCAGTCGGACCCATAAGGATCTATTATAATAATCATTTAAAATGATTGATACAAAGTTGCTATATAGTATTTATACTGAACAATTTGTATTCCTTTGTGTGAAATTAATAAAAAAAACTCATGCTTACAGCGCACAAAGAAATGAAAGCAAGAAAATAGAAAAATCTAAAAGAAGAAAAAGAAATATGCCACGAGCTTAGTAAAACATAAAAGTTTTATAATAAATTTTAGGAAAAATAATTTAAAATTAAACTTTAACATGGGAATAGCTCAAGAATTATATATATAACAGAAGGCCAGAAATATTTACGACAATGCATATATATGAGAATAAAACATAAATATAAGAAACAAACATTGTCTCAATTTTTGTGGGGTATTAGAATTGGTTAAGGATATTTCTTTGTTCAGTGATCGCTGTCCTAGATGCGGAAAGGGTCCAATGGTCACAGATAATTCAAGCGGAGAAATGTTTTGTGGAAATTGTGGATATGTAGTTACAGAACGGATTGAAGAAACTGGACCAGAATGGAGGGCATTTTCAAAAGAAGAGCATGAAGACCGTAGTCGCGCTGGGATACCAACGTCACTTGCAATGCACGATATGGGACTTGCGACTATCATCGGCCCTGTTGATAAAGATGCATCTGGAAAGCCATTATCAGCTTCTATGAAAAGTACAATTGAAAGGTTAAGAACTTGGGATAGTCGAAGTCAAGTACATGAACCAGTAGATCGAAATTTCAGACAAGCTTTTAGTGAATTGGATAGGCTAAAGGATAAACTTGCAGTAGGCGATGCTGTAATTGAAAAAGCTGCATATGTATATAGAAAAGCACTTGAAAAGGGACTCGTAAGAGGAAGGTCTATCTCCGCTCTAGTAGCTGCGGCACTTTACGCAGCCTGCAGAGACACTGAAACCCCAAGAACATTGAAAGATATTGCTCACGCAAGTAATATCAAGAAGAAGGACGTAGCCAGATGTTATAGACTACTGATTAGAGAGCTTGACTTGAAAATGCCTGTTGTTGATCCCGTAAAATGTGTGGCACGAATAGCAAGCAAATCCGGACTATCGGAAAAAACTAAAAGAAAAGCTTTAGAGATATTGAAAAAGGCGGAACAAGGTAAAATTTCTGCTGGAAAAGACCCTATGGGATTGGCTGCTGCCGCTCTCTATGTAGCTTGTGTAATGAATGGTGAAAATAAGACTCAGAAAGATGTTGCAGAGGCAGCTGGTGTTACTGAAGTAACCATAAGAAATAGATACAAGGGTTTTAAGATACATTTAAAATTATAATTTTTTTGTACATTAAATTCACTAACCCAAAAGTTACTAAGTAAAAGAACTAAAAAAAAGATAAAAAATAAAGGATTTTTTTAAATTACTTGCCACGGTCTTGTTGCAAATGTAATTCCAAGTCCAGCACCAATCAGTATACACTGATATACGACATTGCCATATGGTATTGGTTTCAATATTGGGTTCCCAGTTACCTGAACAGTTTGACCAGGACCAAGTCCAGGACCAACATGTTCGATATTTAACTGTGTATGAACATGGTAAATACCTGGTTCTAGTGCTTTTGCGGTAATCGAGTATGGGACTGATGCTTGTGGAGGAATATCAAAGATATTGCCTGGAGGATCCCTTGCAATGAACTCCCATCTGTTACCCGCATTGGTTGATTCGCTAAATAGTGACAACCATGCTCTTAACGGCTTATTTACAAGACTTTGCAGAGTTCCGGTTACGGTCATCTGATCTCCTGTATTCAACGTTTGGGTTGAGAAGGCTTCATCCTGAATCCTTACGAATCTACTTTGAAGCTGAGCCTGGACACCATGTCCTTGAGCAGTTTGAGTCATTGCTATTATTGTCGACGTTGACATGACTATTGCAAATAGTGCAACTACGGCTATCTTTATGTTCGACGTATAATTTACACCTAGCCTTACCAGAAAAAACAAAGATATATGCTTTGCTATGAGTTTACTTAGTGTTAGGGTATTAAGTTATTATTTAATTGATAAATTTGAGTTTGGCTTATTAATAATCTTAAATCATTTATAGAAAAATAGGAATTTCTAAACAAAAAGCGGACTTTAGCGAGTCTTAGACGCAAAATTTAAAAAGGAATCCTTTGATGGTAAAAACAATGACTTTACCAAAGGGATGGGGTAGCGGTGGCAGTGGTGGCCGCGGAGGTAGTAGTGACGAAATTGAGCACATGATCGGTCGACGAGTAGAAAACATGAGAGGAATCTTCATCATAGGCTTCATACTTTGTTGGGTGGGGACAGCCGGTGGTGTGTATGTTGGTGTAACTGTTTACCCATGGGCATATCCGTTACCAAGTGGATTATATGCTCTATCAGTATTAACAGTCATTGAAGCACTAGGATTCTTCTGGATAATGAAAATCTCACGAGAAAGATTAGGTTACGCCTAAACTTTATTTTTTATTGCAAATTTTTATCAATTATTGACTCTGGACATCTATTTTTAGATCATTAGAATTATCTTATTGCAAGCTTGAAAGATTTCATAAAACCAATTTTTAAAAATTTTTTTAAAATGTATCAAATTTATGGCATACATCAAATAAGAATTTCAAAATAAAATTTTATATAGAACCTTTAGGAGACATTTGGTAATGGTCTGGCTTAGACGCACTACACACTACTTATTCATAGTTGTAGTTGCTGTAAATAGCACACTATTGACAATCAACGCAGGAGACTACATATTCTATACTGATTGGGCGTGGACCTCATTCGTAGTATTCTCAATATCCCAATCAACAATGCTTGTAGTCGGTGCAATCTATTACATGCTGTTCACAGGTGTACCAGGAACTGCAACCTATTATGCAACAATCATGACTATCTATACGTGGGTGGCCAAAGGAGCTTGGTTTGCGCTAGGATATCCATACGACTTCATCGTAGTACCTGTATGGATACCTTCAGCAATGCTGTTAGATTTGACATACTGGGCAACGAGAAGGAATAAACATGCTGCCATTATAATTGGCGGAACATTAGTTGGACTTTCACTGCCAATATTTAATATGATCAATCTACTGCTGATCAGAGATCCATTAGAGATGGCATTCAAGTATCCTCGTCCGACATTGCCTCCATACATGACACCAATTGAACCTCAGGTCGGTAAGTTCTACAATAGTCCCGTCGCGCTAGGATCGGGAGCTGGAGCTGTGCTAAGTGTTCCAATAGCTGCACTAGGTGCTAAACTGAATACTTGGACATATAGATGGATGGCAGCCTGGAGTAAGTGGGATTAGAACCACATCCTCTTTATTTTTCTTTTTTTATTTAGACTAAATTTTCATCGACTAATTATAATTCATTTCTTGATAAAGCAAGAGTCAATACAACTCTTCTTAGTGTAAAGTATAAGTCACAGCTAGCTTAATTTTATATCTGCAAGATGTCCACCGAGAAGAATTCATCTGAAGAGAGTATTACATGCGAAGTTTGTGGGATCGCAATTGAAGCATGCACGTGTTCTTGTCCATATTGTGGAGAACGCGATTCATGTGAGTGTTGTTTATATGACGCTGCAACGGGCGGCGGATAATGAATTCATATTTTATATAACTATAACGTGAATAATAGATTGGAGAAGAATGTAATTCATTGTCTTTTTCAGATAATGCAAATTCTATATCTTGGTTGATTGGTGGACCACAAGGAAGTGGTGTTGATTCAGCTGCTAATATATTTGCAAAAGCATGTGCAAAAGAAGGTTTCCATATCTTTGGGAAGAGGGAGTTTTATTCTAACATTAAAGGAGAGCATAGTTATTTTACAATAAGAATTTCAGAGAAACCGGTAAATTCACACTTGGAAGATGTTAATATGCTTGTGTCATTTGATGCTGAAACCGTTTTCAGACATGCAGACAAAGTATCACCCAACGGTATGATAATATACGATTCATCTCTTGCTGAAACAGTTTTAGACGAGGTACCCACAATTGATTTCGAAGCAAATAAGAGAATAGGCAAATTATTACAGGATTCCGGAGTGTCTCAAAAACTAATTGGAATGCTTGATCTAGCAAGATCAAGAGGTTGTACAGTATATGGGTTGCCATACTATGAAATGATTGAAGCAGTAGGAAGGAATATAGACGATCCTAAACTTAGTAAACTTGCGAGAGTAGTTAACGTCATGGCAATATCAGCATCGCTGTCACTACTTGGTATCAAAAAGGATATGTTGATAAGTGCTATCAAGGACGTTTTTGGATCAAAGCCAAAACTACTTTCTAGTAACATCGAAGCAGCAGAATATGCTTACTCTTATATGAATACAAAATTTGATGCCAAGAATATAAAATGCAAAATATCACCCAAGACTGTTCTAAAAGATTACGTTTTGGTTTCAGGCAGTCAAGCTGCGGCAATTGGTAAAATACTTGGCGGATGTAGATTTCAAACTTATTATCCTATTACACCGGCAAGTGATGAGAGCGAATTCTTAGAATCAAATCAAATCATTAATCAGGTTGATGGTAAACGTGGGTCTATAGTTGTGGTGCAAACCGAAGACGAAATTGCCGCAATTACCATGGCAATTGGCGCCTCCTTGACAGGAGTCAGAACAGCTACTGCAACCTCAGGTCCTGGATTTTCGTTGATGGCTGAAGCACTAGGTTGGGCTGGAATGAATGAGGTTCCGTTGGTAGTTACAATGTACCAAAGGGCCGGACCTTCAACCGGATTGCCCACTCGACACGAACAAGGCGATCTCTTATTTTCGATAAACGCAGGACATGGTGACTTTCCAAAAATCGTACTGGCTTCTGGAGACATTGAGGAGGCCTTTTATGATTCCATCAAGGCCTTTAATTTTGCAGAACTTTATCAATTACCAGTAATTCATCTTCTCGACAAGGCAATTAGTAGTAGCATCCAAACTTCCAAAAGATTTAGCAATGAGCTCAAAATTGAAAGGGGAAAATTCAAGTGTGATATTGACAAAGATCAGAGTACTGGTACCGCGGGTCACTTTCGAAGATTCAAACTGGAAGATTCTCCTATATCTACTAGAGTGCCACTTGGAACAGAAAATGCAATATTTTGGAATACTGGTGATGAACATACGGAAGAAGGTCACATCTCCGAGGATCCTGAGAATAGGAACAAAATGATGGACAAGAGAATGAAAAAGCTAGATCTTGCATTAGAAAAAATAGCTGAAGATGATAAGGCTGCGTGTTATAATTTTGATTCTAATACTAATAATGTTGTTATCAGCTGGGGATCTACAAAGGGAGCAATCTTAGAAGCCTTAGAAAGATTGACAGAAGAAGGAAGCAAATTAGGATTTATTCAGGTTCGATTACTCCACCCATTTCCTACTGGAACTATTAAAAAATTTTTGACTAATGCAGGATTAGTAATAGATGTAGAAATGAATTATTCATCACAGTTGGGATCGCTGGTGCAACAATATACTGGTAGAGAAATTGACTTTAAAATAGTAAAATACAATGGAAGACCAATGTCCACAACTGAAATTTATATTGCACTAAAGGCTATATTATCTGGTAACAATGAAAGGAGGATTGTATTAGATGGCGGAACTTAAACTAGCTGATTACAAAACAACAGTACATAATGACTGGTGTCCAGGTTGTGGAGATTTTGGTATATTAAACGCAATCCAAATGGCATTGAGTGATATGCAAATACCTAGACATAAAGCAGTTATTTTTTCGGGAATTGGTTGTTCAGGAAAAACACCACACTTCATAAATGTGTATGGTATACATACTTTGCACGGAAGAGTTTTACCATTTGCACAAGGTGCAAAAATTGCGAATCCAGATCTCGAAATTATAGCTGTTGGAGGAGATGGTGATGGTCTTGGTATAGGAGCAGGACACTTTGTTGGGGCAGGAAGGAAAAACGTCGACATTCCGTATCTCATTTTTAACAACGAAGTTTATGGATTGACCAAGGGACAGGCCTCCCCTACCCTGAGGCTAGGGGAAAAAACCAAATCACTTGTAACTCCCAATACTAGCAACTCAGTAAATCCCATAGCGTTAGCTTTAGTGTCAGGCTTTACCTTTATCGCACGCTCATATTCATATGATGTCAAACATCTCAAGGACACAATAAAAAGAGCCATAAAACACAAGGGCCTCGCCTTCGTTGATGTACT
>Ga0126377_10004247_pt1 | contig 10379 bp, 8 predicted proteins | sample PanSoiMetPlot_22_FD_92647 | JGI IMG/M metagenome (GOLD analysis project Ga0126377, IMG submission 92647) | Tropical forest soil microbial communities from Panama - MetaG Plot_22 | ecosystem: Environmental > Terrestrial > Soil > Tropical forest > Bulk soil | place: Panama | collected 2016-02-17 | reverse complement strand
GCGGTCCCGGCGCGGGCCAGTGGTACTTGCGGTCCGCCGCCGCGATCGGCAAATCGTTGATCGACGCGATTCGCCGCCGCATCAATCCGCGCTCGTCGAACTCCCAGTTCTCGTTGCCGTACGAGCGGAACCAGTGCCCGGAGTCGTCGCGCCACTCGTAGGCGAAGCGCACGGCAATGCGATTGCCCTCGCAGGCCCACACTTCCTTGATGAGCCGGTAGTCGAGCTCCTTCGCCCACTTGCGTTTCAGGAACTCGACGATGGCCGGGCGCCCGGAGAAGAACTCCGCGCGGTTGCGCCATGCACTATCTACCGTGTAGGCCAGCGAGACGCGCTCGGGGTCGCGCGAGTTCCACGCATCTTCGGCCGCCCGCGCCTTCTGCGCCGCCGTCTCGCGCGTGTAGGGCGGAAACGGCGGGCGTCCTTGCGCGGCGGTGTTCATGGCATCAGAAATGCTTGCTGAACGTGACGCCGATGGTGCGCGGAGTGTTGGTGACCACGTAGGGCTGCAAGCCGCACAGCGGAACCGAATTCGGCGGATCAGTGCCCGGCTGGAAGGTGGAACATTCTGCATAGCGTGCGATTTCGGCACGCTCGTCGAAAATATTCTTCACGAAGACTTCGAGACCCCAGCTCTCGTTGTCGATGCCGCCCGCCAGGTCGACGATGCTGTAGGAAGGTTGTTTGCCCAGCAGGTCGCGCTCGGCCGTGCGCAGGTCCGACCACGCGCTGCCCTGGTACACCCATGCCGCCTGCACGTGCGCCTTCTGCGCTCCCACGCCGAACTCGTAGCGACCGACGGCGTTGCCCTTGAACTCCGGCTGCACCGGCAGCCGCTGGCCCTTCGGCGCCTGTTCGAAGGTGCCGTTGGGCGCCAGCGGATCGGAACAATTGGTGACGGTCTTGCCGTACAACGGGTCGCCGGGCAGTACATACGGCGGATCGCCGTTGAGGTTGTCGCCGCCGTAAACGGTACCGCAGTACGGCACCGTGCTCTTCGCGTCGAGGAAGGACAGCGCGGTCGACAGTGTGAAGCCATCGGTGACGGCCCACACCAGTTCGGTTTCGAAGCCCTTGATGCGCGCCTGGCCGGCATTGCGGATCTCGGTGAGGCCGTTGGCGCCGAGGAACGAATACTGGTAGTCGTCCCAATCGTCCTGGAACAGTGCGCCGTTGAAACGCAGGCGGTTGTTGGCCCAGGTCGTCTTGAAGCCAACTTCGTAGTTGGTCAGGAAGTCCGACTTGTACGGGGGCAGCGAACCTTTGCGATTGATGCCGCCGGGACGGAATCCCTCGGACCAGGTGGCGTACAACATCACATCGTCAGTGGCGTGGAACGTCACGTTGAGACGCTTGGTGTTGCCGTCTTCCTTCACCGTCTTGTGGAGATTGGTGCAGGGCGCGGTGCGGAACGGCGCGTACGGCACATCGCACTTTGCCTGACCGGTTCCCGTGGGGCTGTACCCGATGCCGTATCCGAAAAAACCCTCGAGCGAATTCTCGGACTGGAAGAAGCGAATGCCGCCGGTCACCGAGAGCTTTTCGGTGATGTCGAACGTGAGTTCGCCAAAGGCTGCCTTGTCGATGTCGGTGCGTTCCTGGTCCGTGAGCCAGATGGTGTCGGGGTTGCCGGGAACCTCGAGAAAATCGGCGAGATTCTTGATCTGGTATTGCTGACGGATGCCATGGCCCTGGTCTTCCCAGAATACTCCCGCGGTGAGCCGCCAACGTTTCTCGGCTGGTGAGCTGACGCGCAATTCGTGGCTCTGCTTCCTGTAGCGATCGGTGCCGGTGATGAATTGCGAAGGGTCGATGAGCACGTAGTCGTTGTCGTAGATGAACGCGCCGTAGCCGCAGCACGCGTCATAGAAGAACGAGTAATCCGAATAGTCGCTCTTGGTGTCGTCGTCGCGTTTGAGCCAGGATCCTGCGTACGTGAGATCCCAGTTGCCAATCTTGCCCTGCACGGTGAGCGCGGCCTGCACCCATTTGTCTTCGATACCCTCGGGCAGCGCGTGCGCCACCTTGAGGTCGCCCTCCAGCGGATCGAAGCCATATGAGCCGTGGGCGGTAGTCTTTTGCGCCATGACCGTGGGCGTGATGGTCCAGGCATCGTTCAGCTCGATGCCCAGCGCGGCACGCATGCCGGTCTTGGTCCAGTCGTTGTAGTTGTCCTCGACGCGCGCGCTGTTGTCGACGGCGATGCCGGACACGGGGAAGACGCGCGTCGAGCGCACGTTGTCGATGAAGCCGGGCTCGTGCTTGGTCCAGCCCACCAGGCGCACCGCCGCCTTGTCACCCACCGGGATGTTGACGAAGCCCTGACCCGTGTAGCCGAGGTCGCTCTCCAGCGTGCTGCCGGTGACCTCGAAGCCGGCGTCGAACTCGCCCACCTGCGGCTTGTTCGTGATGATGCGAATGGTGCCCGCCTGCGAGCTGGCGCCATACAACGTGCCCTGCGGTCCGGCCAACACCTCGACTCGCGCGACGTCGTAGATCTGTACGTCGAGCGGGCCCTGGATGGTCGTGATGGGCTGTTCGTCGAGATACACACCCACCGACGGCAGTGGGCCCGAATGGTTGGCGTTCTCGCCGCTGGCCACGCCGCGCATGTAGGGTCGCGAGAACCCGGGGCCGTAGCTCTGGTAGGAAACGTTCGGCAGGAATTTCACGTAGTCGCCGAAGTCGTCGACCTTGAGCTCCTTGAGCTGCTCCTGGCCGATGGCCTGGATCGACAGCGGCACGTCCTGCAGGCTTTCCGTGCGCTTCTGCGCGGAGACCACGACTTCTTCCAGGCCGGCTTCTTCGGCTTGCTGCGCCTGGGCGATTCCGGCGCCGGCCAGCATGGCACCGGCGAAAGGCAAGGTGCGTCGGATGGCATCAGCGAGATTGCGGGTATCGCTCATGGTGCTCCCCAATGTTCTTGTTGAGGCCAGTGTATTCCCACCGCCGCCGGAATTAAAACTTCGGAATCGCGGGATAGCTTTCCAGGACATCACCCAGCGCTTCTTTGAGGGGATCGAGCCAGGGTTCGAAGTGGCGCCATTGGTCGAGACCCTCGCGAAAAATCGGCTGGCGTACCTGTTCGGAGCTCGCCGTGCGCACCGCGCGCTGGTTCTCGTGGAATTTCAGGACGCCGGACTCGAACGGCAGGCCGCAGTAGTCCAGCAGCCGTCGAACCTCGCTCTCCGTGTCGCCCACCAACGCCTCGTAGAACACCCGGTGCACCCGCCCCGGCAGCACCGCGTCGAAATGCGCCATCAATTCGACGTAGTCGCGGTAGTAGCGACCGATTTCTCCGAGCTCGTAGGTGAAGTTCTGCCCGCGTGCGAAGTGCTGCTTGAAGCAGGAAAAGCAGCAGCCGAGCGGGTGGCGGCGCGCATCGATGATTTTCGAGTTGGGCAACATCAGGTGAATCATGCCGACGTGCGCGAAATTGTTCGGCATCTTGTCGATGAAGAAAGGCCGGGATGTCTTGCGCTGAATGCGCGTCCGCTCCAGGAAGTGCTGGCCCAGCGCACGCAACTCGTCCGCGGTGTATTTCTCCAGCGCACGGGGGTATGCGCTGCCTTCCGCCCGCGTGGTGCGGTTGGCCACCATCCGCGCGATCATGGCGATGTCCGGCAGTTCCTGCGTGCCTTCGATCTGCGAATGGCTGGCGAGGATCTGCTCGATCAGCGTCGAGCCGGCGCGAGGCAGGCCAACGACGAAGATGGGATCCTGCGCTTCGCAGCCCCACCCTGCGCGCGCCCCGAAGAATTCACGCGTGAACAGCTTCTTCGAGCGCACCACGTGCAGTGAGGTCTCTCGAGCATCGTGGCGAATCAGCTTGCGCCGCAGAGCGTTGCCGCGCGCATAGTGGTCGAAAGAGGCGGCGTAGTCACCCGCGTCCTCGAATGCCTTGCCCAGCGTGAAAAGGAAGTGGAAGCGGTCATCGTTGGTGAGCTCGTCGTCGAGCTGGGCGCGCATGGCGGCGATGTCGGCTTCGGTGAATCGAAAGGTCTTGAGGTTCGCGAGACTCCACCACGCCTCGCCGAGATGCGGCGCCAGCTCGATGCAGCGCCGGTAGGCCTCGATGCTCGCGGTGTTGTGATTGGCGGTTTTCAGCGCATGCCCAAGGCTCATCCAGACCTTGGGCTGGAGCGGATACTCGGCCAATACGGCCCGGTACAACGCGATCGATGGCTCGTACTCACCGATGCGCCCGAGAACAGCTGCCTTGAGATTGCGCAAGCCGGGATTGTTGGGGTCGTCCGGCAGAAGGCGGTCGACTTCGGCGAGCGCCTCGGTCCACTTGTTCTGCCGGTGCAGGATCATGGCGTAGTTCTGGCGCGCCATGCGAAAGCCGGGCGCCAGCTCCACGCAACGGCGCAGCAGAGACTCCGCATCGTGCGTGCGCCCGATGCGCGCCGCCACCTCGGCCAGCATGCGAATGGCCAGCACGTCGGTGGGATGGCGCTTCAGGTGCTCGCGCAGCTGCGCCTCGGCATCCGGGATGCGGTTCTCAGCCAGCGCCAGCGCGGCGCTCATGAGCTTCGGATCCTGGGTGGAGTGGCGCAGGTGCTGCGCAAAGGCCTCGTCCGCCGCCTCGCGCATCTCGAGCGCGGTGTAGTGGTCGCCCAACGCGCGCCAGGCTTCGGGCTGCGCGGGCTTGAAGTGCACGGCGCGCCGCAATGCCTCGATGGCCTCCTCGCCCCGGCCCAGGCGCCCGAGCGCGAGGCCGGAGATCGCCAGCGCGTCGGGCTGGTCGGCGTGGACTTTCAGGATCTCGGCGGCCTGCTCCGCGGCCAGCGCCGGCTCGCGCTCCAGCAGGCGCTGTGCATGCGCCAGCGCGACTTCGAGTGTGCCCAGTGGCTCCGGCGCGGCCATGGCCTAACTACTTGCGTTTGCCCGCGAGGTCCTTGAGCAGCAGATACCAGTGGTCAAGGCACAGGTAGAAGCCGTCCACCGGCACGCGCTCGTTGAGGCCGTGCGAGAAATCGTCCTTCGAGCGGATGAACAGGCCGTCGGTGCCATAAGTCGGGATACCCGCGGCGCGGAACACCAGCCCATCGGTGGCGCCCGAAGCCTGGTTGGGCACCACCGGCACGCCGGGCCGGAGTTTCTGCACCACGCGCGTCACCGCACCGACGACGTCGGCGCGCAGCGGCGAGGGATCGCTGGACATGGCCGGGTTCGGCTCGGTCACCGTGACGCCGCTGCCCACCAGTTCCTGCAGTTTTGCGCGCACGGCGTCGACCTTGATGCCGGGGAAGATGCGGCAATTGATGTTGGCCGTGGCCGACTGCGGCAGCGCGTTGTCGGCGTGCCCGCCCGCGAGGCGCGTCGCGACGCAGGTGGTGCGCACCTGGCCGACGTACGACGGGTTCGCCGAGAGCGTGGCCGCCGCCGCCGCGTCGTCCGGATTGGCCGCGAATTTCGTCATGGCCGCGCCGAGCTCACCCGGCGTGGTCTTGCCGGTGGCACGGAAGCTGGCGATGGTGATCTCGTTGTGCATGACCGGAAACGCGTAGGCCTGCACCTTGCCGAGTGCCGCGGCAAGCTCGTAGATGGCATTGTCGGGACGTGGCAGCGAACTGTGGCCGCCCGGATTGCGCACGGTCAGCGCGAAATCCGCATAGGTTTTCTCGGCGGCCTGCAGGCTGTAGTAGATCGGCTTGCCGGTGTCGTCATCGAGCGTACCGCCGCCCGAATCCGAGTTCAGCGCGAATTCGGCGTCGATGAGATCGCGGTGATCGCGCACGGTGGCCACCGTGGTCTGCTGCGAGGTTTCCTCGTCGCCGGAGAAATAGATGATGAGGTCGCGCTTCGGCTTGAAGCCCTCCTGCCTGAGGCGCAGGAAGGTCGACGTCAGCGCCGTGACGCCCTGCTTGATGTCGTAGGTGCCGCGGCCGTAGAAAAATCCGTCGGCCTCGATCAGCTGGTACGGGTCACGCTCCCAGTCCTCGCGCTTCGCGGTGACCACGTCCATGTGTGCCATGAGGACGATGGGCCGGCCGCCGCTGCCGTCGCCGCGGTAGCGCACGATCAGCACCGCGGTCTCATCACCCGTGAAGTGATACGGGATGACTTTGACGTCGTCGGCCGGAAACCCTGCCGCACGGAATTCGCCGGCGAGGTACTCGGCCATTTCCGGCACCTTGTTGCGGCCGACTTCGGTGGGAATGGAAATGACCTTCGCGAAGATCTCACGCGCCTTGCGGTCGGAAGGCCTGCTGCCCGGAGGCTCGGCAGCCGCGGCCAATGAAACCAGGCAGAACGCGCCCGCGAGCGCGGCGAACAGTGTCTTTGTCATGAGTGCCCCTAGAGGATTGGGGCAATCTTACGCCGTCAGCGCCGTTACCAACCACAGCGTGCCGGTGCCTAACAAGGTGCAGCTCAGCAACAACGCCTGGCCCCGGACAGAGTCGCTGAACGGCAGGACTCGGAAGACGTATCCCAGCACCGTGCCCGCGACCGCGCCACCGGGACCGGTGATCAGCAGGCCCAGCAAGGGCCCCTGGTTGGCATCCGGCCTGAGAAAAATGGGACCGAAGAAGCCCGCCGCGCCGCCGACCACGCCGAGGGCGAGCGACCAGAATCCCGGTGAGCGGCGCAGTGCCATGGGCGGCATGCTCCCTCGCCCGCCGCGGCCCGGCTGCAACCTGTGTCACGCTTTGACAGAGGACGGCAGCCGCACCGCTCCTTGATGCGACCGCCGCCATGCCGGCACTTGCTCATGCCGGAGGCGAACTTAACAGTGCGCGGACTGCATCGAGACCGCAGCGCGCAAAACTGGCGTCCGGCCGCTTGTCGGCAACCGGTGACATCAGCGTGCCGCAGTCGGCAAAAAAAAGACAACCGGCCACGGGCGCCGGTTGTCTCGATGCGCAGGAACGCGGGTCACCCCGCGACCGGCCTAGCTCTTGGCGCAGCGTGCGATCACGTGCTGGGACTTCGCGGTCCTGCTGAATCTCACATCCGCCTTGTTGACGGCGTAGTAGCTGCTGCCCGAGACCAGCTGGTAGGTGGGATCGCAGGGCTTGCCGATGGCGATCGTGCCCACCTGCTGGCCGCGCGAGCGGACACTGTTCACGAACACCACTTCGTAGACGCGTGTCGAGGTGGTCTTCAGCGTCGTGGTCGGCGGCGGCGGCGGCGTGGTGCCGGGATTGATCGTGATGTTCACGGTCTTCGCCGCCGTGGCGCCGGCGATGCTCTTCTGTGCCACTGGGCTGTTGTCGGATTCGGCGCCCGTGCTGTTCACGGCGCGGACCGCGAAGTACCAGGTGCCCTGTGCGAGAGCCGCGATGGTGGCGCTGGTGGCCCTGGGATCACTGACCGACTGCACGTTGTTCAGCGAGCTCGAGCTAGTGCCGTAAGCCACCTTGAAACCTGCGAGATTGGTCAGCGAGCTGCCGTCCGTGTTCCGGGTGGGTGCGGTCCAGTTGATGGTCGCGGAGCCACCGCCCCAGGTGCAGGTCAGCGTGTACGACTTGCTCGAGGTGATGGCGGCCAGCGTCTCGGTGCCCGAGGCGAACTTGGTGCCGCTCCAGGCGCCGCTGGCGGTGCAGCTCGATGCCACGGGCGTCGTCGACCACGTGAGCACCGGCGTCAGGCTGCCGGTCGCCGTCGTCTGGTTGGCGTTGAAGGTGATGGTGCCTGCGGTCTGCGCCTGCGCCATCGAGGCGAGCAGCATGAGCGGCAATGCGAATAGAGCGTAGGAAGCTTTGTGCATTTTCAATCCGTGAACTGAAGGGAATGTGGGCCGTCGAAGCGCGGACTTCGGCGATGCTCAAGTGTCTGCACGGGCTGGCGGCGGCGGGCGCGGATCGGAAAATCTGCGGGCGTACATGACTGTCGCCAATCGAAGAAACAGCGGATGAAGCGGCGCAGATCGCCGACGGTTCGCGCCACGACGCTAGGGGTGACCCGCACCCCGCGCCGGAATTGCTCTCTTCCCTTGCAGGTTTTCCCGCACGCCGGGAAAAAATTTCCGTACCAGCACACAGTGCGGCACTGTTGGTACATGGCGACGTTGGGGATTTCCCCGGGGGATGTCCCCGGGGCTGCCTACGCGTGTTTCCCGCGAATGGCGCCCCGGCTTGATCCAGGTTGGGCCGCGGGCCGGCCCGCGGGTAGTTAGTGCTCGAGCGCGAAGTCCTTGAACGTGCAGGTGTGGCCCATGACGCTCGCGGCCGTGAAGCGATCCATGTTGCGGAAACTCTCGGTCACCAGCGAGAAGTCCCTGGCCGAGCGGAACTCGGGGCACGGCGTGGTGAATTTCATCGAGAAGGCGTGCCCCATTTCGTCGGTCACCTCGACCGTCGAGTCGTCGACGTAGTGGAAGGCGGAGATGCTGTTGAGGTCCACCGACTGCGTGAGCGCATCCTGGGCGGGTGGCGCCATGCCCGCCCAGGCCCTTTCTTCGTGGTCCAGCGTGTAGAGCGATGCCAGCACGGCCGTCGAGACCAGCCCGGCGCCGGCGACGGCAAACACGACGCGACTCCAGAAAGTCGACATGGCGGTCTCCCCTCAGGCCCTCGCGCGACCGAACTTCAGGACCATCTCCTCACCGGCCGGGATCTTCGAATCCGCCACCACGTCGATGTGGCGACCGGAAACGGTTTCGCAGGTGCCGTCGAGCACCTCGGTGGTCTCGCCGTCGTGGATCACCTTGACCCGGAGATTGCCGGGCTGCTCGGGGATGCAGACGCGGTACTGCGAGATCTTTTTCCAGTTGTAGGTGAGCAGCAGCTTCTGGCCGCTCTCCAGCGTAGCTTCGTGCTGCATGCCGAGCAGCTCGCCTTCGACGCCGTCGCTGGTGGCGGCGCGCGCCTCCGGCGCAATGGCCAGGACTCCCAGGCTCAGTGCACCCAGCGCGGCCAGTGCCGATATCAGCCGCGTGATCGTTACGCTCATGTGGGTCTCCAGGGTCGTGGCGGATTGCCACGCTGACAGGCTGCTGCATGAGGCTTACATGAACCTGACTTAAGTTTTCGCGACGCGCGCTTTCGGTACGCTGTGCGCATGCGGGTACTCATCGTCGAGGACGAACCGCTGATCGCCGACGGCGTCCGCCAGGGACTGCTGCAGGCCGGCTTCGTCGCCGACATCGTCGGCGATGCGGACGCGGCACGCGCGGCGCTGCACGCGGAGAATTTCGATCTCGCCGTGATCGACATCGGCCTGCCGCGCGAAGACGGACTGCAGCTGGTGCGCAGCCTGCGCGTGCGCCGCGCGGCGCTGCCGGTGATGATGCTCACCGCGCGCGACCGCGTATCGGACCGCGTGGCGGCACTCGACATCGGCGCCGACGACTACATCACCAAGCCGTTCCACGTCGCCGAACTGGTGGCGCGCTGCCGCGCGCTGATCCGGCGCGCCAACTCCGTGACCAGCGGCACCATCGAATTCGGAACACTGCGCCTCGAATGCGCGCGCAAGCAGGCGTTCGCGGACGGGCGGCAGCTGGACCTCACGCAGCGCGAGTGGTCCATCCTCGAGTGCCTGGTGCTCAATGCCGGGCGAATCGTCGCCAAGGACCGGCTCATGAGCGCCGTCAGCGACTGGAGCGACGACCTCACGCCCAACGCCGTCGAGGTGTATGTCTCGCGCGTGCGTTCCAAGCTCGGCGATGCGGCGCAGATCCGCACCGTGCGCGGCCTGGGTTATTGCATCCATGAAGCCCGGAAATGAAGACCAGGAGTAAGGCGCCGTCGATCCGGCGCCGCCTGCTCACGCTGTTGCTGATCCCGACGGCGGCCATCGCGGCCCTGGCCACCTACAGCGCCTATCGCACGTCGCTCGCACCCTTCGAAGCCGCGTACGACCAGGACCTGCTGGACACGGCGCTGGCCATCGCCAGCAGCCTCGAGGCGCACGGCGCTCGGCACCGGCTGGAGTTGACGCCGGACGCGGTCACGATGCTGCGCACGGATTCCCAGGACTCTATCTACTACCGGATCTCCAGCGGCGACGGGCACTACCTGGCCGGCGACGAGGCGCTGCCGGTGCCGCACCAGGGAGTCCGCAACCCGGAGTTCATCGACACCGCCTACCACGGCGAGAGGGTGCGCATGGTGAGCTACCGCGTCGCTGCCCGTGTCGGCGCGGCCATCGTCACCGTGGCGGAGACCCTGCACAAGCGCGAGGCGGCGCGCGCCACGGTGCTGCATTCGTCGCTGGCCGTCGATGCCGCGCAGCTCGCCACCGCGCTGCTCGTCATCTGGCTCGGCGTGCGGCTTGCGTTCGTGCCGCTGCGCGAACTCGAAGGCCAGATCGCGGCGCGCCGGCCCGGCGATCTCGACCCGCTGACCGCGTCGCGGGCGCCGCTCGAGATCCACGGTCTCATCGGTGCATTGAACCGCCTGCTCGCGCTGCTGCGCGAGGCCGAGCAG
>Ga0126377_10004246_pt1 | contig 10380 bp, 7 predicted proteins | sample PanSoiMetPlot_22_FD_92647 | JGI IMG/M metagenome (GOLD analysis project Ga0126377, IMG submission 92647) | Tropical forest soil microbial communities from Panama - MetaG Plot_22 | ecosystem: Environmental > Terrestrial > Soil > Tropical forest > Bulk soil | place: Panama | collected 2016-02-17 | reverse complement strand
TTGTCGAACACGGTCCACATGTCCGGACCGGCGATCGTCTGATGGTCGCCGTTGAACCCGGGCAGGATCTCGACGCCGTAGTCGACGTTCGGGAAGCTCGCGAGATCCCACGGACCCGTCTCGAGCATCCCGATCTTGCCGCTGTTGAACAGGCCCGTGTAGGGCGAGTTCTGCAGGTCGAGGAAGACCGACTTGTCCTGGACGGCCATGCCGGTGAAGACGCTCAGCGCCTCGACCCCCTCGGGCGAGTTGAACGCGGCCTGCGTTTCGTCCTCGTTCAGGATCGAGCCGCCGTTCTGCCACAGCAGCGGGTCGTAGTGCCACACGGAGTCCTCGGATGCGTCCATGGGGTACGAGAGTCCGAACTGCTTCTTCGAGGGGTCCGTCAGCGCCTTGGCGGCGGCGCGCAGGTCGTCCCACGTCCAGTCTGCGTTCGGGTACTCGAGCCCCGCCTCGTCGAACAACGTCTTGTTGTACACGAGGGCCAGGTTGTCGATGAGCGCGGGGATGCCCAGGACCTTCCCCTGGAAGGTCGCGGCTTCTCGGGCGCCGGGGATGAAGTCCTCCCAGTTCACGTCCGGCTGCTGGGTCCAGGCGGTGAGATCCATCAGGCCCGGCGCGGCCGCCACCTGCGGGAGCGAGGAGCCGTACTGGTAGGTGATGTCCGGGGCCTCGCCGCCCTGCAGGGCGACGGTGAGCTTCTGCAGCGCCTTGTCGTTGTTCACGAACAGCGGGTCGATCTGGATGTCGGGGTTATCCGAGTTCCACTGATCGACCGCGGCGTTGAACCAGTCGGCCTCGACGTCCGTGTAGCCGTGCCACATCGTCAGCGTGATCGGTCCCGATGGGGACTCACTGCTCGCCGAACTCTGATCGTCACCACCGCTCGTGCATGCGCCCGCGAGCAGACCGAGCGCGGCGAACACCACCAACAGTCGTTTTCTCATCGAGAACACCTCCGGTCGGGCATACGGGTCACGGCAGCACCACCGAGCGCGTCAGGTGCCGGGGATGATCGGGGTCGAGGCCCTTTGCCTCGGCGAGCGCGATCGCCGCGCGATGGACCAGGACCAGCTCGGCCATCGGGTCGAGCGAGGCCACCCGAACCGTGGCCCCGGTCGCGGCCGCGTCCTCGGCCACGGTCGGATCGGGCGAGCCGAGGATCCACACGAGGGATCGCTCGCCGGCCAGGCTGATGGGGCCGTGTCTGTATTCCATGGCTGGGTACGCCTCGCTGTACGTCCGCGTCGCCTCCCGGAGCTTGAGGGCGGCCTCCTCCGCGATCCCGACGGTCCACCCGTGCCCGAGGAAGACCACGTGGTCGAACCGAGTCGGGTCCGGCATCTGCTCCGCCAGGGCGCGTTCGCCGTCCCCGATCACCGGTGCAAGGTCCTGCCCGATCTGCGCGCGGAACAGGGCGAGCGCAGAGGTGGCGAACCGGGTCTGCACGACCGAGTGCTCGTCGGCGAAGTCCAGGACGACGGAGGTCTCCGCGAGCGATGCCACGGGCGATCCAGCGTCCGCGGTGACGACCGTTCGCGGCTCGTGGGCCAGGCGTCCCAGGAGTTGGACGACCTCGGTGGTCGTGCCGCTCCGGCTGATGGCCACCACGCGATCGTAGGAGCGGTCGCTCGGGAACTCGGAGGCGGGGAAGGCGTCGGTCTCTCCCATCCCGCTCGCCTCGCGGAGGGCCGCGGATGCCCTGGCCATGTACAAGGACGTGCCGCACCCCACGATCGCGACGCGTCGCCCCGGGGCGCCGAGCTCGTCGCGAAGCGGGGTCGCGAGCTCGGCCGCACGCGCCCAGCAGGCTGGTTGGGTACCGACCTCATGCGCGATTGCGCTCATTCATGCCGAAACTAGACCACGAACGATCACGCGGTCAAGGCCAGGTCCGTCAGAAACACGCATGTGAGGGGTATGCTCGGCCTCGTCATGCGCCAGGCGGAGCGGCTCGCGGTGGTCGTGGAGACCCTCTCGGCCGAGGGAGCCGTGGACGCCTCCGCGCTCGCGGACCGCCTCGGGGTCTCGGCCGCGACCGTCCGCCGTGACCTCCAACTCCTGGAGGAGCAGCGGATGCTTACCCGCACCCACGGCGGCGCGGTCGCGCACGACGTCTTGTACGAGCTCCCCCTGCGATACAAGGCCGCGCGCCACCAGGCGGAGAAGCGGCGGATCGCCACACAGGCCGCGGCGCGGGTTGCGGACGGCGCCGTCGTCGGCCTGACCGGTGGGACGACTACCACCGAGGTCGCGAGGGCGATCTCGGACCGTCGCGGGATCACCGTCGTGACGAACGCCCTCAACATCGCCGGCGAGCTCGCGATCCGAGCCGACCTGAGGCTCGTCGTCACCGGCGGCACCGCCCGTCCGGAGTCCTACGAGCTCGTCGGGCCGGTCGCCGAGCAGGCGCTCGAACGCCTGAACCTGGACCTTGCCGTCGTCGGTGTGGACGGGATCTCGCTCGCCTCCGGCCTGACGACCCACCACGAGATCGAGGCCCACACCAACCGGACGATGATCGAGCGCGCGCGCCACGTGGTCGTGGTGGCCGACAGCTCCAAACTCGGCCGGGTCGCGTTCGCGCAGATCTGCGGGCTCGACGCGGTCGACGAGCTGATCACCGACCAAGGCGCTCCGGCCACGGTCATCCGGGAGCTGGGAGAGGCCGGGATCGCCGTGACCGTCGCGTAAGGCGGCGGGCCCTATCGGCGGATGGGCTCGGGGATCAGCTCCCCGTGGGCATCGATCAGATCGTCCACCAGATCGACGATCTGACCGACCGTGAGGGTCGCGGACGTGTTCGGATCCACCAGCGCCGCCTGGACCACGAGCTCCCGCGACCCCTCGAGCACCGCGCGCACCGTGAGCTCGGCGACGCTCACGAACGTGCGGTTCAGCGCCAGGCACTGCGGCGGGATCGCCCCGAACCGTGTCGGCCGAACGCCGTCGCGACCGACCCGCACGGGCACCTCGACGCACGCGTCCTCCGGGAGGCCCTCGATCAGGCCGTCGTTGCGGACGTTCCCGTATACCTCGATTTCGGCGCCGGTCTCGAGCGCCCTGATGAACTGGCTCGCGAGCTCGTCGTTGCGCTCGACCTCGAGTTCGTCCCCGGCGTCGAGCGCCCGCTTGACCCGCTCCCACTCGGCCAGGTTCTCCTCTGACCGGCGAAGGTATTCGTCGACCTCGATCCGGTAGCGCGCGACCTGGTCGTCGTGCGGCAGGAACCACGGCACGTACTCGGCGCTGTGTTCGGAGGACTCGGTCGGGAAGAAGCCGAACCGCTTGAAGATCTCTACCCGAACGCGGCGACCGAGGCCCTCGGGATCGGCCTCGACGATCTGCCGTAACCGCGGGTACAGATCCTCGTCGCCGTCTCGGTCGCGGAACACGTAGACGAAGCACTGGTGGTTCAGGCCCGCGGTCCGGAACTCGATCCGTTCGTGCGGCACGCCGACCGTTCGCGCCAGGAACGCGTGGGTGTCCCGCACGCTGTGACACACGCCCACGACGTTGGAGGCGGGAAGGCGCGAGCCGCCCCAGATGCCCCAGGGCACCATCGCCATCGGGTTCGTGTAGTTGAGCAGGAGGCCGTCGGGGCACCGCTCGACCATCTCGTCGGCCATCTCGATCATCACGGGGATCGTCCGGAGTCCCCGCATGATCCCGCCGATGCCGATCGTGTCGCCGATCGTCTGGCGCAGCCCGTACTTCCTGGGCACGTCGAAGTCCGTGCGCGTGGCCTGGTAGCCGCCGACCTGGATCTCGTTGATCAGGTAGTCCGCGCCGTCGAACGCGGACGCCCGGGCCTCGTGGGCCGTGACCTCGTACCCGGCGTCCGCACGCTCCACGAGTTGATCGGCCGCGAGCAGCGCGTACGCAAGGCGCTCGGCGTCGATGTCGTGGAGCGCGATCTCCAGGGACCCGTGCAGCTCCTCGTACGCGCAGAGATCCGCGAGGATGCTTCGGGTGAACTCGACGCTGCCGGCGCCGATGATGGTGACCTTCGCCACGGCCGCGAGTCTGGCAGCCGCCGAGCGCACCGTCGACCGCGACGGGTACGGTTGCCCGCGTGATCGTCTGCGTGGCGGCGAACCCGTCGATCGACAAGCTGTTCGAGATCGAGCGGCTGGTCCCGGGCGCGATCCATCGCCCGGTCGGCTTCGTGCAGGTCGCCGGCGGCAAGGGCCTGAACGCGGCTCGCGCGGCGCACGCCCTCGGCGCCGAGGTGCGGGTCGGGGCGATCCTTCGGGGCCACGCGGGGAGGTGGCTCGAGGAGACCCTGCGGGCCGGGGGGATCGAGGGCTCGTTCGTCTGGACGCACGGTGAGAACCGATCCTGCCTGTCCGTCGCCGACCGCGGCGACGGGACCCTCACCGAGTTCTACGAGCACGGACCGGTCGCCCCCGAGGCGGCCTGGATCGAGCTCGTGGACGCGGTGAGCCGATCGTTCGAGCCCGGCGGCTGGCTCACGATCTCGGGTTCGATGCCCCGAGGGCTGAGCGACCACGGCTACCGCGACCTCGTGGCGGAGGCTCGGGCGGCGGGCATGCGCGTCGCGGTCGACGCCGAGGGCGAACCGCTGCGCCTCGCGTTGGAGGCGGGGCCGGAGGTCGTGAAGGTCAACGCCACCGAGGCGGCGGGGCTGATCGGCGAGCCAGCGGACGGCCCGGAGGGGGTAGTGGCCGCCTCCGCGAGGCTTCGAGAGCTCGCCGGCGGCGACGGCCACGCCGGCGTCGTGACCCGGGGAGCGGACGGGGTGACGCTGACGGCACCGGACGGCACCGGGTACGAGGGTGTGCTCTACGAGCGGGGGCGGTACCCGGTCGGAAGCGGCGACGCGTTCCTTGCGGGCCTGGTCGTCGGGCTCGGGCGAGACGACGGGTGGCCCACCGCGCTCCGTCTCGCGCTGGGCGCGGCCGCGGCGAACGCCGAGCGGCCGGGCGCCGGCGCGCTCGATGCCGCGAGGGCCGATGCCCTGGCGGCGCGTGCCGACGTTCGCAGGCCCTGACCGGGCGGACCGGGAGCCTCCGCTTGTCGAGGCTACGCCCGGCCTAGGGGCGCTTGGGCGAGAGGCCGCGCTTGGGAGCGGCTGACTCGTGGAGCCAGCAGTATTGCGACGCGTTGTAGATCGATAGCCTGGTTGAGCATCCGGGTGCGAGGCACGTTCGCCTTGCCGGACTCGTTGCGACCACCTTTCCTCGTTGAGGCGAGCCGTAGGTGTAGGTGCTCATTTCCATGTCTCGCTCGTTGAGGGACGGTCGTACGCGAATGCGAACGTCTTGCTGGCGATGTCCATCACGCTCCTTCATCCATCGTCGGAGTCCGTAGGGAACAAGAGCCGACGACACAAGCGCGATAGTCATCGACGGTCGCTCGATGCGAACCGGGCCGTTCGCGGGCACCTTATCAGGAACGGATGCGCGGCCTCCCAAACCGCTCCCGTGTGCGTCCTCCTCGATCGGCGCTCGAACGGGCCGGACGAGTCAGCGCCACTCAACCAGGACGACGTCCAGCGGTTCGGACGTCCCGCGCAGCGTCACCGTCTGCGGCTCCGAAACCGGGAACCGTGAGCCCGCCGCCGTCTCCTTGCTGGCCATGATCTGGCTGCCCTCGGCCAGGCCGGCGATCCGACTCGCCTCGTGGACGCCCTTTCCCGAGTAGTTCCGCCCCAGCTGCGTCGCCCCGGTGGCGTGCACGCCGATCCGCACCTTGGGCGCGAACCCGTTCTGCCTGCGGTGCTCGTCCAGCCGCCGCTGGATCGCGACCGCGCACGCGAGCGCCTCCTCCGGCGAGTCGAACCCGACGAAGAACCCGTCCCCGGTCGCCACCACCTCGTCGCCCCGATGCTCGGCGAACAGGCCGCGCAGGGTCTCGTCGTGCCAGCGGAGCAGCCCCTGCCAGGCCTCGTCGCCGAGCGCCTCGACCAGGTTGGTCGAGCGCTCGATGTCGGTGAACATGAATGTCTTCTCGACGCGGCGCGGCGCCTCCTTGCCGCGGAGCTGCCACGGCAGGAGCTCCTCGACCTCCTCGACGACGATCGCGCCGGTCGGGCACGCGAGCTGCGCCTCGCGCAGCATCTCGTCCTCGACGCTGCTCGGGTCGGCGACGCCGGCCTTGGCGAAGTCGCCGTGGTACCAGTCGAATGCCGTCGGCGCGATCGTGATGCACGTCCCCGCGCCCACGCACCGGTGCCGGTCGACCCTGGCCCGCAGCATCGCTACACCACGCCCTGGCGGAACGCGAACGCGGTCGCCTCGGCCCGCGAGCTCGTCCCGATCCGGGTGAACAGCTCGGCGAGTCGGCGCGCGACCGCGCTCTCGTCCAGCCCGAGGTCCTCGGCGATCTCGGCGTTGGTGCGCCCCTGGATCAGGCAGCGCAGGAGCTCGGCGTCGATCTCGTCGAGCTCCACCGCCGATCCGTGCCCGTCCGCGCCGGGCGCCGCGTCGAGCGGACCGGCGAGCGCCGAGAGCTCGCGCGCGGCCGGCCCCCGGAACCACTTGACCCGCACCTCCTCGTCCAGCGTGCGCTGCGCGACCATCGCGAGCGAGAGCTGGAGCCAGGCGCGCGTCTGTTCCCAGGCCGGCGCGTTCGTCGCCTCGAGCACCTTCGCGATCGGGAGAAGGATGTCCAGGTGCAGGTCCTCCTGCCGCGCCTCGACGAGCGCGGCCCCGGCGGCCAGCGCGTGCTCGAGCGCCGTGTCGTTGTCTCCGCGCGCGTACGCGACCTGCGCGAGCGCGGCGTCGGCCTGCGCGCCCCACCAGGGGTGCCCGGACAGGTCCGCGCTGAGTCCCGCAGCCTGACGCGCCGCCGGCTCGGCTGTGTCGAGCAGCGCCTCGTCCTCGCGTTCGGTGCCGAGGCGGGCCGCGACCAGCGCGAGGTCCGCGAGCGTCTCGCAGCGGGCGGCGGGGTGGCCGCGTTCGGCCGCGAGCTCGCAGGCGCGCTCGAGGTGCTTCAGGGACCCTTCGGCATCGCCGGCGCGCGCGAGCGTGAGCCCGCGCCAGGACTCGAGCCGCCGGGCGCGGAGCGGGGTCGGGCTCTCGATCGCGGTCGCCGCGGCCTTGTCGAGCCACGCCGCGGCCTGCGCGTGCTCGCCGACGTCCGCCAATGCGAGCGCGGTCCCTCCGGCGGACAGGAACTCGAGGGCCTTGTCGCCCAGCGACCGCGCCTTCTCGAATGCCTCCTGCCCGCGCGAGATCGCCATGTCCGGGATCACCTTGGCGCGCGCGAACACGTGGACGCCGTAGAGCATCTGCGCGTCGAACGCCGCGCGCTCGCTCTCGGTGGTGAACGTCTTCATCTGCGCGACGATCCGGCGGATCTCCTCGATGTGCCGGGCCGCGTCCGAGCCGATGTGGATGTCTGGCGCCCAGCTCAGGTAGCCCATCGCGATGATCGTGGACATCGCGCCGCGCCGGTCCCCCACGCGCTCGAACAGCTCGAGCGCCTCCTGGAACAGCGCGGACGCCTCGTACGCGTTCGGGGCGATCGGGAGCTCGTCGACCATGCCGTTGATCGGCTCTCCCGCGGCCACGCGCTGCATGTAGGGGATGTGCTCGCCGGCCTCCGTTCGCTCGACGAACCAGGCCCGGATCCGGCCGAGTTGCACCACGCCGATCTCGCGCAGCACGGCGGCCAGGCGTGCGTCGTCGCCGATCTCGCGTGCCAGCTCGGCGGCGCGGCGGTAGGCCTCGTCCGCGCCGTCGATGTCGCCCTCGTCCGGACTCGGCGAGTAGCCCTCGCCGAGCGGGCTGTGCAGCAGCGTCTGCCCGAGCTCGATGCACGCGGCGAGCTCCGTCTCCCTGTCGCCCTTTGCCGCCGCCTGCTCGCGGACCTCGCGAGCGAGGTTCGCGGCGAGATCCTCCTCATCCTGCATGCGGAAGGCGGCCGCGCGGCGGAGCCGGATGTCGAGCTCGAGGTCTGTGTCCCCGAGCGCCTCCGCGAGCGCGGACAACTCGGCCAGGCCCTGGAGGCGGTCGCCCGGGCGCCGCAGCATCTCGAACGCGCGGTCGCGCGCCTCGAGCAGCTTGACGCGCTCGGTCGGGCCGGCCGCGGACGGAAGGGCGACCTCGACCACCCGCAAGACCTCCTCCGGCGCGTTGGCGTCGAGCGCCAGGCGCGTGGCCTCGAGCGAGAACTTCACGCACACGTCGGCGTTGCCCGCGGCCTTCGCATGCTGCGCGAGGAGCGGCAGGCTCGCCGGTGTCGGCTCGCCGAGCAGCAGGAGATCGACGATCGCGACGTGGATCGCCTGGCGCCTGGGGGCGCTGAGGCCGGCGCTCGCGAACTCGCGGATCTGGTCGTGCGGGAAGCTGAAGTCCGCGGCGCTGGTGGCGTCGTGTTCGACGAGCAGGCCCGCGGCGACGGCGGGCGCGAGCGTGGCGGCCAGCTCCTCCTCGGACACGGTCCGGTTGTCGACGCGCTGCTCGAGCTCGCGAAGATCCTTCAGGCTGAAGTGGCGGCCGAGGATCGCGGCCGTGGCGAGCGCGTCCTTGGTCTCCTCGGGCAGGCGGGCCGCGCGTCGCGAGATGAGCGTCTTCACCGCCGACGGGACCAGGCGCTCAGCGTTGCCGGCCAGCGTCCACACGCCGCCGATCTCCTGGATCATCCCCTGGTCGCGATAGGCGTGCGCCATCTCCTCGACGATGAACGGGACTCCCTCGGACTGCGCGTGCATCGCGGCGGCGCTCGCCGCGTTCACGTCGCCGCCGAGCAGCTGCTGGAGCAGCGCCTTGGTCTCGGGCTGGGTGAGGCGATGGACCTTCAGGCGTCGGGTCAGTCCGACGCGCTCCATGTCGGCGACCAGGTTCACGGCCTCGGTCGCGAACGCGAACTCCTCGGGCCGGATCGCGAACAGCAGGAAGATCGGGTTCGCCGCGTCGGCGCGGACGATGTAGCGAAGGAGCCGCAGGCTGTCGTCGTCGGCCCACTGGAGATCGTCGACCAGGATCGCGACGGGCGTGGTGAGGGCGAGGTCGCGGATCGCGACGGCGCCGAGGTCGAGCGTTCGAAGCAGCTTGGCGTCGGGCGGCAGGCTCGCGAGGCTCGGGTCGTCCTGGCCCGTCATCGCGTCCATGGCGCGGGCGAGCGATGCCTCCGCGTCGGTGCCCGTCGCGGCCTCGATCGCCTCGAATGCTCCGACGATCGAGCGCGCGACCAGGAACGGGCCTCGAAGCTCTTCGTCGCCCGTGACGGCGATCGTCGTGAAGCCCTTGGCGGTGGCCATCTCGCCGGCGGCGAGCAGGAGGCGTGTCTTGCCGATGCCCGGCTCGCCCTCGAGGGTGACACCGACCAGCCGCTGGGTGGCGGCCGTCAGCTCCTGGTCGAGCGCGGTGACCTCGGCGGGGCGCCCGACGAGCGCGTTCGCGCCGCGCAGGGCGTGGAGGGCGAGCGGCGACGCGACGGCGTGGAGCGCGGTGAGTGCGCCCGGACCGGGTCCCTCCTCAGTGGTTGCCGCCGCCATCGATACCCTCCGCCCGGCCGAGCGCCGAGCGGAGAGAGAGTAGGCGCCCGACGATGGTTCGGCCACGCAGGGCGGGGGCGGACGGCCGGCGTGTTCCGAGCCCGGTGATCAGCCGGGGCGCATCGTCCGGCTGCAGCGAAACGGACCGGCGAACGTGCTTCGGATCGACCGTCTGGGGTCTCCTCCGAACCACGTTCGCCGGTCCGCAGCTTACGGGAGTGTCCTAGAGCTCGGCGAGGTGCTTGGCGAGCGTGCGCGCCTTCCGCTCGTCACGGAAGATGCCGACGCCGTAGATAGGGCCCTGGAGAACGGTGTTCGGCAGGGCCGGCACCTTCGGGCTCTGGACGAGGAAGACCGGGTGTTCCTTCGACGGGAACTGGTCCACGATCTCGCCCTGGCTGAACTCCCGTTGGATCGTTTGCTTGTCGTCGCACTCGACGACGACCCACGGAGTGGTCTGCATGCTGGCACCTCCTTCCTCTAGCTCGACCGACCACTCTGCGCGCACCGCCTGAGGCGGACCTGAGGCCAGCCTGAGAGATCTCTTATCGGGCCGATCGTCCCTGCGGAGCGTCCAGGTCGTTTGTCGCCCTGCGATTCGACGGTCAACATGGATGGTCGAACGAGGCAGTCGCGAGTGCATCACGGCGGCTCCCGAGGTGCCTGCCGGCATCGATCACACCGGTCGGAGGGACGCCCGTGAACGTGCTGGTCGTTCAGGAAGATCCCCAGGTCGCCGCGTTCATCAAGCGTGGGCTCGAGGCCGAGGGGTTCGCCGTGCGGACGGCGTGCGACGGCGGCGAGGGCCTGAGGTTGTCCAGGTCGCTCGATGTCGAGCTCATCGTGCTCGATCAGTTCCTGCCGACCGTGACGGGGGAGGAGATCCTCGCCTCGCTGCGGACCTCGGGTTCGGC
>Ga0126377_10004245_pt1 | contig 10380 bp, 14 predicted proteins | sample PanSoiMetPlot_22_FD_92647 | JGI IMG/M metagenome (GOLD analysis project Ga0126377, IMG submission 92647) | Tropical forest soil microbial communities from Panama - MetaG Plot_22 | ecosystem: Environmental > Terrestrial > Soil > Tropical forest > Bulk soil | place: Panama | collected 2016-02-17 | reverse complement strand
TCACCAGCTCTCAGGATCGTCGGCGGTCCGCGCGACGCTGGCCGTCCAAGTCGAGGCTATCGCCCCGACGGCTGCTCGGTCGCGGGTGAAGGCGTGCCGCTGGCAGCAGGCGCCGGGCTGACAGTGCCGGAAGCGGGTGCGGAATTGCCGGCAGCAGGCGCGGCGCTGGGGCTGCTGGCAGCGGGCGGAGGATTGGAGCTGCTGGAGAATGGATTGTAGGCCACTGGCAGACGGAGCGGCTTGTTGTCGAGGTGGTTCATGACCCAGACGCCCCCGAGCGCGATCAACCCAGCCAGCACGACGCTCGGCAATGTGTGCACGAGAACGCCGAGCAGGGTCGCAAATGCGCCCAGAATTCGCTGGCCGGCGTCAAAGAGCTCCTTGGCGGATCTGTACAGGGCCCAGATGACGCCCACCAGCACCACCACCAGCAGGACTTGTTTCCAGAAGGGCCATTGCTGCCACGGGACGGCCAACAGGATCGCGATCTGGTCGACCGACCATGTCCAGATCATCTGCACAAAGCGAAAGATCGCGGCGATACCCTGCTGTAAAAACTGCAGAAGCTGATCGAATGCATGTCGCATGGTGGTCGCTCCAAATGCCGCAAGAGCACTAGCCGTGTCCGTGAAGGCACCAAATGCTATCGACTTCGCGGGGAGTTCGGATGAACGACGGTCAGCAAGGCCCTCCTTCCCCGCAAGAAGCAACGCAGTCGGTCGCTGCGGGTTCCGGAAACACGGCCAACGTTCACTGGGTGTTGCGCGGCGCGGGTCGCTGGCGGTACTCCGAGGTGGCGCAACACAATCGTATCCTCAGTGCGCGTGATGCGATCCAATAGTTCATACGTTCGGAAGACGTCTGAAACAGACACGGCCGAAGATCTCAGCAGCAAGCTTGTTCAGATACTGCAGGCGAGCGGAACGCGTGAGGAGGCGTTCTGTGCCCTTCGTACCTTACTGAGCAAGGCCCTGCGGGACGGCGAAGAGCGGGAAGCGCTCCTCGGCACAATGGAGGAGTTGCGAAAATCAGCGTCGGATGACCAGGAAGATATTTTGTTGGACGTCATGGATTGTTTGGTGGGCTGGTGCGGCCCTCACGCGAAGCTTTGACCCGTCGACGCCTGACTTCCGGTTTGCGGCGCGCCGTTACCGATTCAGGTAGGAGAGCAACAAAACGAGGGCGATCAGTCCGATCCAAAAAAGAACGCCCAGTCCCATCCACCTCCAGGCGTCTGCGCTCTTCCGCTTATATCCGTTTACTTGGAGGGACCAGGCAGCGAACACGAACAGCATTATTGACCAGGTGCCGAACGGAAGAATGAAAAACGCGATGCGCGCCGGCCACGACAATGGTTGGATCGCAAGCTGTGCATCTCGCTTCCGCCTTGTTTCCACCGAATGCACGGTCGCGGACATGGCGGCCGCGCTCAGGTTCCTGGTGACCAGCTCAGTGCGCGCCGCCGCAACAGCCTCGGGCAGATAGCCGTCCGCTTCACCGAAGCCGACGATCTCGACAAGTTGTTCATCGATCAACGTCTGCATCCGTCGAGTAAAGTCTCGGCCGTCCATCTCCGCCCCCACTCGTCGCGACGGCTGCGTCAGGAGTCCGGTGAGGCCGCAGGCTATAGCACCGTCCTGGGCGTGCAACGGTCAGAACTGGCGCGAAGCCGGTCTGCCTCAGGCTGTACGTGCCGGTTTGGGCCACAGCCAACGCGACGCCATAAGTCCAGCCGCCGCTCCGAGAAGCTGCGCCGCGATGAATCCAGGCGCCCCTGCGGGCGAAATACCGGCGAACGTGTCCGACATGACCCGCGCGACGGTCACAGCCGGATTGGCGAAGGAGGTCGACGCGGTGAACCAATATGCGGAGGTGATGTAGAGCCCGACCGCATACGCGGCCGCGGCGGGAGCACGCGCAACGCAGCCGAATATCGTCAGCAGCAGTCCGAACGTCGCGACGAACTCCGCGGTCCATTGCCCGAAGCCGGTTCGCGCCGTCACCGACACTTGCCAGACCTGAAGGCCGAACATGATGTGCGCGACCCACACGCCCAGAATGGCGCCCAAGAGCTGCGCCACGATGTAGCCGCCTGCCTCGCGCCACGCCAAAGCACGGCGAAGCGCAAACGCAAGGCTCACAGCCGGATTGAAGTGCGCACCCGACACCGACCCGAAGATGAGGATCAGAACGACCAGGATGGCTCCTGTCGCCAGGGTGTTGCCGAGCAGCGCGAGCGCGAGGTTACCGCCCGCAAGCCGCTGCGCCATGATGCCTGAGCCAACCACGGCCGCAAGCAGGAACGCGGTGCCGAGCGCCTCGGCGGCGAGCCGTTGCGGCAGCGGAGCCATCAGGCGGGATCACCGGCCTTCGCGGGCGCGCCTTCCATGCGTCCGATGTCCCTGAGCCTCTCCTGAAGGCTCAGCGCATCGAGGCTTCGGATCGGCAGGGCCGTGAAGACCGCGATGCGCTGGTGCAGCATGCGGTAGGCATCCCGGAAGGCGAGGGCGATCTCCGCCGCCGAGCCGGTCGCCTCGGCGGGATCGGGCACGCCCCAGTGCGCGGTCATCGGCTGGCCGGGCCACACCGGGCAGGTCTCGCTCGCCGCGTTGTCGCAGACCGTGAACACGAAATCGAGCACGGGTGCGCCCGGCCGTGCGAACTCGGTCCACGACTTCGAGCGGAAGCGTCCGGTGTCGTAGCCGAGGCCCTGCAGCAGCTCGATCGTATGCGGGTTGACCCGGCCCTTGGGCTGGCTTCCGGCGCTGTGGGCGCGGAACGTGGCGCCGCCGATCCTGTCGAGGATCGCTTCGGCCATGATCGAGCGCGCCGAATTGCCGGTGCACAGGAAGAGAACGTTGAAAGCCGCGTCCGCCATGCGCGCCATCTACGCCGTCGTTGTCGCCGCGGCCTGCGGCGCGCAGCACGCCGCCTTTTCGTGCGCCACGCGCGCGATGCGCTCGCCGCTGCCGTCGCCGTAGTCCGTGCTCTCGCCGGTGGTGAGGAAGGTCTCCCACGCGATGCCGGCCGGATCGTCGATCCATGCCTTTTCCGACTTGGCATAGCAGCAGGCCGTCTCGCCCTGGTCGATGACCTCGCCGCCGGCCTTGTGCAGGCGCGCGTAGACCTCGTGCAGCTCGTCGCGGTCCTCGACCTGGATGCCGAGATGGTCGAGGCCGGGCGTGCGGCCGCGCGTCGAGATCGCGAAATTCACGCGCGGATCGTCGAGCATCCACTTCGCGTAGTCGCTCTTGATCACGGCGGGCTCGCTCGCGAACAGGGCGGAATAGAATCCGATCGATTGCCGAAGATCCTGGACGGCGACGTGCACGTGCATGCGCTTCATGGCGGGCTCCTTCACATCACGCGGGCTTTGGCGCGCTTCGAGCGTGCCGGCTTGCAGGCGACCGCCGGCGCGCACGCCTGCGCGGCTCCCTTGCAGCAGTTGTCGGTGAGGTAGCGCAGCAGCGCATTCATCGTCTCGAACCGCGCCGCATAGATCATCGAGCGGCCGTCGCGCCGAACCGTGACAAGCCCCGCCACCCGCAAGCGGTCGAAATGAAAGGTCAGCGTGTTCGGCGCGAGCTTCAGCGCGCTCGCCACCTCGCCGGCCGGCATTCCGTCCGGTCCGGCCTCGACGAGCAGGCGAAACACGTCGAGACGACTGTCCTGGGCGAGGGCGGCCAGGGCCGCCACGGCGTCAGTTTTTTCCATAATTCAACGAATATTGAAATGTCCGTCGACCGTCAAGGATTATCTCGCGGTATTGAAATGAGGGGCGCCGGCGTGCTCGCGGCGAAGCGCCGTGCCGGGCGCAAGGGCATGCGCTTGCTGCGCTTGACGAGCGGCGCCGGCTCGTCGCGGCTTCGCAGAGACAACGGATGCGTCCTTGGACGCGCCTGGTCGCGATTTTTTGGAACAGCATCCGACCTGCAACGTTGTCCGTTGTCACCCCGCTGAGGCTCTGCCCGCGGGCGTCGGTGGCTGAGAGACCGGTTTGCGGTCCCGGCTGCGGATACAGGGAGGAGGAGCGCCCCGCCATGGTCGAGGCACTGCGCCGACTTCATTTGCAGGAATTGAAACTTGCCGAAGATCACGTTGCGCGAGGCAAATGGCTTCTCGCCAGGCAACACGCAATTTCCCACGACCTGAGAAGTGCGGGCGGTGCCGTCACGGAGAACGCCGAGATTCTCTTGAGGTTGCTTCAGGACAGTCAGCGCCTGTTCCAGAACCACGCCGATATGCTCAAGCGAGAGCTCGCGCGCGAGCTTTAAGGGTCACTACCCGACACTGCCGCCGTCATCGTGCGGGCAATGACGCCGTAAAACTGGTTCGCCGACCTGTCTGCCGTCGGGCACGTCCAGACACAGGCGATCCGCAGGCGGTCACCAATAGATTACCAAATTTGCAATGCGTTGCCGACTGACATGGGCGTAGTGACATGGGCGTGCTATTTCTGACGCGAACGGCCGGTGGGCTCACGACGTTTCTGATGGGCAGGAGGTCGGATGATGCTTGATCCGGTAGAACTGTCGCGTCTGCAGTGGGCCTGGGTGATCACCTGGCACATCCTGCTTCCCGCCTTCACGGTCGGTCTTGCATCCTACATCGCGGTCCTCGAGGGGCTGTATTTCTTCACCGGCCGCGAGGTTTTCTTCCGCCTGTCAGGCTTCTGGACGCGGATCTTCGCGGTCTCGTTCGGCATGGGCGTCGTCTCCGGGATCATCATGCCGTTTCAGTTCGGGACCAACTGGAGCCGCTTTACCGACGCAACGGCCGACGTGCTCTCGCCGATGATGGCCTACGAAGGGCTGATGGCCTTTTTCCTCGAGGCCTCGTTTCTCGGGGTGCTGCTGTTCGGCCGACGCCTGGTGCCGGCCTGGGCGCATTTCTTCGCCGCCCTGATGGTCGCATTCGGGACGCTTCTGTCCGCGTTCTGGATCCTGGCGACCAATTCCTGGATGCAGACGCCGCAGGGCTACCAGATGGTCGATGGCCGTTTCGTGCCCGCCGACTGGTTCGCGATCGTCTTCAATCCCTCCTTTCCGTATCGCCTGGTGCACAACGTCACCGGCTTCTACATCACGACGGCCTTCGTGGTGATGGGCGTCGGCGCCTGGCTGCTGCGCCGCGGCCGCGCCGTCGAGGATTCGCGGATGATGATCCGCATGGCCCTCGATCTTCTGATCGTGATCGTGCCGCTGCAGATCTTCTTTGGCGATCAGCATGGGCTCAACACGCTCGAGTACCAGCCAGCCAAGGTCGCGGCGATCGAGGGACGCTATGACACGGCGGCTCCGGCGCCGCTGACGCTGTTCGGCATCCCGGACGATCGCGCCGGAACGATGCGCTACGCCGTCGACGTCCCCGTCATCGGCAGCCTGATCCTCACCCATTCGTGGAACGGGACCGTCAAGGGCCTCAAGGAATGGCCCCCGGATCAATGGCCGCCGGTCGCGCTGCCGTTCTTCGCCTTCCGCATCATGGTCGGGATCGGCCTCATCATGCTGGGGGTGGCCATCGCGGGTCAGGTTCTGCAGCTGCGCGGCCGGCTGTGGGATTCGGTCTGGTTCCTGCGACTGTGCCAGCTGGTTGCGCCGCTCGGCTTCATCGCCGTCGTGTGCGGCTGGATCACCACCGAGGTCGGCCGCCAGCCCTGGACCGTGTACGGGCTTGTCCGCACGGCTGATTCCGTGACGCCCTCGCTCACCAGCACCGATGTGGCGCTCTCGCTCGCCCTCTACGTTATCGTGTATCTGGTAATGTTCCCGACCGGCATTGCATTTATGGCCGGACTGGTCCGCCGCGGCCCGCAGCAGCAGGATTCCGAGACTGCGAGGGTCGAAAGCGGCCGGTCGAACCGGCCGTTCGAAGATGCGGTGCGTGCCGGCCCGGATTCATGATCGGGAGTAACGCGATGGTCCTCGATCTGGTGCCGCTGTGGACCTTCCTGCTTGCGCTTGCGGTCTTTTATTACGTCGTGTTCGACGGCTTCGACCTCGGGGTCGGCATGCTTTACGGGTTCGCGCCGGGCGAGGAGGCGCGCAGCACCGTCATGAATTCGATTGCGCCGGTCTGGGACGGCAACGAGACCTGGCTCGTGTTCGGGGGACTCGGTCTGCTGGCAGCGTTTCCGCTCGCCTTCACAATCATCATTCCTGCGGTGTACTTCCCGATTCTCATCATGCTGCTCGCGCTTGTTTTCCGCGGTGTCGCCTTCGAGTTCAGATTCAAGCACGCGGGGGTGCGGCGGTTCTGGGATCGCGCGTTCTGGGTCGGGTCGGCGGTGGCGACCTTCGCGCAAGGCGTGGTGCTCGGCGCATTCATCCAAGGCTTCAAGGCCGAGGGGCGGCACTTCACCGGAACATCATTCGACTGGGTGACGCCGTTTGCGCTGCTCACCGGCATCGCCTTGATGTTCGGCTATGGGCTGCTCGGAGCCTGCTGGCTGGTGCTCAAGACCGAGGGCGATTTGCAGGAATGGGCGCGCCGGGCCGCGCGTCTCTGTCTGATCGGGGTCCTGGTCGCGATCGTCGCCGTGAGCATTTGGACCCCGTTGGAACATCCCGACATTGCACGGCGCTGGTTCACCTGGCCCAATATCGGCTTCCTCGCGCCGGTCCCGGTGATCACTGCGCTCATTGCGGTCGGGGAATGGTATGCGCTGACGCACCGGCAGGAATTGACCCCGTTCCTCGGCGCCGTCGGGCTGTTTCTGATGTCCTTTATCGGCATTGCGATCAGCCTGTGGCCGATGATCGTGCCGTATCACTACACGCTCTGGGAAGCGGCCTCATCCAGCAGCACGCAGGCCTTTCTGCTGATCGGGACGCTGTTCCTGTTGCCGGTCATCCTGATGTACACCGCGTGGTCCTACTGGGTCTTCCGCGGCAAGGTGCGCGGCGATCTTGGATATCATTGACGGGAGTCATCGTTGTGGTCCGTGGCGAGGAAGTCTTCGCAATCGCGAACGACCTTGCCGTAACGCCGCGCAACCTGCGTCGCGACGGATCTGAACCAATGCAGCTCGGTTGGATTTTGTAACCAGTAATTCCGCTCGATGCGGAGCAGCGTGTCCAGCAGATCGCCGGGATAATAATCCGTCTGCAGCAAGGGCTCGACGGTCAGCCGCTCGATCGCCCTGAGCACGAGGTACTTCAATCCGATTCCCTGACTTATGAGAAGCCGAAGGTCGGCGTCGCTCAGCGCGCGCAGCGGCGTCTTCTGCAAGCGCATGCATCTTGCGATCATCGGTGTGGGGGCCGTTTCGGGTACTCCAGAGTCGTAGCCCTCGAGCTCCTCCAGCGTGCGATCCTCGTCGGCCATTCAATTCTGGTCCCTCTCGCTCCGCGTCAGGCGCAAGGCGCCATCGGCCGCTATGGACTCGAAGCAGGTGTCGAGTTCGATGTACAGATCCCAGAAACCTTTGTCGACACGCTCGCTGGTCGCCTCAATGGCCTGCTTCTCCAGCGACGCATCGCGCTTTCCCTTCCACAGGGAATCGGCCAGCGCTACCAGCAATTCCTCCAGCGAGCACGGCATCGAAGCCCAACGCGCATGGGAAAGGCAACAGCGGGCCAACGCCGGATCGACGCCGTGGGCCAGCAGGAGCTTCTCGCCAGCGGGTTCATGTTCGGCGCCGTCGCGGCGTAGTTCGTCCGGGTGCAGGATCTTGCCGGCATCGTGGAGCACCACGGCGACGCGCACGAAGTCGGCGTCATGGGGGATGCGCAGGCGCTGAACTTGCGCGAGCAGCAACTCGGCAGCCTCACCGACAACACGCGTGTGAGCGATAAGCCGAGGTGGGGCGCCGAGCTTCACCAGGAGATCGCGGGCCTCGTCGACGCCTTTCATATTCATGCGCTAGAACGGCTGCGCCAGCGCCTTGAGGGATTTGTCGAGTACGCCGACCGGATCGGCTTCAGGTGCGCCGGGGTTCTTTTCCCATTCACCGAGCATGAACGAGTTGTCGACCACCATCCGGCACCGCGCGTGGCGGCGCGTCATGAACGCGTCCAGAACTACCGGCAGCGCGTCGTCCGTTCCTAGCAGCTGCGCGAGAACGACCGAGTCCTCGACCGCAAGGTCTGCACCGGCCGCCATATGGGGCGTCGTGGTATGGGCCGCATCTCCGATCAGCACGACGCGCCCGCGATACCAGGGCGCGGGCAGGATGCCCGAGGTCACCGGACGATAGACGATGTTGCGGTGATCAACGATTTCCTCGCGCACGGCGGCGAGCAGTCCGCGAAAGTCGGCGAGCTGTTCGCGCATGACTTCGGGGAGTCGATCGTCGGCAATCCGGATGAAGTCGGGCAGGTTCTGCACGAGGTAGATGTACATCTCCGTCGCGGATACGGGATTGAACCCGGCCTTGTTGCGGGGGCCGAAGAATGAGTAGCGTGCCTCGACCTCGGCCGGACGGCCGACGGTCGCGCGCCAGACCGCTTGCCCGGTGTACCTCGGCCTGTCGGCGTTGCCGAAGACGAGATCGCGTACCTTCGAGTTGGCGCCGTCCGCGCCGACGACGAGATCATAGTCGGCGCGCGTCCCGTCGCTGAATGCGACGGCGACGTGGTCCTTGTCCTGATCCAATGCCTCGATCGTGACGCCGAGCCGAACCGCGATACCCGCCGTCGCAATGGCATCCTGCAGAACCGCATGCACGGCCTGACGCATGATCCCGATCGTGGCCGGATATCCCGGGCCGTTGAGACGCGGAAGCTGCACCGTTCCGGTCACCTGGCCGTCGGCGTTGCACGCCTTGAAGAAGGAATAGCCGAAGCCCTTATCGATGCATGGATCGAGCACCCCGACCATGGCCAAGGCGCGCAGGGCCGGCCCCTGAAGCGAGATGCCGACGCCAAGCACGGTCCATTCCCGGTTGATCTCCACGATCTCGCAGCGAATGCCGGAGCGCTTCAGCGCGATGGCCAGCGTCATTCCGGCAATTCCACCGCCGACAATGAGCACGTTGTTGACCGCGGACATGGAGCGCTCCTCGTTTCCGATTGGCAGTCGAAGCAGACCCGATATGCTTAGCGCATATTCCGGCGAAAGCCTGCCCCCGGCTTGATCCCGGGTGGGCGCCGGTTCGCCAAGAAGAATATGCGGCAAACAACGAATCCACAGCACGTTCCGATTCCGTAGGAACTGGACGTGCGCTACTGAGATTTTTCGATTCTTACTGATGAAAGAGATATGCGACAAAGGCGGCGGGACAGCTCATCCAATTTGCGCGTGAAGGAGGGAGGCTCCTCAGATGGAACACAAAGGACCGGGCGGCATCACGATCCTCGAAGGACTCGAAGCAGTACGGCGGCGGCCGGCCCTGTATATAGGCGGCGAAGAGCTGCATCCGTCCCGGCGCGTACGGCTGCTGGAGTCCGTCGTCGATGAGATCGCGCACGAACCGCAGGCGGAGGTTCGTATTCTGTTGTGGTGCGAAGACGCTGTCACCATTGCATATGACGGCAGCCCTCTGCCAATCGAGCCGTTCAGTCGCCCGGTCGATGGCGTCGCCCATCCGGCCCTCTACGAGTCATTCATGTATCTGTTCGCTGGCGGAATGCTTCCGTTCGGGACCTCGGCCTTCGGCCCGGTCCTGAATGCGCTCTCCGAGCGGCTCGTCGTCTCGACCATGCATGCCGGCGACCGCTATCGGGTCGTCTTCTCCAAGGGCAACATCGTGTCGCTGCTCCGCCGCACGCATTGCGACCGGCCGCTTGGGATCACGTGGTTTACGTACCTCTCCGATGCGACGATCGTCACCGGTGCGACGCTCACACCGGCCGACGTGCATGGCATCGCCGATCGCGTCGGGCTGAAGACGGAAGGCGTGCGGGTTCGTGTTGAAGATCGGATGACCGAGGAGGCCGACTGGGACTAGATGGTCAGCCGCTGAGCCGTATTGATGCAGCATGACCGCATTGCAACGTATATCGGAGAACGACCTTCGCGCGCTTTCTGGCGCTCGCGCGAGACTCTGGGGCTTTACAGCCTCGCATGATCGGCTGGTCGTTGAGATAACTTTTTCATCGGGCGACCAGGCGTACCTCCAATGCGTTATGTGCCATAAGATCAGTATCCCCACACATTGGCGGTGGCAAAATCCGCAGCTGATCCGTGCCGGAGACACGCTTCCCGTACAAGACGGTGAGATCTCGATTCATTGCAAAGAGTTGTGGTTGCAGCCAACGGCCGAGTGATGCGTCGAGGCAGGGACCGATCGTCAGCATTGGCACTTTGCGGTCGGCCTCGGTGGTGTTTCAGCCTTGCAGCAGCAACATGTAAGTCGCCGTCACACGATAGCCGGAATAGTGGGATCGGGCATGGTGTTCTGCCGTGTGCCCCGCAGTGGGAAAGCTCGACGCAACACAC
>Ga0126377_10004244_pt1 | contig 10384 bp, 9 predicted proteins | sample PanSoiMetPlot_22_FD_92647 | JGI IMG/M metagenome (GOLD analysis project Ga0126377, IMG submission 92647) | Tropical forest soil microbial communities from Panama - MetaG Plot_22 | ecosystem: Environmental > Terrestrial > Soil > Tropical forest > Bulk soil | place: Panama | collected 2016-02-17 | reverse complement strand
GGTGTCCTTGGGGATGGGATAGAGAATGAGCAGATGGGCCGTCATAGGATGTTCCTTTCGTTGCGGGGTGCTTTCGCGAGAGGGATATAGGTGGCTGGCCGATCTGCGTGGGGTACGGAATCCTGACCGTCAGCGACCAGAGCTTCGGCTGTTGCGGCAGCGGCTACCCGATGCTCGCGCCGCGGCGCGTCAGTAGTTCGCGAAGCACGGACCGGTGGCAGCGGGCCTCGTTTTCGCAGTAGCAGCCGATCGATAAGTTGGTGCCATGCGAGAGCGCCGCCAGCAGATCGAGCGTCCGCCGCGCCGCCGGCATATCCATCTCCGCTTTGAAGGTGCGGACGAAGCCTTTCCATTCAGTCTCCGTCACCGCCGCGTTGCCCTGCGCCATCAGCTCTGCGCTGGGCGCGAGGTCGGGAAACCAAACATCGAACCAGTCGTCGGCCGCATAGCGTTCCTTCCGAACGCCACGCGGCGGACGCCGCACCGTGCCGATCCGAGTTCCCTCTTGCGGATCGCGGGGTTCACCCAGGCGGACGATCCTCAGGGTCACGATGCGCCCATCGCGGTCAGAGCGCGTGCAGGACTCTTATTTGTCTTCCGCCCGGCTGGTCCGATGTGGGCGAACGGATAGAGGTCGAACCACTTCGGAAAGGCCCGGGTAAATGCCTTGGGCCCGTCAATCGCCAGCCCCATTCTCTGGGCCTCGACGAAGCTCATGTCGCCGCGCCACCAGGCGACCAGGGCGGCCAGCGGTCCCCGCACGCACACCGGCTCGGGAAAGCCTGGGTTCTGATGACAAAGCGAAGCTTCGGTCTTCTTGAGCAGCATGAAGCGCAGATGGTGGCCACGAACCTCGAACCGCACCACGAAGGGCTCCTTGGGCAGGGCCGTAAAGCGGACTCGCCGCTGCATATCGACCAACAACGGCTCCAAATCGAGGTCCTCTTTCGTCGGCTTGCGCGCCAGCCAGCGCTGTCCCCATGTGCCGAGGGCGCTCACCAGGGTCGCCAGCTCCTGCCCCGCTTCGGTGAGGGCGTATTCCGGGCCGTGGGGACCATCGGTCCGAGCGATCGCCCCGACGAAGACGAGGGCTTGGAGCCGTTCGGAAAGGACGGTGCGGGACACGCGGGGGATGCCCCGGCGGATGTCATTGAAGCGGCGGCTGCCGCACAGGATTTCCCGCACGATCAAGAGGGTCCACCGGCCGCCCAGCGCTTCGTGGGCGCGCGCCATGGAGCAGAACTGTCCGTATCCCGTCATGCCGATAATCTAGCACAGCGAGCCCGACCTGTTCGGTACGGATTCCAGACTTGGCGCCACGTCCTTCGAACCCTGTCATCACAGTAACCTACCGCCGGCCGGGCTTGGCCGTGCCATCGCAAGGAGCTCAGTCTGCCTCGGCTGGCTGGGAGGCGGCAACGCAAGGAAGTTTCCTGCTGCAAACGTATGCTGCGACATTCCGATCGTTCGTGCGAACGTCCGATCTTGGGAGAACAGCGGACCCATGGGCCGGACACTCGCGTTTGCCCGCGTTGACTGAGGCCGTTATTGTATGGTTCACGGCCTAGTTGTCGCGCGGATCGAGCGCGTCACGCAGTCCGTCACCGAGCAGGTTGAACGACATCACGGTGAGGAAGATCGCAAGCCCCGGCCATACCGCCAGCCACGGTGCGGAGGTGAGGAACCGTTGGGCGGAATTGAGCATGCTGCCCCACGACGGCGCTGGCGGCTGCTGGCCCAGGCCAAGAAACGACAGGCTCGCCTCGGCGATGATCGCCGCGGCGATTGACAGGCTTGCCTGCACCAGCAGCGCCGGAAGGATGTTCGGTAGGATATGCACGACAGCGATGCGCCAGCGCGGATTGCCGAGAACCTGCGCGGCCTCGACGTAGTTCTCGACCTTGACGGTCATGACCTGGCCGCGCGTCAGGCGAACGAAGATCGGCGTCACTGTAATGCCGATCGCGATCATGGCGTTGCGCAGGCTAGGGCCGAGGAACGACGCTAGCGCGATGGCGAGGATGAGGAATGGACACGCGAGCATGGCGTCGGTGATGCGCGACAGCAGCGCGTCGATGAAGCCGCCGAAATAACCAGCCACCATGCCGAGCGGCACGCCGATCGTCAGCGCGATGGAAACCGAGACCAGACCAGCGAGCAGCGAAGCCCGCGCGCCGTAGATGATACGCGCGAGCACGTCGCGCCCGACGTCGTCGGTGCCGAACCAGTGCAAGGCTGACGGCGCCTTGCGCACCGAGGTCCAGCTCTGCGCTGTCGGGTCGTAGGGAGACACCAGCGGGGCGAGCACGGCGAGCAGAATGAAGAGGACGATCACGGCGAGGCCGAACAGCGCGCCCTTGCGCCTGAGCAGGCGCCGCAATGCACGGCGCGCCGGGCTTTCGACCGCATCCTGCGCGCGCGCGCCGATCAAGGCATCGTCGTAGGCCGCCTCTGCCACGTCACGTCCTCAGCCGCGGATTGACCAGCACATACAGAATGTCGGCGATCAGGTTGAGCGCGATGTAGACGGTCGCGGTGACGAGAACCACGCCCTGCACCACGGCGTAGTCGCGATTGAACACGGAATCGACGATCAGCTTGCCGAAGCCGGGTATCGAGAATATCTGTTCGGTCAACACGGCGCCCGACAGCAGCTCGCCCAGTTCGAGCGCGCCGAGCGTGATGACCGGTGTCAACGCGTTGCGCATGGCGTGCTTGAGAACCACCGTGCGTTCGAGCAGGCCTTTGGCACGCGCGGTGCGCACATAGTCGCTGTGGAGTGCGTCGAGCATGGCGCTGCGCGTGTGGCGCATGAGCACCGCCGCGCCGACATTGCCGAGCACAAAGGCCGGCATGATGGTGGCGGCGATGCTGCCCCAGAAATTCTCCGAGGGCCGCACGTAGCCCGAGGCGGGCAGCCAACCGAGCTGCACGGAAAAGAAGAAGATCAGCATGATCCCGAGCCAGAACGACGGTGTCGAACGACCCCACAGCGCGAAAACGTTGGCGAGATAGTCCCACACCGTGTCCTTGAACACGGCGGCGACGACACCCGCCGTAAGGCCTATGGTGATCGAGAAGGCCATCGCCATCAGGGCGAGCTGAATCGTGACCGGCAGCTTCTCGGCGACGAGCGCGCTGACGCTCTGCTTGATCCGCATCGACTCGCCGAGATCGCCATGCAGCACGCCGCCGACCCAATGCAGGTACTGCACGGGCAGCGGCTGATCGAGATGGTACTGGCGGCGGATCTGCTCGATCACCGCCGGATCCCGGTCCTCGCCGGCGATGGTGAGCGCGGGATCGCCGGGCAGCAGCTGCTGCAGCGAGAAGATGAGGACCGACACGAAGAACAGCGTCGGCACCAGTTGGATGAGGCGCTTGGCGACAAAGGTCAGCATGGCAGCAATACGCTAAAGCTCGCTTGTGTCGCTGCGCGTCGGTGACTTCTGCGCGGCGGAACCGCGTTGCGGTTGCCGCGGTATAGTGCCTCGGGGAGGGGGCACGCGACGGCAGGCCTCGCCGATTCGAACCCCCTCGCCACCCCTCCCCCGCTAGCGGGGGAGCGAGCAGGCCGTGCGCGGTGCTTCGAGCGCGCCCAACAAGGAGGCCGAATTCTCATTGCGATCTCGCCGTCACTTCAACTTCACCCCCACTACTCGCACCATTCCGTCCGCGAGTTGCTTGTAACCCTCGAGCCGGGTGGTGTGCGCGATCAGCATACGGCGATGATAGAGATAGATGAGCGGCGACTCGTCGAGGATGACTTTCGTCAACTTCTCGTAGACCGCCTTGCGCTGCGCCATGTCCGAAACGATACGCCCTTCGTCGAGCAATCGGTCGACGTCGGCATTGCACAGCCCGCTATTGGTCTGCGGCCCATTGCATTTGTGGAAGACATAGGCGTTGCCGTCGGGATCGACGCGGCCGCTCCAGGCCAGCAGGTAGGCCTGATATTCGTAGGCCTCGGCTTGCTTGAGCGAGGTGGCAAATTCGGTGACGCGGATCTTCATGTTGATGCCGATCTCCGCCGCCATCGCCTGGATGACCTCGGCGACCGACTGGGTCTCGGCGCCCTTCGGCACCATGAAATCGACGTCGAACGGCGCGGTGACGCCCGCTTCCTGCATCAGCGCCTTGGCCTTGGCGACGTCGCGCTTCGGTACCGGAAAGCTCTTCTGAAAGTAGGGATGCTCGGGATTGACCCACTGGTTGCCCGGCACGACCTCGCCGTTGAACACGACCTGGTTGAGTGCCTCGCGATCGATGGCAAGGCTCAGCGCCTGGCGGACCTTGGCCGAGCGGCCGAGCGGCGTCGCCTTGGCCCGATCGTTGTTGCCCATGTTGATCGTTATGCCCTGGTAGCCGAGCTCGAGTGCACTCGCGAGCCTGAGCTTCGGATCGGCGCGGATGTCCTTGATGTCGGTCGCCAGCGCACGCTCGAACAGGTCGAGGCCGCCCGACTTGAGATTGGCGAGGCGCACGGTCGCATCGACGATTGGCAGATAGACGATACGGTCGATGTGGACATTGTCCTTGTTCCAGTAGTCCTGAAACTTCTCGACCACGATGCGATCCTGCTGCACGCGCTCGACGAACTTGTAGGGCCCAGCGCAGACCGGCTTGAGGCCGAACCTGTCGCCCGCCTCCTTGATCGCCTTGGGCGACATCATCATGCCGGCGCGATCGGCAAGTTGCGGGATCAGCGGCGAGAACGGCGTCTTGAGGGCGAGCCGGATGGTGAGCGGATCGACCACCTCGACACGGTCGATGGCCGCGATCTCCGGCTTGCGGAACGAGCCGGTCATGGTGAGGTGGCGTTCGAGCGAGGCCTTGGCGGCTTCGGCGTCGAGCGCCTCGCCGTCGTGGAATTTCACGCCCGGCCGCAGCTTGATGGTAACGGCCTTGCCGTCGGCTGAGGTCTCGTGGGACAGCGCGAGCTGCGGCACAATCGCGAGCTTGTCATCGATGTCGAACAGCTTGTCGCAGATCGAGGTGAACACGAGGCGTCCGACATAGGTGCGGGCCATGGTCGGATCGAGGATGTCCGGATCTTCCGCCAAACCGATCCGCAGGGTGGTCTGGGCCGCGGCGGAACCGCACGCGAAAACGACGACCGCGGCCGCTGCCGCGATGCGCAAGGTCTTCATGACGAGCTCCCCTCTTCAACGCACCGACGCCGGGCCTGCCCGCCCCGCGAACTCCGTCTCGACTGTATCAACACCACCGCCCGCACGCACGTCCGCTGCTCCGGAAAACGCTGCGACCAGCCTGTCCAGCGCCGGCGATGGCGCATCGGCGGGCGTCACCGAACCGGCCGGCGGCAGCTCGGTCCAGCGATGGCATGCGGTGGCATGGCCGCCTCCTGCCTCCGGCGTGAGCAAGGGCCGCTCGATGCGGCAGCGCTCGACGGCGTGGGCACAGCGCAGATGCAGATGGCAGCCGGCCGGCGGATCGATCGCGCTCGGTACGTCGCCCTGCAGGATCTGACGCTCGCGGCGCGCGCGTGGCCGCGGTACGGGGATGGCCGAGAGCAGTGCACGCGAATAGGGATGGCGCGGCCCCCTGAACAATTCCTCGGCGGCGGCATCCTCGACGATGCGGCCGAGATACATGACGGCGACACGATCGGCGATGTGCTTCACCACCGCAAGGTCGTGCGAGATGAAGATGTAGGCAAGACCGAGCTGCCGTTGCAAATCGCGCAACAGGTTGAGCACCTGCGAGCGGACCGAGACGTCGAGCGCCGACACAGGTTCGTCGCAGACGATCAGCTTCGGCTCGACCGCCAGCGCGCGCGCAATCGCGACGCGTTGGCGCTGTCCGCCGGAGAACTCGTGCGGATACCGGCGTGCGAAACGCGCCTCGAGCCCCACCATCTCGAGCAACTCATAGACGCGCTCGCGCCGGCGTGCCGGCGGCACGACGTCATGCAGCGCGAGCGGCTCGGCCAGGATGGCGGCGATCGTCATGCGCGGATTAAGCGAAGCATAAGGGTCCTGGAACACGAGCTGCGCCCGGCGGCGAAAGCCGCGTAGCTCGCGCTCGTCGAGGGCAAGGACATTGCGACCCTCGAACCGAACGGCGCCCGCGGTCGGCTCGATTAGGCGCAGCACGAGACGGCCGATGGTCGACTTTCCGGAGCCAGACTCGCCGACCAGCGCCAGCGTTTCGCCGGCCGCAACCGAAAAGCTCACGCCGTCGACTGCCTGGACCGTCGCAGTCGGCGTCCCGAACACGGAACGCCGCACGACGAAATGCCTGACCAGACCTTGCGCTTCGAGGAGCGGCACGCTCATGCGAGCAGCCCTTCGAGCGGCGCCTTGAAGCAACGCGACCAGCGGCCGGTGCCGAGGTCGACGATCGGCGGCGGCGCGCTGCGGCACCGATCGTCGGCAAACGGACAGCGCGCGACAAAGCGGCAGCCGGCAGGAGGCGCCGCCATGTCCGGCAGCACGCCGTCGATCGCGGCGAGCCGGTCGGTGGTGCGGTCGAGGCGCGGGATCGAAGCGAGCAGCCCGACCGTATAAGGATGCTCCGGCTGCTCGAACAGGACATCGGCCGGCGCTCGCTCGACGATCTCGCCGGCATACATCACCGCCACCTCGTCGCAGATTTCGGCGACCACCCCGAGATCGTGGGTGATCAGGATGATGGCGGCGCCGCTTGCAGCCTTGAGGTCGCGCATCAGGTCGAGGATCTGCGCCTGGATGGTGACGTCCAGCGCGGTGGTCGGCTCGTCGGCGATCAGCAGCTCCGGATCGCAGGCGAGCGCCATGGCGATCATAGCGCGCTGGCGCATGCCGCCGGACAGCTTGTGCGGGTAGTCGTCGACACGCCGCTCTGGCGCGTCGATACCGACGCGGCGCAGCAGCTCGACTGCCCGCGCCCGCGCTTGCTGCTGGCCAAGCGCGCGATGGCGCACCAGCACCTCGATGATCTGCTCGCCGATCGTGTAGGACGGATTGAGCGAGGTCATTGGCTCCTGGAAGATCATGGCGAGCCGGTCGCCGCGCAGATCGCGCAACGCGCGATCGGACAGGTACGACAATTCGCACCCGTCGAACACGATTCGCCCCGACACGTGCGCCGTCCTGCTAGGCAGCAGCCCCATCACGGCCAACGACGTCACGCTCTTGCCGCATCCGGATTCGCCAACCAGCCCGAGGGTGCGCCCGCGCGCGAGCGTCAGGGCGACGCCGTCGACCGCATGGGTGGTGCGGCCGTCATCGCCGCGGAAAACGACGTGCAGATCTTCAATCGTCAGCAACGGCGCGGCAGCGCTCATGCCTCGCCCTCCGCTGCGACCGCGGCGGCAATCCCCGCCTCGATCGTCGCCCGGTCGGTGACGCCGACCGGATCGCGGCGGCACGGCAGGAAACGGTTGAAGTGAACCTGGCGCTGGCGGCTCACGGTTTCGAGGCGTTCGAGCTCGGCGAGCGGATCGGTGTGATCGTCGACGCGCAGGTCGAGGTCGGCCCACTCGTCCTCGCCGTGGATCAGCAGCGCCGCTGATTGCCTCCCGCGCTTGTCGCCGCCCGCCGCCTCCCCCGCCCGCATTGCCGCGATCAGCCGGCGCGGAAACGGCAGGCATACGCCGGCGGCATAGGCCCGCGCCGTGTCGTCGAGCACGCGTGGCCCGGCCAACATATTGCCGGCGACGGAAAAGCTTTCGCCCGCGTCGTGCCCGCAGCAATCGATGCAGGCGCTTCCGGTATGGGCGGCCGTTCTACCCTCCGCGTCCATCACATGAAACTGACGGTGGTCGCTTCCGGCATCGGCAGCAATCAGCCTGCGCACGACCTCGTCGGCCGGCACGCCGCCACGAAGCAGCCGCAGGCCGTTGGTGCCGCAGAACGAGTTGACCAGCGCCTGGGTGGCGATCGCGCCGATTCCCGAGGCGATGAACGGCACCCGCGCACCGACCGCGAAGGATCGCGTTGCGACCGCAATGCCGAACCGGCCGGCGTCACGCGCGATGATCGACCACGTCATCGGCGCCTCCGCCACATGGTCAGCGCCCTGCGGCGTAACCTTGCATGCCGCGCGGATTGGCGGCGGCGCGACGGCGGCGGCCGACGCGCGACGCGGCGGTGAGCCGGCCTTCCGACCAGGCAGGGCCGACTTCGACGATGTGGCCGCGGCCTTTCAGGTCCTTGATCGTCGCGGGAGGCACACGGTCCTCGACCACCAGCACGCCGGGGCGCGCGGTGCGCGGCCAGAACGAGATCGGGAAATGCTCGGAATGCCAGGCCGGCGCGTCGATCGCTTCCTGCAGGTTCAACTGGGCATGGACATGGCGCAGGAAGAACTGCGTGATCCATTGGTCCTGCTGATCGCCTCCGGGCGACCCCCAGGCGAGCGTGGGCTCGCCGTCGCGCAAGGCGAGCGTGGGCGAGAGCGTCGTGCGCGGGCGCTTGCCTGGCGCGAGCGAGGCGGGATGGCCTTCCTCCAGCCAGAACATCTGGCCGCGGGTGCCGAGGCAGAAGCCGATCTCCGGCACCACCGGCGACGATTGCAGCCAGCCGCCCGACGGCGTCGCCGAGATCATGTTGCCGGCGCGGTCGACAATGTCGAAATGCACCGTGTCGCCAATCACCTCGCCGAGCCGGCCGACGGTCGGCTCGCCGGCCCCCATGGCGCCGACGGCCAGGCGCTGGCCTTCCTCGCGTCGCAGCGTCACCACCGCACCGAAGCCCTCGACCGAGCCAGGCAACAGCTCCAGCGACGCCGTGTTGCTCACGAGCTTGCGCCGATCGGCGTTGTAGGCGTCGGACAGCAGCGTCTCGATCGGAACCTCGACGAACTTGGGGTCGCCGTAGAATTTCTCGCGATCGGCATAGGCGAGCTTGGAGCATTCGACGACGATGTGAATGAATTCCGGTCCGGTCGGGTCGCGGCCGTCGAGGTCGAAGCCCTTGAGCAGCGCGAGCTGCTGCAGCGTGACCGGGCCCTGGCTCCATACGCCCGCCTTGCACACGGTGTAGGCGTCGTAGTCGTAGGTCAGCGGCGGCTCGATCGTTGCCTGCCAGCGCGCCATGTCCTCGCCGGTGAGCACGCCCTTGTGCAGTTGACCGCTCGTGTCCATCACTGCCCGGGTGCGGCAGAAGCGGTCGATCGCCTCGGCAACGAAGCCCTGCGACCACACCTTGCGCGCGCGCTCGATCTGCACAATGCGATCGCCGCCGGCGCTTTCCGCCTCGCGCAACACGCGCGCATAGGTGTCGGCGAGTATCGGGTTGGTGAACAGGGTGCCGGTCTCGGGCACCTTGCCGCCAGGCAGGTAGATCGCGGCCGACGTCGGCCAATGATCGCGGAACAGCCGCTCGACCGTCGCGATGGTCGCGTTGGCGCGCTCGACCAGCGGATGGCCTTCGCGCGCGTAACCGATCGCGGGCGCCAGCACATCGGCGAGCGGCAGCGTGCCGTAGTCGCGCAGCAGCGTCATCCAGGTGTCGAACATGCCGGGCACGCAGGCGGCGAGAAGCCCGGTGCCGGGCACCATGTCGAGGCCTTCGGCGCGGTAGTGTGCGATAGTCGCGCCCGCTGGCGCCGGCCCCTGCCCGCAGATCACTTCCGGCTTTTGACGGCGCACGTCATAGAGGATCACCGGCACATCGCCGCCCGGGCCGTTGAGATGCGGCTCGACCACCTGCAGCGTGAAGGCTGTCGCCACCGCGGCGTCGAAGGCGTTGCCGCCCTTTTCCAGGGTCGCCATGCCGACAGCGGTGGCGATCCAGTGCGTCGACGCCACCACGCCGAACGTGCCCTCGATCTCCGGACGGGTGGTGAACGGATTGGGATTGATGTTGCCCATGGGACCTTCGACCGGAACCAGCGAAATTCGGCGTTACTCACGGCAATTGACCATACCCGCCGGATCAAACCAAGGTGCCGGCCGCGTGCATTTTTCCGCGCACCCGGACCCCAATCCCGCTAAGCTCGCCGCAACCGGAAGCAAGGCCCGCGCCCACGATGCGGACATAACGACAATGTGATCGGGACGGCGGACCGCGCCATGACGAAGCACATCGATATCAGATCGCAAGGCGACGGCGCGCAGACCAAGCGCGCAGGCGAACGTGCGGAACCACGGCCGCCGCTGGTGATCCGGCACGTCGCGGCGATCCCGCTCGCCCTGCCGCTCACCAAGCCGATGAGCATGGCCGGGATCACGATCGCGACCGCCGACAACGTGTTGGTGCGGATCGAAGCCGTCGACGGCACGGTCGGCTGGGGCGAAGCCGCGTCGGCGCCGACCATGACCGGCGATACGCGTGGCGGGCTGGTGGCGGCGGTGCGCGACCATCTTGCGCCGCTGCTGATCGGCCAGGACGCCTGGCAGCGCGAGGCGCTCGCCGAACGGATGCGCGCGGCATTGATC
>Ga0126377_10004243_pt1 | contig 10384 bp, 8 predicted proteins | sample PanSoiMetPlot_22_FD_92647 | JGI IMG/M metagenome (GOLD analysis project Ga0126377, IMG submission 92647) | Tropical forest soil microbial communities from Panama - MetaG Plot_22 | ecosystem: Environmental > Terrestrial > Soil > Tropical forest > Bulk soil | place: Panama | collected 2016-02-17 | reverse complement strand
GCGGAGATCCTCAATTGGCGGGTGCAGAAGCTGATCCTGCATCCCGACCAGCAGAAATCGGTCAGCCGGTAACACTCGGGAAAGTCGCACGGCGGCACGCCGGCAAAACACAACGGGGCGCCCGCCCGCGCCGGCAGCCGGGCGCGCGCTCCGTTCAAAGCTCCGTTCAAAGCGCAATGATGCATCGCGGCGGCACCGCACACGCACACCCGCTCAACGGCGAACGCGGTTAACGGCCGTTTGAATAAATCGAGCTCAACCACGGCGAAAACCCGACTTTCATGCGGGCTTTCCCCGTTCGTTGCGGCGGAGCCACGCCCATTATCGGATTTTCGGTTTCTCTAAAATTTTAGGCAATAGCCAGGACGATCCTTAAGCGCGACGCCTTTAAGTGAGGACCGTTGCGGAGTCCGCCTGGGCGCCGCGAGGAGTGACACCTGGCGCATGGCTCTCATCGTCATCATTGACGACCGGGCTACCAATCTTCGGATTTTTTCGAAGCTTGCCGCTTCGATTGAACCGGGCGTGACAGTGCGCGCGTTCGGCGATCCCGCCGAGGCCCTTCGCTTCGTCGACGAGAATACGCCCGATCTCGTCGTCACCGATTTCAAGATGCCGAACATGGACGGCGCCGAGTTCATCCGCCGCTTCCGCGAGCGGTCGGCGCTCGCCGAGATTCCAGTCATCGTCATCACGATCTACGAGGAACGCGATTTTCGCATGCGCGCGCTCGAAGCCGGCGCCACCGACTTCCTCAACAGCCCGGTCGATCATCAGGAATTCCTCACCCGCGCGCGCAACCTGCTCAAGCTTCGCAAGCAGCAGATCATACTTGCCGTCCGCGCCGATACGCTGGAAAAAGAGCTCAAGCACAGCGAGCGTTCGCGCGAACAGGTCCTTCGCGACTCGAAGGAGCGCCTCGCCCAGGTCATCGATACCGTTCCGGCGATGGTCAGCGCCACCGACGTCGACGGCCGCATTCTGTTCATCAATGCCTACCAGGCCGAGCTTGCCGGCATCAAGCCGACCGACGTCATCGGCCACGACGCAAACACGTTGTTCGGCGACGATCACAACGCTCGCAGCCAGGCGCTCGACCGCAAGGTCTTCAGCAGCGGCAGGTCGCTGCCGAGCTTCGAAGAGGAATTGGTCGACTGCAAAGGTGTGAAGCGCGTCTTCCTGACGACCAAAACGCCGCTGCATGACGGCTCGAACGCCATCGTCGGAGTTCTTACCAGCTCGCTCGACATCACCGACCGCAAGCGCGCCGAGGACCATTTGCTCTACATGGCGCATCATGACGTGCTGACCGGCCTGCCCAATCGCGCCCTGCTGTCCGACCGCCTGCGGCGCGAGATCGCCAGAACGCGGCGCGGCGACCGGCCGTTCGCGCTGCACCTGGTCGATCTCGACGGGTTCAAGAATATCAACGACGGGCTCGGCCACACCGCAGGCGACGGCTACCTCAAGGAAGTCGCCAACCGGTTGCGGTCACTGGTTCGCGACACCGACACCGTCGCTCGCCTGGGCGGCGACGAATTCGCCATCTTGCAGACCCACGTCACGCGCAGCGAGGAGGCCGCCGATCTCGCTGGCCGCGTGATCGAGGCCATTAGCGCGCCGTGGACCGTGGCCGGCGATCAGGTTGCCGCCAGCGCGAGCGTCGGCATCGCGCTCCACCCGTCCGACGGAGCGGACGCGCAGGAATTGCTCAAGAATACCGATCTCGCGATGTATCGCGCTAAGACCGACGGCGGCAGCATCTACCGTTTCTACGCCTCCGACATGAATTGTCGCGCGCGCGAAGCCCTCGACCTCGATGCCGGTCTGCGCGAGGCGGTCGCGCGCGGCCAGTTCGTGCTCTACTACCAGCCGCAGATCGCATTGCGGACCGGACAGATCGTCGGCGCCGAGGCGCTACTGCGCTGGCAGCGTCCGGGACGCGGCCTCATCGCACCCACCGAATTCCTGGCGCGGGCGGAAGAGAACGGCCTCATCATCCCGATCAACGAGTGGGTGTTGCGCGAGGCGTGCCGCGAAGCGAAATCGTGGCAGCAGCACGGGCTGGAAAGCGTGCGGATCGGAGTGAACCTGTCGTCGATCCAGTTCTACAAGCAGAACGTTCCGCTGCTCGTGGCGAAGGCCCTGGCCGAGACCGGGCTCGAACCGTGGCGGCTCGATCTCGAGCTGACCGAGAGCATCGTGCTGCAGAATACCGAGACTATCACCCGCGACCTTCAGCAGTTGCGCGCGCTCGGCGTCGGGATTTCGATCGACGATTTCGGCACGCGCTATTCGACGCTCAACTACGTCAAGCACTTCGCCGTCGACCGATTAAAGATCGATCAGTGCTTCATTCGCGAAATCGCCAGCGATCCGAGCGACGCGGCCATCGTACGCGCCATCGTCAGCCTCGGACACAGCCTCGAGATGGAGCTCGTCGCCGAAGGTGTAGAGACGGCGGAGCAGCTCGCGCTCCTGCGCGCCGAAGGATGCGACGAAGTCCAAGGCTTCTACTTTGGCCGACCGATGCAGGCGGAAGACTTCCTCGCCTTCGCCGCCGACCGCAGGGCGATTGCGCGCATCGCGTGAGTCCCGGATGCGCAACCGCCTCTCCCACATTGCCGATTGGCCCGCGCTCACTTATGTGAGCGGGCTGCGCATCGTGTTGTCGCTGACGGCGAAGCGCCTGCGCAACCGGCCCGACTCCGAGCACGAGATGACCGCCAACCGGCTGGTCATCTCCGGTCTCGTCGTGGCCTATCTGTTCGTTTCCGGTTGGATGGGCAACGACAACGCGCACGAAATGCTGCGCAAGACCGACATTTTCTTCGCGACCTACTACATCCTGTCGATCGCGCTGTTCGCCCACATCCTGCGCCGCCCTGGCGAGTCGGTCATACGCCGCGTCGTCGGCATCCTGATCGATTTCACCTTGTTCTCCATTTGCATGTATTGCGGCAACGAATCGACGGCGCCGCTCTATCCGATTTATCTCTGGATCATCTTCGGCAACGGCTTTCGGTTCGGGCTGCCGTATCTGTTCCTAGCAAGTGTGGCCGGCGTCGCCAGCTTCGGGACGGTCGTCGCGACCACGCCGTTCTGGCTCGACCATTTTGACGTGGCGATCGGGCTTACCGTCGGCCTGATCCTCCTGCCCCTCTATGTCTCGACCCTCATCAGGAAGCTGTCCCAGGCGAAACGCCAGGCTGAAGAGGCTAACCGCGCCAAGAGCGCCTTCTTGGCGAGCGTCAGCCATGAGTTCCGCACCCCGCTCAATGCCATCATCGGACTGAGCGACCTGCTGCGCAACACCTCACTCGATTCCGAGCAACGCGACATGACGGCGACGATCGGCCAGTCGGGGCGCCGCCTGCTGACCATGATCAATTCGATCCTCGACTTTTCGCGGATCGAAGCCGGCAAGATTGCGATCAAGCGCGAGGACATCGACCTGCCCGCTGCACTCACCGACATCCGACGCATGCTCGAGGTCCAGGCCCGTACCAAGGGCGTACGGCTCGCCGTCCACGTTACCGCACGCACGCCCCACCTCGTCGTCGGCGACAAGGGCCACCTTGAGGAGGCGCTCCTCAACCTTGCCGGCAACGCGGTGAAGTTTACCGAGCGCGGCTATGTCGTCATCGCGGTCGATACGGTCGAGCGGGACGGCACCGGCGTCAAGCTGCGCTTCGAAGTGACGGATTCCGGGATCGGCATCGACAAGAACGCGCAGGAACGTATCTTCGAGCGCTTCACCCAGGCCGACGAGACTATCATCGACCGCTTCGGGGGCACCGGTCTGGGCCTGGCAACCGTCAAGCAACTCGTCACATTGCAGGGCGGCTCGATCGGCGTCGAAAGCGCGCCCGGCAAGGGCAGCACGTTCTGGTTCGAGATCGACTATGAGGCGCCGGCACGCGACCTACCCACACCCGAGCGCACCCCGGTCATCCTTTTGTCCGACGACCGTCATGTGCGCGCCGCCCTGATGAACTGCGTCCCGGATGTCCGGCCGGCCAGCACCACCGGCGACGCCGTGGATCTGATGGCGGCCCTGCGCGACGACGGCGTGCGGCGGCCGGTCGCGATCGTCCACGGCGAACCGGGCGACGTCGCGCTCGAAACCTGGATGCGGCGCATGATCGACACGGACCCCGCGCATGCACCGGCCTTCATCCTGCTCAACGACACCATGATCGAGGGTTTGCCGGCGGGCGTCGTGCGCAGCCTCACCGTGACGGCGCTCACCACCCCGCTCGACGCTGGCGCGATCGCCGCCGCGCTGCGTATCGCCAATGGACCGCGCATCGACGACCCCGACAGTCCGCCGGCCGATCCGGTACGCCGGATCTCGCGACGACTGTCGATCCTCATCGCCGAGGACAATCGCACCAATCAGAAGGTGATCGCCAAGATCCTCGACAAGGCCGGTCACAACACGACCATCGTTGACGAGGGTGAAGCGGCCTTGGAAGCGCTGAGCGACAGGCATTTCGACCTGGTGCTGATGGACGTTAACATGCCGGTCATGAACGGCATCGACGCGACAAAGCTCTATCGTTTCGTCGCCCTTGGACGGCCCTGGGTGCCGATCATCGCCCTCACCGCCGATGCAACGGCCGAAATCCGCGCGCGCTGCGAACAAGCCGGCATGGACGGCTGCCTGACCAAGCCGATCGAGGCGGTCCAACTACTCGATGCGATCGATCAGTTCGTCGGCACTGACAGCGCGCCACAACCCGACGCCCCGTCATCGGACGCATCCCTCGACGAGCCCGAAAGCGTGGCCGCTGCGCCGCTCCTGCGGCTATCGTCGGCGGCCCGCCCTGCGGTCGACCCCCGGACGTTGGCGGCGCTCGAAAACCTCGGCGGACGGGAATTCGTCCATGATCTAGCCGTGCAGTTCATCAACGACGGCGCCGCCGTGCTGCGCGATCTCGCCCGCAGCGCCGCCACCGGCGACGCCGGCGCCTTCCGCGATCGGCTGCATGCGCTCAGGAGCGCCGCGGCCAATATCGGCGCCTGTGGCATCTACGATATGTGTCTTGCCTGGCGCAAGATCGGCACCGCCGATTTCGCACAACGACGCGACGCCTATCTCGACGCGCTGGGCGACGAGTTCGCACGGGTCCGCCTCGTGCTCCAGCGACGTGTCGGCGGCAAGGACCTCGCAGCCTGACGACCGTCGCGGCGATGGTCCGTGTTAAGGTCTTTCTCTTCATCGACGGCTCACCGATTGCGCCTCGCGGCGCGATCGCCGGTTCATGTCATTGTTTTCGCGACTTGTTTGGCGCGCGCCGACCCGTCCGGCGAACGCCCGCGGATGTTAACCAGCCATTTGGAAAGGTAAACAAACGCAACTAGCACTGGGTTAAACATCGCCTCATCGGCAGGCACGCGTTGGTCGCGTTTGGCGCCTGCGGATGGAGTTGGTGATGAGTGTCACGTTCGACCGGGCGCCAGCAATCCCGCGGACCCAGCCGGCCGTCGGCGTCCTCCAGGACTCTCCCGAAGCAAAGCGCCGCTTCTACTCCTATGCCGCCGTGCTCGGCGTCGTGGTGGTCGGCGCGACGGCCGCCGTGGTCTGGATCTATCACCACGGTCTGAGCTGGATCGAGATATCCGGCTTTTTTCTTCTATACTTCATGGCGGCGGTCGGTCAGGGCATCGGCCTGCATCGCTACTTTTCGCACAAGTGCTTCCAGACCTCGACCACCATGCGTTGCCTGCTCGCGTTGCTCGCGACGATGTCGGTGCAAGGGCCGATCATCGAATGGGTCGCGGACCATCGACGTCATCACGCGCGTAGCGACGAATGCGGCGACGCCCACAGTCCCGTCATCGACAACCACTGTCACAAGATGACGACGTGGAAAGGCCTGTGGCACGCACAGCTCGGCTGGCTCTTTACTGACACCAGCAGCGACCTGCACATTTTTGCCAAGGACCTTCTGCAGGACCGCATCGTGCTGTTCTTCAGCCGGACCCGTCTCCTCTGGTATTTCGTGTCGATCGTCGTGATCCCCGGCGCCTACGGCCATGGCCTGGGCGGATCCGAGCATGCGGTTGGATCGATCCTGGTCGCCGGCATGCTGCGCACCGCGCTGTTTTCGCAAAGCGTACTCGCCCTCAACTCCATCGGCCATACATTTGGATCGACGAGATTCGCGCAGGACAATCACAGCCGAAACAACGCCCTGTTGGCCATCCTCACCTTCGGTGAAGGCTGGCACAACAACCATCATCGTTTCCCGCGCAATGCCTATGCCGGACTGGCGTGGTACGAGATCGACGTTCTCGGCACCACGATCACCGTGCTCGAGAAGCTGGGCCTCGTGTGGAACGTGGTGAGAAACGCCAAGCTGGACAAGAAACAGCCGTCACCGGCGCCGCTCGTGACCTGAGGCTCATCGCGCCGCAGCTGGCCGGATTTCCCTCAAGCGGCGCATTTGCGCATTCATGAGCCGTTCCATCCTGCGCAAATCGGACTCCTCGAGGCGCATGGCGTGGTCAACCCAGATATTGGCGACGTCGCGCAACTCTTCGAACGAGAGCGGGTTGACGCGCAGGTGAACGTCGCGGATGCGCCGGTACACTGCCTGGTGGCGGCGGTTGCGCGCGATGTAGTCGCGGACAGCCTGCTCGCCCTGCCCGTCTTCGGCCAACACATCGATGAGGCCCATCTCGTGCAGCTCGGCAGCGCTGTAGAGGCGGCCGCTAAGGATCATGTGCTCGGCGCGAACAGCGTCGAGCCGGCGGGACAGGAAGCTGAACGCCCCCATGCCGGGAAAGAGGTTGAACAGAATCTCGGGTAAGCCGAATTTGGCGCTCTTCTCGGCGACGAGAACGTTGAAGGATAACGCTCCTTCGAGACCGCCGCCCAGCGCGTCGCCCTGAACCAGGCAGAGCGTGATCATCGGCAGGTGGAAGCCTACCGCCATGTGATAACCGACATCGACACAATCATGCGCATAGCGCGTGAGCGCGTCGCGATCGCGCGCACGAATGCTGTTCACGAAGTATCCGAGGTCGCCGCCGAGATTGTAGATCCCAGGCATGCGCGAGCCGGCGACGAAATAGCGGATCGGCGCCGTCTCCCCCGGGCTCAAGCCTGCGAACATGCGCTGGACGGTGCGCCGGACCGAAATCAGTTCAGCCAGCAGCGTCGCGGTGAAGCTCGGCGGCCCCTTCGGCCGCATGAAGCACCAGACCGCCTCGTTGGTGGGATCGAGCGAAAGGTCGAGTTCCTGATAACAGGCGGCGGCGAAGCGCCGTTCGAAGCCGGTCGCAAAATGCTGACCGCTTCCCGCCGCACTAGACTGAGAAACTCCGCCGGTGGACCAAAAATCGAGTTGCGTCGGTGCTCTATTCTCGGCCGGCTCGAGGATGCGGCCCACGACCGACGGGCTCAGTCGGGCGATGCGTGGATGCAACCTCGTACTCATTTACCAGAAGGTTCCAACCAACACAGCCAAACGCGCCTTACCGCAGACAGTAACGCAAAATTAACTCAATCTATACTTGAACCTTGCTCATTGGTTAACACGGCCACGGATCGGAGCCGTGCCGCTCGATCGAGCGCCGCCGGGGCCGTCACGCCGCCGCGGCTTTCTCGCGCACGCCCATCCGCTCCAGCCGGGGCAGCACTTCATCGCAGAAAAACGGCAGCTCATCAGCGTAGTTGACCAGCGAGACGCCGATGCCGCGCAGGCCCGCACTGCTGAGATCGGCGAGCTGCCGCGCCACCAGGTCGGGATCGCCGACAATCGGCAGGCCGCCCATGCCGTTGGCGTAGTGGGCGCGCTGCCGCTTGAACTCGTGTTCGCCCACCGTTTCCGGCGTGATGTTCTTCTTCTGCAGGATTTCGTGGACCGCCGACCAATCGGCATGCTCGACGATGCAATGGCGGTAGTACTCATCCGCTTCCTTGCGCGTCGGCTTGCAGGTGATGACGCCGACCACATAGACGTCGATCTCGCGTCCGTACTTTTGCGCCTCGACCTTGACCTCCTGCACGCGTTGCGCGGTCTCGTCCAGCGAGGTGCGCGAGGCCTGGGTGAAGAAGGCATCGCAGTTGCGGATGGCGAAGGCACGGCCGGTGGGCGAGGCCCCGGCGTTCATGACTATCGGTCGCGTACCGCCGATCGGCTTGGGCTTGGCACGCACGCCCTTGAGCTTGATGTACTTGCCGTCGAAATCGAAATCCTCGTGGCGCGACCAGATCTGCTTGACGGCGTCGATCCATTCCTGACCGAACTCGTAGCGCGCCTCGTGGTCGCGCTGCTTGACGCCGAACATCTCGAACTCGTCCTCGTTCCAGCCAACGACGAGATTCAATCCAAAGCGGCCCTCGCCGATATGGTCAGCGGTGACGAATTCCTTGGCGGCGATCACCGGATTGAACAGCGGCGCGTGCACGGTGCCGAACACCGTGATGCGCCGGGTCGATGCCAGCAGGCCGCACGCCCAGGTGACGGTTTCGAGTGTCGCTCCCTGATAGTCGGTATCGCCGCCGTAGCCCTTCCAGCGGCCGATCGGCAGCAGGAAATCGATGCCAGCGTCGTCGGCCATGCGCGCGAGCTGCAGATTGTCGGGCCAGCTGCCGGACCAGCGCTCGGGAACGAGGGTGACCGCGCGGCCCGAAGAGCAGTTGGCGCCGAACAGGCCGATCTTGAGCGTGTTGGCATTGTACATCGCCATGCGATCGCGCAGGGATGCCTTGTGAGCTCGCATGATGTCGCCTTCCAGTCCCGCCACGGCGGCAATCTCGCGCACAATCTCGCATAAGCGCGCGCCGCTCGGTAGAGCCGCGCCGGTGTCAGCCTCCGAGCTGATCGGCGAGATGCTCGAGGTCGCGCCCGGCGACGTCGACCGGCGCCGTCGGCGCGGCCTCGCCTCGTCCGGGACCGCGTTCATTGGGACGCGCGACATGGCCGGTGCGCAACCCACAGGACGCCGCCGCGACGAGATCCCTGGTATGCGCGGCGACCATCATGCAATCGGCAGGCGCGAGATCGAACGCCGCGGCCGCGGCAAGATAGACCCGCGGCTTGGGCTTGTAGTCGCCGGCGACCTCAGCGCCGAGGATTGCGTCCCATGGCAGAACGCTCCGGCGCGCCAGGTCGACCATCAGCGAGATGTTGCCGTTGGACACCGGCGCGAGCCAATAACGGTGCTTGAGCCGCGCCAGGGCCGGCGGAACGTCCGGCCAGGCGTCGAGCCGGTGCCAGGCGAGATTGAGCGCGGCCAGGGTGTCGTCGGCGACGCCGGCAATGGAAAACTGCGGCAGGATGCGCTCCAGGTTGCGTCGGTGCAGGACATCGAGCTTGCTGAAAGGGATGCGCCCGCTGCGAACCTCCTCCATCGCCGGCTGGTATTCATCCCGCCAGGCATCGGCGAAGGCAAGCCAGTCCAGCCGGTAGCCGAGCGGCGCGAGGATTGCTTCGGCCTCGCGCGCAATGCCACCGCGCCAGTCGACCATTGTGCCAAAGACGTCGAAGAACAAGGCTTTGACGGTTACAGCCACGGATGCACCTCTGGACGATGACAGGATTGACGGGCGGCGGGCCATCGATTTGAGGCTATTATCGCGGGCCGATCAATATCGGAGCGGGCGAAAGGACGAACAATACGCCGACACGTCAGGCGAGAGCCGCAAGCGCATGAGCGTGCTCAGCGACGGCACGCATCACGTCGGCATGTCGACGCTGATCGATCTCGTCGGGCGCAAGCAGGAAACGTTCGGCATTATTTAAGCGAAAATCGCTTCAGCGCGAGGCGCGATGTCACTCGCGGCGCATGTGCGGCCGCATGATCTCATCCGAAAGATCATGCTCTGGCGCCTCACGCATCGTGCTTGAACACGAGCCCATTTGCCGTCGGGATGAAGTAACCGCTGAGCTCACGATGCAGGAGGCCGTCGACCACGTCGATGTCGACGACGAAGCCACAGACGTAGCCTGTATCGCTGCGCGTGCAGTCGGTCTTGCGGAATGACCGCACCGTGAAGCGGTCGGTCCCGGCTTCCCGTACCCTTTCGATCGCTATCGGGCCGCCGGTCTCGGCGACGAAGGCGAGCGCAGCCTGAACGTCGGCAGCAAGCTTGCTCTCGAACGCCGCCCGCATCTGGCCTTGGGCGGGCTCGTCGGCGAATGAGCCGGCAGCGAGGCCGAGCGCGATCAGGGGCACGGCAAGGGTTTTCATTGTTGGCCTCATCAGCACCAAACCGATGCCACGATGATGCCAAAAGGACTTTGCTATCCCATTGGACGGATGTGTTGAATTTTAGAGATCGCGCAAACCGTCCGTCGCGATTCATGTCGGCGTTACGTTGCGTTATGTTGCCAAACCTGCGTCGGCAATCGCCCTGGAAACATCCAGT
>Ga0126377_10004242_pt1 | contig 10385 bp, 6 predicted proteins | sample PanSoiMetPlot_22_FD_92647 | JGI IMG/M metagenome (GOLD analysis project Ga0126377, IMG submission 92647) | Tropical forest soil microbial communities from Panama - MetaG Plot_22 | ecosystem: Environmental > Terrestrial > Soil > Tropical forest > Bulk soil | place: Panama | collected 2016-02-17 | reverse complement strand
TGCACGGCGTAGCCCGCCGGCTTCTTGCCACTGAGCAGACGATCGATCAGCGCGCGCGTGCCGCTGCCCTGATTGCGATTCACCATCACACATGACGCGTCGGTTGTTGCAGCGGCTATTGCCTCTGCGCCGGATCGCCCCTCGAATCGTGCGTCTCCTGTGCGGAACACGATTCCCTGCAGACGTCCGTAACCGGGAATCAGGGCGAGCGCCGGCGTGAGGAAGGGCGTGTTGTACTCGCCGGTCTTCGCATCGAGCAGATGAATGCCGGCGAGGTCGCATTCGCCTCGCTTGGCGGCTTCGAGCCCCGCAAGGCTGCCGACGGCGATGAACTTCGATCGCACGCCGGCCTTCTGCAGTTCGCCGAGAAGATAGTCGAGGCCGATGCAGTGGCTGCCGATGACGACGAGATCCGCGAGCTGCAGCTCGCGGCCAAGCAGCTGCACAGTGACCGTCGTTCCTGCGGGGACGATCTCTTCGTGACGATCGATCGTCGTGAACCCGTCGGCACGGCTGAAGGTGGTCACGCTCCCTGAGCCCTGGCCCATTGGATACGCGACGTAGGGGCCGCCTTCAGGCGGCCCCGATGGGTCCGGCGTTTCGACGAGACCTACCAGCAGATACTCGGTGCGGCCGATCTCGCTGTTCACTTTCACGGCCAGCGTCGCCTGCACTGTGGCGTGCGTCTGATGCGTGCGGCCGGCCATCGCGGAGAGTACCGGCGCGACGAACTCGTGAAACGTGAAGATGGCCGACGTGGGAAAGCCCGGCAGCACGACGACAGGACGTCCGTGCGTTGCTGCCAGACAGATCGGCTTCCCCGGCTTGAGCGCGACGCCATGCGCGACGATACCGGGATCGGTGAGCTCTGCAGCGACTCGATACGAGACGTCGCCGGCACCTTTGCTCGTGCCCCCCGATAGCAGCACGATGTCGCCGACTTCGAGCGCTTCACGCACCTTGGCGCGCAGCGCGTCGATATCGTCGGGCATGATGCCGAGGCGGCGAGGCTCGCCACCGAGCTCGCGAACGGCATCGGCGAGGACCTGCGCGTTCGAGTCGTAGACGCGCGCCGGCCGCATCGGCTCGCCGGGCGCGATGATCTCGTCGCCGGTCGAGAGGATCGCGACGATCGGCGTGCGCCAGACGTCGACGTCAGCGACACCGATCGCGGCCAGCACGCCGGTGTCGCGGCTGGTCAGGATGGTTCCGCGCCGCAGCACCGTTTCGCCGGCCGTGATGTCGGTGCCGGCGAATGAGACGCCTCCGCCGGCAGTGACCGCGCGTCCAATCCGGAGCTCACCGCCGCTGACGTCCGCATGTTCGACCATCACCACGGCGTCGCCGCCACGCGGCATCATGCCGCCGGTGGCGATTGCGACGGCCTGTCCGCGCGTGACGATCGTCTTCGGAATGGTGCCGGTATGGATTACTTCTTCAGCCAGATGGACGCACCGGGGAACTTCCTCGGACGCGCCGAACGTGTCCTCCGCAATCACCGCGAAGCCGTCGACGTTCGAGCGATCGAACGACGGGACATCGACCGGTGACACGACGTCGACGGCGAGGACGCGGCCAAGCGCAGTGTCCAGAGCGACGGTCTCGATTCCGCGCGGCGCGAGGTCGATCGCAGCGCGGAAGCGCCGATCGGCCTCATCGCGATCGAGGACCTGAAGGAACTGCTCTTGCCCCGGCACGCCGGAGCTTTTGGCAAAGGGCGGCTCACGCATAGAGCCACACGTCGACCTCGGTACCAGCGCTGAAGCCTTCGCTGTCGTCGGCGACGATCACGAAGCCGTCTGCTCGCGTCGTCGACGAGAGCACGGAGGCGCCGGCGACCGCGAGTGGTTCGATGCGGCCGTCCTCGATCCGCACGCGCGCGTAGTCGAGGCGTCCAATCGGCGAACTGATCTTGCGGGCGAGCGCGCCGCGCATGCGGCGATACGGCCATTCCTTCGGGCGGCCGCCGAGCGCGCGAATCGCACGGCCGGCGAAGAAGTCGTAGGCGCAGAGCGCGGATACCGGATTGCCTGGAAGCAGGAAAACGAGGCGGTCTCCGATTGTGCCCATCCCCGTGGGGCTGCTCGGTCGCATCGCGATCCCGTGAACCGCCAGCTCCCCGTGTGTGGCGACCAGTGTCGGCGCGAGGTCCTCGATCCCGACACTCGATCCACCAGAGACGATCACGACATCCGAGGGCGCGGTCATCGCAGCCAGGATTGCGCCAGCGTCATCGCGGATCAGACCGGGAAAGTCGACGAGAGCCCCGTCGCGCTCGGCAAGCGCCGTGAGCATCGGACCATTGGCGTCGGTGATGTGAACGCCGTGCGGCTTCGACCCCGACGCGAGGAGCTCGTTTCCTGTGATCACCAGGCGGACACGCGGCTGGCGCACGACGCAGATGCGATCGAGTCCGATCGAACTGATCACACCGAGGTCCTGCGGCCGCAGTGCGCGGCCCGCTTCGAGCACGACGGTGCCGGCGACGATGTCCTCGCCGCGATGCCCGACGTTCTTCTGTGGCGACACCGCGGCAATCGCGAGGACCGTATCGCGTGCGGCGGCATCGGTCTCCACCGATTCGGCAGGAACCACCGCGTCGCTGCCGTTCGGCATCGGCGCGCCCGTCATGATGCGGACGGCTTCGCCCGTCACGATCGCGCGTCCGAATGGCGAGCCCGGCATGGCGTCGCCGACCACCGTCAGCGGGACGCGGTTGTACCCAGTGGCTCCCTCAGTGCTGTCTGCGATCACCGCGTACCCATCCATCGTCGCCCGATCGAATCCGGGAATGTCGATGTCGCTGGCGATCGACGATGCCAGGACGCGGCCCGCGGCGTGGCGCAGCGGAACGTCTTCGACGTCGAGTGTGCGGAGCTGTGTGTCGAGCCAGTCGAGCGCGGCCTTGACGGTATGACGTCGTGCGAAGCCTTGCATTCGGACGTCTGCCGGCGCTCGTGCAGAGTTGCTGCTGGTCACAGTCGGTAATTCAAAATGCAAAATTCAAAATGCAAAAAGGTTCGAAGCGGACGGCGCATTCGTTTTGCATTTCGCATTTTGAATGTCGAATTACGAGCGAGCGGTCGGCATTTTATCCGCCAGCAGACTCCCCCCGCCGAAGCTCATTCGTTCGGGCTGGTCGCCGCCGCTCGTGACCCGCACCGCGCAGTACTTGAACTCCGGAATCTTGCCGAACGGATCGAGCACCGGGTTGGTCAGCCGGTTTGCCGCTGCCTCGTAGAAGCAGAACGGCACGAACACGGCGCCGCGCGGCGTGCCCTCGTCCGCACGCGCGTAGAGTGAGATGCTGCCACGACGTGATTCGATCGTCAGAATGCCACCCGGAGCGACCCCCAGCTTCTCGAGATCCAGCGGGTGGACCGACGCGACCGGCTCCGGCTCGATGTAATCGAGCGCCGAGGCTCGTCGAGTCATCGATCCGGTGTGCCAGTGCTCGAGCTGACGGCCGGTGATGAGCACCATCGGGTACTCCGCATCGGGGCGCTCGGCCGCGGAAATGAGATCGGCCGGGACGAACGTCGCGCGTCCGTTCTGTGTCGGGAACGAGTCGATGAACACGATCGGGTCCCCGGGATCTCCCTCCTTGATGCACGGATAGGTCACCGATGACTCCGCTTCGAGCCGTTCCCACGTGATGCCGGCGATCGAGTCCATGCACTGCCGCATCTCGTCGAACACTTCGCGTGGATGCGTGTAGTTCCAATCGAGACCGATCCGCTTGGCGAGCTGCACGATCAGCCAGAAGTCTTCCTTGGCCTGCCCGGGCGGCTCGATGGCTTTTCGTCCAAGCTGCACCATGCGATCGGTATTCGTGACGGTGCCGACTTTTTCGGGCCACGCGGTGGCGGGCAGCACGACGTCGGCGAGGTAGGACGTCTCGGTGAGGAAGATGTCCTGCACGACGAGATGATCGAGCGCCGCCATGGCTTCGCGTGCGTGATCGACGTCGGGGTCTGACATCGCTGGGTTCTCGCCCATGATGTACATGCCGCGGATTTCGTGGTTCTTGGCCGCGTTCATGATCTCGACGACGGTCAGGCCGACATCGGGATCGAGATCAGTCTTCCAGAATGCTTCGAAGCGCTGGCGCGCCGCCGGCGAGTTGACGCGCTGATAGTCAGGATAGGCAATCGGAATCAGTCCCGAATCGGACGCGCCCTGCACATTGTTCTGACCGCGAAGTGGGTGCAGCCCCGAGCCAGGCTTGCCAATCTGGCCCGTCGACAGCGCGAGCGCGATCAGGCAGCGCGCGTTGTCGGTGCCGTGGACGTGCTGTGAGATCCCCATACCCCAGAGGATCATCGACCCCTTCGACGTGGCGTAGAGCCGCGCGACTTCGCGGATCGTCTGTGCGTCGATGCCGCAGATTGGGGCCATTGCCTCGGGCGTGAACTTCTTCACGTTCTCGGCCAGCGCCTCGTAGCCTGACGTGCGATCGCGGATGAACGCCTCGTCCACGAGCCCTTCCTCGACAATGACGTTGAGCATCGCGTTCAGAAGCGCAACGTCGGTGTCGGGGTTGAACTGCAGGAAGTAGGTGGCGTGACGGGCGAGATCGCTCCGGCGCGGATCGGCGACGACCAGCTTCACTCCTGCCTTCACGGCGTTCTTGATCCACGTCGCCGCAACCGGATGATTGACGGTCGGGTTTGCCCCGATGATGAAGATCACGTCGGCGTTGACGACGTCGCGCACCTGATTCGACACCGCGCCCGAATTGATGCCCTCCATCAGCGCCGCCACGCTCGACGCGTGGCACAGCCGCGTGCAGTGGTCGACGTTGTTCGATCCGAAGCCGGTCCGAACGAGCTTCTGAAAGAGATACGCCTCTTCGTTCGTACCTTTCGCAGAGCCGAAGCCGGCGAGCGAACGCTTGCCGTAGGTGTCGCGGATGTCGCGCAGCCCCTTCGCCGCGAAGTCGAGTGCTTCCTCCCACGTCGCCTCGCGGAACACCTCGTGCCACTTCTCGGGATCGACGGTGAAATCCTTGTGCTTCGGCACACCTTTCTTGCGAATCAGCGGCGTCGTCAACCGATGGCGATGCTGCACGTAGTCGAAGCCGTAGCGTCCTTTCACGCAGAGACGGCTCGAATTGGCGGGGCCATCCTTGCCCTGGACGAAGAGGATCTTGTTGCCCTTGACGTTGTAGGTGAGCTGACAGCCGACGCCGCAATACGGACAGACCGAGTCGACCGTCTTGTCGGGCACGACCATCGCGACATCGCGCGCCGGCATCAACGCGCCGGTTGGACACGCCTGCACGCACTCGCCACAGGCGACGCAGGTCGAGTCGCCCATCGGATCGTCGAGGTCGAAGACGATCTTCGAGTGGCCGCCGCGGAATGCGTAGCCGATCACGTCGTTGACCTGTTCCTCGCGGCAGGCGCGCACGCACCGCTTGCACTGAATGCAGGCATCGAGGTGCACGGCCATTGCCGGGTGCGAGAGATCTTCGACCGGCTGCGGGCGGGAGTTGAATCGAGGCTTGCCCACGCCCATCTTCCTTGCCCAGAGATCGAGCTCGGAGTTGAGCGTGTAGGACGTCTCGGGAATGTCGGAGAGCAGCAGCTCGAGCGACATCTTCTGGCTGATCACGGCCCGCGGGCTGTCGGTCGTCACCTCCATGCCGTCCTTCGGGTAGCGACAGCACGAGGCAGCGAGGACGCGCTCGCCCTTGATCTCGACCATGCACGTGCGGCAGTTGCCATCCGCACGCATACCCTCCATGTAGCAGAGGCGGGGCACGTCGATGCCGTGCTCCTCCGCGGTCTGGAGGATCGAGCGATCGGCGCGCGCCGCGACCGTCGTCCCGTTGAGCGTGAACGTGACCAGCTTTGCTGCGATGTCCTTGTTCGTCTCGTGCATTACTCGACTTCCCAGGGGAAATACTTCAAAACAGAGAGCACAGGATTCGGCGCCGCCTGGCCCAGGCCGCAGATCGACGCATCCATCATCGCTTGGGAGAGCTCCTGAAGGAGCGGCTTGTCCCATCGCTTCTCGTGCATCAGATGCAGCGCCTTTTCCGTGCCGACGCGGCACGGCGTGCACTGCCCGCACGATTCGTTCGCGAAGAACTGCATCAGGTTGCGCGCGGCCAGCGTGGCCGTGTCCTTGTCCGACAAGACGACGATCGCGGCCGATCCGATGAAGCAGCCGTACGGTGTCAGCGTGTCGAAGTCGAGCGGGACGTTGGCGAGCGAGGCAGGCAGGATGCCGCCCGACGCACCGCCCGGTAGATAGCCGTACAGCGTGTGACCGTCGAGCATGCCGCCGCAGTGCTCGTCGATGAGCTCCTGGAGCGTGATGCCCGCCGGTGCGAGGTGCACGCCGGGCTTTTTGACGCGGCCGCTGACCGAGAACGAGCGCAGGCCCTTGCGGCCGTTGCGTCCATGGCTCGCAAACCAGCCGGGACCTCGCTCGATGATCTCGCGCACCCAGTGCAGCGTCTCCATGTTGTGCTCGAGGGTGGGGCGATCGAACAGCCCGACCTGCGCCACGTACGGAGGACGCAGCCGCGGCTCGCCGCGCTTGCCCTCGATCGACTCGATCATCGCCGACTCTTCACCGCAGATGTAGGCGCCGGCGCCGCGACGAAGGTGGAACTCGGGGATCCGGCACGGCGGATCGGCCTGAAGCGCGGCAAGCTCGCGCTCGAGGATCGCGCGGCATCCGTGGTACTCGTCGCGCAGGTAGATATAGACGGCGTCGATACCGACTGCCCAGGCGGCAATGATCGCGCCTTCGAGGAAGCGATGCGGATCGCGCTCGAGATAGTAGCGGTCCTTGAACGTGCCGGGCTCGCCCTCGTCGATGTTGATCGCCATGAGCCGCGGCGCCGGTTCCGCGGCGACGAGCTTCCATTTGCGGCCAGCGGGAAAACCGGCGCCACCGAGACCGCGCAGCCCGGAATCTTCCATCAGGGCGATGACGTCAGCGGGCGTGCGCTCGCCGTTGACGCACGACGCCGCCAGTGCATATCCGCCGCTCGCTCGATACGCAGCGTAGTCGACATGACCCGGTGTGATCGTGACATCCGTTGTGGAGTGCGTCACGGCGCCCGCCTTGACCAGTGCGACGACCTTGTCGGTCGCGGCGTGCGGCACCGGGTTCTGACCGACGACTGCGACGGGGGCGGTTTCGCAACGGCCGACGCACGGCGCGTGGAGCACGCGCACGTCCGTGCCCAGGATTCCGGGAAGCGCCTTCAGCAGCGCACTCGAGCCGGCCAGATCGCACGCGATCGAATCGCACACGCGCACGGTGATCGCCGGTGGTGCGATGTCCCCCTCTTTCACCACGTCGAAGTGGTGGTAGAAGGTGGCGACCTCATAGACCTCGGCCATCGCCATCTTCATCTCGGCCGCGAGCGCGACGAGATGGCGGGCCGACAGACAGCCATACCGGTCCTGAATCCTGTGCAGGTGCTCGATCAACAGGTCTCGGCGACGCGGCGCGTCGCCCAGCAGCGCGACTATCTCGTCACGGGCCTGTGGATCGACGGCGCGCCCTTTGGGCTTCGAGCGCACGCGTGAGCGTTTGCCTTTCGATGGGGTCTCGACAGTCATTCGGCAATAAGTCGTAGAGACGGGTCTTCCGCCTCCGCCAAGGCTTCGGCGAGACCGCCGTAGCGTGAAAAGCGAAGGCGGTCGGACCCATCTGAATGGGTTAACTGCCCATGTTATCATCAGGTTACGTCTGGTTCTTGCGCTGCGCGCAAAGCATATGTACGTCGAATTCCTGGGGATTCCTCGCGAACGTGCCGGCCTCGCAGAACTGCAGGTCGAGGCAGGCACTCTGGGTCAGCTGCTAGGAGCGCTGGCCGAGCGGTGCCCTGCACTGGGAGAGCTCATCACCGACGACCGGCTCCATCCCTCGATTGCGGCCAATCTGAACGGAGATGCGTTCGTGAGCGATCCAGCGACGCCGCTCGCCGACGACGATCGCCTCCTGATCCTGTCCGCCGACGCAGGGGGCTGACGTGCCCTTTGGGTATCACGGGCGTTACCTCCTAATCGACGCGTCGACTGGCGAGTCCGATCACATCCCGCTCTCCGAGACGGTTCTGCGTCAGTACATCGGTGGTAGTGGTCTGGGCGCGCGGATCCTGCTGGACGAGAATGGGGTCGGGAGTCATTTCGATTCTCGAAATGACTCCCGACCCCATTACAGAATCGCCGATCCGCTGTCGCCGGCCGCGCCGCTCGTCTTTGCGTTCAGTCCGCTGGTCGGCAGTCCGCTGACCACATCAGCCAAGTTCGCCGTCGTCAGCCGAAGTCCACTGACCGAGCGCTTCAACGACTCGCTCGCGAGCAGCGGCTTTGCGATCTCCGGCAAACGCGTCGGCTGCGACGCCATCGTCATCGTAGGGCGCGCCCCGATGCTTTCGGTGCTGGTCATCGACGATGGCAACGTCCGGCTGCAGGCGGCCGATGATCTGCGCGGCGATACGTGTCAGGTGACCGAGGAGAAGCTGCGCGCGCGGCTCGGTTCGGACTATCGCATCGCATCGATCGGGCCGGCCGGCGAGCGTCAGGTACGCTACGCGACGATCTCGCATGACGGACGACACGCGGGTCGCGGCGGCAGTGGCGCGGTGCTCGGCAGCAAGAACGTCAAGGCGATTGCCGTGCGCGGCACCAAACGCGTCGAGTGGGCGCATCCGCGCGAGCTCACCGAGTTGAGCCGTGATCTGTCGAAGCGATCGTTCGGACCGGCGACCGCAAAGTACCGCGAGCTCGGTACTGCAACGAATCTGCTGACGTTCAATCGCTTCGGCACACTGCCGACACGGAATTTCCAGAGCGGCACGTTCGACGAAGCCGCGAGTCTTTCGCCCGAGCAGTTGAGCGAGGCGCACGCCCGTACCCGCGCGAGCTGCGTGGCGTGCACGATCGGCTGCGAGCACATTTACTCACTCGGTGATCGAGGCGTACGACTGGAATACGAGAGCCTGTTCGCGCTCGGATCGTTGTGTGGCGTGGGCAACGGCGATGCCGTCTTGCGTGCGTCGCGCCGCTGCGACGAGCTCGGACTCGACACGATCAGCACGGGCGGCACCATCGCGTTCGCGATGGAATGCGTAGAACGCGGCTTGCTCGACGAGCCGTGGCTCACATTCGGCAGCGGCGATGCTGTGATGCAGGCGATCGAGGTGATCGGCCGGCGCGAGGGCGTCGGGCAGCTGCTCGCTGAAGGTAGCCGACGGGCTGCTGACGAGATCGGGCGCGGGAGCATCGCGTTCGCGCCGCAGGTGAAGGGCCTCGAGATTCCTGGCTACGAGCCGCGTGGGTTGCAGACCATGGCGCTCGGTTTCGCTGTGGGTGCGCGCGGCGCGGATCACAATCGCAGCGGGGCGTACGACGTGGACTTCTCGGACAAGGTCGATCGACGTCATGCCACGCTCGACTCGGTCCGGCATGCGATCGAGAGCGAGGACAGGGCCGCGCTCATGGACTCGCTGATCCTGTGCAAGTTCCTGCGCCGCGTACTCGAGGACTTCCACGGCGAATCGGCCAGCATGCTGCGCGCTGTGACCGGATGGGACGTCACGCCTGACGAACTTTGCGAGACCGCCCGTCGCATCGTCGCGGCGAAGCGGCAATTCAATCTGCTGGCAGGCTGGACACCGGACGAGGACACCCTACCGGAGAGATTCCTCAGCACGCCGCTGCCGAACGATCCCGAAGCCGCGTTGTCGCGCGAACGGCTTCAGGAGCTCGTTGCCGAATATCACCGGCAGCGAGGGTGGTAACCGGGCGGCGAATCATTAACGGTTCGCTAATCTACTGTCGCGAATCACCCATAGACTATCGCCCATGACAGCCGCTCGCGTTTGCTGCTACGGGATCGTCGCCCTTGTCGCCTCCCAGTTTGCGTGCGCCCGGACGCCTCCGCCACCAAAGGAAGCGGACGTCGTCGCGGTCGTGAAAGCCTTCTACGGGGGGATCACCGCTGCCAAACCCGCTGACGTCATGCGTCTCATCGCGCCCGACGCGGTGTTCATGGAGTCGGGACGGATAGAGTCGCGGGCCGAATACGAAATGAACCATCTCCCCGCGGACATCGAGTTCGAGCAGAAGGTCAAACCCATGCGAGGCCCGCTGCGTGTGACCTTCGACGGCCGTGATACCGCCTGGGTCATCTCCCGCGCGGAGTACGACGAGGGCAACCCCGAGAAGTACATCATCACGCAGCTGATGATCCTCACGCGAGACACGGGCGACTGGCGCATCCGCAGCATCAGCTGGTCGTCGAACCAGCCGTAGCCGCAGGCGTAGTGTCCGCCTTCAGGCGGACCTGCGGATCGACCTTCGCGTTTCATCCAGACCAACTGATGCTGCCCGGTGTCTAACAGCAGTGTCAGG
>Ga0126377_10004240_pt1 | contig 10386 bp, 10 predicted proteins | sample PanSoiMetPlot_22_FD_92647 | JGI IMG/M metagenome (GOLD analysis project Ga0126377, IMG submission 92647) | Tropical forest soil microbial communities from Panama - MetaG Plot_22 | ecosystem: Environmental > Terrestrial > Soil > Tropical forest > Bulk soil | place: Panama | collected 2016-02-17 | reverse complement strand
GGCCAGCTGCAGCTGCGCCCGGTGCTGGATGCGGCCGACCCCACCGACCCGCGCGCGCCGTTCGCGGCGGTGCGCTGCACCGCCAGCCCGCCGCCTGCCAGGCCACAGGACCGCGTGGTGCTGTGTGCGCGCCCGCCAGGGGCCGACCAGGCGGCGGCCGCCACGCTGAAGCTGCTGGTCGGACCGGCCAAGGTCGGCAACGCGCAGGTCGCCACCACCAACGTGAGCCAGACGGAGAACCCCGAGGCCGTCGGCGACAGCCCCGATCGGGCCTGGAACGTCGACGCTGAACTGACCACGCAGGGCGCGCGAGCTTACCAGCAGCTCACCGCCGCCGCGGCGTGCCAACCCGGGGAGACCACCTACCGGCGCTATATCGCGACGGTGCTGGACGGCATCGTGCTGGAACACCTCCCGATCTCGACCGATGTCGGCTGCCGCGTGGGGATCACCGGCGGCAGGTTCTACATCGGGGATTTGACCGAGGTCCAGGCCAGGGCGGTGGCGGCGATCCTGAGCACCGATCCCCTGCCCGTGCGCCTGCAACGCCAGCTCCAGACGCCCTGAACCCGCCGTCAACTCGACCAGCGTGGCGTCCTCCAGTGTACGAAAGGCACCGCAGCCCGACTTGGCAGCCTGATCCAGATGGACCGTCCAAGGCTGTTCGCCCTTTGCGACCGAGCGGCGTGGGCCTGGAATTCGCTGTCGGGACGCGATTGCCTTGCTCCATGGTTCACTGGATGTCGTCCGGCGCTTCCAGTGAGGGTGTCGGTGATGCTTGGTTGAGTCCTGCAGGTGAGATGCGGAGCGGACCATTGGAGGGTTCTCACGCCTTCCAGGAGGTCCGGTCTCCGTTGGCGTACTGTCCGCGTTCGTCGCTGCCTGCAGAGGTCCTGGCCTGGCTCGCCGCCCGGCTCGCTCACCTGGCACCACGGCCACGCGGGCGCGGTGGGACCCGGCCGATCCCGTTGGAGGTCCGGCTGGATGCGGTCGGGGCGGTTCTCCTCGACGGGTTGTCCTACCGGCGGGCCGGGCGCATGGTTGGGATCTGCAAGAGCGAGGTCGGTGACAGCCTGGACCTGCTGCTGGGCGAGCTGGTCGCGCTCGGGGTCTGCCAGCCCGATGAGGACCTTCATCACCAGTCTGGACGACCTTGGCCAGCACCTGGCGGAGATGGCCGCGACCGGCGAGCCGGTCTTGGTGGACGGGCTGGCCACCCGGGTGCAGCGACCCGCGGGCTGGGGTAACCAGCGGGCTGGGGTAACCAGAAGGTGCTGTACGACGCCAAGCGGCACACTCACACCGCGAAATACGAATTCCAATTCACGTCTGGTACTCGGCGGAATCTGCGCCCGCCGCGGCCTGGACGCGAGCCCGACGGAAGTTGACATCCGCAGAGCAAGCAGCCTATCTTGCGTTTCGCACGGTACGCCGCATCAGGTCCCCCCCTGGTGTTCCGTGGTCCGCTGACCCCCAAAGTAACCACGGCGGCCTGTCGCTGATCCTGCGCCCAGTGCGCCATTGCCCCCCTTGCTCTTGATTGCTCACGCCTCGCCGGGCTAGGAAGCGTGTCGCGCCTGGTCAGCGGGTGCTGCCGTGCGCGTCGCGAACGCGCTGGCCCCCGACCCTCGAGGACTCGAGAGGAGGAGACCCGCCAGGAGCCACGCCATCCTCGCAGGGTTGCGTCCCGCGTCGACCGTCATCGCCAAGGCCGCTGCTCATCGGCGCGGTCCGGTCAAAAGGAGTTGCGGAAAAGATGTCACCGTCTTTCGCAGGGGCCCATGCGGCGGGTGGTCGCCAGCGCAGGCGCGCTGTCGTCGCCTTCGTCGTCCTGGCGCTCGCCGCCGCCGGCCTGGCCGCCACCGTGCGTCTCGGCCAGCCGCAGGCGCACGCCGAGGTCATCGGCAGCACGCTGTGGCCTGGCATGCAGCTGCTGCCAGGCCAGTCCATCTACTCCCCCAACGGTCAGTTCGGCCTGTCCAACACCGGCTACGAGGTCCGCACGTACGGCAGCGGCCAGTTTTTAAGGACCTCGTTCTCGATCCGGGCCCCACGGGGCAACTTCAACGCTGGCGTGCTCGCCATGCAGCCCGACGGCGACATCGTGTTCAAGGTCCCCGCCAGCTGCGACCAGCCCGATGTCGGCAAGATCTGTAATCCCCGCGATCAGGTCTACTGGTCGAGCGGCACCGGCGGGAACCCGGGGACCCGGCTGGTCATGGAGGACAACGGCACGCTCAACCTCAAGACGCAGGACGACAGCGTCGTGTGGTCGGTCCCGTGGTGATGGCCGCCCTGGCCGACCGTAGAGGGATGAACGCGGGCAGTATGACAACGAAAACCGGACCTCCTGGACGGCGTTGAACACCTCCAAGAGTCCGGTCTTCGCCTATCCGACGCACCGGTTCACCGAGCATCGCGGACACCTTCAGTGGCTTTGCGGAGCAGGCTCCGGCAGCCAGCGGGCGTCGCGGTCCGGCGAGTCAACAATCGATCGTGCACCTGAGACGAGCAGGCGTGAGCCCGGCTCCTATCCCGGCAGGACGTTGATGGCCCGCGCGACCACCAGGATCGCGATCACCAGCGACAGTGCCGCCTGGATCATCATCGTCAGCTTGGCCCACCTCCTGACCGGGAGGGTGTCGGTGGGACTGAACGCGGTGGTGTTGGTGAACGACAGGTACAGATAGTCCGGATATGCCGGTCGCCATCCCGCCGGCGCGAGTTCGGGCGTGGCGTTCTCGGGGAAGGCGAAGCTGGGCGCGATCGGCGAGCCGGCTGCCCGCTCTGCGGGCCCGCCGCGATCGAACTGCCAGTACCACAGGCTGAACACGATCACGTTCTCGACCCAGATGGCCGCGCCCCGGCCGAGCAACACGGTCGCGGTGACGCCTCTGACGGCGAGGAGGATGTCGGACGCCAAGACGATCACGCCCACCATGGTGCCGATGGTCATGACGACGAGCAGCGCGACCATCAGGCGCCGCAGGGTCGTGGAGCGGCGGTTGATCCGGCCCGGGTCCTGGGCGATGAGGAGCGCGAGCAGGAGCAGCTGCAGCAGGGGGCCCAGCCACCACCCGGGGACTCGCCCGCGGTGCGGCATGCCGGCGTACAGGATCGTCGCGGCGAGCACCGCGGTGGCCATCGGCCAGCGCGGCTCGGCCGCCGGAGCGGGCGGTCCTGGCGCTGCGGTGTCGCCACCCGCCCTGGTCGCCTCACTCATGGGTGCGCACCTCCTCCTTGGCTTGGTGGCTGGTCGGGTTCAGCTCGTCCTCACGCCGATGCTCCTTGCCGCCAACCTAGATCGAGATGCTGACAGGGAACGTCGCGATCCACACGAGCGCGCCGACCAGCACGACACACCCGACGCCGAGGACCACCGCACGCGGGCGGGGGCTTCTCAGGCGGGTGCTGATACCGCCGAAGAACAGCGCTGCCGAGAGCAAGACCACACCGAGGACGTAGTTGTCCGCGTGTTGGATGTCCCGGCTCGCCTCGGCGGCCGCTGCCTGGGCCGCTACCTGCAGCCGCTCGGCCTGCGCGGTCGCTTCCAGCCGATAGGTCGGCATGGCGAACGGCGTCAGGGGCGCGTTCGCGTTGCTGAGGGGCCGGGTGGCGACCCAGGCCGCCACCGCCGGCTCGAACTCCTTTCGGAACCGCTTGCGGTAGAACTCCGCCAGCCGGGTCTCGTGGCGCGCGTAGGCGTCCACCCACTGGGTGAAGGTCGCCACGTCGATCTCGGTCTGGGTGTTGGCGAGGTTCGACGCGCGGGTCGACTCGACCCGTGAGGCGTTTGCACGGCTGAACGCGATCGCCTGCTCGCCGTGCCAGCGGCTGGCCTGGTAGCCGCTCCAGGCGGTCGCGACCGCCGCCAGCGCCAGGACCACGGTCGCGGCGACCTCGGCCCAGGAGGCCGTCCAGCCGTCGCTGCCTCGCTCCGCGGGTCTCGGGTCGCTCGCCGTGCCGTGCGCCGAGGGCGCGGCGTCGCCCTCAGCGCTGGGGGATGCGTTCACCCTCGTGGCGATTGGCGCGCCATCAGCACGTGGATGTGGTCCTCCGGGTCGAGCAGGTGAGTGTGGTCGTCCTCGTCGACGAGGACGACCAGGACGTTCGGGCGCCCTCGGGCGACCGCAGCGGCTCGATCGGCGGGTACCTGGTCGCCGGGTCCCTGGCGTCGTAGGTGACCAGGCCGACGTGCGGCCGGTCCGGGATCGGCAGGATCGCCCGCTGGATGTCGCCATGCTCGGACACCGAAATCCTCCTCGTCGAAGGACGCTCACGATCACCTCCGGCGCCACGACCATCGCCCGCCTCGAGACGCCGTGCATCACCCCCTCGGGATGAACCGCGTCCCGGCGGCACACCGCTCCTGCCCGAGGGCTCCGGCTGCACCGCGTCGCACCGACCTGATCGGCAGCTGACGAGGCGCTTCAGCCTGAGGCTGGTGCAGAAGTCGGCTCCTGCTTGAGCAGTTGAGCCGGGTTCGCCGGGACCTCCGCCAGCCTCCAGACTGTCGAGACCCAGCTCCACATCGGCAACTGCTTCGACCACGGCGAGTACGAGGGGCTGACCAGCCGCGAGATCCGGGTTGAGCGGCCCGGCTGGGACCTGCTCCGGGACGGCTGCCCGGGCGGAGAGACGGCAGGCGAGGTTGCCAGGCGGGCTCGGCGGCTGCTGGACGAGGTGGCCGACCCCACCCGGCCTGCGCTCGGGGCCGGCATGCCCGATGGCCGCACAATGGCCACGGGGATCCTCGACCGACACCACCGGAGGGAGAGTCCCGCGCTGAGCGGGGCCGCGCTCGCGGCGCACTTCGCCACCTGGATCACCAGCGTCAACTCGACCAGCGTGGCGTCCTCCAGTGAGCGAAAGGCACCGCAGCTCGAGGTGGGCTGCGCTCCGTGGCCTCTTCGGTGGGCCGATGGATGGCATGATCCGTCGCGAAGGCAGCCGGCCGGGCAGCGCACGAGACGGCCGAGCAGCACCGGAGGCCGGAGAAGTGGTGGACGACCAGCCCTAGGGTGCCGCACACCAGCCCGGGCCGGCTCGAGGCGGCCGCGGGTCTGAGTTGGCGGTGGAGGTGGTGGCGGTGAAGCTGCCCGTCTTTTCGTCGCTGGCCGGCTATCAGCGTGGCTGGCTGCGGGGTGACCTGGTGGCCGGGTTGACGGTGTGGGCGGTGCTGGTGCCTGAGGCGCTGGCGTACGGGACGATCGCCGGGGTCTCGCCGGTGGTGGGACTGTACGCGGCGCCGGGGGCGCTGCTGTTGTACGCGGCCTTCGGGAGTTCCAAGCACCTGATCGTGGGGCCGATGGCCGCCACGGCGGCGCTGTCAGCGGCCGCGGTCGCCGAGGTGGCGACCGGCGGGACGAGCGCGTTCGCGACGGCCACCGCGACGCTGGCGATCACCACCGGCATCCTGGCGGTGGTGTTCGGCCTGCTGCGGCTTGGCTTTCTGGCCAACTTCATCTCCGAGCCGGTGCTGAAGGGCTTCATCGTCGGCCTGGCGTTGACGATCATCGTCGGGCAGCTGCCCAAGCTGTTCGGCGTGGAGAAGGGCTCGGGGAACTTCTTCGAGCAGCTGTGGCACCTGCTCACCGAACTCGGCCACACCCAGGGCCTGACCCTGCTGGTCGGCCTGGGGTCACTGGCCCTGGTGCTGGTCCTGCGCCGGGTGGCACCGGTGGTCCCGGCGCCGCTGGTGGCGGTGCTGCTGGGGATCCTGGCGGTGCAGGCCTTCAGCCTGCAAGCGCACGGGGTGAAGATCGTCGGCCACATCGACAGCGGCCTGCCCAGCCTGGGGCTGCCCCACGTTCCGGCGGTCGACTACCTCAAGCTGGCCGGCCCGGCGGTGGGCGTCATGCTGGTCGGGTTCGCCGAGGGCCTGGGCGCGGGCAAGACCTACGCGGCCAGGAGCGGCTACGCGATCAGCCCGGACCGCGAGCTGCTCGGCCTGGGCGCCGCCAACATCGCCGCCGGGCTGTCCAGCGGCATGGTGGTCAACGGGTCCCTGTCCAAGACGGCCGTGAACGGCGCGGCCGGCGCCCGCAGCCAGGTCTCGGGGCTGGTCGTCGCCGGCCTGACCATCCTCACCCTGCTGTTTCTCACCGGGCTGTTCGAGGACCTGCCCGAGGCCACCCTGGCCGCGGTCGTGATCGCCGCCCTGATCGAGCTGGTCGACATCGATTCGCTACGGGCGCTGTATCGCACCTACACCGCGCGGCTGGGCAGGATCTACGGCCCCGCGGCGCGGCCGGACTTCCTGGCGGCGATCGCGGCCCTGCTCGGGGTGCTGGTGTTCGACACCCTACCCGGGCTGTTCATCGGGATCACCGTGTCGCTACTGCTGCTGGTCTACCGGGTGTACCGCCCCCACGTCGCGGTGCTGGGCCAGGTCCCCGGCGGCCGGGACCAGTGGGCCGACCTCGCCGTCCACCCCGAAGACCAGACCATCCCCGGCGTGGTGGTGCTCCGCCCCGAGGCGGGCCTGTTCTTCGCCAACGCCGAGCACGTCCAGGCGTCGATCCGCGACGCGGCCGCCGGCGACGGCGTCCACGCGGTCGTGCTCGACTGCGAAACCATCCCCTTTGTCGACGTGACCGCAGCCCGCATGCTGGGGGAGACCACCGCCGAGCTGCAGCGCGCCGGGGTGCGGCTGGTGATCGCCCGCGACATCGGCCAGGTCCGTGACGTGCTGGCCGTGGCCGAGGGGCCCAGCGGACCCGGAGAATACTTCCGCTCCCTCCAACACGCCGTCGACTCGGCACGCGCCCACCCCGGCCCTGAGCAGCAGACCAGCAACCCCGGCCACCAGGACTGAACGGGCCGGCCAGCGACCGTCACCGCCAGCCGCCTGCCGCGCACGTCCTCCACCCTCCTGGGTTGCTGGTCTCTGCGTCCTGCCCTGCGCGCTCGGCTGGGCTCAGCCGGCCGCGTGCCCAACGCCGTGGTGGGGATCGGGGAGCTGGCCGTGGGATCGGGTGAGGGCGGTGACGTACTGGGTGATGGGGCCGACCTGGAGGTGCTCCTCGGCCTGCAGCTCCCCGGGTCGGGGTGGGGTGTAGGGGTCGGGGGTGCCCGGCTTGATCGGCGGCTCGGCCGCCAGGCTCCTGAGGAACGCGGCCGCGGCGGCGGCCATCGGGTGCAGGACCCAGCCGTGGGGGAAGTCGACCTGGTGTTCTTCGCGGGGGTCCCACTCCAGGTTGTGCAGGTGCGGGGCGTTGTAGGGGGCGAAGGTGGAGAGGCTGTCGTCCTGCTGGAACAGGTGCAGCTTCCACTGGTGCCACTTGATCGCCTGGAGCCGGTTGCCCTGCAGGCACAGCACCGTGTCCCGGCCCGATTCCTCAGCGTCACCAAGCAGGAAGCCACGCATATCCATCCCGTCGATCTGGCGGTCGCCGGGCATCTGGCCGCCGCCTGCCAGGACCAGGGTGGTGAACAGGTCGACCAGGTGCACAAGCTGGTTGCTGACCTTGCCCGCGGGCACCTTGTTGGGCCAGCGGATGATGCACGGGGCGCGGTTGGAGCCCTCCAGGGAGGTGAAATACCCGCCACGCCACGGCCCCGAGCACCCGGTCCACTGGCCGCCGAACGGGTCGGGGTCGCCGGCCGGCATCCGCCAGTTGGGGTCGGCGCCGTTGTCGGACGCCCACACCACGATCGTGTCCTCGGCGATCCCGAGCTCGCCCAGGGTGTCCAGGATACGGCCGGTGAAATCGTCCAGCTGGACCAGCAGATCGGCCAGGTTGCCCCGCCGGGTCCGGCCCGCGTACTCAGGATCAGGGATCGGCGGGATGTGCACCTGGGTGTAGGGCAGGTAGACGTAGAACGGCCGGCCCGCCTGGTGAGCGCGGCGCATGAAGCCGATCGCCCAGTCGGTGACCTGGCGGTCGAAGCCCGCCCGGAACCCAGCGTCGTAGGTGGCGAGCACCTCCGCGGCCGACCCCTTCGTGCGCTTGTAGATCGGCTCGGCTTCCAGCGGGAGGTGGGTGTCGCCGGCATAGGGGGTGGCGGTCACCGGCGCTGTTGGGAAGTAGGACTGCATGGTCCACAGGACCTCATCAGCGGTCCGAGGTGACCACACGGCCTCGTCGAAGCCGAAGTCGACCGGGCTGCGCTGGTCGGGGTCGCTGCCCAGGTGCCACTTCCCCCACATCCCAGTCGCATACCCGGCCTTCGACAGCGCCTCGGCGATGGTGATCTCCCAGCGGGTCAGCCCATCGGCGCCGCCGGTGATCGGCACCGCTGCCGTGCCGGAGCGGATCGGATGCCGCCCGGTCAGCAGGGCCGACCGGCTTGGCGTGCACTGTGCCTCGACATTGAAGTTCAACAACCGCACACCCTGGCCGGCCAAGGCGTCGATCCGCGGGGTGGGTGCGCCCCGCAGCACCCCGCCGCCATAGCAGCCGACCTCACCCCAGCCGAGGTTGTCCCAGAAGAACACCACGATGTTCGGCTGCTCCGTGCTCACCGCTCCCTCCCCGCGACGCCGGTCTGCCTGCCTGGCCAACCATGCGGGAGAGGAAGGTGCGTCGTCCTCACTCGGGCCGGGTGATTCCGGGCCTTGGGCAGGTGATGGTCCGCGTCCGCCCTCGGGTCGGCATGGCCGATGGCCGCACAATGGGCCACAGCCGCTTCCGGCCGACACCCAAATCGGAGGAGAGTCCCGCGCTGACCACGACCGCCACCGTCCGCCGCGCGCCGCCGACCTGGGCCTGGCTGGCGGTCGGCGTCACGGCCGTGTCGACCTCGGCGCCGCTGATCCGGCTGGCGCACGCCCCGGCGCTGACGGTCGCGCTGTGGCGCAACCTGGTCGCGCTGCTGGTCCTGGCGCCCGCGGCCTGGTGGCTGGCGCGCGGGGAGCTGCGCGCCCTGACCCGCCGCGACCTGGCCTGGTGCGCGCTCGGCGGGGCCGCGCTCGCGGCCCACTTCGCCACCTGGATCACCAGCGTCAACTCGACCAGCGTGGCGTCCTCGACCGCGCTGGTCGCGACCGCGCCGGTGTTCGTCGCGCTGGCGGGCACGGCATGGCTGGGGGAGCGGGTCGGACCTCAGGGCTGGGCGGGCATCGCGCTGGCGATCGGCGGAGTCGTGCTGGTCGCCGGGGCGGACCTGCGGGTGTCGGGCCGGGCGCTCGCGGGCGACCTGCTCGCGCTCGCCGGCGCCCTGCTGGCCGCGCTGTACGTGCTGGTCGGGCGTGCGGTACGGCGGCGCCTGTCGCTGCTGCCCTACGTGGTGGTCGTGTACGCGGTCGCCGCCGCGCTGCTCGCGCCGGCCGCGCTGGCCCGCGGCGACCAGCTCCGGGGGTTCACGGCAGGGCAGTGGGCGGCGCTGGTGGCGATGGGCCTGGTCCCGCAGGTGCTCGGGCACACGGTCTTCAACTTCCTGCTGGGGCGGCTGCGCGCCGACGCGGTGGCGGTCGCGATCCTCGGGGAGCCGGTCGGGGCGAGCGTGCTCGCGCTGGTCCTGTTCGCCGAGCTGCCGCCGCCCGCCGCGCTGCCCGGGGCGCTGCTGGTGCTGACCGGGATCTGGGCGACGCTGCGCGATGCCGCCCGCGCGCGCGACCTGCAGGCGCGGAGCGGCGCATGAGCCGTCCCCGGAGGGCGCGCGGGGACGGCGCGGTCACGATCGTGACGGCGGCCTCCCCGCCCACCGGCGAGCAGCGGGAGCTGCTGCGGCGCGAGTGGGTGCTGGCGGACCGGGAGCTGTTCGGCGGCGACGTCGACTGGACCAGCGTGTCGCTCACGATCCAGGCACGGGCGGGCGGGGCGGTGGTGGGGCTGGCGGCCGGCGAGGTGATCGCCGGGATGGCCCGCCTGCACGACCTGCTGGTGGTTCCCGGGTGGCGCGGGCGGGGGGTGGGCCGGCGGCTGGTGCGCGAGTTCTGCGCGCGCGCCGCGGTGCTCGGCGCCGGCCGCTGCTTCCTGCGCTGCCCGGCGACCGAGCGCCACCGGCGGTTCTACGAGCGGCTCCGCTTCCGCCAGGTGGCGCTGGTCCCGCGCTACTACCACGGGATGGACTTCCTGGAGTACATGCGCGAGCCCCTTCCCTGACTGCGGGAACGGGCCGCGCCGCCGTCCCGTCCGGGCGCTGCACGCACCGCTCCGCCAGCCCGAGCACACCGACGAGGTGCCCCCGCCGCGAGCGACCCCCCCGGTCCGGTCCCCCGGAGGGGGCGCTTCGCGCGTAGGGGCGCGGCCGCCCTGCCCGGCGGCCCCCGCCCGCCGGACGGTGGCCGCGCCACCTGTGTCCCAAACGATCGCCGGGACACATCACCGAACGGCTTCGGGACGGCTTCGGGACGGCGACGGGGAAGGACCTGTTCAGCCACGATCGTCGCTGCCCGAGCGGCCTGCCGTTCCCAGTGCCGGACAACGTGCTGGAGGGGTC
>Ga0126377_10004239_pt1 | contig 10387 bp, 8 predicted proteins | sample PanSoiMetPlot_22_FD_92647 | JGI IMG/M metagenome (GOLD analysis project Ga0126377, IMG submission 92647) | Tropical forest soil microbial communities from Panama - MetaG Plot_22 | ecosystem: Environmental > Terrestrial > Soil > Tropical forest > Bulk soil | place: Panama | collected 2016-02-17 | reverse complement strand
CTGGGTCTTCGGCGGGGTGCGGTTGATCTCGTCAGCCAGCAGCAGGTTGTTGAAGATCGGGCCGGGCCGGAAAGTGAAGTCATGCGTGCGCTGGTCGTACAGGAACGAACCAGTCACGTCCGCGGGCAGCAGGTCCGGAGTGAACTGCAGCCGGCGGAAACCCAGACCCAGCACCTGGGCGAAGCAGCGGGCGGTCAGGGTCTTGCCCAGGCCCGGCAGGTCCTCGATGAGGATATGGCCCGAGGCCAGGATGCCGAGCAGCACCTGCGCGACCGCCTCCCGCTTGCCGACGATGACCTGCTCCACCTCGGCGAGCACCTGTGCGCAGCGCTCCGCTGTCGCGGATACCGATGGGGCGAGGGTGCCGGTCATAGCTGCTCCAGCCGGTCCACGACGCGGGTAAGGGTACGCAGGTCCGTTCCGGGTGCCCTGCTGTCGAACGAAGGCGCCCGGGACGGGTCGATCAGCGGCCAGACGTCGTCCCCTACCAGGCTCCGGGCCCGTTTCGGGTCCGCGCTGAGGTCCACCCGGTGCCGCTCCGCCAGCGCGGACTCGAACAGGCGGATCAGCAACGGGCGGAGCCCGTGGTCGTAGTGCCATTGGGAGACCGGCGCCCAGCCGAGGTCGGAGCTGATCTTGGCGTAGGCGGGGAAGTCGGAGGGCCGCACGGCCGCGGGCGCGGCGCGCCGCGGCCAGATCCGCTGCCGGGCGCCCTGGGCCCAGGCCGCGACGGGGCGCATCACGCCGCGCTCCCGCACCCCGCCGGGCGTGCCGGCCAGCGCAATGACCAGGGCCAGTGCGGCCACGCAGTCCGCGGCGATGACCAGGCCGAGCTGGCCGCTGACCGCGAACGCGGCAGCCATGGTGGCGAACGCCGCCATGATTACCACCGCGAGCCGCCACACTCGGATCATTGCCTGGCCCCCCGCGCGGGGCGTCGTGCCGGAGGCGCGCAGGCCAGCAGTGCGCTTGGTCGTGCCGGAGGCGCGCAACCTGGCGGCTCGGGAGGCTGGTCCCGGACGGCGGGGCACACGCCGCGCCGGAGGCGCGCCGGCCAGCACCGCGGCGCCCGGGGCTGCGTCGCGCCGGAGGCGCGCAGGCTAACACCATGCGGGAGGCGCGCGGGCGAGCGCTGCGGCGTTCGGCGCGGCGGCCGCGGCGCGGCACTGCCTGTAGTCGACAGAGGCGTCATGTGTTGCCGCCCAAGTCGGCCTGGGCCAGCGTGCCGCTCAGGTCAGCCTGCACCTGGGCCAGCGCCTCGATGGCCGCGGCCCGGTCGCCTTCGGTCATCGGATGGCTGCTGTACCGCGCCTGCCGGAACAGCCCGGTCAGCGTGCCAGCCCAGGCGGACCGGACCAGGCCGCTGGCGGTCGCCCGGCCGAGCACCTCGGCGGGAGTGTCGGCCAGCCGCGGCGGCGATCCCGCGTCGGCCAGGCTGCGCTCCATGGCCGCGTAGCAGCCAATGATGGCGGCGCGCGGATCGGGGTCCTCGTGTAGCGCCCGCTCACCGGCCGCCAGCGCCGCCACCAGCGGCGCCGCCGCGGGCTCTGTCGCCTCATCGGGCGCCCGGCGCGGACCGGCGCGGCGGCGCCGGTAGCTGATCAGCGCGATCGCCGCGACGGCGAGCGCGGCAAACAGGACAAGCAGCGGCCAGGGGTTCCCCTGCGGGTGGTGCGCGACGCCGCCGGCCGTCGTTGCCAGCTGGTGTGCCCCCGCCCGGGGAGGGGCCGGGCGCTGCCGCATCCGCAGAATCTTGGCCAGCCCCCAGACGATGAGCGGAAGCAGCAGCAGCCACCACAGTGACCTCCGCTGGCGCCGGAGCGGGACACCGCTCTTGCGGACCCAGATCAGCCGCGCGATCAGCAGCGCGATCCCGGTCAGTGCCAGCACGACCTCGGCCCCGGCGATCGTCCAGTAGAAGACGTACCAGCTCAGGCCCAGGATCCGCGGGCTCCCAGTCGCGGCGAATGTGCCGCCGGCCCGCAGCCCTATCGCCGCGATGGCGACAAGCAACAGGACGGCTGCCGCCCGGCGCATGTCCGCGCCGCCGCGTGCCCCCTTTCCCGGCATGGCACCTCCAGGCCCTCGGCCGCGACCGCCGGCCCGCGGTCGTAGCCAGGAAGGCGGGGCTCAGCACCACGGGCGAGCGCCGCTACCTGCGGTCCAGTCTGCCAGCCGGGCTGCCCGCTGCCCACCGGGCGCAACGGCTCTGTCGCCGGATTGACGCTGCGAGGTAACATCGCACCCAACAACCACACGGGAGCTCGGGCTAACCGGGCTGAGAGGGTGGCTGGCCTACGGCCTGCGCCACCGACCGTCTGAACCTGACCGGGTAATGCCGGCGTAGGGAGGGAAGTCATGATGGCCACATCCACATCCACAACCACATCGGCTCCGGGCACCTTTGTCACCGTCCGCGGGGACCGCCACTCCGAGGTCGCGCGCACGCTCGCCGAGCCGGTGCCGCAGGCGCTCAGCGTCTTCGACCAGCTCGGGCTGTGGGGCAACCTCGGGGTGAGCCTGCTCGGTTTCACCGGCGCGATCTTCGTGCTCCAGCCGGGCGGTCCGGGAACCCCAAAGCTTTCGCTCGCCGCGGGCCTGACCGCCATCGTCCTGGGCACGGTGCTCGGGACCCTGCCGGTCGCGCTGGCCGGGCTCCCCGGGACCCGCACCGGAGCGCCTGCCATGGTCCTGCTCCGCGGCCTGTTCGGGGCCAGGCTCTCCTACCTGCCCACCGCGCTCAACATCCTCCAGTGCCTCGGCTGGGGGATCTTCGAGCTGGTCACGATCGCGACCGCGGCGCATACCCTGGCCCCGGCGCTGCCCCGGTGGGCCTACATCCTCATGGCCGGGGTGATCACCGCGCTGCTCACGGTGCGGCCGCTGGGCTTCATCCGGATCCTGCGCCGCTACGTGACCGCCGCGGTCATGATCGTGCTGGCGTACCTGTTCATCCAGCTTGTCCGGCACCCGCTGCCCCCGTTCACGCAGGGCACCTGGGGAACCGGGTTCTGGGTGGCCATGGACACGGTGGTCGCGGCCGCGATCTCGTTCGCGCCACTGGCCGCGGACTACACCCGGCACTCGCGCAGCCAGGCAGCGGCCTTCAACGGCGTGTTCTTCGGCTACGGCACCACCCAGGTGCTTTGCTACGTCATCGGTCTGCTCGCTCTGGTCACCGTGGCCAAGTCGGGCAACATCTACGGCGCGTTCATCGCGCTGCCCGCGGGCGCGATCGGGTTCGGCATCCTCGCGCTGCGCGAACTGGACCAGGCCTTCGCCAACGTGTACTCGACCGCCGCGTCGACCCAGAACCTGCGCCCGCTCTGGGACCGCCGGGTGCTGGCCATCGTCATCTCCGCGGCGACCACGGCCGGGGCGCTGTTCCTCACCATCAGCGACTACGAGAACTTCCTGATCCTGCTGGGCTCGGTGTTCGTGCCGATGTCCGCCGTCCTGATCGTGGACTTCTTCATCCTGGCCAGGGGCCACTGGGACCTGTCGCCGCGGGCTCCCACGCGGTGGCTGATGCTGCTGCCGTGGGCCGCCGGGTTCGTCACCTACCAGCTGATCAATCCCGGCTACGTCTCCTGGTGGGCGTCGGCGTGGACCAACTTCGCCCAGGCGATCGGTTTCACGCCCGCCGCGTGGATGTCCGCGTCGATCTGCTCGTTCGCGGTCGCCGCGGCGGTCACCCTGCTGGTCGGCGGGTTCACCGCCGCCGTACGCAACCGCGGCCGCGCTCCCCGCGGCGAGCAGGCCGGGCCGGTGACCAGGACGCGATGACCGGATCGCCCGGGCCCGCCGGGGACCCCGGTCCTGCGTACCGCTGCCCCGGCCTGGCCGTGGAGGTCTTCCGCGGTCACGGCATGGGCAGGGACCGGGTCGAGCCGGACTGGCCGCCGCTGACCGACGAGGAAGTGAGCGCGGTGCTGGCCCGGTACGGACGGCCGGGCGGCGCCGCCGTCCGGTGGCGCAGCCCCCGGCCCATGTCCGCGGCGGCCCTGGCCGGCTACGACGGCGCGGAGGTGTTCGTCAAGCGGCACCACGCACTCGTCCGCACGGGCGCGCAACTGAGCGCCGAGCACGCCCTGGCTGACCACCTGCGCGCCCTCGGGGTGGCCGTGCCCGCGGTGCTGCGGCTGCCGGGTGGCGGCACCACGGTGGCGTCCGGCGACTACGTCTACGAGGTGCACGCGGTGGCCGCGGGGATCGACCTGTACCGGGACGTGCTGTCGTGGGAGCCGTTCACCAGCGCGCAGCACGCCCGGGCGGCGGGAGCCGCGCTGGCCCGGTTCCACCGGGCCAGCGCGAGCTTCGGCATGCCCGAGCGGGCGCCGGCGGTGCTCACGAACTCCTGCGCGGTCATCACGGCACCTGACCCGCTCGCGGAGCTCGGCCAGCTGGCCGCGCGGCGGCCGGGGCTCGCCAGCTACCTGGACGCGCGGCCCTGGCGGGACGACTTCACCCGGTACCACCTGCCCGCGATCGGCCAGCTCGCGCCGTCGCTCCCCGGCCTCGGGCGGCTGTGGGGGCACGGGGACTGGCATCCGTCCAACCTCACCTGGGATTCGGCGTCCCCGGACGCCGGTGTCGCGGCCGTGATCGACCTGGGGCTGGCCAACCGCACCTTCGCGGCGCACGATCTGGCGGTCGCGATAGAGCGCAGCGCGGTGTCCTGGCTCGACCTCGCCGAAAAAGGGTGGGCGCACCCCGACATTCCCGCCGTGGACGCCCTCCTCGATGGCTACCAGGCCGTGCGCTCGCTCAGCCGGGCAGAGCTTGCCGCGCTGCCGCCGCTGCTCCCCGTCGTGCACATCGAGTACGCGCTGTCCGAGGTCGAATACTTCGCCAGCGTGGTGCGCTCACCCACCAACGCCGACCTCGCCTACCACACCTACCTCGTCGGGCACACCCGCTGGTTCGGCACGCCGGAAGGCCGGGCGCTGCTCAGCCACCTGCGGGAACGGGCGGACCGGCGGCCAGCCGTCCGCTGACGACCGCCACGGGATCCGTGGTCCCCTCCGGCAGCTCCCAGCGGTTCTCGATCCACCAGGTGCACCCGGCCGCGGCCCACGGCGTGACGCGCGCCGAGGCCGCGCCCGGGTCGTCCGCCGGGGTCACGCCCTCGGCCACCATGTCCAGGTCCGGGCTGCCGCCGTGCTCGGTCAGCCACGCCCGCACCGCGCGGGCGTCGTCCGGCTCCGCCTCCCGGCCGTCCAGGTTGTACTGCGGGATAATTCCCTCGCAGCGCAGCACCCGCCGCATCGACTTAGGCCGCGGCCACACCCCCACCACCCAGATCGGGATCCGCCCGGGGACCGGGCGTACCGCCCCGACGAGATCGTCACGATCGCACTCGAAGTGGTAGTACTTCCCGTGGTAGCTCAGCCCGCCGTCCCACAGTGTCCTGACGAGATCGATTCCCTCGTCGAGTCGTTCGGCGCGAAGGTGCTTGTCCGTCTCCTCGCCGGTGTCGGGCAGACCTGTATCGATGGCGCCGACGCCAACCGCAAGAATCGCGCGGCCGCCGGAAAGCTGGTCCACCGTCGCCACCTGGCTGGCCACCTTCCACGGCCGGCGCCACGGCAACGGGGTGAGCAGCGTGCCCAGGCGGATCCGCTGCGTGCGCGCGGCCATCGCGGCCAGCAGGCTCCACGCGTCCACGCCGTAGGCCGCCTCACAGACGAACACCCCGTCCCACCCGGACTGTTCGGCGAGAACGGCCTGCTCCAGTTGCTCGGTGGCTGGTCCCCCGGGCAATACGAAACCAGTCAGCATGCTTTCGTCCTACCAGGCGCGTGCGACATTGTCGCCGGCCACCGCCGGCCCGGAGGTTATGGTCAGCCATGATCCGCTCTCAGGTGTCCATCAGAGACTCGCTGGTGGTGTTGCTCACGGTCACCACGGGCGCGGTGGACGCCGCCTCCTTCCTCGCCCTCGGCAGCGTCTTCAGCAGCGTGATCACCGGCAACATGGTGCTGCTGGGCGCGGCCGCCGGCACCGGCAGGCCGGAGCTGGCGGTATCCAGCGGCGTGGCGCTGGCCGGCTATGTGGCCGGCGTCCTGGCGGGAGCCCCGGTGGCCGCCCGGCGTCATCATGCCGCCGGAACCTGGCCGCCCAGCGTGACCGTTACCCTGGCGGTCGAGCTGGTGGTGCTCGTTGCGTTCAGCGTCGGCTGGGAGCTGGCCGGCACGCACCCGGCCGGCCGTGGTCAGCTCGCGCTGGTGGCCGTCCTGGCGGCCGCCATGGGCCTGCAGGCGGCCGCGGTGCGCCGCCTGGGCCAGATGTCAACCACCTACCTGACCAGCACCCTCACGGCCCTCGTCGCCGGGCTGGTGACCGGCAGCAAGCCCGACGGGACGGCCCGCAGCGTGGGCGTCCTCGCCACTCTCGTCGTCGGCGCGATCGCCGCCAGCCTCGTCCTTGAGGAGGCCCGCGCCTGGCTGCCGCTGGTGATCCTGCTGCCAGTCGCCCTGGTCATCGTGGCGTCGGTGGCCGGGTTCGAGTGGGTCAGGGATCACCTCACGCCCGGCCGCGGCCGGTGAGCCGCGGCGCAGCAGCACCGTGATGGCCAGTGCCGCCGCGGGCGGCAGCGTGATCAGCGCGGGAAGCTGGTAGCGCCAGTTGAACTCGAAGATGTCGGAGGAGAGCAGCGCCGCCACGCCGGTGGTGAAGAACAGCGCGCAGGCGAGGGCCGCGGCGCGCTGCGGTGGGGGAGCCCGGCGGCGTAGCGCGGCGAGGCTGCCGGCCAGCCCGGCGACCAGGGCGAACGCGAACAGCGGGCCCGGGGTGTAGCCACCACCGAGCTGGTAGGCGCGCAGGAAGCTGGCCAGCGGCTTGATCACCGCCGGGTTCCCGCCGCGGAAGTCCGCGCCGGTCCCGATCGTCTCCTCGATGCCGGCCGTGTTGAACGTGCCGAAGACGAAGGCCCCGTGGCTGATGACGATGTACGGCGGGTACTGGGGGTAGAACGTCTGGAACTGCCAGCGGGTGATCGAGGGGTCCCCGGTGCTGGTGGTGCGGCCCAGCGCGAACATCTTGAGCGTGTCCTTGCCGATCGAGGCCAGCACGTTCAGCGGCTGCTGCGTCAGCACCCGGCGGTCGAAGTCGCTGGTCAGCTGGCCGCACACGATGGCCACGTCGTGGTAGCGCAAGCCCGTGCCCACCTTGACCGGCACCGGCTTGCGGCAGAGCTGCCTCAGCGCCTGCCGGTTGGCGGCGCTCATGCGGGGGATCCATGCGCCCTTGATCGGCGACTTGGGGTTGTGGTCCAGGCCGTCCGGGCCGAGCAGCCGCTGCTGCGTGGCGTCCGGGCAAAGTCCCCGCTCATACGCGGGAAGCTGCAGCGTGGCGCAGTTTGCGGCCTCGGCCATCCGGCCGTAGATCGAGCCGGACGCGTACGGAGCGAGCGAGAAGGTGTGCAGTTGCGGGTCGGCGTAGTTCCGGTAGCTGCCCGCCAGGATGGGCAGCGCAAAGGCCAGGCACAGCAGCCCGGTGTGCTTGAGCCGCTGCCGCCAGCCGGGCGTCACGATCAGCAGGTAGCCCGCGGCGGGCAGGATGAAGATCTCGCCGATCTGGCGGGCGGTGGCGGAGGCGCCCAGGGCCAGGCCCGCCACACAGATCAGCCAGCGCGATGGGGCAGCCCGCCAGAGCAGGGCGGCCAGGCCGGTGACGATCAGCGCCTCGAACATGACGTCGGGCATGACGGTCTGCTCGATCTGCAGCTGGTACGCGTCCAGCAGGACCGGGGCGGTGGCCAGGGCCGACAGCCAGCGCGGCGCGCCGCGGCGGAGCAGCACCAGGTAGAGGGCGACCGCCATGCCCAGGCCCAGCAGGTGCTGGATCGCGGCGATCGCGTTCAGGTTGCCGAGCGCTACGACCGGCTTGAGCGCCAGCTGGTAGCCGGGCGGGTCACCGCCCGGGTAGGCGCCGAGCAGGTACTTGGTCGAGTCGATGTAGAGCAGCGCCGGGCGGTAGGCGATCTGTACCAGGATCCGCAGCACCAGGCCGGCGGTCAGCAGCACGGCGAACAGCCAATGCCGCCGGGCCAGCGCCGGGGTGTGCCGGGCCCGCGCCTGCAGCCGGGCCAGCCGGCCCGCGCCCGCGCCTGGCCGGTCGCGCGCGAGCGGCCAGGCGCCCGTCGCGGTCATCGGCATTCGCATGAGGGTCATCCCGGCACGATGGATGCTTCCGTCCGGGCGGCCCCTGCCTTCCCGCCGCGAACGCTGACACTGCGTCACGCTAGCCCGCTCGGGCTGGCCCACGGGAAGAACTGCTCCCGAACTGCCCGGATAAGCATAACGAGACTCAAGGTAGCCATTCTGGCCTGGCCCGGCACCCTGCTGCGTTCCCGGGGCCGCGGCACCGCCGGGCCCCGCACCAGGCGGACGCCATCCGCATTGCCGCCAGGCCACCCGGCGTCCAGCATATTCGCGCTGCCGGGCCCCGGGGCCTGTCGGCGGCCCTTCCTACCATCGCGGTATGTCCGCCACTGGGACCGGGGGGCCGGCCGTAGCCCTTCCCTGGGGCATCCTCAAGGCGCGGGTGCGGGCGGCCACGGCGGGACTGCCCGCCGTTCCCGAGCCCGGCCCGGGAGTGTGCGCGTGCTGTCACGGCCCGGCACGGCCCGGTTTCCCCCGCTGCTTCCATTGCTGCCTGCACGCGGAGACCGCGCCGGGCCTGCTCGCCGACGTCGTCGTGCCGGTGGCGTGCGCCCCGAAAGGCAGCCGCCTGGCCACGGATCTGTGGGTGTACAAGTCGGCCCGGCCCGGCGCCCGGGAGGCCGGGAGGACGCTGCTGGCTATGTTGCTGGTGTTTTTGCGCGATGAGGGGCCGCGGGTGTGGCCGCGGGCCGGGATGGGCGTGCCTACCTGCGCCTGCGTGGTGCCCAGCGGGCGCGGGCGGCCCGGCCCGCACCCGCTCCAGGCGCTGGTGCGCGGCTGCTTAGCCCTGCCGTGGGTGCCGCTGCTGGCCCGGCCCGGCGCGGACACCTGGGGACGGATGCTGGATCCGGGCCGGTTCCGCGCGACGCGCCCGCTCACCGGCGAGGCGGTGCTGCTCTTGGACGACACCTGGACCTCCGGCGGCACCGCCCAGTCCGCTGCGGTGGCGCTCAAGCGCGCGGGCGCCCGGTCGGTGGCGGTGGTCGTGGTGGGCCGTCACCTGCCGGCGGTCGCGGGCACCGTCGGCGTTCCGGGCACCGTCGGCGTGCGGGGCACCGTCGGCGTGCCGGGCAGTGGGGAGCCGGCCCGCGCCGGGCCCGCTGGTCAATAGTCTGGAGCGGTGAACCCGCCCAAACCCGCCAAGCCGGAATCTCGGCTCGCGTTGGTCCGTCGTGCCCGGCGCATCAACCGCGAACTGGCCGCGTTGTACCCGGACGCCGGCACCGAGTTGAACTTCTCCTCGCCGCTGGAACTTCTCGTCGCGACCATCCTGTCCGCGCAAACCACGGACAAGCGGGTCAATATGGTGACGCCGGTGCTCTTCGCGCGGTACAAGACCGCGGCCGACTACGCCACGGCGGACCGGGAGGAAATGGAGAAGATCATCCAGTCCACCGGTTTCTACCGGGCCAAGACCGCCAACCTCATCGCGCTCGGCCAGGCGCTGTGCGACCGCTACGGCGGTGAGGTGCCGGGCAGGATGAAAGACCTCGTCACGCTGCCCGGAGTGGGCAGGAAGACGGCCAACGTGGTGCTGGGTAACGCGTTCGGCGTGCCCGGCATCACCGTGGACACCCACTTCGCCCGGCTGGCACGACGGTTCCGCTGGACTACCCAGACCGACCCCGTGAAGATCGAGTCCGAGGTGGGGGCCCTCTTCCCGCGCTCGGAATGGACCATGCTGTCGCACCGCCTGATCTGGCATGGCCGGCGGGTCTGCCACGCGCGCCGGCCGGCCTGCGGCGCCTGCGCCGTGGCGCACTGGTGCCCGTCGTTCGGCATCGGCCCGGTGGATCCGGAGGAGGCGAAGAAGCTGGTCAAGGAGGGACCGTTCTCGTGACGCCGGATCCGTCCGGCGCTGCCCCGGGTGGCGCGGTCCCGCCCGGCGAGTCTTCGGCCGGGGCCCCGGCGGGTGACCCGTTGCCCGGCGGGCCGTCCCCCGGCCCCGCCCCGGCGGGCGCGGTGGAGGCCGGCCCGGCCCCGGCGGGCGCGGTGGAGGGCGGCCCGGCATCAGCGGGCGCGGTGGAGGGGGGCCCGGCGCCGGCCGGTCCGGCCCCGGCCTGGCTCACCGAGCTGGCCGCGGACGCGGGGCGGATGGTCGTCCCGCCGCGGCTTCGTGCCCCGGACCGTGGCGGGCGCGCCTCGGCGGTCTTGCTGCTGTTCGGAGAGACGGCGGGCTACCCCGACCTGCTGATCGTGCAGCGTGGCCCGCACCTGCGCCG
>Ga0126377_10004237_pt1 | contig 10390 bp, 28 predicted proteins | sample PanSoiMetPlot_22_FD_92647 | JGI IMG/M metagenome (GOLD analysis project Ga0126377, IMG submission 92647) | Tropical forest soil microbial communities from Panama - MetaG Plot_22 | ecosystem: Environmental > Terrestrial > Soil > Tropical forest > Bulk soil | place: Panama | collected 2016-02-17 | reverse complement strand
TGACGCAGTGCGCCGTTAGAGCCCCAGCGACTCAAGGTACTGCGCGCGCTTCCTCTCACGGGGCTCGGTTTCCGCGGCCTTCTGGAGCTTCGCTCGCTCTACGCCCTGTAGGTACACGACGTGAGCATTGATGAAGCGCCGGAACACGGCCTTTTCACCAAGCATCGCGACGGCGTCTCCGAGGGTCGCGGGAAGCTCTGCGTCGAAGTCCTGCTCGGACTTGTCGTCGCCCTTCCCGGTGCTGACCTTCAGGACCACCTGCTTGACCTGAGCCTGGTGCTTGTCGGGGACATTGATCGGGTTAGCCATCCTTGAACCACTCCTTTCGCTTGGTATCCCTACGGATCCTAGCATGTATAGAACTGTGACCACTGGGCGTTACCGGAAATACATGCTCCGAATGTGGTCGCACACACCGCCTGTTGAGGCACACGTGATGCAGTGGCATCGTTCGCTTTGGCGTCCAGCCACCAAATACGTAGGGGAGCTGGTGCGCTTGGTAGTGTCCTCCTGTATATGACGTGACACCGTATCCGTTACCGTCAACCGTACCGTGCCATATCCAGCAAGACGGTGTGATTTCGACCAGGATCCAGAACCTGACTTGACCTTCGGCCATCCTTTCGATTGACCGCAAGTTGATTTTCATGTTCATGGTTCAAAGTCCCTTTCGGAGCTACAGGCAAAAGGATGCACGTCCAATGCCAAATGGATCGGGTGTAACATTTTGCGACACTTGGTGCCAACTTGCATCTATCGCCTGGACAATAGCCCCTTTAGTGTGGCGTGTTGAGCCCGCAATCCTTCTCTGAGCTTGCGCAGATCTTCTGGCAGAATCGCGCAGCCGTCCAAGGAAGTATCGAGCGTTATCTCTGGAGTTATCTGAATCTCGTACCAGCGAGTAGGTGTTGCCCTAATGGTTCGGACAGACGCGCCCGTTAGGATAGTTCTAAATCTCGCACGCAGCTGGGCCATGATCTCGCGCCGAGTCTGGTCGAGCTGACTCTGGACGCAAGAATGCGCCAAGCCGACGAGGGCCTGGACGATGTGGAACAGTTCTACTTGGGAGTTATTATAGAGCCGCGCTTGCTCGGGGCTAGCCCGATGTGCGGGTCTACGGAATTGATGGTCAAGCTCTTTGAATCGCTCAACCAGGATAGCCAAACGTTGAATATCATGCGTCTTCTTCTCCTTCTACAAGACGCCACACCCGAATGCCAGGTTCCGGAAACAAAAAAAGGCCGAGTTGAGCGTTCAGCAATTGAACGCCCAACCCGGCCGGTTTGTTACGCTGAGTCCGTGAGTACCTCTCCTGCACTGTGAGCTAGGAGCACCGCGTTGCCGCGGCTGGTAATGTACCCTTCTCTGTCGACGAGTCCCCGGTGGTAGCATATCGCCCTAGCAACGCTTTCGGCGTTGCGGTCGGGGAATTTGCGTTGCCGGAGGATCATCAACTCTTCGGACCTCAGTCTAGGAGTCTTGCGACTCGACCACTGGTGTTCATCGTACACGCTAGGGTGTAGGAATACCAGCATGATCCCGCGCTCCCCCTGGAATATGGGTTGCGCGACCACTGTGATTTCTTCCGTGAGCTCTACTATACGTCCCTCCTTCGGAGCAATAGGCAGAATCCTCAGCGGGTTCAGGCTCAGGACACGATAGGTGATCCTTGAGTGCCCAGTCCGCCTAGCTGCATACATGCGGACTTCGGGCGTCCGGATGAGCCAGACACACCGCCGATTATAGCCAACTAGAAACCCGATCTCTCTCAGGAGATCCTGGCGTCTGTAGGCGTATAGTGCCATCTCCTCCTTTCTACACCGTTATGTAGATCGCCTTCGCGCTGTGGCCCTGCTTCTTGAGCCTCTTGGCAGCTACCAGCTCCGCAAGGACCTTCGTAGCCTGGTGGCCAGCGACGCCGAACTTGGTGCAGACCATCTTGTTGCTGACCTGCTTCTGCGCCTTGACGAACTCGGCTACCGCTTTCCGGAACTCCGCCATTTCCTTCTGCGAACGACGTGCCCGGACCCTTGAGGGCTGCCCCGTCTTGGGGCTTTTGTACGTGCCCCGGGGCTTGAACGCGTTGACGATCTCCCTGCGGTGCGGCTCACACAGATCGAGGGATGTAGCGCTTGTCCCTCGTGCGCGGCCGTTTAGCAGACTTAACGTTGCCACGGCGTCCTTTCGTTTTGGGCCCTGGCAGTGATCGCACACCAGTATCGTTTGTTTCACTTTGCGTCTCCTTTATCTGGCCCAAGAGGGCCACCCGAGCTTCAGCATTGTTGTGCTCCTGTATGAAGCTCTTGTATTCGGCGTCATGCTTGTAGTACCGGGTCAGGATAGCGCCGTTCCTCCTACCCCAGACGTCGGAGCGCCACGTGTGGCACCGTGCGCACAGCAGCGTTATCCTCCGACTGTCGTCCCTGAGGACCACGATCGGCCCTCTGATCTGCCACGCGTGGGTGTTCAGGGCGCGGCACAATTGTGGTTGTCTGTCCATTGACCTCCTTTAATGGGACGTTTCGTCGTCCCTCTCTACCCGCGACCTAATCGCGAGGATCGCCAATATGGCGACTTCTGGTGCGTGATCCATCACCCACGCATAGGCTAGCGCGGTGGTGGCGAGCACGTGTTTCGTTTCCCCTGATAGATCCTCGCACTCCTGCATCTCGTTCAGTGCGTCGGCGATGCGGTTCGCGAGATCCTTCCCAAACTCGTCTTCGTCATCCACAGATATGCTCCAAATCTGCCAGGATGGCTTTGTATATCGTTTCGTGTTCCTGGTCGGTCAACTGCATGACCTCGTACTCAGACTCATCCTCAGGATCGAGGATGAAGGTCCGGTACCCAAACTCCAACGTGTTCTCGTCTGGGATGTAGATGTCCAGGAGCTGGATCGTGGCCTGCCCTCGAGGGAGGTTAACGGTGAATTCCAGAATCATTCTGTTTCACCTTGGAGTAAGTGACCTGGCCCTTATCAACGCGTAGGCTGAAGCCACATTTATCGTTGATGCAAGCCCACGCCTTGTAGAGGACAGACGCACCGTCCCCGTAGTCCGAGAGCGGGAGCATCAGGTGTTTGCATTTAGGACACGTCGGAAATTCCACCTCACACCTCCTACCACTTTTTGTCGCGCCTCTCGATGCGTTCGATCACGAACTCTCGGAGGCTAGCCTCTTCCTTGACAGTATCGTACCCGCGGTCGTAATCCTCCTGGTTCTCCTTGCACTGCCACTTGTACCGCGGGTATCCCTCCATCGCGTGGACCACACCTAGCTGGTAGTGCTCGTTCTTCCTCATCCGGTGATATCCTTCAGGTCTGAGAGGAGTTGGTTTTCGTCCGGCCCTGGTTCCACTGTGCCCGGATAGTGCATGTCCTCGATGATCAGGTTGTTGGCTACGCAGACGTGATGATAGATCCAGGTGTAGAATTGTTCCCTGGTCAGGGTCTGGAGCGGTAGCATACGGATCATCTCGAGGGCCTGCTGCAAGTGGTACAGGATCGGCTCGAGCTCGTTCGGCTGCGGGGGAAGCTTCTCCCCCGGCCGTACCCTACGGGCCGCAGCGAATTTTAGTTCCCTCTGGGGCATACATAGATCCTCCTTTCTCTCGGGACGGGAGTGTCCCCTAGGTGGGTCCGGGAGACCGGACCCACCCGGGCGCTACTCTAGGCCCTACGCTTCTTGGGTTTCTGCGCCTCCATCTCCGCCAACTTCTTCCGCACTTCATCCTCCGCCCTCTTTAGCATCTCCTCGACCGCTAGGTCAAAGAAGTCCTGCTGAACCAGCCCGTACTCCTTCGAGATCTTACGGAGCCGTTCCATCAACTCGGACCGGATACGCACCGACACAACCTCGGTCTCGATCTTGGGGGGAGCAAACGCGAGTTTGCGCTCGGGCGTATTGAGGATTGCCGCCTGCTTTTTCTTCAGTGCTGTGTTTGTCTTTGCGTTCATTTTGTCCTTTTTGGGAATTCGTGTAGTTGTAGATGTACCCATTGGTACTCGGGTACACAGGGTTCATGTCCGTCGCCACCTAGTACGGGGCACCACGGATCGTGGCTCACACCGATACCAGCCAGCGTGCCGGGCTCTAACTTGAGCCACTCAGCCAACATGGCTATGTCCTGTTCCCAGTCGGTGGAGCATTCCTTCATTTGAGCCTCCTTTCTTTACCACTCGTTGTAGAACATCAAGTAGAGTGCCACGAACAGCATCACTACAATGAATAGACCGAGCGGGGCCGAGATTATCAGCCCCGTTACGTCCATGAGATCCATCAATGGCCCTCACTCTTGAGTACCATCAACTCCACCTCCTCGGCTGTTGCGCCGGTGAGCTGGATGTCCTCGGAGTCGAACATGACGGCCTTACCCTGGACGATCAGGTTGCTCATGTAGATCACGTGGTTTTCCCCGCAATCCGCGAGGACGATCTCTGGCTCGTTAACCCAGATTGTCTCAGGCCAGGGAGGCGGGGGCTCGCTGCAGATGATTGCCTCGCGCCAGGTCTTCCGAGGGTCAGTCATCAAATGGGTTCCTCTTCTTCCTCTTGTGCGGGGCGTCGATCTTGTCGATATTCTGGAGGACCTCCGTCACTGCCTGGCGGAGGATCTCCTCCCCGACCTCTTGCATGCCCTTGTTGGACCAGATCGCGATGCGCTTCAGGTCATCGCGAAGCTGCCCACTGAACCGGATGTATGACCATCCGTCTGCGGGTTTGGCCCATCTCAAGCTGCGCTCCTTCTTCTCAATCTTTATCGGCATGGTTTCTCCTTTCTTGGGCTATTGCCCGGGTTATGTCCTGAGCGGGCCCGCAATGGGAGGGAACCCACTGGGGGCAGCGGGCTTGATTCCACTACGGACCCGCCCAAGCTCATGATTCGTTGCTCGGGATCAGGCGGTTGAGCTGCCGGATGGCACGCTCGAGATTAGCGTGGGCAGCATGTAGCCTAGCTCGGTATTCGGACCCGAACTTGGCAACCTGGTGCTCTTGCGCTACCATCTCCGCGATCCCCTGGATGGCGTCACGGATACTTGCTATATCAACCATCCTCCTCCTCTGTCTGATCCCGGAACTCTGAGATGATTCCCAGGATCTCGTTGATCGTGGCCCGCTCGGAGAGCTGGTCTGCCTTGATGAGCTGGTAGATCTTTTGGATTGCCTGCATTCCCTGCCAGCCAGGGAAGTGCTGCTTGCAGCACCATTGCAGGCACGTGAGGTCGTCTTCCAGTCTCACGCTGAGGATGGCGTAGTCTGCGAGTTCGATCGTGTGGCCCATATCTGTGTCATGGACCCGGTCGCAGGTGTCGCAGCCTTCCTCGTCAGCACGGACGAGGAGCGCGCCGATGTGTCCGACGTCGAGCTTCCTGTGCGTGTCAGCCATCGACTTCCCCGGAGTCCCACTGCTTCTGGAACTCGATGAGCACATCGCGGGCCTCGTTGAGCTTGCCGTGGTTGAGGAGGATGATCGCCTCGTTAACCACGTCTAGCGCCGCGTGATGCTTGTTCATGAATTCGGAGGCGGCTTCTACCGCCGCCATGATCGTCTTCCGGTCCTCTGCGTCCTTCATGATTCTCCTTTCTGGAGCCGGCGCGGGGAATCGAACCCCGATCTTGTGATTACGAATCACGTGCTCTACCATTGAGCTACACCGGCCCGGTTGGGGGAATTAGTTCTTCCCGTTGACGTTCTTCGCCTGCTCGAGGCGCTGGGCCCAGCCCTTGATCGCGACGCCCAGGCGGCGGTTCGAGTCCATGATGTGGCTGATGACCTCCTCGATGACCGAGGTGGTCACCTCCCCGTCCTCAAGGCGAGTGAATAGGGCCTTGAGGGCGGCGGCGTTCTTCTGGCTCAGGCTTCGGTACTGAGAACCGATATTCCTGATGATCTGCGCCGCAGCGGCCTTGCCCTTCTTCTTCCGGCCACCCAGCTCCTTGCGGAGCACGTCGAGGTTGACGTTGTATTTCTGGGCAGCAGCGGGAGCGGACATCTCGCCGTCAGCGACGGCCTCGATGGCCTGGCGCAGCCGAGCCTTGCCGATCTTGCTCGCGACGTTATCAACATAACGCTTGGCGAGCGAGGGTGGGAGGGGCAGAAGCTTGGCAATGTCCCTGCCGGCGACGCCCTCCGCGAGAAGAAGACGGACCGTGTGTTCGGTGTCTTCTTTGGTAGGCGGTAAGGCACCGCCTAGGTTTGCCTGGTAGGCCAGGCTGATCTCCTCCGCGGAGTTCTTGGGCGCCGGCACGACTTTGCACTTGATGCTCGTGCGGTCCAAGAACCTCGCGGCCTCGATCCGGTGCCGGCCGTCGCGGACCACGTACTTATTGGTCTCTTGCTTCAGCCAGACTACGATGGGGTCGATCTCTACGCCGTTATCCATTAGCTCGGCGAGGTAGAGAACGCGGTCTGGGTCTGGTTTGAGGCGGACCCAGAACGAGACGTCGAGGTCGTCCATGCTGACCTCGATGACTCCCCGTTGTGTGGTTGCTACCGCTGAGTTTTTCATACGGATAGCGTTCCTCCTTTCTATATCGGGAGCCTGCCTAGCGGCTTGGCTGCCCGGTTGCGCGCATAGTGCTCGAGCGCTGCGTCATGGATGGCGTTCCAGAACACCCATATCCAGATGCGAGGCTTGGGCTTTTTGCGCGGGGGTTTGGGCAAGACCTTTCGGAGGAGCTTGCCTAGGTTCGTGCCGAACTCGTCAGGCACAGTTGTCCTCGTAGTCTGGGAAGGGGATGACCACGGTAGTTGCGGGGATCCAGAAGGGGCCGCCGCCACGCTCCTCGTACACCTTCTCGGTAGCTAGCGAGGCTGCGGCTTTGAGAGCCCAGTTCTCGTTGCTTGCGTCGACCACGAAGGTGTACGCGACGAGGTCGATGGGGTCTGCGTTGGGCCTGGGCCCGACGTGCGCCCGAAGGATAATGCCGACTTTGTATCTCATGGTCAGCTCTTGTGCTCCGTCTGCGTGATGGCCTCGAGGATCAGGAACTGGTTGAACCGCGCGGCGAACCCTTCAAGGAGCGCGCTGGGCAGTTCGTCAGAGGAGAACCCGTCCCGGATGAACTCGCAGAACTCTGCGGGCAGGGCGATGTTGTGGCCGGTGATCTCCACGGTCACATCATCAGGTTGCTTGACGGGGGACCCGTCGATGAAGGTGCGGACCGTGAGGCCGCGTTCTTTGAGGGCTTTGGCGTTGATTCTCATATTGTATATCCTTTCTGGGCTCGTGGCCCGTTGCTGTTGGGAGCGAGATTGCTCCTTAGTTGGGCGTTCATAGAATGAACGCCCAACCGGGCAGCTATCTCTGCGGTTCGTACGGCTCGCTTGCCGGATCTAGATCGTGCTTGCTGAAGTATTCATCGAGGGTCTGGATTGCCTCGCTGAGCCGGCCTGCCTTCAGATGCCGCCAGGTGAAGAAGGCAACCTTCAGGAGTTCGTAGTATCCGACCTGGTAGAGCTTGGTGAGCTTCTGCCATTCCTGGGCCTCGCTTTTCATGTGCATCTCCTTTCTAGTAGACGTAGACGCCGTACAGCGGGCCGCGGGCAGTAGCTCGCATCTCGCTGTGCAGCCGGCGGTGTCCGTTGTTGGCTTGCTCGAGCATGGACTCAAGCTCCGCCTTGGTTTCGCAGATGCCTACGAGCCGGAACGTGACGACCTTGTTGGTCCCGTTCTCGGTCAGAGCGGCCAGCCTGAGTTCCTTGCGGAACTTCTTGGCGTAGCCTGGGGGGAAGCCCATGCTGTCGGTGTCGGGGGCCTTCGGCCGGAAGTTAATCCCGTAGATCATGGCGCCTCCGTGCAGGTCACGGCGCAGGGAATGCGTCCGCACTCGGGGCACGGGTGATAGGACCTGGTATCCTCAGTGATCCATGCTTCGAGGTCGAGGAGTTCGCGGGCCATGAATTGGTACTTGAGGCGATCTGAGTCGTACTCCTCTTCCCTTCCGTGGTCCTCGAGGAATGCAGCGACTTCCATGAGTGCTGCCTTGAGCGTTGGTTCATCCATCTTGATTCTCCTTTCTAGCCTTTCGGCTGTGAGGCGGGATTGCCTCCTAGATAGCCCTGTTGCCAGGGCCATCCGGGAGTAAATCTCAGCGAGAGGCAACGAGCAACCGGAGTTGGTCGCAGACGCGGTTGACCACGACCATCTTATCGTGCGAGCCCCCGAGGTCTGGGTGGTGCTTCTTGGTCATGGCTCGGTAGCCCGCATTATTACCTCAAGGGCCATCTCTCGGTCCTCCGCACCCATAGCGGTAGCCCGAGTTTGGTAACTGTGGCGTGCTCGAGCTTGCTCCCAGTAGCGGCGTTCCCGTTCCTCGCGCTCACGCTGGCGTCGCTCGCGCTCTGCGCGAACGCGCTCACGCTCCTCGCGGCGCTTTTTGGCTTCCTCTGCACGCTTCTGTGACTCCGATTTCTGAGCGAACTTCAGTGGACGCATCTTGATTCTCCTTTATAAGGGCGCGGACGCCCTGTTGCTTGGTCTAGGTCCGCCTAGACCCAGAACTTGAGCTGGTTGAAGGCTTCGCGGGACAGATCTTCGAGTTCCTTTTGCTCAACCGGACCGAGGTCCGCGAGGTCCGCGATCTGGCGTTCGTATTGGGCGTTCAGGTGCTTCAGTTGCTCCATGATGATCCTGCGCTGGCGGATGGTCTCGTTCACGTTGTAGATCGCGGTGTCGAGCTGGGCGCGCAGTTCGGGGGTCATCGGCTTGTTCGGCCGGGGACCGAGCATGTTGATGTGGTTGCTAGGGGCCGGTGCGTTCGTGGCCATCCACTGCCGCACGGGGCCGTTGCGCCTTTGCGGCTCGTTCTTTGTGCGGGCCGAGACCTCGTAGTTCCCAGGGGCAGTTGGGTCCTTGATCTTGGTCTTTGCAAATTGCAGTTCGCGGCTCATTTGGTCCTCCTTTATGGGATCCCGCATCGGGATCCCTGTTGGGCTGGGCACCGGGATGGGCAAATTTCCGGGTGCTCAGGTGGTACATACCAGATTTCGCAAGGTTTGTCAAGTTTTCTCTGAAAGTTGCCGAAACGAACGAGTGTTCGTTAGGGAATCGAACCCACATTCGATTATGTGATTTCTGGGAATCGAATGGGCATTCGTTCGGGCATGAAATGTCACGATGCCGGGCATGTTGCTAGCTTTGTTGCGTGCCAGTTGAGGTATCGGATGGCTCGCGTGAGTATCTCTGGGTTGTCCCTGAATTTGCCTAGTGCCGTGTTGCAATTGAGACATAGTAGGTCGCGAAGTATCGGTGGGCGCGTGCCGTGTATGTGGTCGATGTGCGGGGGCTCGGTAAACTCGTCCTGGCATATCATACATCGGTGCTGTTGCGTCTCGAGTTTTGTGGTGTATTCTAGGAGTGTGATTCCGTATTTTAGATGGCGCACATAGTCTCGTCGATCATCTTTTGTGACTGCCACGGTACCGCTGTGGCCAGGGTCACCGAGACGCTTGTTGCCGCGCTTGTTAGGCGGGAATCCGTTACTTATGATATTGCAAACGTGCTGCATGCCTCGGTTTACGATTGCGCATATCTGGAATGTAGAGAGCTTCTCGATTGTGTGCAGATATTTGATCCGCTCGTTGATGGTCCACGAATCGAAATCTGCTGGCCTATCCATTGTCCTTTCCTTTCAGGCGAGCCATGATGTCATTCACTGAGATCTTGGGTTTCGTGGGCGCGAGTGTTGGGCGTTCAAAGTGTGAAGGGACAACCTGAGGGTCGTCGTCAGGATAGTAGACGAGACGATGTTGTGTGTTGTCTCCGCATCGCTTGCATAGGGCTACGCGCTCGTGCTTGTCCTCTGGCTTGATTACGTCTCGGCAGCGTGGGCACATGAACAAACCAAACTCGCGCATTATGTAACGCTTGCGATCACTCCAATGGATGAAATAGAAGGCATCTGGTAGCTTTGTTACATCTACGCCTAGCGCCGAGAGCTGATTGATGGTGCGTTCATAGGCTGGGTAATGTACGCGTCGGCTGATACGCATCTGGTCCTCCTTCCGCGGGGATGGTTAGGCATATCAATATGCAGGATCAGTGCCAATGGCCTGGCATAGAGAACTAACAGGTTAGGGCATTGCTGGCGAATGTGTTGCACGGGTTATTATTACAGTTCCCGGGGGGCTGTTGTGAAGTGCAGGAGAGGGCATTGGGATAGGGTCGTAGATGTTTTTTTTCTATAACTACTACCTACGCCTCCGCTCGTCGCTCGTCGCCTTACACACAGCCAGGCGGGGGAACTGTAACAATAAGTAAGTAGGGTAGGGGCATTGTTGTGGGCTCTCGTGGCTTTCATCCAAAGCCAGGCCACACGCCGGCGTTTGCTGGTCGTTCAAGCGGTGAAACGCCCAGAAGCCCAGCTAGTTCCGTGCGCCTCTTATAGGC
>Ga0126377_10004236_pt1 | contig 10391 bp, 8 predicted proteins | sample PanSoiMetPlot_22_FD_92647 | JGI IMG/M metagenome (GOLD analysis project Ga0126377, IMG submission 92647) | Tropical forest soil microbial communities from Panama - MetaG Plot_22 | ecosystem: Environmental > Terrestrial > Soil > Tropical forest > Bulk soil | place: Panama | collected 2016-02-17 | reverse complement strand
TCGCAGGACCCGAAGTCGTCGCAGACCTTGCCGATCAGCAGCTTCGCGTCCGGTGCCACGCCGCGGTACCTACCGCCCGAAGCCGCTCCCGAGCCGGCGATGATCGAGGCGACGTGGGTTCCGTGGCCGAAGCCGTCGGTGACGCCGTTCGGGTTGTCGGTGAAGTCCTGCGAGCCGACGACAACGCCGGTGAAGTCCGGGTGGGTGGTGTCCAGGCCGGTGTCCAGCACCGCCACCTTGACGCCCGCGCCGGTCAGGCCCGCGGCCCATGCGACGGGTACGCCGATCTGCGCGTTGCTCTCGTCGTCGGCCACCGGGATCCGGGCGTCGAGCCAGATGTGCGCGATCGTGCCACCGGCGGGCGCCTTCGCCGCGACACCCTCGGCGAGCCTCGCCCAGAGCGCCGCCGCGTCCCGCTTGTCCTGCGACACCGCCATCGCGCTGAGCACCGATAGCTGCCGGTCGAGCCGGACACCCGGCACCGACGCGAGCGGCGCGGCGGCCGCCCGTAGCGCCTGCGGGGACATCGGCGGGGCCGTCCGGCCGCCGGGATGTGCCTGCGCGGAACGGTACGACACGATCAGCGGAAGCCGTGCGCTGGCCGTGTCGTCGAGGCGCTCGCGGATGAGCTCGCTGACGTCGAACAGTCGGGGATCCAGGCGGCCCTCGGACACCGCCCCGAGCACGTCGACTGGCAGGATCGTGATGTCGGTGCCGCCCGTCGCGTTCCTGCTGGTACGCCGGACGAAGCCGGTGCCGGACCGGCCGGCACCGGGGGTGAACGCCACCGCCTGCTTACCGCCCGGCAGGTCGGTGATCCGTACCCGGTCGCCGGTTATCAGCGTGACCGTGTGGACGCTGCCCTGCCGCGGGCCGGTGGCGGCGGCGGTCACCGGGGTCACGGCCGTCGCGGCGGCTACCGGTGCGCGCGAGCTGGCTGTCGCGGCGCTGGTCGTCGGGACGCTGGCCGCCTGGGCGCTGGCCAGCGCGGGTGACGACTGGGCGGTCGCCGCCACCGCGCACGCGATCGCGAGCACGGTGGCCGGACGTCGGATCCTTCCGTACGGATGCGGATGCATGAGCCCTCCACGACGGGGTGGAGGAGCCGGGTGGCGCGAGGCACGCGCCAGCCAACCCGGGACCCCCCGTGGTCATCGACCCCCGTCTACACACGAGGACTCCGGGTTTGCCCGGGACGGTTGGGCCGCCGGCGCAGATAGGCACAGTGGAGGCGGCGGACGCGGGCTGACCAGCGCTCCCTGCCCGGTCATGGCGGTCACGGCGCGGTGGCTCGTCATACTGTGCGCGTGGTGGGAGACGAGCGGGTCGGGCCGGTCGAGGACGCTCCGCTGCTGGCCGCGTGGGCGGCGTTCAGGGACCGGTCGGTCGCGCCGTTCACGATCCCCGGGCACAAGGGCCGGGCCGGAAGCCTGTGGCCGCTGCTCGGCTCGGTCCTCGACGGTGACGTGCCGCTATATGGCGGCCTCGACACCGTCAAGCAGGTGGCCGGCACGCTGGCCGACGCCGAGGCGCGCGCCGGGGAACTGTGGGGCGCGGGCTGGTGCCGTTTCTCCGTCGGCGGCTCGACGCACGCCAACCAGGCGCTCGCCCTCGCTGCCGGGTCCCCGGGCGACAAGGTCCTGGTGACGCGGGCGGCACACCGCTCGACGCTGCTCGGTCTGGTCCTCGCCGGCCTCGTCCCGGTCTGGCTGCCGCCCGAGGTCGACGCCGGCTCCGGCCTCCCGCTCGGCATAGCCGCGGACACGCTGCGGTCCGCGGTGCGCGAGCACCCCGACGCGCGGGCGGTGTTCCTGGTCGAGCCGAGCTACCTCGGTACGGTGTCGGACCTGCCGGCGCTGGTCGGGACCGCACACGACGCGGGCATGCCGGTGCTGGTCGACCAGGCTTGGGCGGCCCACTTCGGCTTCCACCTGGCACTGCCCCGCCACGCGCTCGCGATGGGCGCCGACGCGCTGGTCACCAGCGCGCACAAGACCCTCCCGGCGTACAGCCAGGCGTCGCTGGTCCTCGCCCGCACCGAGCGGCTCGACCGGCACCGCCTGGAGCGTGCCTTCGAAGCTGGCCACACCACGAGCCCGGCGGGGTCGATCCTGGCCAGCATCGACGGGGCCCGCGCGCTGCTCGCCGCGCACGGCACCGACCTGCTGGACCGTACGTTGGCGCTGGTGGACGGCGCCCGGCGCCGGCTGCGCGAACTGCCCGGCGTGCTCGTGCCGGGACCGGAGGACTTCGGTCCGGGCAGGTTCGACCCGCTCAAGCTGGTGGTCGTGCTGCCCGGCAGCGGCGCTGACGGCATCGACGTCGAGCGCGAGCTGATCGCCGGGGGCGTACCCGTCGAGATGGCCGACCGGGACACCGTCGTGCCGATCGTGACGCTCGCCGACGACACCGAGTCGGTGTCACGCCTGGTGGACGTGCTGGGTACGGCGATCCTCGCGGGGAGCGGACCGGCGCGGCCGATACGCACCGCGGTGCAGTGGGCCGGACGTGCCGGCGCCGCGATGGCGCCGAGGGAGGCGTTCTTCGCCCGCCACGAGACCGTCCCGGCGGCGGACGCGGTCGGACGGGTCTGCGCCGAGGTCGTCGCGCCGTACCCGCCGGGGGTGCCGGTGCTGATTCCGGGCGAGGTCGTCACCGCGGAGCTGCTTGAGGCCCTGGTCGAAGCGCGCGACGCGGGGACGCGCATCGCGTACGCGGCCGATCCGGCCCTGGAGACGCTCCAGGTGATCGTGGGAAGCTGAGAACTGCTCCCCCACTTGGACTCGAACCAAGAACCTACCGGTTAACAGCCGGTTGCTCTGCCAATTGAGCTACAGGGGATCATGATCGGACCGCCTCTCGGGGCGGTGCGACCGGACAAGAGTACAGCACGACCCAGGGGTACGCGCTAGCGGGTTACCGCACGTCCCGCCGCACGCGGGCGCCGGCCGGCCAACCGGAGCAATCGCCATGAACCGGGCGCGCTGCCGGGGTCGACGGGAGAGGATGAATGCGGGGGTGGACACTGGGCGTGGCCGGTGCGTAACACCCCGACGCTGGAGGGAGTGCGGCATGCGCAGCAGGACCACATTCATCGCGGGTCTGGCCGTCGGGTACGTGCTCGGCAGCCGGGCCGGCCGCGAGCGCTACGACCAGATGGTCGCCGCCGCGAAGCGCGTGATGGAGAACCCGACCGCGCGCGAGGCGGGCGGCGTGATGCAGGCCCAGGCGGTGAAGCTCTACGGACACGGCAAGGACGCGGGCAGCAAGCTGGCCGAGCGGGTACGCCACCGCGGCGACCGCGACACCTCCCCCGCCGACGCCAACCACCAACACATGACCCCGAACAGTTTCTGACCGCCCGTTTACTTGAGCAGGATCTTGTTCATGCGGCGGGAGGCGACGGCGAGCCCGATCGCGGACATGACCGCGAGGTAGCCGACGTTGACCAGCATGCCCAGGTTGAGGTCGGCGAGCGTGAGCGACCGGACCAGCGCGACCGACTGGTAGAGCGGCGAGACCTGGACCAGCCCGCGCAGCACCGGCGAGCCGATGTTGTGCAGCGGCGTGAACGTGCTCGAGAACAGGAACAGCGCCACCTGCACGGTCACGAACAGGTCGAAGTCCTGCCAGCTGGTCATGAACGTGGACAGCGCCATGCCGACGCTGCCGAACGCGAACCCGACCAGCAGCGCCGCCACGAACGCTCCGACCGCCCAGCCGGCGCTGGTCAGCCCGGTCGCGACCATGATCACTAGGAATGCCGCCGAGTAGAGCGCTCCGCGGGCCATCGCCCACAGCAGCTCGCCGAAGGCGATCTCCATAGCGCGCACCGGGGTGGCCAGGATCGCGTCGTACTGCTTGCTGAACTTCATCTTCGCGAAGAAGTTGAACGTGGCCTCGGACAGCGCCCCGGCCATCGCCGACGAGGCGAGCATCGCCGGGGCGACGAACTCCGCGTAGCTCACGACCTGACCACTGTCGGTAGTGACCGGGCCGATCAGGGCGCCGACGCCGTACCCGATGGAAAACAGGTAGAGCAGCGGCTCGAACAGCCCGGACACGACCAGGATCCAGTACAGCGACTTGAGCGCGGTGATGTTGCGCTCGGTGACGGAGGCCGCGCGCTTGACCGAGGCGTCGGCGCGGGCGTACACGCCGGGGGCGAGGGATGTGATGACCACGGCGCGCCCCTAGTCCGAGAGCTTCCGGCGGAAGGCCCGCAGCACCAGCCAATACCCGGCGCCGGCCCACAGCGCCAGATACGCCAGGTGCCCGACGTCGGCCAGCGTGTTGCCGGGCTCGACGCCCATCGCCACCCGGCTGAGCACCACCCCGTGCCACAGCGGCGAGACGTACGCCAGCCACTGCAGCACCACCGGCAGGCTCGACACCGGGAAGAAGACGCCGGAGAACAGCGACATCGGGATGATCGCGAACCGTTGCACGAAGGCGAAGGCGTTGGCGTCCTGCACCGTGCCGGCGAGGGCGTAGACGGGTGTGGCGAAGGCGAGCCCGATCAGGCCCGCCAGCAGCGGCACCACTAGCGACCACCACGAGTGCGCGGCGCCGAATAGGGCCGTGACCCCGAGGAACACCGCGCATGAGCTGACCACGCGCAGCAGCACGAAGATCATGTCTCCGCCGACGATCGCGCCGATCGACAGCGGTGCCGCGTACATCGAGTGGTACGTCCGGATCCACTGGAACTTCGCCATCACCGGGAAGGTCGACTCGCCGATCCCGATCTGCATCGCGGTCGAGGCGATCATGCCGGGGGCGATGTACGACAGGTATGACGTACCGCCGATCTTGCCGGTGTTGACCATGCTGCCCACGCTGATGCCGAACCCCAGCACGAACAGCACCGGCAGGACGAACGACGACAGCGCCGAGCCGCGCCAGGTGCGGCGGTAGCTGACCAGGTTGTACTCGAGGACGGAGAAGGCGGCGGCCATCACTCCACCAACGTCCGGCCGGTGAGGTGCAGGAACACGTCCTCCAGCGAGCTGCGCCTGACCAGCACGCTGGACGGGTGCAGGCCGCGGCCGGTGACGTCGACCAGGGCGTCGTCGCCGTCGGCCGTGTAGAGCAGGATCCGGTCGGGCAGGACCTCGACGCGGTCGCCGATCCCGCCCAGCTTCTCCGCGTACGGCGCCTGGTCGTCCCCGGGGAAGCGCAGCTCGAGGACCTCGCGCGTGGAGTACCGCTCGATCAGCTCGCGTGGCCCGCCCTGGGCGACGATCCGGCCGCCGTCCATCACCACCAGGCGGTCGCAGAGCTGCTCGGCCTCGTCCATGTAGTGGGTGGTGAGCACCAGGGTGACGCCCTGCTGCTTGAGCCGGAACAGCCGCTCCCAGACCAGGTGCCGGGCCTGCGGGTCGAGGCCGGTGGTGGGCTCGTCGAGCAGGACGAGCTCCGGTTCGTTGATCATGGCGCGGGCGATGGTGAGCCGGCGCTTCATGCCGCCGGACAGCGGCTCGACCTTGGCATTGGCCCGCTCGGTGAGCTGCACGAACTCGATCAGCTCATCGGCCCTGGCCCGGGCGGCGCGCCGGCCGATGCCGAAGTAGCGGGCGTAGACCGTGAGGTTCTGCCGGACGGTCAGCTCCGGGTCGAGGGTGTCGAGCTGGGGGCAGACGCCGAGCTTCGACCGGATCGCGACGCCGTCGCGGGCCGGGTCCTTGCCGAGGATGCGGAGCGTGCCCTCGGTCGGGCGGGAGACACAGCCGATCATGCGCATGGTCGAGCTCTTGCCGGCGCCGTTGGGGCCGAGGAAACCGAAGGACTCGCCGGCCTGCACGTCCAGGTCGATGCCGGCGACGGCGGTGAAATCGCCGAAGCGTTTGACTAGTCCGCGAGCGTGGATCAGGGGCAGGTCATCGGGCACCCGACGACCCTAACCGGAACCCCCGACACCCCCGCCACCACATTTCCGCATCACAACGGCAAACTGCCTGTCCAGCCCCGCGATTGAGCCGGTGGGGACGGCACGGGACGGCCGGGTGCCCGGCCGGCCCGGATCAGTCGTCGGGCTGCGCCAGGGAAGCCTTGGCATCGGCGACCAGCTCCTCCGTCGCCGCGTGGACGAAGGGGTCGGTGGCGTCCGCGCCGTCCTCGTACCGTACCGACCAGCTCAGGCCGTCGCGGCCGGGAACACGACGCCCGACGACCCGGGCCGCCCCACCCCCCGGCAGCGGGTGGCGTGTGCTGTACGCCACCGACGCGGTCACCCGGTCACGCACCCGTTTGGGCAGGTCGCCAGGGTCGCGCAAGGTCACCGAGACGGGTACGAGGTCGGCGGCGACGCCGAAGTCCTCGCCCGGGGTGAACTCCGCGGGGACGACGGTCAGCCGCCCCTCGCCCCACGTCGCCTTGTGGATCTCGTGCCAGCCGATCCGGGCCTTACCGGGCAGCCACAGCCCGCGGTTGGTCGCGACGGCCGCGCCGTCACCCGCCTCCGCCCAGGCCAGCACGCGCTCGTCGCGATCGAGTGCCGGGCTGAGCTCGGCGGGCAACTTCCGCTTGCGTCCCCACATCGCCTACAAGCCTCCCACGGCCTGCTCGCGCAGGGCGCGGGCGTACTGCTCGAGGGAGAACAGCTCGCCGGCGAGGGCCAGGTACTGGTCCTTGTGCGTGACGGGGTTGAGCCGCTGCACCTTCGACTTGACCTCCTGGAGCCGCCGGCTCACGCTCGCGTGCTGCAGCTGGGCCAGGGTCGCCGCGACGTAGCGCGGGTCCACCTCGCCGTCGATGTGCAACGGTTCCACGGCGAGTTCGCTGACCAGCGCGCCGGCCGCGAGGTCGGCGCAGGCCTCACGTACCCGCCCGACCCAGACCGCGCCCGCCGTCGCACCCGCGACGCCGCCGACGGCGCCGATGGCGACGCGGACGGCGGCGTGTACCGGGTGGGCGAAGTCGGTGACCGCGGTGGCGTCGAACATCGGCCCGGCCAGCACCGGCGCCTGCAGCGCCAGCTTCAGCGCCTCGCGCTCGACCACGACGTGCGGTCCGTCCGGCGCGGCGGACACCGGCCTGGGCTGCGCCGGCGCGACCGGCCCGCCGGCGCGGGCCACCGCGCGGTTCACCGGGTCAGGATCCATGCCCAGGTCGCCTGCGAGCTTGCGGGCGTACTCGGGGCGCAGCGCCCTGTCCTTGATCTTCGCGACCAGCGGCGCGGCCGAGCGCAGCGCGCCGACCCTCCCCTCCGCGGTGTCGAGATCGAATCTGGCCAGCACGGTACGCAGCGCGAACGCGATCAGCGGTTCCCGGCGGGCGACCAGGTCCCGCACCGCCGCGTCGCCCTTGGCCAGGCGCAGCTCGCACGGGTCCATATTGTCCGGACCCACGGCGATGAACGTCTGGGCCACGAAGCGCTGGTCGTCCTCGAAGGCACGCAGCGCCGCCTTCTGCCCGGCCGCGTCGCCGTCGAAGGTGAAGATGATCTCCCCGGAGAGCGTGTCGGTGTCCATCAGCAGCCGCCGCAGCACCCCGATGTGGTCGCTGCCGAACGCGGTCCCGCAGGTCGCCACCGCCGTGGGTACGCCCGCGAGGTGGCAGGCCATCACGTCGGTGTACCCCTCGACGATCACCGCGCGGCCCTGCCGGGCGATCTCCCGCTTCGCGTGATCGATGCCGTAGAGCACGTGGGACTTCTTGTAGAGCACGGTCTCCGGGGTGTTCAGGTACTTGGGGCCGTCGTCGTCGTCGAACAGCTTGCGGGCGCCGAAGCCGATGACGTCGCCGGCCAGGTCCCGGATCGGCCACAGCAACCTGCGGCGGAACCGGTCGACCAGGTTGCCCGAGCGGGCCTCCCGGGCCAGCCCCGCGGCGACCAGGTCCGGGCCGCTGAAGCCCTTCTGCCGCAGGTGCTTGACCAGCGCGTCCCACGTATCGGGGGCGAAGCCGCATCCGTACGTCTGCGCCGCGGCGCGGTCGAAGCCGCGCTGGGCGAGGAACTCCCGGGCCGCCCGGGCCCCGGCGGCGGTCAGCTGCGCGGCGTAGAACTCGGCGGCCGCCGCGTTCGCCGACACCAGCCGCTGCTTCTGGCCCTGGTTCTGGCGCACCGGGGCCGGTCCCGACTCCATGTAGCGCAGCTGGATGCCGGCGCGGGCGGCAAGCCGCTCGACCGCCTCCACGAACGTGAGTCGGTCGAGGTCCATCAGGAAGTTGATCGCGTCGCCACCCTTGCCACAACCATGGCAGTTTCCCGTGAGAATGTTGTCCTCGAGGGCGAACGCGTGCGTCCCGTCGACGACAGCGCAGTAGACCTCCTCGACCTGGCCGTGGTCCTCGATCCGATCGACCACCCAGCCTCGACGTTCGTAAAGCTTCGCATGGCCCTCGTATCGACGCCGGTGCTCCGATATAAGGAAGAAGTCGTCCGTGAGGTCGGAGCCCATCAAGGTCAGTCGGTACATTGGCGCGGTGTAGCCCTTTTTGCCATTCGGACGCACGTACTCCGGGAAGCCTGTCCGCATGTACTCGCGGATTCCGTACGTACCGATACCCAAGCGCGCACACAGCGTTCGTACATATTCCAGCTGATCGCGACGAACCGAGTTGATAGATATGCAGCCGTCGGCCGCAACGTCGCCGTCGGCCGCGAAGTACCCGGCCAGCCAGCCGTAAAGGTAAGCCTGCGACTCGTCAAGCGATGGCAGTTCGGTCTTGAAGTACGCCGGCAGGCCCGTCACAGCAAGCCCACCCGGCCGTTGATAGGTTTCGCTCAGCGGAAACCATTTTAGGAGTTCAGTGTCCTTGTCGCCGTACAGCAATGCGGCGCTGCCCTTAGCGAACAATGTCCCGTCGCCGAAGACAATCCCGCGAGCGATGCCGAACGGCGACAGAATTACCCGGTGGCCCCCATCTCGCGTACGTAATGAACGCGGAAAGACATACGCGAGACGGTCACCACGTTTGAGCTCCGATGTGACGCGCTCGACTTGCTGACGGCGACCGCTTCCCGCCCGCACGAACCAGCGGTGGTTGAGCGTTGTCCGGATGACCTTCTTGATCCCGTTGCGGCTCATGTGGAGATCAACGACAGGCTGTTCGCCGAAGGAGTAGAAGGGAGCGTCAACCCAGCGAGCGCCACTGGTCAGAATACGGTGGACGCCGCCCGCCAGGTCACGGATCTCGCGGGCACCCACGCTCGTCAATACCTTGGTTTCTCCAGCAAGACAGAAGTACAAATTTCGGGCGGAGGAGACCGTGAACGACGGGGTCTTCTCGTCGTGAAAAGGGCACAGTCCCTTGACGTTGCCGCCGCCAGCCGGCTTCAGCGTGATGTGCTCCGAGATCACATCGACGATGGGCACGCGCTCGCGGACGAGCGCGATGTCCTCGTCACGGATCTTGCCGGCCACGCCGCCCACCTCCCGCCGTCATGCCCGCCGTCCTGCCCGCACCATCCTGCCGCGCGCCGCGTCCCGACGCATCATCCGGGTGGCGTGCCGCTTGGAGCGCTCCGCACCCACCTGTCGGACCCGGCGGCTACGGTCGGGCCATGGTCACCGCCGAGGAGGTCCGGGCCCTCGCGGTCACGCTGCCCCGCACCGAGGTCCACGTGATCCGCGACCGGGTCAAGTTCCGCATCAAATCCATCGTCTACCTGGCCTTCTCCCGGGACGAGACGACGATTGGCTTCGGCTTCCCGAAGGAGGAGCGCGCCGCCCTGGTCGAGGCCGAGCCGGACAAGTTCTTCCTGCCGCCGCGGGGCGACATGCGTTACAACTGGGTCTGCGCCCGGCTCGACGCCCTCGACCACGACGAGATGGAGGAGCTGGTCATCGACGCGTGGCGGATGTGCGTACCCAAACGCCTGGCGGCCGACTTCCTCGGCATCCCGTTCGTGCGCGCCACGCCCCGGCGGAGGTAGCCGCGGGTCCCTCGCCGGACGACGAAACTAGTCCGTCCAGGGCTCTTCGAGCTGGATGGTGACCACCGACGGCACGATGCTGGTGTATCGGTCGGGTTCCTCGGTCAGGATGAACGCGTCGGTACGCATGGCCAGCATGACCAGGTCGGAGTCGGCGACGTCATGCAGCCCCGCCGACGCTCCGGCATCCGCGGCCGGGCGGGTCACGTCCATGAACCGGCCCAGCCCGCCCCAGTCGAGGGTGGAGGCGACCACGAGGCAGCCCGCGTTGGCCCGCAGGATGTCGATGAGCGCCCGGTCGGCGCCGGCGGCGATCGCCTCGGCCAGGGCGGCGGTGGTCGTCGCGAACGTCGCGCCCTCACCGTTGATCTCACCGATGAGTTCACCTACGGCTTCGTGCTGGCCGAACGCGCGCACCGCCGTGGCGTCGAGGAGGACCCGGATGAGGGTGCCGTCCTCGACGCCACCTGGTTCGCTCACGCCACCCAGCCCATCCGGCGGCGGAGTTCGT
>Ga0126377_10004235_pt1 | contig 10391 bp, 8 predicted proteins | sample PanSoiMetPlot_22_FD_92647 | JGI IMG/M metagenome (GOLD analysis project Ga0126377, IMG submission 92647) | Tropical forest soil microbial communities from Panama - MetaG Plot_22 | ecosystem: Environmental > Terrestrial > Soil > Tropical forest > Bulk soil | place: Panama | collected 2016-02-17 | reverse complement strand
GGACTGGTGGGACTTTGCAATTCTTTTCGGTCGTGACCAGCAACAGGCGGAACATCTCTGGACGCATTTAAAGCAATCGGCTCGAAGGGAGTTCATGAGCGGTCATCGTGTGGCCAGAGTCAGCGAAACGGGCGATTGGCAGCGCGAGCCGTGGAAGCGCGCCAGGTTCCTCGCCATCCGCGACGGCTTTGTCGAGCAGTGGAAGCCGAGCGGAGCGATCGAGTTGGCGATGATCGACACGATGGCGCAGGCTCATAGCGAATACTTGTACTGGAGCGAGGAGACCCATCGCCGCTCGACTACGGATATGAAATTCTCCCAGGAGCTTGATGAGGAGCGGTATTACAAAGGAGCCAAAGGAAATTGGATTCCGCCGCGCGTAGGCGAGCAGAATGCCATTGAACACGCGATGCAGATGATGGATCGGTACAACCGGCTATTCCTGCGTACGCTGCGGCAGTTGCGCGATTTGAGGCGGTATTCGACGCCGATCACGATCAATAATCCTCAGCAGGTGAACATCGCGGCGGACGGTGGGAAGCAGGTCAACGTCGCTGATGCGGAGCGGCAAACGGATAGTCGCTGAAGGCGCTACCGTGTCTTGCCAAGCGTGGACTGGACGTTGGATGCACTGCGTTCGTTTCGTTTGCATTACCATGGCTCGACCAGCGAACTCTGACTGATCCCCGCCGAATATGACACCGGAAACCGCAAGGATTGATCACCTAACAATGGCTTCTACTGCTTCATCTTTGCTAGGACAATCTTTATTATTTGAAATTTTGGATAGCTATTCAATGTGAAAAAACCACTGTAGGTATTGTAACCTTGAGCAATCACTTGAAGCCTAATCTTAACCGGCGGTACTTGATGAAACCTGACCGAACCTTCGCTATTTGTTTTCTGTGTTTCCTCAAACCCCTCTCCTGGGTCTTCCGATTTGACCGACACTTCGGCACCCGAAATTTTCTCAGAGGTTTCCCTTTCTTCGACCTCAACAAGAAGCTCAGAAGAGACATTCTTTTTTTCTGCATTTGATGTTTGAGTGGATTGTGTAGCTTTATCTGATGTTTGAGTGGATTGTGTAGCTTTATCTTTAGATACGTTAACTACTTTCGAAGCGGCAATAACTGTTGGTAAAACTTTTTGCGCCTGCGCTTTCGGATTTTCTTTGCCAGCCGCGATATTCTTCAAGGTTTGCTCTGCGTCGCTCAAAGCCCTTTTAGCGACTTCCAATTTCTGAGTAGTTTCGGTCAGTTCGGCCTTCTGCTGCTGAATTTGCGTATTTAACTTCGAAGATTCGTGTCCGAGCTTAACTACCTTATAGGCGGAAAAACCTAGCCAGAGAAGTCCGACCAACGCTGCGAGAGTAATTAGTAACGTGGCACGCCTGAGCGCTCGTCGTTCCTTCTTGGCTTCATCGGACAACAGATCCCGCAGTTCTTTCTCTTTAAGTGCCATTTGCTTACGATCTCCGGATTCTCCTTACTAGATTTGTCTCTTAATCGTTTCGTCGGCGAGGTCTCTTAGACGTTTGCGGTCTTCATCAGACAGATTGGGAAACTTTTCAAAGCCCTGCTTGAGGAGCGCGTAAGTGATAATTCTTGAACGCCTCGGAACAATCTCTCTGTAGGGAAATGCGGCTACAACACCAAAGAAGAGACCTCCTAACCCAAAGATTTGAGAGGCCACTCCCTGCATCCTTGTGTTTAAAATCAGAGCAAGTACGATATTCACTAACCCTATTAGAACAAATCCGTAACCCCATCTCTTAAAAGATGTGATTGCTTTTTCTTGAATAATGATTAGCTCCTCAAAGTAAGGAACATAATCTACGGGTGAAGATTGCGTCTCAGGGAGTGACATGTATCAAGCAACTCCGACATTGGTGATATGATACACGAGCAACCCGACTTGAATTATGCGGAATGCCTGAAGCATCTAAGATGCTTTTCTTCGAGCAGTTGCACGATGTTCCGACTGGGGCGAATAGGCTCTCAACATAGCGATTTTTTCGACCTCAAACGCCATCATCCCGCCTTCAAAGAAGAGTGAACTTCAAAATTAGACAGAATGCGTATTCTGTCTAAATCAATTGATAATCCCGAAAGATGCCGAACCGTATCGTATCAGAGCGTCCGCGCCAATAGGTAATGGCCCAGGATACGTCTTCGTGTTGGCCTGAATTCCGGCGATGACTGTCTACCGTAATCTTTGATGACGCTCGATAAACCAGTGATCAGAAAAAACATTGCTGAATATGGCACGAATGTTAAGCCAGGTTAAATGGGAGTGTCAATCTTCGGTTCCGCTTGAAGGCAGCACACACGCAAGCGATAGCTGGATCTTGGCTGGCTGACGCCGGCGGGACAGAGAGAACCGGGCAAATTGCGCCGGCGCGAGGTTCGGAGGCGGCTTAGGAAATACGGCATGTGGAGCGGCTGAGTGGCCAAAATTGGCCGCAAATTGGCAGTTATATCGAAACATAGCGAAACGCTTTTGGAGGTTGAACAGATGGGAGCAGTTTCCAACACGGAAAGCAGGACGCCAAGCGTAAACAATCGATCCATCGAGGCCGTAGACGCGCTCGGCGTGCCGATTCCGATGCGTCAGGCGGCGGTTGAGTTGATAGCCAGTCACGACTACGAGAAGGCCGCCTGGCGCGCCGGCGTGACGGCCGACGTCGTGCGCGGGTGGGCGGAGGATCCGCTCTTCATCGCGGCGATCGGCTGGCTCGTTGTCGGTTTGGCTGACAATTACGAATGCTGAAAAAACCCCCCTTTTACCCGCTTATAAGTGCGCAACATTCAAATCATGGGATGGAGCAATTATCAAAGCCAGGACATCGTGAACCATCGCGCCGGCGGCCGCCGAAGAATCAACGCTGAGCGGAAGGTGAGGGCCTGGAAGCGGCGCGAAGCGATCAAGGAATTGATCGGAAATCGCTTTCTTTTGCTCGGGAGTTCTTTCGCCCGCGGGCTGGAAACGAAGCTGGCCGAATACTTCGGCGTCAACCGCTCGACGATCTGCCGTGACAAGGCGGCTCTTGTCGCCGAGTGGCGCCGAGATCATGTCTGCCCGGGCTGCGGCGCGGCGAACGACATCCCGCTGAAGACGCTTGAGCGAATTGCCATGCGAGGGATAGACGTCGGATGTACGGCGTCGGGCTGTCGCTGCTTCGAGGTGGCGGTGGCCGCCTGTGAGGCCAAGAGGCGGTCCGCAAAATTTGCGACGTCCTCCGCGGGTCAGGAGTAGTTCGCGATCATCTCCTGACGCTCCTCGGCCGCGGCTCTTACTTCGTCCGCGTCGTCGCCGGTGAGCGCGTATCGATCCTTCATCATTCGCCGCTCATCTCTTTAATCATCCTCTCCAGATTTTCTCGGGCGATTCGGGTCCTCGGATGGTCGTCTCCGAGGCGGTTGCGCAAGATTGCAAGAGCGCGCTCGAAGAGAGTGCGGGCTTGAGCGAGATCGCCCAACCCTCTGAGCACAAGGGCGAGATTGTTGAGGTCTCTCGCCACATCTGGGTGATCCGGGCCGAAAGAAGCCTCGTTAATAGCCAGAGCGCGCTCGAAGAGGGGGCGAGCCTGATCGAGATATCCCAAATCCCGGAGCGTGTTGGCGAGATTGCTGACGGTGCTCGCCACGTAGGGATGATCAGAATCGAAGGAAGCTTCGACAATTCGGAGTGCGCGCTCGAAGAGAGTGCGAGCTCGAGCGAGATCGCCCAAACCCTTGAGCGTGAGGGCGAGATTGTTGACGTCAGTCGCCACTTTCGGGTGATCCTGGCCGTAAAAAGCCTCATCAATAGCCAGAGCGCGCTCGAAGAGGGGGCGAGCCTGATCGAGATATCCCAAATCCTTGAGCACGCCAGCGAGATTGCTAATGGTGCTTGCCACGTAGGGATGATTAGAACCGAAAGAAGCTTCGACAATTCGGAGCGCGCGCTCGAAGAGCTTGCGGGCCTGAGCTAAATCGCCCAAAGCATAGATCACACCGGCGAGATTGTTGACGTCCCTCGCCACGTTCGGGTGGTCCGGGCCGTAAAAAGCCTCATCAATAGCCAGAGCGCGCTCGAAGAGGGGGCGAGCCTGATCGAGATATCCCAAATCCTTGAGCACGCCGGCGAGATTGTTGAAGTCCGTCGCCACGTTCGGGTGATCCGGGCCGTAAGAAGCCTCATCAATAGCCAGAGCGCGTTCATAGAGAGCGCGCGCCTGGGCGAGGTCGCCCAAATCCTGTAGCACGCCGGCGAGATTGTTGAAGCCCGTCGCCACGTTCGGGTGGTCCGGGCCGAAAGAAGCCTCATGAATAGCCAGAGCGCGTTCAATCAGTCCCTTCGCTTCCGCATATCGAGCGAGCACTTGTAAATACAACCCAAGCTGGTTCAGCAAATAGCCGGTCTGCTCGTTAGCGACTTTGAATGCTTTGGCCTGTTCCGTAACTGATAACGTGTGAAGCCGCAGTTCGCCGCATAACGGCCAGATTGCCGGTTGCTCGAGAATTATGCCGCCTGGAAATGTTTCTCTCAGCAATCGCGCCGCGGCTTCCGCCCACTTCGCGCTTTCCTTATCAGTCATTCGAGCGCGCATCACGGCCTGCACCAGTCGATGGACTGTGAAGCTGTTCTGTTCCGCGCTCACTTCGACCAGCGAGTAACGGCGGAAGGCGGCTGCGATCTCGTCGAACGCCAATTCGTCTTTGACCGCCGCTGCAAGTGTTTTTGGCACATACTTTGTGCCGCGTATTCGGGAAAATATGGATCGTATCGGCTCGACTACCGCCACGAGCGTCTTTGGCAAATGCTTTGCGCCCGCGACGATCCATTCGCGGCGAATCGCTTCGGGCGCGAAGAAGGCGAAGAGGTTGAGCAGATCGGCCGCGGCGGGCGATTGTTTGCGCAGCGATTGAAACGATATATTCCATGTGGTGGCGACGGTCGCTTCGTAACCGGTCGCGGGCTGTCCGCGTTTGATCATCTCCCGTTGTTTGCTACGAAACAGGCGCAGGTAATCGGCGATCGTTTTGCCCGTGGTCTCGATGTAGGCTCCGGCCTGTTCCAGCGCCAGCGGCAGGTCTCCCAACTCATCGGCCAGATCGTTCGCGGCGTTGCGATCCGATTGGCCGGTTCTTTCGAGCAGGAATTTGACCGCATCCTTGCGTTCAAGCGTGCGGACCGGGAACGTGCGGGCCAGACTGAGCCAGTTCTGGTCACGCGAGGTGATGAGAACATGGCCGGTGGAGCTTCTGGGCAGGGTTTCGGACACCGAACCGGCGTCGGGCGCGTTGTCGAAGATGACCAGCCAGCGAGAGGTCTGTTCGAGCCTTCGTTTAACCGCCGTCACATTGCGGTCTAAATCGGCGATCAATTCAATCGGCGGACGCAGCTCCGGGCCGAGGCTGGCGAAATCGGTAGCCATCGTCACCTGCTCTTCCGATCTCACCCACCAGACGATGTCGTAATCCGCCGCATGGCGATAGGCGTATTCGACCGCGAGCTGGGTCTTGCCCACGCCGCCCAATCCCGTGATGGCTTGGGGCTGAGTCAGCGCGGCGACCTCTCCCTTCGCCAGCGCCTCCTCCATTTCGGTGATCAACCCGTCGCGTCCGGTGAAATGCGGATTGCGGCGGAATGGGATATTCCAGACGGCGGGTAATGCGCCGGGGAATCGCGGCTGGTCGGCGATGACTCGATGCGACGGCTGCGATAGAGGGAAGCGAGGCGCGGTCGCAGGTTTGATGCGGCCACTATTGACGCCTTTGAGCAGTTCGTCCCTCGCTTCCGTTTCGTTCCTGTTGACCAGGTCAATATAGACTATCGGCGCGAGCAAACCTTTCGGCGAGCATTCGACTACGCGCACCGGCAGCAGTTTGTTAGCCTCGCCAGTTGGATCTTCGACGAAAGCGGCGGCCCATTCGGCTTGCGGGAAAGGTCTCTGAAGATAATCGGGCGACAGAACGGCGATAGTGCGCTCGGCTTCAGTCGCCTTCTGCATATCGAGCACGAAGTTGCCGCCGGGACGGAAATCCCAAGCCTGGATAATCACTGAATATCCAGCCTCTTCTAACTGCCAGGCGATCCATTCGGCCCAATGGCGGTCTTTTCCGGTGTAGCTGATGAAGAAGTCTTTCTTTCGATCTTCCAATGCTGGCCTCCGCCAAGATTCGGCTGTTATCGAACAGTGGCGTTATAGCAGAGTCGCAGACTCGCAGGCAATTTCGCGCGCCGTGGCGATGGGTGCCGGTTATGTAGATTTCGAGCAAAAGATTTTTCCATCTAGTATATGGCTATCACCTACACGGGCGAGCGCGGCTACATCAGCGCCCAGGCCAAAGTCGGTGCCGGGATCATCGACTCCGTCTTCGCCGGCGAGAACGCCATCCACGAGCCGGACATGTGGCGCGTCTTCAACGGCTGGAAGCAGATCGCCCCGGCGCGGACGATTACTAGCTCGGCTACACGGCGACGCTGACGAACGGCGGCAACATCGCCGCGCTCTCAGGCGGCGCGACGGCGCTCGCCGACTCCGCGCCAATCGGCCCCTCCAACACCTGCGTGTGGGCGAGCAGAACGCCATTGAACATGCAATGCAGATGATGGATCGCTACAACCGGTTGTTCCTAAGGACGCTGCGGCAGTTACGGGATTTGAGGCGGTATTCGGTGCCAATTACGATCAACAATCCTCAGCAGGTGAATATCGCGGCAGACGGCGGACAGCAACTGAACACAGTGAACAGAGGAGAGGGAGAGAGTTAAAAGATTAAGATTAAATACAGGCTACGGTGCATTTAATGGTACCTTCCCAGGATAAATCTGATTTAGCGCATATGTCACACTAATGCGGACATCCTCATCTTGATCTCTTAGCATTTCAATCAGTAGTGGAACGGCATCCCTGGCTTCGTCCCTGAACTCTCCTAATGCACACACTGCACTAGATCGGACCCTTTGATGCTGATCCTTCAATAAATCAATTAGTTCGGGAACGGTAATTCTGGCTTCACATCTAATGCGTCCAAGCGCATATGCCGCACCACAGCGAAATATAGCGCTCTGATCTCTTAGAGCTTCAACTAATGCTGGAATCGCGAATTCCGCTTTGGATCCTATTTCACCTAGTGCTATTGCGGAGCTAGAACGAACATACTCATTATGGTCTTTTAGCGCATTAACTAGTTCAGGTGCTGCAGATATAGCTTCAGGCCCAATTTCACCCAGCGCCATTGCCGCGCGAGAGCGGACAGTCGGGTCAGAATCTTTCAATAGCTCAATCAGCGCTAAGTTGGTAGATTTAGCTTCCTGCCCAATCTTACGCAATTTATCCCCAATCTTACGCAATGTATCAATGCCAACAAGACGATCTTCAACATCTGCCCCTCGAAGATTAGCCATTAATCGTCTTACACGTCGTTCAAGTTGAACTGTTTTAGTATCATTGGAGTCTAGCCTAATGTTATCAATGAATTCAGCGACAATCGGCGTCGGCAATTTGTATTCGGATTCTTTAACATAATAACAGTCCCGCAAAGCAAGTAAAAAGCTCTTGGTTGCCTTTATATCGTGAAATTGATTATCCAAACGCTTTATAAACTTTTGCCACATTCGCTTCTTACTGCCACACTTTTCAACTATATATAGCCCTGCAAGATATTCAGCAAGCGGGTCCAGGTTGAAGCGAACTTGATCTTTGACTGGACCAGTAGACCTGATTAGTCGCAGACGGTCACATAAATATTCAAGGAGTGTTGTAACATTAACCCCAATAGTCAGTGTTGCCCTAGCACTTCTCGTCAACTTATTTATGACGGCTACCCTTGATGCGGACTCTGGTTGGTTTGTTTGTTTCAGGCACTCCCAAGCAATCACCTTCACTGCCCACATTACTATATCGTCGCCTAGCCTGCCTTCTGTAATTTTATCATTAACCTGCGATACATAATTCAGCATCAAATCAGGAATAGTCCGGGGTAATTTGCTATGTGTGGAATGCTCTTTAGCATCGATTATGCTGTCCGCATAGAGCCTCGCAATCAAGACTGTAATCTCTTTATCTCCAGTCACTTTCATTAGTTCTAGGTTTTCGCATGCTTTAAAATAATCCCTATCTTCAAATAGTTCCGCTTTACCTCGCTTCGTTAAATAATCAACTAAAAACTTAACCAACTTGTCTGACCTCAATAATTGCGTGCTGATTACTGTCTTTGGCACGGTATGTAAAGACTCTTCAAAGCGTGAGGTTATCATTAAGGCTGCAATGGGAAAATCTACGACATCAGGACGGATTCGTTTACGCATTTCATCACTTAGCTCTGAAAAACCATCTACGATGACCAGAATGCGACGCTTTCTTAAAAGCTGAAGCAACAGATCCTCAGGAATGCCTTCAGGCTTATTTATTAACGCAGACAGCCTTCCACGAATTGTTTCCACTAAAATATCCTTTTCTCCTTTAACCGAGGGACTCAAATCCTGCTCAATTAGCACAGGTAGAATTAAATGATCAGGGCAAAGTCGCGAAGATTGGTCATCAGAAATCGCCCATTTTGCTACTTGGCAAGCCAAACTTGTTTTCCCTGTTCCTCCTCCGCCAGTAATGAGAAGGCAGATGCGATCCTTTCTAAATAGTGGCTGCAATTGTTTGGCTGAGAATTCGAAGATATCTCCGTCCCCTGTCGATACCTGGACATCAACATAAATCATGCGATCCTTAGCTGTTGGATTTGACCAGAAATTCTCGCGCGCGATGGCAATATGCTCAGCTATCCAGGCATCAAGCACACGCGAGCTGTACTGAAAGAAGCTAATGAGAATAGCAGTACGAGCAGAAATCTTTATGCTACCAAACTGAGGGGGTAGCGTTATATCAGTATATGGTCTAAGCGCGTCGTTTATTTTTAACAACAATAAAGGTCTTATCCAAAGGACAATGAGCCAAACGATTAAAAGTGATACGACATATGCCAGCGTGCCCACCGTCCCTTTGGACTGTAATATCGTGGCTATAACTCTATCAGTAAGGCGATACTCCTTTTCAGTTCTAAGGGTACCTAATAGCCAACTGATTTTTATAACGACTAATGATTTGTTCGTAAATTCCTGTGAAGCCTGAAGAGCGATGAGTGCTTTCTCCAGTACTTCAATAGACTCAGTTAGTCCGTCAATAGATAAAGGGGCTTCTCGGTCGTGCAACTGATCTGCAATGATTATAAGGGCATCCCCCGCCGCCGTGCGAACCTTTTCGTCATTATTCTTCAGCAAATCCGTTAATGAGGTGATAGTCACACGTATCGTTTCACCAGAATTGATATTTGCCAACGCAACAGCAGCCTTGATACGAATATCTACATCCTGAGTCTTCAGTGCTTGAATCAAAGTTGGAATTGCTGCAACTGCCTCTTTCCCCATTCTACCGATCGCTTCCACTGCATAAGCACGCACAGTAGGATTCTCATCCTCCAAGACCCTATTTCCCAACAAAGAAATCGCGGACCTCGCATCGAACCCAATATTGCCCAGTGCCATTACCACCATACTACGAATCTCAACGTCATTATCCTTTATCATAGCTTTAAGCTCAGGCACGGCTTCTTTTGCAACTATCCCCTCTGCGAGTATCTCTTTCAATGCACTTTTACGATCGGAGATATCCTTGCTTTTTAGTTTCTCAACGAGCGCAGAGTCGCGCCCGCTATATTCCTTCTGAGCCCACACTTCACTGCTAATGAAAAAGAGAAATAGCACTAACAAGCTGAGTATTCCAGCCGCCCCAAAGCTGTACAATCTTTGATGAAGAGTCATAGTGTTTTCCTGATTTAGCTGCGAATCTATTGTCCTGCCGGTATCGAAGGGATTGCAAAGAGGTAGTGAATTTACCCAATGTTCGAAACTCCTCAACCCTAAACGTCGACGTATTCAAATGCATCATCCTGAAGTTGAACTCGGAACCCAAAATAAATGAGGCCCATTCACAATGTAGAATACGCGTCCGAGCCAAGTGTTGATAGCCTAAGTATGTCGCAATGGATTTTTGCACGAATGGATGCAGGAACGGCTATATATAGGGCGCTTGAGCGATTATTTGTGCAAAGAGTTATGGCTACCTACTTAGGATAACTTTCTGTGTTTGCCTTAATTCCGGCGATGACAGTCTACCGAAATCATTGATGCACTCGAAAAGCCAGTGATCAGAAAAATCATTGCTGAAGATGCCGCGAATCCTACGCCTGGTTTAGTGTGAGTGTCAATCTCCCGAAGCGATTTGGCGGTGGCTGAGTCGGCGTCAGCCAACAAAGGTCAAAAGGCGCGACGGCCTGCAAACTCACTGACTCCGCGCCAATCGAAGGCTGTCGCACTACCGGAGCCGCGTCAGCGTTGTTTGAGGTATTCGTT
>Ga0126377_10004234_pt1 | contig 10391 bp, 9 predicted proteins | sample PanSoiMetPlot_22_FD_92647 | JGI IMG/M metagenome (GOLD analysis project Ga0126377, IMG submission 92647) | Tropical forest soil microbial communities from Panama - MetaG Plot_22 | ecosystem: Environmental > Terrestrial > Soil > Tropical forest > Bulk soil | place: Panama | collected 2016-02-17 | reverse complement strand
GCCCGTCGGGCAACCCGGCACCGGCTGTCCGCCGCCGACTAACTATTTCATCCGCAGCCTGAACACGCCATTTCGCGATCCCTCGACGGTCGTGTCGGACACCGGCCGCCTCGCGGGCAACAACGCTCACGTGTTTCGCGTCACGCCAACGACCGAAGGCGCAATGGGCACGTTCGACGGCACGAACTGGAATTTCGATTTCGCGTTCAACTCTCCAGACTCTGCTGAAACCTCGCTCTTCTTCGCGTTGAACTTCGCGCACGACTTCTTCTACAACCTCGGGTTCGACGAAGCCGCAGGCAACTTCCAGGTCGACAACTTCAATCGCGGCGGGAAGGGCGGCGATCCAATCAAGGGCAATGCGCGCGCATCGGGACGGAACAACGCCAACTACGTGAACGCTGCCGACGGAACGAGCCCGAGGATCAACATGTTCCTCTGGGACACGAACAGCTGCTGGGGCGAGGACGTCGACTTCGACGGACTCCCGGACATCGACGGTGATTACGACTTCGACATCGTGATCCACGAGTACCATCACGGCGTCAGCCTCCGCCTGGCCCAGTCGTTCGGCGGATCGGAGGCTGGTGCCATGGGCGAAGGCGGCGGTGACTTCTTCGCCTACAGCGTCAACGGCAATACGCAGCTCGCCGAGTACGTCTACCCAGGTGGGCTGCGCACCGTCAATACCAAGACCTACGCGGAGTGGGCATGCACGGGGGGCCTCTTCTGCGATGTCCACGACAACGGAGAGCTCTGGGCCAACGTGTTGTGGGACACGCGCGAGCGCTTCCGGATCGATCGCGTCCGCGGCACGGAGGCGACCGGCATCAACGAGGTGCACCAGCTCTACATCGATGCCCTGAAGCTGGCGCCGCCCAGTCCAACGATGCTCGACATGCGCGACTCGATACTTCTCGACGACACGTTGCGCAATCCCGCCGGGAGCCGGAGCGCCAATTTCTGCCGGATCTGGGAGTCTTTCGCTGGCCGCGGTATGGGGCTGGCGGCGCTCGATACCTCCGACGCCGGCTTCAACTCCGTCGTGGCGGACTTCTCGGTGCCGACGGGCTGCACGACTCCCCCGTCATTACCGATCGTGGCCGTCACGGTCGATGCACCGACCGCGAGGGAAGCAGGTCCCGTCCCCGGGTCGTTCAGATTGGCACGCAGCGTTGTGTCCAGTGAGCCGATCACGGTCTACTACTCGCTCTCGGGAAGCGCGGGGAACGGCACCGATTACACCGCCGTGCCGCTCTCAGCCACGATTCCCGCCGGCGCCGCGGACGTTGTCATACCCATCGTGCCGATCGATGACGCGCTAGTGGAGGTGGACGAGACCGTCCTGCTCAGGATTCGGAGCGGCGGGCCCTACGTCATCGGCAGCCCATCGTCGGCAACGGTCACGATTGTGAGCGACGATGTGGCGCCGGATCTCTCTCTCACGAGCCTGACCGTTCCGGCCCGCGGCGCGTCGGGTCTCGTGATGCAGGTCAGCGATACGACGGTGAACCTGGGCACCGGCACGGCACCACCGTCGACGACGTCGTTCTACCTGTCAACCAACTTCTTGCTCGAGGCGACCGATCCGCTCCTCGGAACGAGATCGGTTCCCGAGCTCGCCCCGAATGCATCGAGCAGCGGAACGACGCAGCTCACGTTGCCTGACGGGCTTGCGCCAGGATCGTACACGGTATTCGCGATGGCGGACGCACCGGGCGCGGTCAGCGAGTCCAAGGAATACAACAATACGCGCACTGGATTCGTCCAGGTTGGTCCTGACATCACGATCACGGCACTCACTGCTCCGGCCACGGCGGCCGCGGGAAGCACGGTCCTGGTGACTGACACGACGACGAATTCGGGTATGGGTACAGCGGCAGCATCCGTCACCCGGTTCTATCTGTCGGCGGACTTCACGCTGGACACGGGCGATCCGCTACTCCAGGGACGCAACGTGCCGTCGCTCGACGGGGGAATTTCGAGCAGCGGCTCTACGAACGTCACGATCCCGCCGTCGACGCAGGACGGCGTCTACTATCTGATCGCCAAGGTTGACAGTACGGACGCCGTCGCGGAATGCAACGAAACCAACAACACGCGAACCTGGCTGATCCGCATCGGCCCCGATCTCGTAGTCTCTACGGCAACGGCGCCGGCGCGGGCCGCGGCCGGATCGTCGATCGAGGTCACCGAGACGACGCAGAATAGCGGAACGGGCAACGCCGGCGCATCGGTGACGGCGATCTACCTCTCGACAAATGCGCTCCTCGATTCCGCAGACCAGCGGCTCGGCTCGCGGGCTGTCCCGGCGCTCGGACCTGGCGGCACGAGCGCGAAGACGACATCCGTCACGCTGCCAGCGCTGACTGCCGGCACCTGGTATCTCATCGTCAGCGCAGACGACACCGGGAGCATCACGGAGACACTCGAGACGAACAACACTCGCGCGATCAGCGTCCTGGTTGGCCCCGATCTCACTGTGTCCTCGTTTACGCTGCCGTTCACCCTGGTCGCCGGATCGAGTGTGTCGTTGGCTGACGTCGTCAAGAATGTCGGTGCGGCGACAGCCGGCGCGTCGGTGATGCGCTTCTACCTCTCTGCCAACACACTCTTCGACAGCGGAGACACGCTCCTGGGTGAAAGATCTGTCGGCTCGATCGCAGCCGGTCTGACGAACGGCGGCACGACGTCCGTGACCATACCGTCAGGCTTCTCGGGGACTTACTACGTGTTTGCGATTGCAGACGGAACAAACCAGGTCGATGAAGCTTCGGAGGGCAACAACAATTTCCTGCGCGTCGTGCAGATTGTCCCCGGGTCATAATTACTCCGAGGGGCTTCGCCCCTCGGACTCCCCAACACGCTCTCTCGCGAGCCGCTTCGGCGGCTCGCTCCGTTCGCGTGGCTCGCTTCGCTGCGCTTGCTCGCGTCGTCGTTTGCACCGCCTTGCCGCGCCATAGCGGCGGTCGATCGAACCTGCGAAGGCGGGTCGCGGGGCCCCGCGGCCCCGCTCCGCTCCGGTGGCTCGCTTCGCTACGCTCGCTCGCATCTTCTCTTGCCGCTCCTGATCGAAGGTGAGACCTTCCGATCTAGAATGCCGTCCACATGACCGGCGCCGAACTCGACCTGCTGTTTCGGCAAGCCGTCACGACCATCGACACAGGCGATGTTGCGACCCTCCAGCGGCTGCTGCAACAACATCCCGAGTTGGTCCGCGAGCGTTTGACCGAACCAGGCGACTGGGTGCGCCGTCAGATCGGGCCGGCGCTTAATGGCTTCTTCAAGAATCCGTACCTGCTCTGGTTCGTCACCGAGGATGCCGTCCGGACGGGACAGTTGTCGGCGAACGTCGCGGCCATCACGCAGACCATCATCGAGGCAGCGAGACGGGCGGCCGTCGCGGACCTGCAGCGGCAGCTCGACTCCACCTTCCATTTCGCCGTGTGCTCACCGATCGGGCGTGACAATGGTCGCCAGATCGAACTGCTCGACGTACTGATCGATGCCGGCGCCTCGACTGAGGGCGGGCCGGTCCAGGCCTTCATCTGTCACAACGAGACGGCCGCCCGGCACCTCGTCGGCCGCGGGGTCAGGCTCACGCTGCCTGCGGCTCTGTGCCTGGGCCTGTGGGATGACGTCGCCACCCTGGCACCACGCGCAACTGCGGAAGAGAAGCAGGTGGCCCTCGGGCTCGCGGCACTGAACGGAAAAGCCGAAGCGCTTTCGAGACTCCTGCCACTTGGCGTCGACCTGGACGCGTTCACGTCCGGGTTCTATTCGCACGCCACACCGCTGCATCATGCCGTCTGGTCCGGCTCGCTGGCGACGGTCAAGGTCCTCGTCGAGGCTGGTGCAAAGCTCACCACGCGCGACACGGCCGAAGATGCGACCCCGCTCGGCTGGGCCGAATACGCGACCACACTGCCGGCCGCCAAGACCGAGGGCAAACAGTTTCGTGAGATCGCTGCCTATCTACGCGAGCGCGGAGCGCGGTGACGAGGGTCATCGCGACGTGTTCCTTTGCAGCAACGCAGTGTTGAAGGCTCCGCGCACAGCTAGCGCGACACCTTTGCTGCATTTCAGATGAGCTCCCGATGGGCTTCAGCTTCCCTGCCGGCCGCGCGGCAGTCCAACGTGATTACGAGCCTCGTAGTCATTGTGCGCCGACAGCGGAGCTGCAGATTTTCGACCGTCGCGGGTCCGCCTTCCGCAAACGGAATCACGTGGTGGAATTCAAGGAAGCCGCGTTCCTCGCACCGGCCTTTCGTTCCGACGAACGCGCACTGCTCTTTGTCCCGTTCCCAGACCGCACGCTTGACAGATGACGGCACATGACGACGACCTACGTCGGCTGTGCAGAGGCTGCGCGGGTGTGTCACACGCGCGAGTTTCTGGCGCTCCACTTGCCTGAGCAGCACCGTGACCGCGCGATCAAAGATGTCCGCAATATCACCGTTCGGCAACGTATGGCGCATCAGGTCTTGTAGCTTCCGCAACTTGCGGTGTGTTTCAGGCCCGATGGTGAACTGCACTTTGTAGCGCTCGGGCGCGATCGGTTGGACGATCGGAGGTGCCGATGGCCGCGCAACCGCTGGCTGCTCGGGCGTCGACACCACGGTTGAATTGGTCACGACCGGCGCTGGCTCGATCGCTCGATCCTCCGGCGCGGTCACCATGAGGGGTGCTGCTTGGGGAAGTTTGCGGACCGTCGAAGGCACATCGGCCATGGGCCGGAGCGTTGCCACGAGCTGTTCTACTTCCCTTCTCGTCTTGTGCCTCGCCGCCGTGAGCAGCTGCCGATGGTTTTCCGACGTCAAGTGACTCGACAGCAGGCAGATGGTGGTCAGCGTGATCGACCCATCGGCAAGGCACTCCAGGATGATCGGGAACTTCCGCGATGCGCGCGCAGCCTCGATGCGTCCGTAGGCAGCGTGCTCGGAGAGGCGCAGGCATCCCGTGCAGTAGGTGAAGAGCGACGAATAACCCTGCTGCAGATACAGGCGGCGTGCGTCCATCTCACCGAGCAGCGTGATCAGTTCAACGGTCGCGTCGCGCTCGTGTGCGGCCGCCGCTTCAACCTCACGAAGCAGTTGCTCGTCCGACAGCGATTGAACGGAAATGGTCTTCATGAGTCCGTTGTAGCATCGCAGTTTCTGCAACGCGACGACGGCCGCAGGCGCGATTTCCACAGGGTGATCTGGCGTTTGTGAAGGATGCTGACGAGCGTCGCGCCATCGGCATCCTGACGCGACTGAGGGACTATTTACGTGAAATGGGATGACGCTTTTCGGGTGACGCGCCGATCCCTGTCAAGCACTTTCGGTAGTCAGACAACAAATTTTTCTTTATTTCAGTGGACTGCCGACCGGCGCACGCGCAGCTGCCGACTCGGTTCAAACCGAGTTGAGCGTTGGCACAACATCGGTGCCAGGTGCTGGGTACGACCACCGAATACGACGACAGGCGCTCTACGCACCCTCAGGCCAGGGGGTCGTTGGCACAACCGGGGAGTCTCTGGCCGGGCTGGCTCGACAAAAGCAGCGACCGTTCTCGGAGTCCACCAGCTATCTCTTGCGCCAGTACTCCATGATGTATTTCTCGCGGTCGGCCCCAGTGTTGCTCTTGCCGATGTAGCAGAGTTGATTATTCTCCTTCGCCACCGCAAGACCAGCTTCGGCATCTTCCCGGTTTGCAAACGCCCTGAATCGTGCCCCGTCGGCGCGGTTCAGCTGCCAATGGCCGTGTTCTTCGACAAGCCGGAGCGTTTCGGGGTTGTATGGAACGCAGACTGATCGACCTTCAGTGATGGGGCCGGTATCCGTTTGACCCTGGACCGTATAACGATTCGACGTCAATACCATGAACGCCGCGATCGCCGTCAATAGGGTCCTGCGCATGTGACCTCCTAAGAAGCAGCAGTCGTGGCGCACCGTCGCTCTGATCGGCTGGGTGGCCAGCAGCTTCGTTACCGGATCAACCCTGCAAAGAATGCCGGCTTCATCACAATGAACAACGCGAGTATGAGGCCGATGGCCACACCCATGATCGTGCCAGCAGCTACGCCGCGCACGAGCACCTTTTGTTCTCCGTTTGTCACATCACACCTCCAAAGGCTAAACATTCCTCTGAACTGAGAGCCGACTTGTTGACTTATTAGAGTGCCGGGGGCGGGGATCGAACCCGCACGGCCTTACGGCCACGGGATTTTAAGTCCCGAGCGTCTGCCAGTTCCGCCACCCCGGCGCCGCTCTCATTCTATGCGCCGCGACGGGCGCACGCGAACGAAGACCTCCCGGTCGAAATAGCCTCTCGGGCTAATTCCAGCTGACGGTCCTTCCGCCTGGAAGGCGGAAGCTACGTAAAATCAGTCTGGCGGATCCCGGACCACGGATCCCGACTAGCCTCACCCTACGGTGTGCAACTCACCGCTGGCCCGTTGGTCTTCAGTTTCCCCGGCGAGCTCCAGTTCACGATGTGATACGTGGCGGGGGTCGTGCCGACGTTCCTCACGCCATGGCAGCTGTTCGACGCCTGGAAGACGATCGAGCCAGGCCCGACCTTCTTCCATTGCCCATCGACGAGCGCTTCGAGTGTGCCCTCCTTCAGGATGAGCAGTTCCTCGTTCGTGTGCTTGTGCGGCGGATGCGACGCGAGCCCTGGATTCAGCGTCGTCACGTGCATTTCCAGCTCGTCGAGCGTGAGTGTGGGCTGGCGGACAACCTGGCGGGACTGCCCGACGTCGGTGTTCCGAACCGGCCACGAGTTCCAATCGAAGACCGTCGATTTCAGGATCGCCGCCGGCTTCTCCTGTGCGTACGCAACAACTCCCAGCGTCGCACCAGCGGCAACGACGGCGACGACTACATCTCGCATCGTGATCCGTACCCGCATCAGTCTGCTCCTTCCAACGTCGATACCCGAGCGCCGGGAGCGTAGCACACGGGCGTCGAACCTGCGAATTGCGAACCGCGAATAGGAAAACACTACCAGCTTGACCCGCACCCCCGAGTCCACCTAAGTTACTCACCATTCACGCAAGGAGGCTTCATGCGCCACGGTGTACTTCGGTCCGCCATCGTCACGCTCGCCCTGACGCTGTCATCCGCAGCTCCCCTCTTCGCTCAGCCGAACACGTCATTGAGCGGAGCCATCAGCGGCCGCGAATTGTGCGAGCAGGCCGTCTGCGGCGCGGCGATCTTCGTCGCCGCATTCGCCGGTCAGATCGACCATCGGCCGGCGGTCGGTCTCGCGATTGGCGCGATTCAGCACACGACGCCGCTGCCAACAGCATCCACCGACCCCTGTGCCACGATCGTCGGCGGCAGTTGGTCGATAAGCACGCTTCGTGGGTCTCTCACGGGCAGCGTCGCGCCCGGGGGAACGGTGTGCTCCATGGACGGCGGCAAGTTTCAGGTCACGATGACGATGGACATCGATAAGGGAGGCCAGGCACAGCTGGTGGCCACTCTCGATCACGGACCATTTCCCCCAACGATCAAGGGCTTCATAGGCCAGTAATCAAACTTCGCTGGTCCGACATGAAACTCCTTCGCGTGTTGCTCGTCGGATTTGGCGTCGTTGCGCTCTGCGGCGTGAATGCGAGGTCACAGTCATCACAGACTCATCGCTTCACGCCGACGACGTTCTATACGACGTATTCTTTCGCCCATCCAGCCGCGCTGCGCATCAAGCCAGGCGACCGGGTCGTCACCAAAACGATCGACGCGGCCGGGGTGGACTGGAACGACAAGGCGGTGTCGCCCGGCGGCAATCCCCAGACGGGCCCGTTCTATATCGAGGGCGCCGAACCCGAAGACGTGCTCGTCGTCACGATTGAGAAGATTGAACCAAACCGCGCGACGGGATATTCGGGAAGCCTGCTGGCGCCCTATGCGGCGACGCCGCAGTCGATTGCCGCGCGTACGGATCGCGAAGCCAAGCGGGTGATCTGGAATATCGACAAGTCGAAAGGCATGGTAACGCTGGACTCCAGCGACATCACGCCGGCACATCTCGAGCTGCCGCTGAAGCCCATGCTCGGCTGCATAGCGGTCGCGCCGTCGCGCAAGGAAGCTATCGCAGCCATCACTCCGGGTGCGCACGGCGGGAACATGGACTATGCGGGAATGGTCGCTGGCGTGAAGCTCATGCTCCCGGTCAACGAACCCGGCGCACTGTTGTTTCTCGGCGACGGGCACGCTCGGATGGGTGAAGCCGAAGCGGCCGGCACCGGCGTCGAAACGTCCATGGACGTCGAGTTCACCGTGGGCCTGGTGAAGAAAAAGGCGATCGCGTGGCCGCGACTCGAGACCGATACCCACATCATGGTGCTGGGAAGTGCTCGGCCTCTACTTGAAGCGTTCCAGATCGCCACGTCCGAGATGCAGCGGTGGCTGATGGCGGACTACGGGTTTTCAGAACGCGGCGCCTCAACCTTTATGGGACAAGCCATGGAATACGAGATCGCCAACGTCGTCGATCCGAACTTCACTGTCGTCGCCAAGATGCGCAAGTCGTGGCTGCCGAACCGTTAGCCGCCCGTCAGACCAGAATGACCGTCAAGCCGTCCTAAGACCAGTGGCCAGGTTGCTGCGGACGATTCCGTGCGCGTTAACGCTCCCCGCGCTGCTGTTGACACTCTCTGCGACGGCCACCGCCGCCCCGCAGGACCAGGAGACGGCATCGCCCACTTCGGTCGAACATGTACAAGGCACACTCAACCGGACCCCATCAAAAAGCCTCAAGTTCGACGCGAAAGTGCCGGTGCCTGCGGCGACGTTCAGGGTGACGGTCACTGAGCACCCCTTCGTCGTCCCAATCATGGAGTCACTGCGAAAGGGATTCGAGCTTACCCCCTTGCAGCGGCAGTCAGCGGAATGGTCTGCGAAGTGTTGTGGCCTCAGCATTGCCGCGTTGACCGACAGTGTCGAGAGAGCGTTTCGGCGATGGGAAGAGCGCCGAATCCGCGACCGCGTCTCACGCGAGCTCGCTGCAGTGGAAGCCGCCGCCAGAAAGCAATCCGATCAGGACCGCTAAAGAGCATCGCACTGCGAGATCCGGATCCCGGATCCCGGACCCCGACAAGTAATCCCACGAACGACGCTCAGTCCCTTAAACTGTACAGATGCTCAGCGACGACGAGCTGATTCAGGGCTTTGAGGCCGCATCCTTGCCCTCGTTCCCGCATGCCGATCACGTCCGTTTGACGATCCTCTATCTCGCGCGACACGGACGCGAAGAAACCGAGCGCAGGCTGTTCGACGGGCTGCGGCGTTTCGCGGCCGCGAAAGGTGTCCCTGAGAAGTTTCACGTCACGATGACGATCGCCTGGCTCGACCTCGTCGAGGACGCGAGACGGTGCCACCCGGACGCCGTCGATCCGGCGGCGCTGGTGGCGGCCGTTCCCGAATTGCTCAATCGCGATGCCCTGCTGCGTTTCTACACCTCCAAACGGCTGATGAGCGATGAGGCGAGGCGGCAGTGGATTCCGCCGGACCGCACTGTTCGGATCGAAGTGTCGCGGCAGCCCAACGCGCGAAACTGAACGCATATAATCGCCGGATGGCGAGTGCGGATCCCATCACGGAATTCCTCAACGCTGTCGAGCGCGCGAAAGCGCACCAGGTGGACACGGCGCCGGTCGTCCTCGCCACCGCCGACTCCGACGGCCGTCCGGCGGCGCGGCTCGTGCTTTTGCGCGGAGCCGACCCGCGCGGGTTCGTCTTTTTCACCAACTACAACAGCCGCAAAGGACGAGAGCTCACGAGCAACCCTCAGGCAGCGCTGTGCTTCTACTGGGCTTCTCTCGACGAGCAGATCCGGATCGAAGGGCGCGTCGAGCGGGTGTCGGCCGACGAATCCGATGACTACTTTGCCGGCCGGCCCAGGGGCAGCCAGCTGGGCGCTTGGGCGTCGGACCAGAGCCAGGTGCTCAGTTCACGCGAGACGCTCGAGGAAAAGTATCGTGAGATCGAACGTCGCTTCGACGGGACGACGGTGCAACGGCCACCATTCTGGGGGGGCTTTCGCCTGATTCCCTCGCGCATCGAATTTTGGTACGGACGTCCGGACCGCCTTCACGACCGCGTCCTCTACGTGCGCGACGCGAACGCCTGGCGTATCGAGCGCCTCTACCCGTGACGTACCAGGCGTGACGTTCAAACGCGCGCTCGGTCCTTTCGATGCCACGATGGTCGTGATCGGCGGCATCATCGGCTCCGGCATTTTCATCAATCCATACATCGTCGCCGGCCGACTTGATAGTCCGGCACTGGTGCTGGGGGCATGGATGGCTGGCGGCGCCATCGCCCTCGCGGGCGCATTGGCATATGCGGAACTCGGCGCACTGTTTCCCCGCGTCGGTGGCCAGTACGCATACCTTCGCGACG
>Ga0126377_10004233_pt1 | contig 10393 bp, 5 predicted proteins | sample PanSoiMetPlot_22_FD_92647 | JGI IMG/M metagenome (GOLD analysis project Ga0126377, IMG submission 92647) | Tropical forest soil microbial communities from Panama - MetaG Plot_22 | ecosystem: Environmental > Terrestrial > Soil > Tropical forest > Bulk soil | place: Panama | collected 2016-02-17 | reverse complement strand
TCATTCGCCGACCATGAGTCCGGGTGAGGCCTGAAATGCAATTTGCTGATTTCGACGCCCCGACTCAACGATGCGATGCGCCGCGGCGTGGCGGCGAGCAATCTAAGAACACTCTCGGTCTCGATTGGTGAAACTTTCATTCAATGGTGAGCTTTCGGCGGCCTGTCTGGATTTTTTTTCAGAAGTATGTAAAGACGGCTCTACGAAAGCTCACCATTGTTCGAAGTCATGGAGCTCTCTACTAGCGGCCGACTTCAGTCACTGAACTGAGCTCAACGAACGACGGAAACTCCGCGCTCCGATGCACCGCAACTTTTGCTATCCGATGAACCGTACCGGTCAAGCTGTTTTCGCCGGTATTCAAGTTGCGCGCATATATCGGAAACGACGCGGATGCGATGTCGACCAACAAACGATTGCCCTTCGCGATCCGGATCGCCGTATGCCACAAATCCACTTCTACCCGAACAGGCTTCTTTCCCTGGAACCGGACCCGCGTTTTGCCCTCCGCCAGCAGGAAGTGCCCGCGCGAAGGATCCTCTTCGGAGATGCGCACGAAGAGATCCGTTTCCGGCACATCGGAGGATACGTGGATCACCGCGGACATCGGCCCGAGAATCTTGAAAGGCTCCTGAATGGGAGCGCTGCGATAGGCCACAATATCTTTGCGCTCCCTCAGCAGTTCGCCGTAGCGGGACTCCATCTCGTCGCCGAGCATGCGAGGGCTCGGCGTCGGATCGCCAGGATCGTACACATACTGGTCGCGCCCCCGCCGGCTATCACCACGATCCGGTAATAATGCAAAGTCGCTCCCCAGGAAGTACTTCTTCGGCTGGCCCGGCGGTGGATAGCTTGCCGCCGTCATCCAACGGTTTTCGCCCATCACGAACAACTTCACCGGATCGCCGCCTGGCGCCGCGGCGCCCTTCAGCCAATGAGCGAACCAGTCTGCGTACTCCTGTTCGAGGTCGAGGAGCGCCGCTTCACCGAAATCCCGCCCGCGCGCTTCCCGGGTGGCGGTAGACGTGTGTCCCCACGGCCCGAGGATCAAGCGCTGGTTTTTCGCTCCTGCTTTGATCATGGCGAGGTAGTTGCGCTTCGTTCCCAGACCGTCGCCATCGAACCAGCCCGATTGATGAAGAACAGGCACTGTAACTCGATGATCCACCTTGCTCAGGTAGCGGACGGGCTTCCAATAGTCGGAACCGGGACCTTCGGAACACCATTTCCGCCAAATCTCATCGACATGGCCAAAGACCTTCAGGTCTAATCCGGCGACTGGCAAGTCATCGAACGCCTTCTCGAACGCAAGATGAGGGAAGCTCTCTAAAGCTGTCCACGGCGAGCTGTCCTCCGGCTTTTGGCCGCGAATAAGATAGAGCCACCGCATGTTCGGCATGAAGTTCAGAACGCCCTGTTCGTAAGGGAGAAGGTCTTGAGGCGAGCAATTCACGACCATGGCTGCCAGATGCGGCGGACGCTCGACAGCGGCCTGCCACTGGATCACCCCGTCATAGGACATCCCAATCGTTCCGACCTTACCTGAACACCAGGGCTGGCGCGCCATCCACTCGATAGTGTCGAAGCCGTCCGGTCCTTCGCGCGGCGACGGTTCGAATCGCCCTTCGGAGCGGAAGCGTCCCCGTACATCCTGAACGGCGTAAACATAGCCTCGCGCAGTCCAAAACTCTGCACTCGGGCCAAGGACCGCTTTATTGTATGGCGTTCGCTCCAGCACCACGGGCAGGCCATTCGACGGGCCACTCGGAAAGTAAAGGTCGAGGGCCAGACGCACTCCGTCGCGCATTGGGACGAATACTTCCTTATGTTCAGTCACAGCATCCCCCGGTCGCGGAAATGCGCTCGTGCGCTTCAGAACCAAGGGGGTGCTGTCACCCTCTTGTTCCCATGTTCCGCTGATCGTCGTCAGTTCCGGGTTGATCTTGCCTTCGTAGCGGGCAGCGATCGACTTTATCTCAAACTTAAGCTCCGCGCCGTCGCGCGTGATACTCGTGACAGGAATTCCGAAAGCGTCCTGGTCCGGACTGTCAAACTCGGCTGTCATTCCATCATCATAAGTGATGATGTGAAGTACTAATCTGAGTCTACTTGGTCCTCCTATCCAAGCTCCATCAATATCACTGGGCTTGGGAGTTTTCTTCTTCGTTTCCTGGAGAACTGTTACCCTGGTAAATTCCAACTGGTAAGACTTGCCGCCCTGGGTCCATGTACCACTAATTCTCGTATGGTCCGCGTTTACCTTTCCCTCATAGGATCCCCTGGCCCCATCTATTTCGAAATTCAGAGTAGAGTCTTTGAGGCTGATTGCGTTGATCGGTAGTCCTCTGGCGCCCTGATCAATACTATCGAAAGTCGCTTTCAGCGTCCCCTTTTCATCTTTTGTAACGTGTAGCCGCACACGAAGCTCCACATCGTTGGCTTTAATCGTACCTTGCCAGTCGCCCTCAACTGTTTGTGCGTTTGCGCCAACGTTCATGAATAGACCTACCAGCAAACCCCAGAATAATTTGTTCATGTGTTAATTCTTTCCTGATGGTGAAACTAAGGCGTATTGCACTTGGATGTACGGCAACCTGCTACTCTCAGTTCGATCAATTTCGAGGTGGGAAATCGGGCCGTGTCTCGACCAAGTTCGACCACCCGGCGTGTTTAGCGATCCGATACCAATCCTCAAGCGGCTGTTCTGCGTCGGGGTGATATGACCACGATTCGGCGTCATTTTTTGTGCTGTAGAGAGAACTGAGATATTATCTGTACCGGCGATGAAGGCAGATGATTGCGCTCTACAGGACGCAAGACTGACTCCTGTGAGCATCAGCAAGGCTAACAGCCTCGCAATATGCCGTATCGCGGTATCACCTCAGGGATCAGCGCGAATTGGACATGGATGGGCAAGCATCAACTCATAAAATAGATCCTCTGCTGCTGCCATTTCTCCAGACAACCGATGAAGCAGAGGCCAAATATCTGTTAGACCGGCTCATCGAGTTGGCCGCTCCGATGATAAAAAATGTCACTAGTTGGAGCCAGGATCCTGAAGACGCCTTTCAGGAGGCGGCTCAACGCCTGATCGAGCAGTTATGGGGGGTCAAGGCGAATCCTGATAGCAAAGCGATCAGCAATTATTTCCATTACGTCAAAGTGATCGCCTCGCATGTGGCCAAGGGGCAATTGCGCGATCGGCATCGGCAGCGCCGCAGCCTGATGGATGCGTTACGCCATGTTCTGAAGGGGAGCCCGCATTTCGAGCTGTGGGAGGATGAGAATCAGGGGCGGCTTTGTGGTTTGTCGGCGTGGCGGCATCAGCCTGTAAGCTTCACGCGCAGCGCGCGGCTGTCGCAATTGCTCGACCATCCCGACGTCTTTGGCGAGGTGGTATCGATGGGCCGCGATGCCCAGAGCCTAGACCACGCGGAGTTGGTGAACGGGATTTTCCAATGGGTCGATCACCCGATCAGATACGATGATCTGGTCCGGATCGTCTGCGAACTGAAGCGGGTCGGGGAGGGCGCCACTGTCATCAGTGTCGATGAAGAAGATGAACGCTCGATTGGCGAGCTGCTGCCGGATACGGGCCCGCGGCCGGATGAGGTGGCGGAATGGAGTGAGTTTCTGAGACGGTTCTGGGCGGAGATCGAACAACTGCCGGTCCTCCAACGCATCGCCTACCTGTTGAACTTCACGGCGGGAGAATCTCAACTGGAACTGTTTTGGACATACGGAGTCGTCAGTCTCCGCGGGATCGGCGCGGCCTTACAGCTAACCGGAGACCAGTTCAGTCGGGTGTGGCCCGAGCTGCAGTTGACTGACGAAGAACGGCAAAAGGCAGAAGCCCTTACCAGCTATGATGAAAAGTTTGCTTTGCTGTGGCAGTACTTACCGCTCACAGACCTGATGATCGCCAAACTCCTCGGGACGGAGCGGCAGAAGGTAATTAATCTGCGTAAAGCGGCCGGCGCCCGGCTGTCGCGACGCCTGGCTCATCGTAGCCGGGCCGACTAAACTTAAGGTAATATCCGGCGCTCGTTCGCATCATTCTATTATGGAAGTACGGATGGATGGCCGTCACTGAAGAGATCGGGCGAACTACGCTGCTTTACTCGCCCGGGTTTCTGTCTCATCGCGCTCGGAAGGCGATCATACTGGTAGTTTTTGACTTCAGTTAGTTTGAACACCGGAGTCTCCGGCGCACTCAATCGGAATGAGGGGGCATTGTCGGATCATATTTCAACACAACTGCTCGAGGGCTATAGCCGGCGTCGGCTGGAAGCGGCGGAACTGCTCGCTCTTGACGATCACCTCTCAACCTGCCCCGCGTGCCGTGAGAGGTGGCGCAAGACGAATCCCCGGGTAGCCGAGTTACTCGCGTTGCAGGCGAGCCTGGAGGTTGCAGACGAGGCTGCGCCCACTCATCTATCCGGCGAGGAATTGGCGATCTATGCCGCAGGCGGGCTCGACGAAATCGACCGCGAACTGGCGGAAAGCCACTTCGAAGTCTGCCCGCAGTGCGACGCGCAGGCGCAAAGACTGAGAGCTCAGACGGCGCTAGATGTCGGGGCAGTGGAGAGATCCTCCGGCTTGACCGGCGCCCAGGCGCCGCCAGGCGTCTTAAGCGCGCGGATGACGGCCACCTCGAGCCCGTCATCTTTGCGGAGCCGCTTTCTGCTGGCGCCATTGGCGCTCCGGGTGGCCGGCGCAGTCGTGATGCTGGCGTTGCTGATTCTTGCATTCGCAGTATGGTTGCCCGGCCGGAAAGAGGGACCTGCGATTGTCGGACGCCCTTCTGCGCCGTCGCCGTCTATTTCCCACTCCCCGACTCATCCGGCGCCGGAGGCGCCGACAGTGAAGATCCTGCTGGCGCTCAACGATGGCGCCGGGACGATCACGCTCGACTCGCGGGGGAATTTCGTCGGCCTAGACTCGCTCTCACCACCCGATCAACAGCGCGTCAAAGCGGCATTAGAGACAGGAGAAGTCCAGATCTCAAAGACGATCAAGGAACTCCGCGACTCATCCGCCCCGAATATGGGCGGTTCAATCGGCGGCGCCCTGGCTCTGATCGGTCCTGCAGGCGCCGTTGTCGCCGGCAGGCGGCCGACGTTCCGGTGGCGGCCGCTCAACGGAGCGACCAGTTACCAGATCACGATCACCGACCCGGCCGCCGGCTACAAAGAAATCGTCTCCAGTCCGCAACTTCAGGGCAGAAAGTGGACTGTGGACCGCCCGCTTGAGCGCGGGCGAGTTTATACCTGGCAGATCACCGGGCGCGTCGGTGATGGAGAAGTGAAATCGCCGGAGGCAAAATTCAAAGTACTGGAGGCCGCGGCAGCCGGCGCCTTGGCGAGGGTGAACAAGATCTATGCCGGGAGGCGCCTGGCGCTGGGACTACTATACGCCGAGGCCGGTTTGCTGGACGATGCCGAGCGCGAGTTGAAAGCGCTGGTTGTAGCCAACCCACAGTCGCCGATCGCGAAGAGTCTCTGGCTTGACCTTCGATCTAAACAGCGTCGGCCGTAACCATCCCGATCCATGCTCCCTCTGCCACTTCAGTCTCAATATCCGGCGCCTACCACGATGAAGCCCGCCCAGTCGAACGGATGCCGATACCGGCTGTCTCTCTTCAACTTCAAGGCTGCCGAGCGCAGCGCCTCGGCTGCCGAGTTCTCGGTCGCCGATCCCATTGGTCTGGATTTGAGTTGTCGGTGAAACTCAATCATCAATCGCGCCGTGCTGTCGGATTTCACTTTCCATTGGCTGACCACGGTCGTTGGCGCGCCCGCCACGAACAACGCCCACGTCAATCCGATCATACCCTCGCCTTTACTGACCCGGCCGCGGGCCGTCTCACAAGCCGAAAGCACCACCAAGTTGGCCCGCAGCTCCATCTCCATCAACTCTCGAGCCTCCAGCAGCCCATCTTCTTCAGTGTCGCCGGAAGTCTGCGCCAGCAGCAGATGTGAGTACATGGGACTGCGATCGTTCAGAATACCGTGCGTGGCCAGATGCAAGATGTCATAGTCTTTGGCCGAAGCCTTGAACTGCCCCTCGCTGGCATTCGGTCCGACATAGATCTTGCTGTGATCGCGGCCGTAGAGCCTGGCCAGCGTTTGGACCTGGCGTTTAGCTTCGGGCAGCGGATCCAATCCCTCGCCCGTCAAGGCGGCGCTGACTCGGGCGCCGGGGTGGCTCCCGAGCGCCGGATCGCCCATGGCCAGCAGAGTTGGGGCGCCGAGAGAATAGGTCTCCCTCACGCGGCGGGCGTTGATCATCTCGCGCAGCACGGTCAGTGAGGGGGCGTAACAGATGATGTGATCGTCGATCAGATAGCGATCCCGCGGCGTTTGCAAAGCCTGGAAGGGCAGTTCCCAAAGCGCCCCGTCAGGCACGATCAGCAACCGGGTCTTGCCCCGGAGCTGCGCCGCCGCCGGCTTGACCAGCAAATCATAGAGCTCGTGAGCCGGTTTGGAAAAACGGTTGTCGGAGGTCGAAAGCATCTGACGGAAGCGCGATACCCGTTCGGCCAGGTCCTTCTGTTTGATCTCCAACGGATAGACTTTGACTCCGACGGCGCCGGATTTGGTGAGCACGAAGAGGTACGTCTTCTCATCAACCACGACGAACTCAAGGAGCGCGGTGTTGACGTCGGGCAGCAAGGCGCCGGCCTGTGCGAGCTGTAGCGGCGGGGCGGCGCCACGCCGTGTCTTGAGTTCCGGGTGGTCGGCGTAGAGATTGAACTGAAAAGCTTCGAAGTCGAGACGGGAGCTCTGCAATTGATCCTCCAATTTGGCTAGGAGCGCCGGATCGGGGTGTGGACTGAGCTTTTCGCGGTAAAGCTGAGAATTGAGCGCAGCCAGTTGACTGTTGAGCTGGCGCTCCTGCTCCTGTTCCTGGACGGTCATGGCCTTGGTGACGCTGACCCGCCCGTTTGAGAGGACGTCGAGGAGAACACGAGCCTTGGCGCGTTCGGCGTACGATAAGGCTTCGTCAGGCTTGCGCTGGGCGACGAGTAATTCGACCATCGCGTAGTAAGGAGAGATTTTGGATTCAAAGTGGCGTTGTTGCTCCTCCTCGCCGCCCGCGACTTGCGCGCGAAGAGTCTCGATCGAGGCGATAGCCTTATCAAAAGATAGACGGGCCTGGTCGAGCTGATTGAGGGCGAGATAAGTTTTGCCGGCGACGGTCTGCGCTTGCGAGGCGTCCTCAGGGGCGCCGATTCGCGTCGCGAGGTCGGCGGCGCGCTGGGCGATCTGTAAGGCCAGTGTGTAGCTGCCTTGCGACCGATGAACGATCGCCAGGTTAATCAGCGAATCGGCCATAATGGCCTTATCGCCGACCTCATCCGAGATTTCGAGGCTCTGCCGGAAGAGTTCCATCGCCCGCGCATAGTTGCTTTGGGCCGCGTGGACGTTCCCGAGACTGTTCAGCGTGAGGGCCACCCTCGATCGATCACCCAGGTCCTCGAAGACTTTGAGGCTCTGCTGTAACAGCTCCTCGGCCTGCGTGTAATCACCTTGCTCGGAGTGAACGTTCCCGATGTTGGTCAGCAGATGCGCAATGCCCTCCATATTGCCCAGTTCCTCCGAGATTTTGAGGCTCTGACGGTATAGCACCAGCGCCTGCGCATAGTTGCCCTGGGCCGCGTGGATGTTCCCAAGGTTGGACAGTGTCCTGGAAACGCCTTCCCTGTCGCCGAGTTCCTCCGAAATTTTGAAGCTCTGCTGGAGGAGTTCCAGCGCCTGCGCATAGTTGCTTTGGCTCACGTGAAGGTTCCCGATATTATTCAGCGTCATGGCAATCCCCGCCCGATCGCCGGTCTCGACTTTCATCTTGAGACTCTTTTGATACTGTTCCAGCGCCAGCGTGTAATCGCCCCACTGCTCGTAAATATTTCCGAGGTTATTCAAGACGCGGGCAATGACGGCCCGGTCGCCGAGATCCTCCGCGATTTTAAGGCTCTGTTGGTACCGCCGCGCCGCCTCCGAGTAATCACCTTGCGCATCGTGAACGTTCCCGATACCGTTCAGCGCGCGGGCCATGCCGAGCCGATCGGTGATCTCCTCCGCGACTTCTAAGCTCTGCTGATATCGCTCCAAAGCCTGAGGATAGTTACCACGCGTCTCATCAACCCTTCCGAGGTCCCGCAAGGCGTTCACCGTGAGACTCTTCTCGCCCAATCGCTCTGCGAGACGAATCGCCAGCTCATACGTCTCCACCGCCCGCGCAAAGAGGCCTTGACTTGACAGCCTTTCACCTTGGGTCAGTAAGGCCTGGCCCAACTCGACCGACGCCAGTTCCCTCTCCTGCTCCAGCATCTTCACTCGCTCCGTCTGACTGTCTATCTTCACCAATGCCTCGGCCAGGTCTTCCGCGGCGGACGCGCATCTCCACACCCTCCATGCGCCGGCCTCTTTTACCAACTCAAAGTTGACGATCAGCCGACGGTCGCTCTGCCGCCGGCTCTTCAGATTGATGGAAGTCTGCGCGATCGTCGCTTGCAGGCTGGCCCTCTCCTTTTCCACTTTGACTCGTGTGATGGCGGGGCTGCCATGAGGAAGTTCCTCATTGGCGAACTGTTGCTGCAGGCTTAGCTTGAAGGGCGCCAGGTTGGGCGATTTCTCGCTCCACAGCGCCACAGCGCCTGCCAGGTCCTTTTTGCTACAGGCGACAAAACACTTCTCAACCACGGAACGCAGGCCGTCCTCTTCGGACGACGCCGAGGCTGCGCTTTGCGCGCGGGAATTGACCTGAAAGAATGCGAAGGCGGACATGCCGAGCGCGAGCGTCAGGCCCAGTGGAAGCAGACCTCTCCTAGTCCAACGAGGCTTCACATATTGCATAAAATCATCTCCCGTGTGGCGAGTAACATCATTAGGTTATGACCGAATTGAGACAAGTTGCGCTGATCAGGCCGAAAACAAGTCAAGACTGAGAACCTTGATACTAAAGGTAGGCGAAGGGGAATTTCAAGCCGCGTGACCAGAGACATGCTCAGGATAGGCGAAAAAAAATATCAGTCGTCGAGCCCTCGGTAATATCACCTTCGGTTTCGCATCTCTACCTTATGTAGAGGCGATAGTCATGTCGAAGATTAACATAAGCGGGCCAGGGGTGAGCTGGACATGACTCACATTGAATGGCCTGTCACGAGAAGAGCGACGGCGCTCGGCGGTATAGGAATTCGATGCGTCATTATGTGCGCAAATCAAAAAATACTCCTGACCGGCGATTTCGCATTTCTTTTTCGCCTTTATACGTAGGCGGCGATGCTCGCCGCAATCAACCTCAATTTTTCAATGAAAGGAAAAACAACTGTGGAAATCAAAACAAATTTTTTGACCGCAATGCAACTATGTTCAATTGTGTTATTGACATCATTCGTCGCAGCGTCGGCCAGCGCCCAGACATCAACCGCCAGTATCACGCCGCCGCCAGTACCCACCGATGTTCAGGTACCGGAGGGGAACGAAGTTTTCTTCGTGGGACATGCCACCGGCACACAGAACTACACTTGCCTGCCTTGCGATCCAAGGAAGCCAGGTTGCGCGAGAGGCGTCGCCTTTACATTGTTCACGCCGCAGGCCACGTTATTTAACGAGGAGTCGGAGCAGGTTACCACCCACTTCTTCAGCCCCAACCCGTTCGAGAACAGTGTCATACGCGCCACCTGGCAGCACTCCCTGGACACGAGCACGGTCTGGGGCAAGGTGGTCGGTTCCTCCACGGACCCAAATTTCGTCAAGCCGGGCGCGATCGCATGGCTCCTGGTAAATGTGAAGGATGTTGGAGCTCAGGCGGGACCGACGGGCGGCGATACGCTGACGAAGACCACCTTCATTCAAAGGTTGAATACAGTCGGTGGGGTTGCGCCGTCGTCAGACTGTAGATCACTAGCGGACATCGGCCGCCAGGCTTTTGTGCCTTACAAGGCCGATTACTTCTTCTACAAGCAGCAGTGATGAAGTATGTGTGCGGTGATAACTGGAAGACATCTCTTAAATAGTCCTGCTAAGCTAAGTCTATGGCATGACGAGAAGAATTGGCTGACGAACAATGGGAGATCATCGCTCCGCTGATCACAGAACCACCGCATCGGGAAGACGGACGCGGCGGTTCTGTGATCAGCGGAGCGATGATCTCCCTGTCCAAGGCATAAGTAAATCGGTGATGTTGTCGGCGCTATTCCGCTGCAGGTGTGTGGGCAGTGGCCTGTCCTTCGCCAAATGTGCGACATGGGATGGCCGCGGTCAATCGATGCGGCGCGTTACTGCGCGCCTTTCATCTTTTTGATATAAGCGCCATCCACGCCGTGAATGCGCAGTTGAATCAATTCGTCAGCGGTCAGGTTGTTATAACCCGCCTCGCGCATTTCTTT
>Ga0126377_10004232_pt1 | contig 10394 bp, 10 predicted proteins | sample PanSoiMetPlot_22_FD_92647 | JGI IMG/M metagenome (GOLD analysis project Ga0126377, IMG submission 92647) | Tropical forest soil microbial communities from Panama - MetaG Plot_22 | ecosystem: Environmental > Terrestrial > Soil > Tropical forest > Bulk soil | place: Panama | collected 2016-02-17 | reverse complement strand
TTGCTGGCCCAGCTGCGCGATCCATGGACGGCCGCCCGCGCGGCAGTGCTCGCTCATGCCCTGGCGGGCGATGCCGCGGCCCAGGCGGGCGAACGCGGCATGATCGCGAGCGATGTGATCGCACGCTTACCCGCATGCCTGAATCCGCAACGTTCCACCTGATGGCGCCGGACGCGGCCGTCACGCTCGAGGCCGGCGCTCGACTGGCGCGTGCACTTGCGGATGCGTCCGCGGCGGTGTTCGTTGTCGGCTTGAAAGGCGAGCTGGGCGCCGGCAAGACCACGCTGGTGCGCGGCGTGCTGCGCGCGCTCGGCATTCAGGGCACGGTGCGCAGTCCGACGTTCACTTTGCTCGAAACGTACTCGGCGCCGCCCCTCGAGATTGCCCACCTCGACCTGTACCGCGTGCAGTCAGCTCAGGAGATCGAGGCGCTCGGGGTGCGCGAACTGTTGGAGCCGGGAAGGGTCCTTTTAATCGAATGGCCGGAACGCGGCCAAGGAGCCTTGCCGCTCACCGACCTCGAAATCGATCTCTCAGTGGCGAATCCTGGCCGACGGATCGCATTCAGGGCACTGAGCACCGCCGGAAAGCGCGTGCTGTCGCTACTGACACAGGCTGCTGCAAAGCCGCGGTTGTGAAGGTAAGCGTTCAGCATCGTTTCCTATCCCCATAATTTCTATTGAAAACTTCTTTGCGGGCAGTTTACATTAGCGGCACTGCAACCCGTCTGCTGGGTCCATGCCGAAACGCGCCGCGCCCTACATCGTTCTAGCTGTCCTGCAGGTCCTGGGCATCGGCACGGCTCACTCGGTCGAAGTCCGTGATGTAAGACTCTGGGCAGGTCCCGATCACACGCGCGTCGTGCTCGAGCTGAGCGGCCCAGCGACCCACAACCTGTTCACGCTGCGCAATCCCGATCGCGTCGTCGTCGATGTCGCGGGCGCCACCGCCTCGAGCACGCTCTCGCCCCCTGCCGGCCAGGGCGTGATCCGCAGCGTTCGCCTCGGACCGCGCGACGATGGGAGCCTGCGCGTCGTTCTCGACCTGAATTCCGCGGTGCAACCGAAGAGCTTCGCGGTCGATCCGAACGAAACCTACGGCAATCGGCTGGTGATCGATCTCGAACTGCCCGGTCAGCCCGCACCGGTGAAAGTGCAACACGCGCCCGAAGTGGACGCGGCACGCGACCTGGTGATCGCGGTCGATGCCGGGCACGGCGGTGATGACCCGGGCGCGATCGGGCGCAGCGGCACGCGCGAGAAAGACGTCGTGCTCGCCGTGGCGCGTGCGCTCGCCGAGCGCATGAATCACGAGCCCGGCATGCGCGCGGTGCTCATCCGCGACGGCGACTACTACATCACCCTGCGCGATCGCATGAACCGGGCGCGGGCGCAGAAAGCCGACCTGTTCGTGTCGGTGCACGCGGATTCGATCCGCGATCGCAGCATCGCGGGCTCATCGGTGTACGTGTTGTCGCCGCGTGGCGCGAGCGACGAGGCGGCACGCTGGCTGGCCGAGCGCGAAAACGCCTCGGACCTGATCGGCGGCGTGTCGCTCGACGACAAGGACAACGTGCTCGCCTCGGTGCTGCTCGACCTGTCGCAGACCGCCAGCCTGACGGCGAGTCTGTCGGCCGCCCAGAGCGTGCTGACGGAACTCGATCGCGTGGGCGAGGTGCGCAAGCACAATGTGCAGCAGGCGGGGTTCGTCGTGTTGAAGTCACCCGACATTCCGTCGCTCCTGGTCGAGACCGCCTATATCTCCAATCCCGGTGAAGAGCGGCGGCTGAAGGATCCGAAACGCCAGGACCAGCTGGCGAGTGCGATTCACGCGGGCATCCGCGGCTACTTCTACGACAATCCGCCCCCCGGAACGCGCGTCGCGGAACTCGTCGCGCAGCGCAATCCGCCCCCCGATCGCAAGATCCTCGCCCAGGACGGCAGCGCGGACGTCAACGCGCGCTAGCTTCCCGCCCGGAAACTGCTGCGCTCCGCGTCGTTCCTGCGGGTAAACTGCGCTCGCCGCCAGCGGTGCCCGCATGCCCATTCGTATCCTCGAACCCGAACTCATCAGCCAGATCGCCGCTGGCGAAGTCATCGAGCGTCCGGCCTCGGTGGTCAAGGAGCTGGTGGAGAACGCACTCGACGCCGGCGCACGGCGCATCGAGATCGAGGTGGAGAAAGGCGGTGTCGCGCTCTGTCGCGTGCGTGACGACGGCAACGGCATCACGCCCGAAGAACTGCCGCTGGCACTGGCGCGCCACGCCACCAGCAAGATCAGCGCGCTCGATGATCTCGAGCATGTCGTGAGCTTCGGGTTTCGCGGCGAGGCGCTCCCGAGCATCGCGTCCGTGTCGCGCCTGCAGATGACTTCACGGACTTCGCAGGCGGCGCACGGCTGGAAGGTTGCGGCGGGCAACGGCGCCGAAGCGGCGCCCGCGCCGCATCCGCCCGGCACCACGGTGGAAGTGCGCGACCTGTTCTTCAACGTTCCGGCGCGGCGCAAGTTTCTGCGCAGCGAAGGCACCGAGTTGCAACACATCACGCGCCACGTGGAGCGCCTGGCGCTCAGTCATTTCGATGTCGCGATGCAGCTCACTCACAACCAGCGGCGCGTGATCGCTCTGCCGGCCGCCACGGACCGCGCGGCCCAGGAAGAGCGCCTCGCACAGGTGTGCGGCGCGGAGTTCCTGAATTCCGCCTTGCGGATCGAGAACGTTGCGGCGGGGCTGACGCTGAGCGGATGGATTGCGCAGCCGACGTTCGCGCGCGCGCAACCCGACCTGCAGTTCTGGTTCATCAACGGCCGCCCGGTGCGTGACCGGCTGCTGGTGAATGCAGCGCGGCTCGGCTACCGCGATGTGCTGTTCCACGGTCGCCACCCCGCGTACGTGCTGTATCTCGAGCTGGATCCGGCGCGGGTGGATGTGAACGCGCATCCAACCAAGCAGGAAGTTCGCTTCCGTGACCCGCGCAGCGTGCACGACTTCGTGCACCGCACGCTGCACGAAGCATTGAGTGCGACGCGCCCGCAAGCGCACACCCGTGCGCCGATTGCCGGGCTCACGCAACTCGCGGACCCGAGGCAGATCGGCTTTGCGCTGCGCGATCCGCCGGTGCCCGCCTACCTGGCAACCGCACTCGATCCGCCGGCTTCACCCGCACCGGAGAGTGCCGAGGCGCAGTACCCGCTCGGCTTCGCGCTTGGCCAGTTGCACGGCATCTACATCCTGGCGCAGGCGGCCGACGGGCTCATCGTCGTCGACATGCATGCGGCCCACGAGCGCGTCACGTATGAACGGTTGAAGCGCCTTGCGGCCGGCGAGAGCGCCCAGCCGCAGTTGCTCCTGGTGCCGGTCGTCATCGATGTCTCGAGCTCTGAAGCCGAGCGCGCCGACCTGCATCGCGAGGAGTTCGCCCGGCTCGGTTTCGATATCGATCGTCTCGATGCGCAGCGGCTCGCCATCCGCCAGGTACCGGCGTTGCTGGCACAGAGTGACGTCGGGGCCATGGTCCGTGACGTGCTTGCCGAGCTCGGCGGCAGCGAGCGGAGCCTGCACATCCAGGACCAGGGCAACGAACTGCTGGCCTCGATCGCCTGCCGCAGCGCACTGCGGGCGCACCGGACGATGACGCTCCCCGAGATGAACGCGCTGCTGCGCGAGATGGAGCGCACGGAACGCGCTGACCAGTGCAACCACGGACGGCCCACCTGGATGCGCCTCAGCGTCACCGATCTCGACCGGTTGTTCCTGCGCGGCCGCTGACCTCGCGTGACACCCGCGGGCACCGTCGTCCTGCTGATGGGACCCACGGGGGCGGGGAAGAGCGACCTCGCCATCGAGCTCGCGGCGCGGATTCCGGCCGAGATCGTCAGCGTCGACTCCGCGATGGTGTACCGCGGCCTCGACATCGGGACCGCCAAGCCGGCGCGCGCGCTCAGGGAACGCATCGCGCATCACCTGGTCGATGTGCTCGATCCGTCCGAGAGTTACTCAGCCGGCCAGTTCGTGCGCGATGCGCTGGGCGCGATCGATGCGATCCAGGCGCGCGATCGCGTCCCGCTGCTGGTCGGTGGAACGATGCTGTACTTTCACGCCCTGCTGAATGGTCTCGCGCGCATGCCATCCGCGGATGCCGCGATCCGGCGCGAGCTGGATGCGCGGCTCGCCCGCGACGGATCGAAGGCGCTGCACGAGGAGTTGCGCAGGGTCGATCCGCAGGCCGCCGCCCGGATCCACCCCAACGACCCGCAACGCATTCAGCGGGCGCTGGAGGTGCACCGCCTGACGGGCCGGCCGATCAGCGCGCTGCAGCGTGAGCGGCCGACGCCCCTCGCGGGTGCGCGTGTCGGACGTTTCGTCGTCAGTCCACCGCGGGACGAGTTACACGAGCGGATCGCACACCGCTTCGAGCAGATGATGAAGAGCGGATTCCTCGAAGAGGTTCGCGTGCTCCACGCGCGCGGCGACCTCACGTCCGACAACCCGGCAATACGGGCGGTGGGGTATCGCCAGCTGTGGCAGCACCTCGAGGGCCAAGTGAGCCTCGAGCAGGCGGTCGCCAACGGCATTGTCGCCACAAGGCGACTGGCCAAGCGCCAGATGACCTGGCTCAGGGCACTCCCGCGCGCCGAATGGCTCAATAGTCCTACGGCCGCCGCCGAGCGAATCCTCGGCTGGGTGGCAGGCGCAGCAGACAGTGAGTGAGGTCGCAGGCGTATGTTAAGATTTTGCGCAAAACCGGCGCCCACGGCCCAAACGAAACCGCACGGCAGCTGCCAAGGAAGGAGTGCCGCGGGTTGAACAGACTCGAGAATCTGACAAAGAACAAGGAGATTGCAATGGCCAGAGGCCAATCCCTGCAGGACCCGTTTCTCAACACCTTGCGCAAGGAACGGGTGCCGGTGTCCATCTACCTCGTCAACGGCATCAAGCTGCAGGGCCAGATCGATTCCTTCGACCAGTTCGTCGTGCTGCTGAAGAACAGCGTGAGCCAGATGGTCTACAAGCACGCGATCTCGACCGTCGTGCCGGCCAGAAACATCCGCCTGCCATCATCGGAAGAGGAAGGCGGCGCGACTGAAACTCCAGCCGAATAGGCGCGCACCGCACAGAGGAATTCCCGGTTGTTCGAACGCCCGCGTAGCGGCGAGAAAGCAGTACTGGTTCGGATCGGCGTCGGAGCACCTGCAACTGAGCAGGACATCAGCGAGTTCACGGCGCTGGCACGCTCAGCCGGCGCACTCCCGGTAGCGAGCATCGGCGGCTTTCGGCCGAGGCCCGATCCGCGCCTGTTCGTCGGTTCCGGCAAGGCCGAGCAGATTCGCAACGCGGTGGTGGAATCGGGCGCCGACGTGGTGCTCTTCGATCACGCGCTATCGCCCAGCCAGGAGCGCAATCTCGAGCAACTCATCGAGCGCCGCGTGCTGGATCGCAACGGCCTCATTCTCGACATCTTTGCGCAACGCGCGCGCAGCTTCGAAGGCAAGCTCGAGGTCGAGCTCGCGCAGCTGCGCCATATTGCGACGCGCCTGGTCCGCGGCTGGACACACCTCGAACGGCAGAAGGGCGGCATCGGCCTGCGCGGTCCGGGCGAGACACAGCTCGAGACCGACCGCCGGCTCCTTGCCAACCGCATCCGCACGCTGACGCGGCGCCTCGAGAAGCTGCAGCGACAACGCGACACGGGACGGCAGGCGCGCCGTGAAGTGCCGATGCCGACGGTCGCCATCGTCGGCTACACCAACGCCGGCAAGTCGACGTTGTTCAATGCGCTGACCGGTGCCGAGGCCTACGTCGCCGATCAACTGTTCGCGACGCTCGATCCCACGGTGCGGCGCGTGGAGTTGCCGGGTTCGCAGATCGCCGTGCTCGCCGACACCGTCGGATTCGTCCGCGATCTGCCGCACGAACTGGTGGCGGCGTTCCGTTCGACGTTGCAGGAGGCGCGCGACGCGACGCTGTTGTTGCACGTGATCGATGCCAGCGACCCGCAGCGCCTGGAGCGCATCGACCAGGTGAACGAGGTGTTGCGTGCCATCGGCGCCGGCGACATTCCGCAGATCGAAGTGTTCAACAAGATCGACCGGATCGGTGCGTTGCCGCGCCTGGAGCGCGGGCCCGACGATCGGCTGGCCCGCGTCTGGGTCGCCGCGGCTCCCGGGACGGGTCTCGACCTGGTGCGGGCCGCGCTCACCAGCGCACTGTGGCCCGAGCTCGAGCGTGCGACGTTGCAGGTGGATCTCGCCGCGGCCGCGGTGCGTTCGCAGCTCTATGCGGATCATCGCGTGCGGGCCGAGCGCGTGCGTGAGGACGGCGGCTGGGAACTGGAGGTCGAGATGACTCCACGTCAGCTTGCGGCGCTCGCCCGCGAGACGGGTGTCCGGCGCGAGCCGTCGGTGGCTCCTTGTGCGCCTGCTGATGCATCCCTACAATTTCGCGCCCCTAAAGCGGGCTCGGCCCGCTACTGAACTTCACCTATGCCCTGGAATGAGCCCGGCGGTGGCAATCGAAATCCCTGGGAGCGGCGCCCCGGCCAGGGCGGCTCCGAGCTGGACGAAATCGTGCGTGGCTGGCAGCGACGCCTGGCCGGCATCTTTGGCGGCGGGCGCACCGGTCGTCCTGCGGGTGCCGCCGGCGGCATCAACTGGGGCGCCATCGCGCTGCTGATCGCAGCCTTCTGGGGCGCGACCGGGTTCTACATGGTCGATGCCGCGGAGCGTGCCGTGGTGCTGCGCTTCGGCCGTTATGCCGCGACCAGCGAACAGGGTCTGCACTGGCACTGGCCCTGGCCGATCGAGCGCGTCGCCAAGGTCAACGTCGCGAAGAACGACAGCATCGACGACAAGACACGCATGCTGACGGCGGACGAAAACCTGGTCGATATCAGCATCGCTGTACAGTTCATCCGTGCCGACCCGCTCAAGTTCCTGTTCAACGTGCGCGATCCCGAGAGCACGTTGCGCGATGTGAGCGAGAGCGCCATCCGCGAGGCGATTGGCCAGAGCACGCTCGAGTTCGTGCTGGGCGCGGGCCGCCAGGAGATCACCGAGCGCACCAAGGGGCTCATCCAGAAGGTGCTGGACGGCTACCAGACCGGTATCCAGATCATCAGCGTGAACCTGACCGGCGTGAACGTGCCGGACCAGGTCGCACCGTCGCAGAAGGATGCGATCAAGGCCCGCGAGGACCGGGATCGCTTCGGACAGGAAGCGCAGGCGTACACCAACGACGTCGTGCCACGAGCGCGCGGCTCGGCTTCGCGCCAGCTGCAGGACGCGCAGGCCTATCGCGCGCGTGTCGTTGCGGAAGCCGAGGGCGACACTTCGCGCTTCGGCCAGATGTTGACCGCCTACCAGAAGGCACCCGACGTCACGCGTCAGCGCCTGTACCTCGAAACGGTGGAAGCCGTGCTCGGCCGCTCGCGCAAAGTGCTCCTCGACACCAAGAGCGGCGGCAACGTGCTGTACCTGCCGATCGACAAGCTGCTCGAGAAGAGCACGGGATCGAGTGATGCCGCGGCGCTGCTCGCACCCGGCATGACGCGGCCGGATCAGCCGACCGAGACCATCACGGTGGACCCGCGCGCGCGAGGTGACCGCTGATGCCGGCGCGCATCCTTCCGATCCTGGTCGCGGTGGTCATGGCGGCAGTGGTGCTCATGAGCTCGTTCTTCACCGTCGGGCAGACGGAGCTCGCGATCCGCTCGCGTTTCGGTGCGATCCTGCAGGCCGACTACAAGCCCGGGCTGCACCTGCGCCTGCCGTTCGTCGACACGGTGCGCAAGTTCGAGCGGCGCATCATCACCAAGAATTTCCCCGCGGAGAGCTTCCTCACCAGCGAGGGCAAGATCCTGAACGTCGACTTCTACGTGAAGTGGCGCATCGCGGACGTCACCGCGTACTACCGCGCGACCGGCGGCATAGAGGAGAACGCCGGCGGCCGCCTCGGTGAAATCGTCAAGAACAGCATCAAGAGCGTCATCACCAAGCTCACCATCCAGCAGATCGTGGCTGCCGAGCGCGCCGCCGTGACCGGCGACCTGCTGAGCGATGCGGGCCGCGCAGTGCACCAGCTCGGCGTGGAACTGATCGACGTGCGGGTGCGGCGCATCGACCTGCCGGACGATGTGACCGATTCCGTGTACTCGCGCATGAAGCAGAGCTTCGCGGCGCAGGCGGCGAAACTGCGCGCCGAGGGCCAGGGATCCGCCGAAGCGATGCGTGCCGACGCCGACCGCCAGCGCACCGAGATCCTCGCCACCGCGCAGCGCGAGGCGCAGCGCATTCGCGGCGACGGCGATGCACAGGCCACGGACATCTACGCGCGTACCTTCTCTCGTGACCCCGAGTTCTATCGCTTCTACCGCAGCCTCCAGGCCTATCGCAATTCGCTGGGCCGGGACACGGACATCATCGTCATATCGCCGGACAGCGAATTCTTCCACTACCTGCAGAAGCCCGCCGCTCACTGAGCGCGACCCGCGGCACCATGCGAGAGCGTCCTTGATCTGGTCCGACTTCCTGGCTGCGTGCGCGCTCTACCTGGTGCTCGAAGGCATCCTGCCCTTTCTCAACCCGCAAGCGATGCGGCGCGCGATGCAGGCGTTCTACGCGCTCGAGGACCGGCAATTGCGCCTCGCAGGACTCACCAGCATGCTGGCCGGCGCGGCGCTGCTCTACTGGATCCGCGGCTGAGCGCGACGCGTACGGACTGACATGGGCCGCAATCTCATCGTGATCGGCACCCAGTGGGGTGATGAAGGCAAGGGCAAGATCGTCGATCTGCTCACCGACCGGGCGTCGGCCGTGGTCCGCTTCCAGGGCGGTCACAATGCGGGCCACACGCTGGTGATCGGCGACAAGCGCACCGTGCTGACGCTGATCCCCTCGGGGATCCTGCGCGAGCACGTGCAATGCCTGATCGGCAACGGCGTGGTGCTGTCGCTCGAGGCACTGCTGGCCGAGGCCGATCGCCTGGTTGCGCAAGGGGTGCCGGTGTTCGAGCGGCTGCGCATCAGCCCGGCCTGTCCGCTCATCCTCGCCTCGCATGTGGCGCTCGACCGCGCGCGCGAGCAGGCACGCGGCGCGAACGCGATCGGCACCACGGGGCGCGGGATCGGGCCTGCCTACGAGGACAAGGTGGCGCGCCGTGCGGTGCGTGTCGCGGACCTGTTCCAGCGCGAGCGCTTCGCCGCCAAGCTGGGCGAGATTCTCGACTACCACAACTTCGTGCTGCAGAAGTATTTCCAGCTGCCGGCGATCGACTTTCAGAAAGTGCTCGAGGACAGTCTGCGCCAGGGCGAGCGCATCAAGCCGCTGGTGGCCGATGTCACGCAGGCGCTCGCCGAATTGCGCGAGCGCGGTGAGAACGTGCTCTTCGAGGGCGCGCAGGGCGCAATGCTCGACGTGGACCTCGGCACTTATCCCTACGTCACGTCCTCCAACACCACAGCCGGCGGCGCAGCGACGGGCACCGGCATCGGGCCGCGCGAGTTCGACTACGTGCTCGGCATCGTCAAGGCGTACACGACCCGCGTCGGCGCCGGTCCGTTCCCGACCGAGCTCTTCGATGAGTCCGGCGAGCACTTGTCGCGCGTCGGGCACGAGTTCGGCTCGGTGACCGGCCGCAAGCGTCGCTGCGGCTGGTTCGATTCAGTGGCGCTGCGCCGCTCGGTCCTGCACAACAGCGTGTCGGGCCTGTGCATCACCAAGCTTGACGTGCTCGACCAGCTCGACACCATCCGCATCGCGGTGGGCTATCGGCACGACGGGCGGACACTGGCGGCGCCGCCGCTGATGATCGACGGCTTCGGCGACTGCGAGCCGGTGTACGAGGAGCTGCCAGGCTGGCACGAGTCGACCGTCGGCATCACGAAGTACGGCGACCTGCCGGCGAATGCGCGCCGTTACCTCGAACGGATGCAGGAGATCGTCGCGGCGCCGGTCGACATCGTCTCGACCGGTCCGGAACGCGACCAGACCATCGTCCTGCGGCATCCCTTCGACAGCTGAGCGCCGCAGTCGGGAGGCTGATGAAATGAGTTCGCGCACCATGAGGAGGCAGTTCCGTGCCGGCGTCGCGGTGAAGGCGCTGGAAGCTGCGCGCGGCGAGAGCCGCAACTGAGCCGAGGCGGCCGGATTCCCTTGCCTACATCGAAGCACATGCCGGAGCGTGACTATGCTCTTGGGCACGACGCCCGAGAGTTACGCCGACTCGCGGCGCAAAGCGATTACTGGGGCGAGGAGACGTTCGAGCTCCTGACGCGCGCCGGTATCTCGCGTGGCATGCGTGTGCTCGACCTCGGCAGCGGGGCGGGCGATGTTTCCTTCCTCGCCGCGCGCATGGTCGGCGACACCGGTTCGGTGCTGGGTATCGACCGTGCCGCAGCCGC
>Ga0126377_10004231_pt1 | contig 10400 bp, 10 predicted proteins | sample PanSoiMetPlot_22_FD_92647 | JGI IMG/M metagenome (GOLD analysis project Ga0126377, IMG submission 92647) | Tropical forest soil microbial communities from Panama - MetaG Plot_22 | ecosystem: Environmental > Terrestrial > Soil > Tropical forest > Bulk soil | place: Panama | collected 2016-02-17 | reverse complement strand
CTCGGGAATACCCAGCGCCCAATAAATCGCCGCGTTCTTTGCTTCGGCATACATGCGCGCCGCCTGAACGATCAAATTGCGGTCGACGCAGGAAATCGCCTCGGCATATTCGGGCGTGAATTTTTCCATGGACTTGGCGAAGCCAGCGAAGCCTTCGGTACGCCGGTCGATAAAATCTTGGTTATAGAGCCGTTCCTTGATGATGATATGCGCCATGGCGGAAAAGACCGGCACGTCGGTGCCCGGCTTCTCGGGCAACCAGAGCGTGGCCCAGTTGACCATTTCCACGCGACGGGGATCGACGACGATCAGTTTTGCGCCGTGGTTTGCGACCGCTGCCTTCATTTGCAGGGCGATGATCGGATGGGTTTCCGCGGTATTGGATCCGGTGACGAGAAAAACATCGCTATGAATGACTTCGGCGGCGGTGTTGCTCATCGCCGAGGAGCCGATCGCCATCTGCAGCGCAACCACCGAGCCCGCGTGGCACAAGCGGGTGCAATGATCGACGTTGTTGGTGCGAAATAGCGCGCGAAAAAGTTTCTGTAAGAGATAATTATCCTCGTTGGTTGCCTTGGCGCAGCAGTAAACCGCCATGGCACCGGCGCCATCGCGTTCGTAAATCTCGACCAGGCGCTCGGCGGTGTAATCGAGGGCTTCGTCCCATGAGACCTCGCGCCACTGATTGCGATCGAAGGCCTGGGTGCGCGTGCCGGGCGCCTGCGCGGTTTTGCGGATCAACGGCGTCGTTACCCGGTCCTTATTGTAAATAAAGTCGTAACCGAAACGCCCTTTGACGCACAGGTTGCCGTGGTTGACCACCGCGTCGAACGGCGACGTCACCTTGTATATGTAGTCGTTCTTGATATGCAGTTCGAGATTGCAGCCCACGCCGCAGTAGGGACAGGTGGTTGGGACGACGCGATCGGCGGTGATCATGGCGATTTTCTCCGGCGCTTTTTTCCACCCCTGGTCGCCTGCATGATTTCATTCAGATCGAATCCCTGCTCGAGCAGCGCCTCGCGCTTGGGCTTAAGCGCGCCGGTGGGGCAAACGCCCACGCACTGGCCGCAAAATACGCAGCTCGTTTCCGGCATGGGCTTGTCAAAGAAGGTGCCGATACCGGTGTCGAAGCCGCGCCCGTTGAAGTTGATCGCATAAGTGAACTGCGCGTCGTCGGCGCACACCTGAACACAGCGCCAGCATAAAATGCACTTGGAATAGTCGCGGATATACATCGGATTGTCATCAAGCACCGCAGCCTCGCGCCTTTTACCTTCCGGAAAGCGCGAGCGGTCGGCCCGATAATCCTCGATGAACTTTTGAATCTCCGGTGCCTCGGAAAGATCCACGGCGGAGTCGAGCAATTCGAGGATGGTACGACGGCTGCGCTCGGCGCGGGCGCTCGACGTGGAGACTTTCATGGCTTCGTTCACCGGGCTCAGGCACGCCGGCAGCAGCGGCTTGACGCCGTCGACTTCGACCACGCAGATGCGGCAGAGACCGTTTGCCGTGCAATGTTCGTGATAGCAGATGGTTGGAACCTGCCGGCCGAGCTTCTCTGCGGCTTTAAGAATCGTTGTCCCCGCAGGTACGGTGACGGAAGCGCCATCAATAGTGAGCGTTACGTCAGGCATAAGTCGCCTTTGGAGTACTGGAGTGATGGAGTAATGGAGTGCTGGGAATCCGGAACCCACTACTCCGTTACTCCACTACTCCATTACCCCAATCCTTTGCACTCCATCACTCCAGTACTCCATCAGCGCAATTCATCGAAACATCTCCGGCCACAATTTCATCGCGCTTAATACCGCCGTGGCCGCCGTCTGGCCTAGGCCACAGAGGGATGCGTCGATCATCGTCTGGCCCACATCCGATAAGCGTTTGCGATCGCCGGCAAGCAGATGGCCGTTCGCGCCTCGGATCAGAATTTCATATTGCCGCCGCGTGCCCAATTGGCAAGGGTAACATTTGCCGCAGCTCTCGTCGGCAAAGAAGTGCGCCAGACGCTTCAGCACGTCGCGCATGTCCGCGCTGTCGTCAAAAACCATGACGGCGCCCGAGCCCAGGGGCAAGCCCGCCGCGCTCAGATTCTCAAACGACAAGATCACATCTAAATCTTTGTCACTCGCAAACGCCCCCGCGGCGCCGCCCATGAGCACCGCCTGCAGCTTGCGCCCAGGCTTGAGCCCGCCCGCGAGATCGAACAACAGGTGGCGCAAGGTGATGCCAAACGGCACCTCGTAAAGCCCCGGGCGTTGTACCTGGCCCGACACGCAAAATAGCTTCGAGCCGGGCGAGCGCTCGGTGCCCAGCTTGCGAAACTCCGCGGCGCCTCGTTCGACGATCAGCGGGACGTTGCAGAAAGTTTCCACGTTATTAATAACGGTGGGCTTGCCGAATAAGCCGTGGGTTGTGGGGAAGGGCGGCTTGATGCGTGGAAGGCCCGTTTGCCTTCGATGGATTCCAACAGCGCGGTTTCCTCACCACAAATATACGCGCCGGCGCCCAGCCGCATTTCAATATCGAAGTCCAATCCTGCGCCAAAAATATTTTGACCGATAGCGCCGGCCTGCCGCGCTGCGGCCACCGCTTCGCTCATGATCTTGAAGGCATAAGGATACTCGCCGCGCACGTAAATGTAGCCCTGACTCGCGCCCACGGCACAGGCCGCGATGATCATTCCTTCGATGACGCGGTGCGGGTCTTCTTCCATGAGAACGCGATCCTTAAACGTGCCTGGCTCGGATTCATCGGCATTGCAGACGATATACTTGGGTTGATCCGGCGCGTTTGCCGCTCCTTCCCACTTTACGCCGGTGGGAAATGCCGCACCACCGCCGCCGGCGAGACCCCCTGCTTTTACTTCGGCGAGCACGGCTTGCGGCGTCATCGTCAAAGTCTTTTTCAGCCCCGCGTAACCACCGCGCGCTTGGTAGTCGTCAAGGGATGTAGGATGGCCTTTGCCGCAATTGCCTGTAAGGATGCGGATATCGCCGCCGACAAAGCTCACCGCCCGCCGCCCCCTCATCGCACAGATGGCCGCTGCATCTGCGGGATCGGCATGTCCGACAGCGGTTTCGTTCACGAGCAGCGCTGGCGCGCGGTCGCACAAGCCCAGGCAGGGAGCATGCTCGACGCTGACCGCGCCATCCGAGCTGACTTCACCCGGATCGATTTGCAAGTAACGGCACAGCGCCTGCGCGACCCCATCGGCCCCGGCAAGGGCGCACACGGGCGCGTTGCATACGCGCACCACGATCCGGCCGGCCGGTTGTCGCTGGAACATCGCGTAGAAATCGATGACACCATACAAGTCGGCGAGGGGCACGTGTAATGCACGGCCCACTTCAGCCACAACCGGTTCGGCGAGCCAGCCATAGATCTTTTGTGCGGCGTGTAACGCGGGCAGGAGCGCACTGCGGCCTTGCGGCGCCAACTGCGCAAGGATCGAGCGCAGGGGTTCGAGTTCGCTATCAGTCATCTCGTCTTCCAGGCATCGGTGACGTTGTAAACTTGCCTGTTCTTATAATGGCGTTTGGTCCAGAACCGGGCAAATTGCGGTTCGATTGGGATGATCGTGCCCTAGCTGAGAGGGGTCTGCAAGCCGTGTCTAATGAATAAACGGGGAAGGCTCAGATACGATTCGCCAACTCGCAAATTCAGGATGACCCTTGTAAGATTTCTGCGTGGTGAGAGTTTAACGCACAGGCCCCTGAGCGAATCGACAACGGAGTGCCGAAGCAAATCAAGTATAAGGGTTATCCATAGCCGCTTGTTTCATCTGAGCGTGCAGGTCGACCATTGTAAGCGCGCAATATTCCATGGAATAGCCGGCGCGAAACTCCACGCCATCCTGGAGAGCGCGGGTAAGAACCGTCCGGTTAAACGCCCCGTGACCCATGGCTTCCTCGCCGCCATCGCCTAGTTGATGCGTATCCATGTCCGCTTCCTCGTGGGTGGAAAAATAAATCGCCTGACGCTTGGTGAAATTATATTTGGTGGTTAACGCCGTGAACCACTCGCCGGACCAGTGAGACAACGACTCTTCGAAAACATGCAGGCCCCAGAGCTCCACGATGGAACCATCGATAAAAATCTTATGGCAAAAGTCATTGATGGCACGAGCGGCAGGCAGATAGGGATCTTCTAAGACTTCTTTGCGGCTCAAACCCATGACCTCGGCGGTTTCTAACAGCACCAACACATGGCCTGGAGCTTTGGGCGAGATCAATTCGTCGGCGATTTTCGCGCAAAACGGCCCAAGAAGGTCGAAGTTACGGACGAAGAACGGCAGATGGGTGTAATAGGAGACTGCATTGAGGGCGTTGACCTCCATCGAGAAGTGGCCCCAGTTCTTGAAGAACTGGCGGATCACAGGCATAGGCAACTTACCCTCCCGAAGTTGGGTCATGAAGGCTCCATTGTGGATCTTTTCGTTCCACGCTTTGTAGAGCGTCGCGTAAAGATAATCGACATAGGCTTTGGCTTCCTCAGCGGTCAATTTCTCTCCCGCTTTTGGCTCTTTCGGCTTGGCCACGTTTGATCCTCCTAGGTTGCAAATCGTTCTTATTCCCCTCTGGCGATTATCATTGGCCTGAAAAAGTGTCAAGGTTACTGCAAGCATTGGAGTGGTAGTTCTGGTGGATTATCTTTCAGCAAAACGTCTTTCCGAGCCGGCAGTCGAGCAATCTTTCTTGATGCCGAGCCGAACCGCTGCCGGGAGAATTGGAAATCGTGACGCGCTAGGATAAAATTGAGTTGTGCCGACCGTGCCAAGCAAAGAACTGGAAACTTTTCCCAATCCACATCCGAACCGGGATTATGAGATCGCTATGGAATGCCCGGAGTTTACTTGTATTTGCCCGCGCACCGGACAGCCGGACTTCGCCACTATTCGGATTCGTTACGCGCCGGACCGGCTGTGTGTGGAGCTCAAGTCGCTCAAGCTCTACTTATGGTCGTACCGCAATGAAGGCGCATTTCATGAGGCTGTGATCAATCAGATTCTCGACGACCTGGTAGCTGCGTGTCATCCAAAATCGATGACCGTGGTGGGCGATTTTAACGTGCGCGGCGGCATTCACACGACGATCACGGCCGAGCATAAGGCGCGCTGAACCGTTTCATTTTTTGGGAAAGAAATGAATTGCCACGGGAAACATTTGGAACGCCGAAATGGTGTAGGCTGGGAAATCCCCTTCTCCGCTTAGATTCTTTGCTTGTGAAAAATATTCTTCCGAGCTCAAGATTTTTCTTGCTTTTTATTTTTCTTGGTGTAGCGTCGTTCCGATTCAGATAGCAAAAGCTTCAGACAACGGAGTGTGGTTGCTCCTTATCTGAATCCAACCATCCGAGTTCCATGGCAACCATAGACGACAATATACGCAAAATCCCTCCGCAAAACCTCGAGGCGGAATCTTCGGTCCTCGGCGGAATCCTGCTCGAGAACGACGCGATCAATGTGGTTTTGGAATCGCTTCGGGCTGAGGACTTCTATCGCGAATCGCATCGCAAAATTTTCCGCGCCATGATCGAGCTGTCGGATCGTTCAGAGCCCGTCGACATTATTACTTTGAGCGAGGTGCTCAAGAACCGCGGCGAGCTTGAAGCCGTGGGCGGGTCGGCCTACTTGGCCTCCCTCAATGATTTCGTTCCTACCGCCGCCAATATTTCTTACTACGCCCGGATTGTTCGAGAAAAGTCGATCCTGCGTTATTTAATTAACGCTGCCACAGATATTGCGACCAAAGGGTTTGAGGGACAGGGCAACGTTGAGGAGCTGCTGGACTCCGCCGAAAAAGCCATCTTCGACATCACCGAGCAGCGAATCAAGAGTTCTTTCGTCAAAGTCGGAGACATGATGAAAGACTCCATCAAAATGGTGGAGAAGCTCTTTGAACGAAAGACGATGATCACCGGTGTACCCACCGGGTTCAAGGACTTGGACAGCAAGACTGCCGGTCTACAAGCTGGCGATTTAATCATCGTTGCCGCCCGACCAGGTATGGGAAAGACCGCCTTCAGTCTAAACATTGCAAGCCACGCGGCCTTTGCGGGACACGGCGTGGCGATTTTTTCGTTGGAAATGGCTAGAGAGCAGTTGGCGTTGAGATTGCTGTGCTCGGAAGCGCGAGTCGATAATTCAAAAGTGAGGACAGGGTATCTATCGGACCGGGATTTTCCCAAATTGGCGACGGCGGCCGGCAAGCTCCACGATGCACTGATTTATATCGATGACACGCCGGCGATTTCCGTCTTAGAGTTGCGTGCCAAAGCGCGTCGCATGGCCCGAGATCGGGACAAAAAGTTGTCCCTTATTATCGTTGATTATCTCCAGCTTATGCGCGGCAGCGGCGCGGCGCAAAACCGAGAACAAGAGATTTCGGAAATTTCCCGATCCCTCAAAGCGCTGGCAAAAGAGCTCAGCGTCCCGGTGCTGGCCATCTCACAACTCAATCGCCGGGTTGAAGACCGCAATGACAAAACCCCGCAATTGTCTGACTTACGCGAATCCGGCGCCATCGAACAAGACGCCGATGTGATTGCCTTCATTTACCGCGAGGCCGCATACAATCCGAAATCAGACGACAATACCGCCACTATTACCATCGCTAAACAGCGGAACGGCCCCATCGGCGATCTCAATTTAACATTCCTTAGGGAATTTACCCGCTTCGAAGACTACACCGGCCGTGAGGAAGAGTTCTACGAAGACGCCGAAGAGGCCTGATGGCCGCGCGAGTTTCTCACGAACCTCGCGCCCGCACAAAGTTAACCATCTTAACGCTCATCACCACGTCTCTTTTTTGATTTAATACTTCCGTAAACGACTGGACTATGCCGCGATCCGGTTTGCTATCAGACCGGCGCGTTTCCATCACCGTTACCCGGATGGATAGTTCGTCGCCTGGAAAGACGGGTTTGCTCCAACGCAGCTCATCGCAGCCTGGCGAACCGAGATTGGCGACTTTTGAAAGATAATGGTCGGTATAGAGCCGCATCATGAGCGCGGCGGTATGCCAGCCGCTCGCGATCAAACCGCCATAAATACTTTTCTTCGCCGCTTCCGTGTCCGTATGATACGATAACGGAACGAAGCGCTTCCCGAAGTCGAGCACTTCGTTTTCCTCAACGGCGATCGGGCCAAATTCGTGCACCGAACCGGCGACGTAGTCTTCGAAATAACGGTTGTCGGGGGATTTGGTGAATGACGAGTTGTTCATGGTCTTCCCTGTAAACATTTGTTTCTCGATTTTGTCTCAGTTGCAAAAGGTGGGCGACGATCTCAGTAGTGATGTCTAATTAACGTCTGCGCCACTGGCCAGTGCACTATCTGTGAAATAACAATAGGGACTAGCCTGCCCGCGCTCCGATGCACGCGATGGTTCGGTGGCGTCCTAATGAGCAGATGTCAACTTTAGGCCGATGATGCCTGCTACGATTAAGACAATGCAGACGATTTTACTCACTTCGCGCGATTCACCGAAAATCAATATGCCTAAAATAGCTGCGCCAACCGTTCCTATGCCTGTCCACACAGCATAGGCTGTCCCGACAGGCAACGTTTTTACGGCAAGCGACAGAAAGTAGAAACTCGCAATCATCGCCGCCGCCGTTAGCAGACTCGGATAAAGTTTGGTCCAGCCCGCGGTATATTTCAGACCGATTGCCCAGGCGATTTCCAGCAGGCCAGCAATTGACAAATACGTCCACGCCATTAAAACCACTCCTCACAGAGCCGCGGGATACCACGAGGTATTCGGATACTGACTTCTTTGTTCATGACATGCACCATTCACGAAATGGATACATCTGAAAACCAAAGTTCCTTCCACCGTGCTCTTTTTTCGCCAGCACTAAGCTTCTGGGGCGACACAGGCAGCTTGTGACCGAACGCTTCACTGTTGTCAATTATCCGGGCGTTTACCGATGTAGCTTTGTGTTCTCGGAGTAAACCACGGCCGCCAAAACCCCACATTTTCGGCAGATAAGAAATTCGGCAGACTCAGAGCCCTGGCGATAGCGGTTCAACTCATGGTCTTCTCGAACCGTAATGATTAGCTTACCTTGCGGATCCGAAACGTACTGGGCACCCTGTTCCACGCAGAAGGAACAGTCACAAGATCTGGGGCGGAACTTATCGGGTGGTCGCGTCGACTCAAACTCAAGCTGAATGTTTCCGCAGTGACAAGTACCTCTATACCGACGAGAAGTCATGGGCGCGTCCTAAAGTGCATAACGGTTCTCTGCTTTAGCTGCAAGAACCGCCTACCATCTCCGCCAGCTAACGCTTTCACTCAGCAGCGCGCGATATGAGTGTCTCTTTCAACGCGTATCGGCTGAAACTCTTCGTTAGCACAGTTCCGCAGAAATTCCCGAATTGCTGAATTCGTTTGTTCAGCATGGGTAGTGTGAAAGCATGCCCCGCGTTTTCAAGGATAAGATCGGGCTCTGCGCATTTCACGGGGATAATCCGATCCGAGTCTCCGTGGATTGAAATAACAGGACAAGAGACACTGTCGACACCGGACCAGTCCATGACCATGTGGCCGAATGCTCTAATCTGGGCCGTAGGATAACTAACAGCCATTTCAACGAGGCACGTCTCTGCGTCTCGGGTAATGGGAGCAAAGCGCCAGCGGAGCAACGGCCGCCATGAGCGGAGGCCGACAACGAAATCCGGAATGAAATGACCAAGCTTCTCGACCCAGCGGTATGACCACGGAAGTCGAGCGGGACGTAAGCAGCTTCCAAGCAGAATCAGTCCGGCTACCGGGCGTTGCCGCGCGATCTCTCCAGCTAGCATACCCCCGAAGGAGACGCCGCCAATGATGTCCGCGGGCTGGATTTTCAGGTCGTCCGCAATCCGCGAAGCATATTCAATAAGCGTTTCCCCTTGTGTGGGGTCGGTGTGATCCGGAGTCACGATTTCCGCCTCCGGAATGCGAATCGAACGGAAGAGGCGACCGTCGCCTCCCATACCGCTAAAGAGGACAAGTCTCGGCTTCATCCTTCGTGCTAACGCGAAGGCTGAGGAGCGCGAAGCGGCTTCTCAAGCCGCTGGTTGACCACGCGTTTACTTCGGCTTCGGCTTGTTTTCGTCGTTTACACACTGCTTTAGGTGAGTGTCAAATCATTACAATCACACGCCCGGACTTTGTCGGATGTTCGACGAACTCGTGTGCCTTTGCAATCTCATCTAACGGAAACCTTTCGGCAATCTCAAGCCCCTGCCAGCCGGCCTCAAGTGCCTGATTAATAGCGCGAGTAGCTTCAATCTTTGCTTCAGTCGGTATATCGTCACTGCCGATAAAGAAGATTCTGGCGTTGATAAAAACGAGTTGCCAGAATGGGATTTCCGGGTGGCAGCATTTGTGGCGTAAGTCGCGATAGAACCACCTTGCGCCAATACTTCAACATCAGTTTTAATGTTCGCGCCGAGTGCCACTTCAACAATGTGATGAAGGCCGTCGGGAGCTAATCCCTGGATGCGTCCGACTAACTTTTCATCGGTTAACAGGACCTCATCCGCACCCGCAGCCGAAGCGATTTTCTTATCGCTTTCAGAACGACAAGTGGCGATGACTCGTGCTCCCGCTCGATGCGCGAGTTGAACAGCGCAAGCTCCAACCGCACCCGCGCCGCCTTGCACCAACACGGTGCGCCTCTCGACCGGACCGGCAACATGAACAGCCCGATGAGCGGTTATGCCTGGAATACCGAAACAGGCGCCCTTTTCCAGCGGCACGGTTTCGGGCAGCGGGACCGCCTGCTGCAAAGGAACCACGGTGTATTCAGCGGCGGTCCCAAAGGGACGGTAAGACTGAGCTCCATAACACCACACACGCCGTCCGATCCATTCCTGTGATACTCCTTTGCCCACAGCATCAACCGTCCCTGCGCCGTCGCTGTGCGGAATGACACGCGGATATGGCATTCCAACTCCAAATGAATCTTGACGCTTTTTGACATCGCCCGGATTTACGCCTGAAGCTGCAACGCGAATCCGAGCTTCACCTGCGAGAGGCTGCGGCTCATCCATCTCACCGACGGTTAAAACATCACGCGCAGCCCCTTGTTTTTCATACCATGCCGCTTTCATAAGTTTTGAGTTGCTCCTTTCAACATCTCACGGGTGAGACTTTCATATCTCTCCCGCTACTCAAATTGGGTTGCGTCCAACGTCAAGCTCAGCCGGCGCTCTTAGCGATCGGTCTGAAGCGACAGTTGGGCCTGAAATCGTTTTGCGAGGCGCTTCGGCTACTTCAATGGCCCATCTGCCACGCTCGGATTGCTTCTATCGGATAAATCAACATGATGACATTCAGAGTCAAGCTGTCTCTAATCCAACCAAGCAATACCACTTCCGTTACGACGAACACCGCGACAGAACGACG
>Ga0126377_10004230_pt1 | contig 10400 bp, 21 predicted proteins | sample PanSoiMetPlot_22_FD_92647 | JGI IMG/M metagenome (GOLD analysis project Ga0126377, IMG submission 92647) | Tropical forest soil microbial communities from Panama - MetaG Plot_22 | ecosystem: Environmental > Terrestrial > Soil > Tropical forest > Bulk soil | place: Panama | collected 2016-02-17 | reverse complement strand
CCCGCCCGATCCAACACCGGAAGCGGTCGACAAACGGATCGAACTGCTCGACTACCTCGCCGGCGCCCTCGATGCGCAGACCGCCGCAATCTCGGCCGAAGCCAGGGACGACCAGGCGCCGCCACAGAGCGGCGTTCACCAGCGCCTGGACGAGCTGCTCGAGGCTGCAGGCGTCAACCCGGCCGCGGCGAGGGTGATCGCGGACTTCGCTGTCAACCCGGAACACGGAATGACGCCGACCGAACAGGACGCGGCGATCGACTGCCTGCAGAAAGACAATCTGAAGGCCGGGGCGGTGAAACGCCTGAGCGAACGGGCCGAAGCGGCCCTGGGCACACCACTGCCGAGCGCTTCAGCGGACGACGACATCCCGTTCTGATGAGCCAGTGGGCTCGCAACAACCCGGAACTTGCCGAGCAGGGCGTCGACCAATACGACGCCCTCACGGACCTCACAGACCGCGACGAGCCGGCCGAGCTCCCGGAGTTCGGGCCGACGATTGACACCTATGAAGGTTCTCGCCGCGCCATCCAGGACCGAATCGAGCGCGAATACGATCGATACGGGCCGAGCCCCGAAGAACGGTTCAATCAGGGGCGGGGGTACTACGAGTGAGCCGCGAGGGCCTACGCGGCGGCCACCGGCCCGCTCTCAGCCTCGCTGACGTCCAGGCCCTCTTCGCGGCCTGGAAGACCCGCGAATACGGCTGGGTCCGCGCCCACATCCTTCTCCAGGCCGCCGAAGCCGGCGAGTTCCATGCCGACGACACCGCCGAGTGGGAGCTCGCGCAGCCAAACGTCATCGGCGCCGCTGTCAACGCCCTGGCGAAGGCGCAGCTGCTCGAGAAGCGTAACCGTCAAGGTGAGGTTGAGCATCGCCGCGGATCCTCAGCAGCTGCCCATGGCCGCGCCTCCTACGTCTGGCGGGCGACCCCGAGCGGCCTGCATGTGGCACGACAGCTGTGGCACCAGCGTGAAGCGAACATTGGATTCTTCGAGACCGCCGGGGTCGGTGCTGGCGATCAAGGGCCGCAAGGCGTGCGATCTCCTGTCCCTGCCAGCGCCGATCCGGGCGGGCCCATTCCGGGACAGCTGTCGATCGAGGAGGCCGCGTGAATGACCTGGGCCCGCCTCGATGACAGCTTCTATGACCACCCGAAGACCCTGCGCATCTGGAACCGGTGTCCCGGGGCGGTCGGGCTCCACGCCCGAGCGATCTCCTGGTGCGCGAAGCATGAACAGGACGGCCACCTTCCGGCCGCAATTGTCGAGTCGATCTCGCCCGTCCAATCAGACCGCGACGAGCAGATTTCAGCCCTCACGGGAGAGGGCGCCTGGCACGAGAACGGAGACGGTTTCGTGATCCACGATTACCTCGACTACAACCCTTCACGCGAAGAGGTTGCGTCGAAGCGCCGGAAGGACCGTGAGCGTAAGCGAGAGGGTTCCTGATGGAGTCCGCTCGGACCCGCTCAAAGGATCGAGCTCTACCTGGGTATGGAACCCAAAAAGATTCCAAAAGGAATCCAAACGGATTCCGGGGTAAACGGAATCCGGGTAGGGTAGGGAAGGGTAAGGGTAGGGCTGGGAAAGGGAAGATAGAAGAGACCCATTCCGCTTCCTACCACGCTTCTCCTGAGGACAAGGAACGCGCCAGAGTCGCCGCTTTCAACTTGCGGGGCGACCCCCACGGCGCCTTCGTTTTCAACGCAACGCTGAATCTGCTCGCCCGTGGCGAGGAACCAAAACCGCCGGCGGTTCGGGCTGAGGCGCAGGAGATTGCCAGCGCAAACGATGCCTTCTTCGCTGCTGGCAAGGAGGCAACATGAACGCGCACCTCTCTCTCTGCAATGCCCGTTCGGCCGAGATCCGCGGCAAACGCTCAGCGCTCAAAGCCAACCTGCGCAGCGGCAAGACAAACCTGGCCTGGGTGCTGCGATCGAACAAGGCCTATGCCCAGACGATGAAGCTCCGCGACATCCTCCTGGCGGTCCCGGCGATCGGCCCGGCCAAGGCGGAACGGATCTTGCGGATGCATTCCCTCTCACCGAGTATCCGGCTCGAGGGAGTCTCGATGAAGCGCCGCGAGCAGATGTTGGTCTGGATCGCCCTGAGCTTCCCTCAGGTCGACGTCGGCCGGGTCACGGCCGAATCGAACCGGCGGCGGATCACGGTTCTGCGCTCTGCTGAGCAGACCCGTTCCGAGGTCGCTGCGTGAAGCTGTATTGCGCCAACGGCTGCACCCCGCCCTATAAGACCCGATCCTTTCAGCGCGACCCGGATGAGGTCATTTGCCCGAATCCGGGCTGTGGCGGTCGCCTCGAAACCGGGATGGAACGCAACGCGAAGGCCAAGGTGCGATCACGGTCTGGCGGGCTGCACGACGTCTCCTCAGCGGCGCATTTCTCAAATATCGTCCGCTCCTGGCCCTGTTGGGCGGCAAAGAATCGGCAAGGGCATAGCTGCTGGGGTCGCGTCGACCCACACCACCTGGTCCCGGCCGACTGGATCCGCACCACCTACGGTGACCTCCCCGAGTCGGGCCTGCTCCGAATTCTCTTCAACCCGCTCCTGGGCGCCCCCCTCTGCCGGGGCTTCCACGAAGCGATCGAGAGGCGCTCCGAGGTCATCCACTTCGAGGAGCTGGACCCCGAGCTGGTCGAGTTCGCAGAACACGTTGACGACACGTACCCGGGCCTCCCGTCGATGCTGGCCCGGCTCGAACTGGAGAGTCCGAGGCGAGAGGCGGCGGCGTGACGACCTCTGTGCCATCCATTCGCTCTTGGGCCGAGCTCGTCGACGCTGGCCGACGGGCCGCCGAGAACCTCAGCGAGTCGAAGTGGGAGCTCGGTGACCTCGCCAATCAGGTGCTGCCGGTCGGAGCTGTCAACCGCTGGGACGAGACGAGCGCCTGGGATGTGCTCCTGGACTTCGCCGCCGAGATCGGCGTTGAGTTCCACACTCTTCGGTCCTATCGACAGGTAGCGGCGGCCTGGGCGCCGGAGGAACGCTCGCCGGAGCTGAGCTTCACCGCCCATCGCGAACTGATGCGCGCCGACGACCCGGTCGCGGTGAAGGAAGAACTGCTCGCGAAGACCCCGCCGAACGGGAAGACGTGGACCAAGTCAGCGATCCAGGAGCACCTGGGCTCGGCGGGGGGAAATCGCGGTGGTAGCAATCGCAAGGCCGCCCGCCAGGCCCCAGTCAGGAAGGCCAAGACCCCCAAGAACGCCAGCGCGGCGAAAGACATCGTCCGCGAGGCCGACGAACTGCGCCGCTGGCTGAACGGCGCGGACCTCGGACCGCAGCAGAAGGCCGACCTGGCCGAAGACGTCGACACCGCCCTCCAGTACCTACGCGAAGCGAAGAAGCGGCTCGTGTGAATGCCGCCCCTCAACAAAGGAGACGACCATGCCCAGTAGCCAGGAGGGGATGAAGGTGAGCGATGCTGTGGTTGAGGCGGGCGCAGAGATGGCCTACGAACTGAACCGACTCGGCCGGTACCCGTGGCCGAAGTGGGCCGACTCAGGACACGCGGGGCGCGGCAATACCTTCTGGCACAAGGAGGCAAGGCTGGTCCTCCAAGCCGCCATCCCCCACCTACTCGCAGAGGTACGGGAGGCGTTGGCGAAGCTTGAGCGGTGGGAAACAAGGCTGCGTGAACACCGCCCCTCGCGGGAATTGACGGCGGGTTACGAGAGGAAGGAGCGCGGCCACTTCGTCAAATATGCCGATGTTCTAGCCGCCGTCGACTCCATAACAGAGAGGAGCACCGATGCCTGACACCACCCCACAGATCCCAGGGGAGGCGGTGGAGGCTGTCGCCCGCTACATGCAGGCCGCCTATGAGACTGCAGGCGAGGAAGCCGAGCGCGGCTGGGATGAGATCGACGCGAACTCGCAGGAGGAATGGCGGGGCGATGCCCGCGGTGCCCTTCAAGCCGCCCTCCCCGCCATCCACAAGCAGCGCGACCAGGAACTGCGCGAGCTACTCCTGAGCGAGGAGGCGAAGCAAGCTGTCACCGCAGCCCGACATCGGGAGTACCGGGTCGGCTTCAACTCCATCGAGGTCAGCGGCTTCATCATCCAGGCGCTTCTCGACACCGCCCTCGCATCCAGTAGGCGATGCCGCTTTGAAGTCCTAGAGCCGTCGATCAGCGGCTTGCGCAACTACTATGAGACTGATGACTTCTCGGTTGCCCTCGCCAATCTAAGAACGATCGGCGAGAGAGCTGGGCTGATCTACGACAGGCAGGAGCAGCGGTTCATTCTCCCTTCCGACCACCCCGAGGACGGTGGATCGTGAGACGCCCCGACTGGACCTACGGCTTCTTCTACCAGCGATGGTCCCGCCTCCTGCACCGCTTCAACCTGCACCAGACCCGCGAGATAGGGCCCTTGGAGGACGGCTCGACGGTCATCAAATGCGAGTGGTGCGGGCTGAGCCAATGGAAACGGCCAATGCGAACGCCTGACCACCCCGAGGGCAAGTGCGAGGAATGCGAAGGCGAAGGCTGCTTCGCCTGTGGCAGGCCCGGCTGGCACCCCGAGGACCAGCCATGAACCTCATCCAGATCATCGCCTACCTCTGGTGCCGCCTAGTCCAAGTGGAAGCCGAAGCGGAGAAACTGCGCGAGGAACAGCGGCAGGCGCTCAGAATCGACGGGATCAAGCCATGACCGACCAGCCACGATGCGGGGGGAGCGGGGAGTGCAAATACTGCGGCGGAAGCGGCGAACTTCACGATTACCACAAGGGCGCGTTTCCCTGCCACTACTGCACCGGCACCCCCACCGACACCCAACCGAGTGAGGGGCCGACCACTTTTGCAACGGCGGCAATCATCGACGGCGAGGGAGTCGGTCCATGGGTCCAGCACTCGGATTACGTGGCCGGCTTAGAGCGAGTAGAAGGGGAGCGGGACCGCTACAAGGACGCGCTCATCCGAATCCTCGGCGCATACGACGATCATGGCATGGTCGATATAGCCCGCACCGCCCTCTCCCCAAGGGACAAGGGGGAGGACGAATGAGGGACTCTCGATTCGGCCGAGTCTACTTCGCTTCGATGCCGCTTGTCTTCCTAGTCGGCTCGCTCATCATTGTCGGCCTGGCCGCTGCGGGCACTCACGAACCAGGGCTAGGTATCGCTGCCGGGATCTGGCTCATCATCTTGTTTGGCCCAGCCATGGTCGGGCTGCTGGCCTGGATGGTCGAAGAAATCGCCGAAGCGTGGAACGACGAACCGCGACCTTGTCACCGTAAGCGTCCGCTTCCCATTAAGGAAGGGCAAAGGGATGAGGGGGAGGGGAAGTGAGAGATCCGCTTGCTGGCCAGCGCGATGCGGTCAACAAGGGCCTGGTCTCGGCGCTCTACTGGCCCGACCAGAAGGGCTCGCCGGTCAAGGTCGGCGAAATCTTCGCCCTGCGCTCCTGCCACATCGAGATCACCCAATGCCATCGCGTTCGCAAAGGCGGCGAACTGGTCTGGCGGGCCGGGTTCACGCGATTCGGCCGCAGCTCGGACAAGCCCTATCTGCTCGGCCATTCCGGGATCACCACCGATCCCAGGTATGCCATCAGGGCCCAGGATGACCCGAATCCAGGGACGCTCGATCGCCCGCTCGATCGCGAAGAGCGCGAGCCGGCGCATCTGAACCAGGGCGAGCCTCCTGAGCCAGAGGGCCTCCCAGCCGCCGAGATCGCCTCGCTTCCCACATCGCTCGAGGCGCAGCAGCGCTACGTCCGAACCCAGGCGGAGATCCGGCATGAGCGCGTCGACCAGCCCCTCTCAGAGCGGGTTCGACAGCTCGAACACGCCAATGGCGCCGACCTCACCCGCCAGTTCGCACGGATCGAGCAAGGGGTCGCAGCAGCTGAGGCAAAGCAGCAGCGATTGGGTATAAAGATTCCGTCCGATCGGGCTGCCTGAATATGGAACTGAGCTCGGGCCTCCCGATCCGCCTCATAGAACTCGCGGTCGGCTCGCCTTCGGCCGGAGATCCATCTGCGCCCTGAGAGCTCCCTCAACTATCTGACCGACCGAGGAGGGCAGTAGCCATCGCTGTCACCGCGCACTGGTACGGCGTCCCGATCAAGAACCTGCTCTCGGGCGCCAATCTCATCGACTGGGATACCGACGAAATCAAGATCGCCCTGGTCACCGAAGCCTATACCCCCAATTACGACACGCATGACTTCTTCAACGACGTCACGAACGAGCTGACGACGGCGAACGGCTACACGGCCGGCGGCCTCAAACTCACCTGCTCGGCCCCGACCTACGATGAAGCCAGCGACGAGATCCGACTCGATGCGGCGGACGCCGAATGGTCGGCCTCGGGCGCGGGGATCACGGCAAACAAGGCCGTGGTCTACAAGAATACCGGCACCGCCTCCACGTCCCCGCTGATCTGCTGCATCGAATTCGGGGCCAACAACACGGCGGCGGCAGGCTCGAAATTCGTCATCGTCTTCGATTCGACGGGCGTCGCAAAGATCAGACGTGAATAACATGAGGTGCCCTATCGGCTACCGCAAGCCCTCGAACGTCAGCTGGTAGCCCATGGCAGTCGCGCATGACGCCGCGACCCTGATCGGAACCGGCACCGGGACGATAGAAGGAACCCATACGCCCTCGGGGACGCCAAGGGGCGTTGTGGTTGCCATCGTCCAGGATGGCTCGGCCGAAGAGGTCACCGCCGTCACTTATGGCGGGGTTGCGTTGACCAAACAGGTCTTCAAAGGGCAGGCCACCGCCGAGGCTGGCTCTGCCCAGTTCTGGTTCCTCGGCTCTGGCGTCCCCACGGGCGCCCAGACGGTCAAAGTCACGGTCAGCGGCTCCAACACCCGCGCCGTCACCTGCATGACCCTGACGGGCAGCGAAGACCTGGCTGTCGCCGCTACGGGAAGCACCGCAGCCGAATCGGCGACCAACCCCTCTGTCTCCCTCGAAACAGGGAATCTGGAAACGGTCGCCTATGGCGCGACCTTCTCTGGGGAACAGGCATCGGGTGTGGGAGTGGGCGCCGGTCTTACCCAGCTAACCGAGGGTCAGCTAACCACGGTCAGCACGACCTACAACACCCTTCGCAGGACCGAAAACCCGACCGCCAATACAACGGTTTCGTGGACCTACAGCAACGACGAGGCCGCATCGGTCGGTATCGCGGTCAAGGAAGCCAGTAAAGAACCGGAAAAACTCCCAGAAGTCCGAGGCGTCGGGGCCATCAGCTCGGGCACGGCGACCTTCTCGCCCGAAGTCCCCACCGGTACCGAAACCAACGACCTCCTGCTCATGTTCATCGAGTCCGGTGGGGCCACCACCGGGACCGAAGCAAACACCGTCCCGACCGTCGAAGGCCCGTGGACGGAAGTGCTCTCGGAAAAGAAAGGCAATACCCGCCTTACGGTCTTCCGGTGCATCACGCCCTCTGCCTCGCCCACCAGGAAAGTCTCGGACACCGGCGACCACCAGATGGCCCGCATCGTCGGCATCAAAAAAGGCACTTTCAACGAAACCACGCCGGTCAATATCTCGGCGGTTTCAACCCAGGCGTCGACCAAATCGGTCAAATGCCCGAAAATCACCACCACGGTTGCCAACTGCCTAGTCTTCGCTGCAGCCTCGGGCAATCTTCCAGATGCCGCCGGGGAAGCGCAGTTCTCGGCCCAGGCCAACTCCAGCCTCACCTCGGTAACCGAGCGGATAGACAACACCGTGACCGCTGGGGATGGCGGGGCGCTCATGGTCGCAAGCGGGCTGAAGGCCACGGCGGGGGAAGTCGAAGAAACGACTGCTACCGCCGTGACCGAAGCCGAACGCGCCGTGGCCACGCTCGCCATCGCCCCGCCCCAAACCCCCAAGTCCGATGCATCCATCTTCCGCCGGCCCCATCGTGGCCTCCTAATGACAGGACGAACCCGCACATGAACAGCAATACCTATACGGTTTCCTTCACCGAAGTTGCGGTTACGGCTCAGCAGGACTTCTTTGAGCTCATCCCGGCCGACGATAAGCCGCTTGAGGTCGTCGGGCTGTTCCTGGGCCAATCTTCCGATGAGGGTGACGCTGCGGCCGAGATGCTGAAATTCAAAGTCTCCCGAGGCTGGACCACTTCCGGCTCCGGCGGGACCGAACCGACGCCGCGCCCCACGGACCCCAACGATCCAGCGGCGGGCTTCACCTGCGAGGTCAACAACACCACGGTAGCCAAAGAAGGCACTGAGATAGTCCTGCACTCGGATTGCTTCAACGTTATGGCCGGGGAAAAGCTATGGCTCCCCGATGAATGTACTTGGAAGTGCTCCCAGGGCCAAACCCGCCTTACGGTCAGGCTCATCGAGACGCCTACCGACTCGCTCACAATGAGCGGCACGCTCTACGTCAAAGAGTACTAGCCCCAAATGGCCTACCCGCGTCTTGGGCCAGCCAGGAGATTCAGGCCGACTCGCAGGCCGATTGCCTTCCCGGCTGCGGCCGGCGCTGACGTCAAAATCGAAGCCCCGGCGGCAGTGGCGATCGCTAGCGCGCCCGCTGCGGTTCCACTGATCGCACCAGGAGCGCCAGCAGCGAATTCCACCGCCCAGGCGCCAGCAACGATCCCAGGAATTCTCCCGCAGTCCCTTGCGGCGGTCTCAACGGCCTCTGCGCCCACCCCAGTCCCTGCACTCGAGATTCTCGATACCGCAGCGGTGTCTACGGCCTCGGCCCCTGCGCCGAGCGTCAAAACTTCCGAAACGGTCGAAATCAAAGCGCCGCCGGCGATCGCAACGGCGATCGCACCAGCTGCTGTTCCGCTCATCGCCCCCCAGGGCGTGGCTGCCAAATCCACGGCCTCCGCTCCTGCCGTGGTTCCGAAGATTGCGCCGGGATCGCCCGCAGCCCAATCGTCAGCCACCGCGCCCGCGTCAACTCCGGCGATCAAACCGGTTGCGCCCGCAGCCCAGTCGACTGCCTCGGCTCCCACCGACGTCCCTACGATCAAGATCGGCGCGACGGCCGCGCAGAGCAGTGCCTCGGCACCGGCCCCCACCATCACCACCGGAGCAGGCGGCGTCATGATCAACGCTCCGGCGGCGATAGCAAGGGCCCAAGCACCAGCTGCTGCGCCATCGGTTCTGATCACGGCCACACCTGCTCGGGCAAGCACGGCGATCAGCGCACCCTCGCCCCAGATCAGCGCCCTGGCCAGCGCGGCCATAGCGGTGGCCCGCATCACGGCCCCATCGCTGGTCGAAGCTGAAGCCGAAATCGCGCTCTCAGACAGAGCGACCTCGGTCCTTCTGGGCGACAGCCAGTCGACGAGCAGCGCCCTCGCTGATGTGGGCATGAGCGCCTCGCTCTCAGATCGGGCCTACGCCTTGACCCTGGAGGATGAATGAGCCGCAGCGTCTACAACATCGGCACCGAAGTGACGATCAGGGCGGTCTTCAAGGACCCCGATACGAAAGCCGTGGTCGAACCCTCATCGGTCACTTGCACCGTGGTCGACGGCGAGGACACCGTAACCCATCCGACCGTGACCAAAACCCAGGGCGTCTATGAGGCGACCCTGGACATCGACAACAAGGGCTATTGGCGCTATGCCTTCGCCGGCACCGGTGGCTTCAAAGCACGGGCCGAGAGCTGGTTCTTTGTCCGGCCGCAGCTGGTGCCATGACCTTCCTCGACTACCTGTTGCTGGCGATCTGCGGAGCCTGCCTCGCCGTGCTGGTCTGGATCACCCGGACGGCATGAGGCCGAAGCCCCCACCGAAAGCACTGCGCGACATCTGGGACCAGGTGCCCTCGATGAACTGCAAGGGCGATTGCTCTCGCTACTGCGGCGCGATCCCCTGCTCATCGCTCGAGCGCACCCAGATCGAGGCCAGAGCAGGCAAGCCCTTCAAGACAGACGGCTCGCTCACCTGCTCGATGCTCAAGGGCACACGCTGCTCGGTCTACTCGGTGCGCCCCTTCATCTGCCGGGTCTGGGGCACGACCAAAGCCCTGGCCTGCCCACACGGCTGTGAGCCCGAGCGCTGGCTGAGCGAAGAGGAGTTCACCTCGCTCGCCACCCAGATCAGAGAACTCAGCGATGAAACGGCAGAGGAGATGTTCGATGCCATGTTCACCTCGATGACTCCGCAGGAGCGAATCGCATGGCAGGCACAGGCTGAAAGGAGAGCAGCATGATCGACGGCATCCAGTTCGCCCACACTCTCGCGCTCGCCCTCGGCGCATTCCTCGGTTCGGGACTGATGACGCTCTGGCTCAACAGAGCGAAGCACAAGAGCAAGGGCGGTCTGAGCAGGGAAGTCACAGCCTCCTCGGCCTGGAGGCATGATCAAGGCGGGATCTATAGAGGGGGGCACCCCTCCGGTCGTGGATAGATTCGGCTTGGACACCCCGCTTTCACCGTT
>Ga0126377_10004229_pt1 | contig 10404 bp, 11 predicted proteins | sample PanSoiMetPlot_22_FD_92647 | JGI IMG/M metagenome (GOLD analysis project Ga0126377, IMG submission 92647) | Tropical forest soil microbial communities from Panama - MetaG Plot_22 | ecosystem: Environmental > Terrestrial > Soil > Tropical forest > Bulk soil | place: Panama | collected 2016-02-17 | reverse complement strand
GAAGATAAGACGGAATGCGAAAGCCTTTGCCGTTTACGAACTCCGGCCCCTCGGCTTTCTCGAAGATATTATATGTTGCGGTTTCCTGCTCGAACTGATCCCGCAACGCGCCGGCTACTAATTGCTGCAACGCCGGCGCAATTACAGCGACATTTACTGGAACTGGCATTACAGACTTCTCCCACCCCTAACGCGCGCGACCCGGCAGCCGGGAAATCATGTGGTCAAGCCATTGGCCTGAGATTTTCCCGTTTTTGTCGAGCGTAGGCGGCGCGCCATTGGCGCCGACCGTGCCGCTCAGGCCGGAAATCTCTGTGCGTTGGGGTATCTGTGAACGTTGTGATTCGCGGTAGGCTCGAGCGTCGCGGAAAACCGAATCGAGATTCTGGATCATTCCTCGCATTACCTGACCCAGCCTTGCGTTGTAGCGCATGGCTGCGGCCTTCGCGTCCCTCTCATCGGCGCTGGCTGCGAAGTGTTCGTTGTTCAACTTTCGCATTGGCGCGTTCTGGAGAGCGTCAACGGCGCGTTGGTAGGTGTCCCGCCACTGCGGATCTGCCAACAGTGTTGCGTGCGCGCCTTCGAGGATTGATCTGTAGAGTTGCTGATTCTGTTCGCCGCCGTCCGGGCCGAACGGCTGCCATTTTGCGAGCTGCGCGAGGTGGGCTTGTTCGTACTGTTCGGTGATCTGATCGACGGCCTGCGCGCCTTGCGTCTCAGCCTCTTGACGCGCCTGCCGCCAGGCTTGTTCGGCCTGATTGCGCTGACTCGTATCGAGTTGATTTAGTTTGGCTTCGCGCTGAAGATTGTAAAGCAGCGATTCATCTGTGCCTTTATCAAGCCACTCAATCAACTGATTGATCGGAACTTGCTTGGCGATCTCCCGCAGTTCCTGCGGTATTCGCTGCCAGTCTTCAGCCGTCAATTGGTTGGCGTTGCTGGCCGTCTGCGCCGCAGGCATGGCGCCTACGTGTTGCAAAACGGCAATCAGGTCGTTTGGCGCGTTTCGGGCTAACGTCTCGATAGACGCCCAATACGCCGGCTGCGCGTCTTTCGCCACAGCCTGCCAAAACGGCAAAGCGCCCTCTACCGGGTTATGAAGCAGACCATTGACGATTCCCAACGTCTGCTCTATCCCCTCGACTCCACCGTACTGCTCGAACTTGGCGGCATTGTCGCGGAATTGTTTCAACTCCGCTCTCATCTGCCGCGCTTCCGCTCTCGCGCTTTTGATAGCTTCGACAAGACCGGGCGCTTTGGTCTGATCCAGGTTTGGATCAGACATCATTCCCTGCAAATCGTCGTCGCCGTCAGGTATCGCGGATTCTGGCTCTGGCTGATCTTCAAACGTCCAACCTGCGGAAAATTCTTCCGCCGCGGGGGCTGTTTGCCCCTGGCCTGACGTGTCAACCGTTTGCTGCCCCGCTGTCGCACTACCGCCACCCGCGCCAGTGGCCCCAACGTCGCTGGGAGAGGGTGTGCCGCCCTCTGTGTTCGCGTTTATTTCGTCTGCCATTTATCTAGGGTTTTCGTTTGCGCATCTGCCGCGTTCGCTGCATCCTGCGCGCCGAGTGTTTGCCCGTAACGGGCGAGTTAGGATGTTTAGAGTTATAAATGCGGGCCGCCTTCGCCTGTGCGTCGTCGTAGGTCAGACCTTCACCCGCGAATTTGTCTCTTAGGGACTCATATTGCCTTGGCAACGATGGCCTCCTTTCGCTTCGCTATCAGTTCAGTTAGCGACAAAAAAGCATTAAGATCTAAATCGAGTTTCATCTTATTGACGATCACCTGACATAAACGGAGGCTTGCGGTTTATGGTCCAATCGCTAAGCGACTGCCACACCTTGACGATCTTGCCATTCTCGATTTTCGGCCAGCACACGCCCTCGTCGCCGTGTCCAACGACAACCTGCGTGGCCAGCGCCGCTTTAAAGCCCTGATCTGCGAACCGCTGCCAAAAGTAGATATCGGCGTCCGTTCGGCCTTCGCCCCATCCACCATCAGCGGCCGGCGTAGACAGAAACCACGGACGGCGCAACTCGTCGAAGACGCGGCGGCGGAATACCGTAAGACCGAAATGACCAGTAAAGATCGGGACCAGCGCCTGACTGAAATCCGGTTGGCCTAAGAACGTAGCCAGAATCTCTTGATACGGTCCGCGCCGCACTTGGTTTGAGACGACGCAGTCATACTGTGGATTCTGGTAGAGTAGTTGGATTAGCTTTTTGGCGTCATCAGGCGTGGCGTAGGTGTCGAAATCAACCGTGATAAGAACGTCCAGACCTATGCCGTCAGTATTTACGATCTGATACGCTAACGCGTCTTCGATCGCTTCTGTCAGTCCTTCGTCCCATTCCTGCTTGTAGTCAATGGCCAATTCGAGAGAACGAGACCGCGCCGGGCCGCGCCAACATCCGAGAGATTTAAAGCGCGGCGCACCGAGTCCAGAAGCGATATCGTAGATAGCCTCCGCAGCGTCGAGCGGACCAAATCGCGGCGTTGACAGAATCACGCCGGGCCTGACCTTGATCGTCTCACTGGTCAAACTCGCCTTCTCGTACCAGTTGCCGGCGACGAATTGCAGTCCGTTACCGTCACCATTTGCTTTCACTTCCGGTTTGCGACCCATAAGATTGAGGGATACCGGCAAAGCGGCGCAATCTTTGATCTCGGAATGCCAGGGTTGAATGTCGGTTAAGCCCGCCACGGTTAACCTATGCCTCAACGCCGACTCATCGAAAAGAGATTTATGGAAATCGTTCTCATCCGTCTGACCGCCCATCACGTAGCCAGTCAGCGGGTATTCGCTGGCGCCCTTGAGATATTCTTGAGCTATCCAATGAAAATCCGGTACGGCAATCTTCAGCACGCCGCCAGGCTTCAGCGCGCGAACCCAATCAATCAGTACATCGGTCACCTGGCGCATATTGAAATGCTCAAGCACATGACTTGCGCGGATCTCATCAACGCTACCATCCGATAGACCCAGCGGATAAATCGTATGGCCATTCTTACCGTCCCAATTCTCCCAGCCTTCGAGCGGCTGCGCGCCGCTGCCTAAATTCAACTTCAAACAGTCGCTCCTTGTGCTTGCATCCCCGCCGGCTTCATCTGATCCGTTTGCGGGTTCTTGTTTTTACGTTCATTGCGTGGCCCGGCTCCAGCCTCTTCACCCGCCGGCGCTGGCGGTTGTCCCATCATCTGCACCATCCCGGTGAACTGCGCCTCAGCGAGTAAACCTTGCAGATGCTGATAGAGCATCGCCTTGATGCCGCCGCGGAGTTCTGGCGGCGCTTCGCGGCCTTCGTCTTCAGTGAGCCAGGAGCGCAGGTAAGCGATTGCGGCCATATGGCCAGTTTCCTCGATCTCGATCGGCGGCTGAAGAATGCCAAGCAAAAACTGTCCAGCTTCCGCCTGCGGATCGACCGGGACTTCGGCCATTTGGCCAGTCATCGGATCGGCCACCATCTGAGTCGGCGGCATACCTTGCTGCATTACTTGCAGCATCGGGATCGCCTGTTTCATCTGCTCGATCCGCAGCCGGCAGACCTCAGCGGCGGCTGTGTAGTCGGCGCTGGCAAGATCAACGTCAAAGATTTCGGCCAACTGTTCGACCTGTTCTGGAAACTCTTGCAAGGCCAGTTTTAACCCCGGCAGACCGCCGACACGCTGTAGAAACGCATCCCAACGCTGGCGCCGTTCCAGGTTGGTTTGGGGTAGGTAGGAATCCGGTACGACCTCCGCGAACATATCAATGCCGATATCGGCAGCCTTCAGCCACATTCCGTCCATTTCGCCGCGCTTGCCGGACAGCGATACCCACACCTCGTCAATGCAGTATTTCTTGAACAGCGCCAAAATGATCTCAGCGCCGCGGCGGTCCACTTCGGCTTTCAGCGCCAATTGTGGACCGAATAGACTTTGGCTGTTCGCGTTCGTGATCTCTGCGCCAGTCGCCGTGTCGTTGTTGACGCCTGGCAGACCGCCGCTGAAGTCAGTCACCCTACTCGCCAACTGCATGTAATTGTTCAGCTTGTCCGCGAATCCGAAATGCGCCTGCGTCGGCGGCTGTGGCTGCAATTGATAAATGGCGTCTTGCAGTCTGCGGTTGTCCTCCAGCGCTGACAGATTGGCCGGGATATTCGATAGACTGCCTAAATATGCGCTTGTGCCGTTCGGGAAAAGCCGCTCGTCGAACAGCGTCGCCGGCATTGCGGCTGTGCGCAACTGCGTGTAAATGATCGACATTACAAGGTTGTATTGCCGATTGCCCTCGACGATATCTTGCACGCCAATCCCGAGACTCGACACCGCTCTTTGCCGGTATGACTGACCGACCCAATAGTCTCTATGATGTTCGTCGCGCAGCTCGACCACGCCGTCTATTCCCTCAATAAAGCACATATAAATGCCGGTCGGGAATAGTTCGGCCAGTTTCGTCCCGCCTGGGATCGTCTGGCCACCAAGCGCCTGCATTTCGTCCTTCAACTGAAAGCGCGAATACATACACGGATCGAGCCAGATCTGTATAAAGTCGGCGGCTTGTTCTTCGTTACTGTCTTTGGACCAGACTGACGAGCCCTTTGCGCTGGTCGCGCGCTTCAATGACTCTTCGATCTGGACGCCGCGGTTATCGCCTTTCGAATTGGTGATATGTAAGTCGGGAAACTTAGCCTGTAGGACCGGGACGCGAATGCGACGCCGGCGGATCAGATACGGCGAGTCCTGCGGCAATTCGGATAGATCGTGTTTCAACTCGAACGCCGGGACAGTTTCGCAAACAATGTCACCGTGTTCGGTGTTTTCGTAGCCTTGGACGGATTCTACTTCGAGCGGTTCGGGTTGTTGAATGTCGATGTTTGGCGATCCGCAGTCGGGGCAAACCTGCGCGCCGTCAGATACATTTCCTCCAGCGTCCTCGATTGCCATTCCAGCGTCTGGTAAGACCACGGCTGATCCCATGTCTTGAGGCACCGAGGATGATGAAGCCAATGGAATTCCAGCGTTATCGGATTCTGCCATATCTGGCATTGCTGATGACCGATCATTCGGCGGATTTCCGACCGCAGACACAAGTGGTAATGGTCCGCTTGATCCGCAGTCGGCGCAGAAATAGCTTGGATCTCCGAACTGTACCTGTTCTGTCCCTGTGATTGGTCTTCGGCCATAACTCTTTACCTCATCCGTATAATAATAATAGCGCGCATACTTCCCGCACTGAGCCAACAGCGCCTCCATTTGCTTGAATGACTGAGTATACAGCTTACGCTTGTAATGATCATGCGCAATCTGGCCGCCTTTCGTGGCGCCGATCGCGTCGTCAGTCTCGCGCGACGGCCGCCAGCGTATGTCTGTGCTGCTCTGCGTCCACTTGGCTTTAATGTTCTCACTATAAAAGCCGCACAGATTGTAACCATAGACCGGGATATCAGTCCGATCCGGCAGGGGCGCCGGCCGCCAACCGTTGCCGTACTTCGCGCGTTTGAGCAGTGCCCGACCCTCGATCATATTGAACACGAGCGCCCAGGATAGGGTTTCATCGTCCCAGGTCGCCTTGTCTTCGGCTTCGAGCGTGGCTTTCTGTTTCTTGAACCAATCCGGCTCAATCAGGATAGAGTTATCCTGTTTTTGCTGTTCGAGGTTTTGGGTTAGTCCCTGAATCGGCGCGAGATTTGGCGCGTCCGTGTGCGGTAGTTGGAGTGACAATTATCCTGCTCTTAATGGCGTCTTTTCTTCGTGCAAACGCTGTTGAATGGCGCGCCAGTCGTACGGGTATCGTTGCTCCGCTTCAGAGTGCGACATTCGCGCGGCTTCAGGATAAACCTGCTCGAGTTCTTCTTTGATCTCGTCGATAAAGAACGCCTGATCGATCCACGTAGGCGGCTGAATCTCGGGATCTGGCAGTTTTACGACGCGTTCGCGCTCGATCTCGACCGCCGGAATATGTCCCTGTTTGAGTAGCCGATCCACCAGCGCCATTTCCCGCTCTCGCCATTTCTCTTCCTTGGCTTCCCATCTCTTTTGAGAAAAATAGGCCGCACACATTACGTATGCGGCCAGGACAGTTACCAGTATGGAAAGCACTGGAAAGGAGATCATTCCATCATACTCGCGTCGTAAGTCGAAGCGATCTGGTAGTCAGTGATCTGCGCCGCGGCGGCTGACGCCAGACCCGCAATCGTCGTTTGCCCGTGGGTCGAAGACAGAAAGCCAGCGTCAAGCGCCAACTGTAATCCGTCCGCGATCTCTCTGTTTGCGTCAGGCCCGGCGCCGGCGACTGGTCCCAAAGCCAATACCGCATTGATCAGCGCCGCCATAGTCGAGTTGCCGCTGACCGTAGCGTCGACCGCGCCAACCATGCTCATTCTGTTAATGCAGGAAAGCACTTTCGGTCCCGCTTGCTGGAAATCACTTGCTAGAGCCATTACTCATTACCTCGCTTTTTAGTCTTTTTCTCCACAGGTTTAGCCTCTTCCGGCGTCGCCTGTTTTTCTAAGTGCGCTTTCTTTGCCGCACACGCGCAGCGCGACGCTTCGCTGTAGACCTGGCCAGAATCGTCCCTCACCATTTCCCGCCAGAGATCTTTGCTCCACTGTGGCAGGCCTGCCCATTGCTGACCGTATAACTGCGCCGCGTCTTGCGCGATCTGCTCAACTTGTTCGTGCGTCATTTTTCCCAATTCCCCCAGGGGTTGTCTGTGGTTCGATCCAACGGCGCCGCTCCGCTCCACGGATCGTCGAGACTCTGATTCTTTTTCTCTTCGGCCTTTCTGACTTTGGCTAAGGCCTGTTCGCGCGCCATAACCCAGCCATCCCACTCCCATGAACCGTCCGGCGCGTCCGGTTTGTTGGCCAGCTTCCAGCCGTCAGCCAATTGCGCTTCGAGACGTTCGTCTAAGGTTGTCGGCGGCGGCAGATATGGACGCGCAGCGAGATAGGCCAGCGCGCGCGCGATAACGGTATCGTCGAAACCGCCCTCTGGCGCGCCGTATTTGACATAGCCTGTCTCTGTCACTGTGGATTCGTAGGCCAGCAATTCGTGTTTGGCGATCGGATCTGTCAGCCACTGCGCCGACTCTTTCTCGAACGCCAGCGCCAGGCGTTGAATCAATGGCGCTTTCGTCTTCTTTGTTGTGTCGAAGCCAGAGAGAATAATTGACTTCGGCGCGATCTGGCGCATTGCCTCCAGATTGGGACTGCCAATGGAATTGGTTTCAACGCGCACATGGCGCGCTTTCCAATTCTCCAGCGCCACAAGCAATCTGCCGCGCTGAAAATCCCACCCGACCTGATTAAATCGATCAAGATAGACCTCGCGGCGGCAATGACAGCAAAAGAGACTCATTGCCGTAAAATCGTGAGACTTACCCCAATCCAGCCCGCCGACAATTAAGTGATCGGCATGTTCAGCCGGCGTTGTCTCTGGCGCGATCAAACACGCGTCCAGATTGCGAAAGACCGCGCCTTCACCAGACAGGAAAGCGGCTAAATATTCTTGCTGATATGCAAGCTCTGGCAGCTCAAGTCGCGCCGCCTCGATCTCTGCCAGCGCCAGAAACGGATTAACGCTGGTCGGCAGTTGCCATGACTGCCAGTCTGGATATGCGAGCGGATCCTGACCGCGCTTGAAGAGATCGTAGAAGTAATTGAGACCGTTAGGCGTACTCAAAAACCACGCGTCGCCCTGCAAATCCGTCAACGTGGCGCGGATCGCTCGTTCCCAGACGTTCTTGAGATTCGCCGCGATCGCCGCCTCGTCAATAATCGCGCGCTTGTATTTACGCGAGCGGCCAGGATCGTCCGTTTTGTCCAGCGTCCAACACTCGACCAGGCCGCCGTTGTTCAGTTCGATACGGCGCTCGGTCGCGTTGATCTTGCTGGAGACCGGTCGTAGGCGTCTGGTTAAATCCTGCCAGACCTCCAACAGATACTTGTAGTTTGGCGCGAACCAACCAACCGGATCGCCAGCCAATGCGGTCTCAAGCGCCAAGTGCTGGCCGAGATATGTCTTACCCGCGCGGCGTCCAATATCTAAGACGTTAAAGCGCCTCGCCTGGCTCTTGATCCGTTCCTGTAGCGGATACAGCGTTGGCAACTGCGGCCGGCAGGAGTCCTGCGGATTGCTGTTCTGCTCGTGCGGCTGCCTCGAAAAATCGAAATCCCTTATCGCAAATCGTGCCATAAAGGATGGCGAGGCTGTCTGGCGTGTGCTGGCGTAGCCATGTTTCATCGGAGGCAACCTTCAATTGCACGAGATTGGCGCGCAAGATTGATTCCAGATTCTGACCGACAAGATCGGCAATGACTTCCCTTTTCGTCCCAACGCGTCCCAAGTCTGCCGGTAAGTCCTCTTTCCACCTAGAGATATTCTGTTTAGGTATGCCGAGTTTATCGGCGACAGCCTGCACGGACTCACCAGCAACAAGCATGGCCAGCGCCTGCGCCACAATATGAACCGAATAGCTTTTTTTGCCAGCGCGCGGCGTGCCTTTGTGGCCGTTCGTCTTACTCAAGCCGCCTCCATCACGCAATAAAGCGCATAGCTTCGCGTGGCCGCGTGCTGGCGCTCAATCGCCGAATACGACCTGCTCTCAACCTTGTAGATCCACGCGCGCTCGATCAATTGGGAAAAAGTGGGTAAATGTGGACCGATCGGCGACCGCTTGGATTCGTAGGCGTGGAATTCGCCGTCACTGATAATCACGCTGTAACCGTCCGCGACCCTGGCGACGCGCGGCGCCGTCTTGCGCAGCCACGGGAGGCCGCACAACTGCTCAAACCAGGCTTTATAGACGCGGTAGAGGCCGGCAGGCGTGCGAATGAGGCAGATATTCGGATCGGCGTCGAGTAGACGTCGCAGCCGTTTGTGAGATCGAGTTGTGGACAGAGTTTTTCCTAAGTAGTTGGAAGCCTCACGCCGGCGACTGCCAGGTGTCAGCGTTTGATTTGTATTCGGCCCCGGACGTTTGCGCGTTTAGTGTGTGCCCCAATCCCTCAACGTCACATACCCGAGGCCGAAACTTATTCGATCCCGGCCTCAACGTTAAGCGTAATCGGCCAAGACCACGACCCAAACAAGGCCGGGATCGAAAGTTAAGTCTTCGACTTCAGTTCAGCCTTCAATTCCTTAAACTCGGCGCGAGCTTCGGCGCGGAATTCACGTACAAGCAGATCAACTTTGTTGAACGCCACTTCGAACTCGTTGCGCGTCATTCGGCCGTTTAAATCCTTTTCCATTGCGTCGAGGCGCTTAATCACTTCTTTATGATCAGTCTTACTGACCTTCGTGAGTGAACTAACCAACCATCCGACAGCCGCCCCAAGCGCGGGAGCAATTATGTTGTCGCTGAATGGCATAGCTTGAATTTGCTGCATAGTCCGCACCTTCCATTAGGGGATGGTTTGCGGTGAGGGAAAACCGGACAACGTTAAAATCTGACGCCTATACTGGCGCTGAATTGGTTGCGACCGGGACTAAGAAAGCCGCCGCTTCGAGTCTGGTCGAATTGAAATGGATTGAGAACGACGTGGCCGAAGTTCAGCCGGACGCCGGCGCCAACAGTTCGCACGATCTCCTTACCTTCGAAGCCGTCAACAGTCTGATAGCCGACCAGGAAGTGCGCGTACGGCTCGACGAAGCCGAGTTTGTGGCTCAGTTCGGGTCCGAAAGTGTAGGTTTTGACCTCTTCCAACTTGTCGAATCTGAACTTGCCGCCGAGTCTTGTCTTGCTGCCAACGATTTTGGCGTTGAGAGTCGCGGTAATGCCTGGCCTGTAGTCGGTATTAACCAGATCATGCAGCTCATCGGCGGCAAAACCGACTGTGATAATTACAGTGTCTTTCGGCTTGTCTTGCGCGAGCGCGAACGCGGCGAAGAACACGACTGCGAGGATCGAGAACAACGTTATTTTGAGAAGCGATTTCATGGTTTTCCTTTATTTAGGCAATGGACTGTTGATTGGCTTGTCGGCTTTGATCCGGCCGTACGCCGCGAGAAGCAATCCGGCGGCTTCGCCAATTTGATCGACGGCGCCCGGCAGTATCTGCGCGATCGGCTGATATTTCGGCGCGGCGATGCTTATGCCGGCAATGACGAGTCCCCAAATTGTCTTGCTTTGCCACCAGTGTTTACCGGGTGTGGCGTTGATAGTTTCCAACGGGTCGGACATGGTTTATCTCCAAAATGAAAAAGCCGCCAAAGACCGGCGGTTAAGGCCGTATCTTTGGCGGCTAGTTTCCACGAGATTGGCGGATCTGTGACCGCTATTTGATTGTCAATTCTTCGAGCAATCGATCGTATTCGGCTATTTCCTGCTTGAGTCTATCGGCGGCCGTCAGGTGAGCTAATCTCTCCTTCTTCAAGTGCCGCTTTCTATCCTGCAACCAAAGCCGAAAGAAATGCTCT
>Ga0126377_10004228_pt1 | contig 10405 bp, 8 predicted proteins | sample PanSoiMetPlot_22_FD_92647 | JGI IMG/M metagenome (GOLD analysis project Ga0126377, IMG submission 92647) | Tropical forest soil microbial communities from Panama - MetaG Plot_22 | ecosystem: Environmental > Terrestrial > Soil > Tropical forest > Bulk soil | place: Panama | collected 2016-02-17 | reverse complement strand
GGTCTGCTTCTCGATCTGTCGTAGCCGGGCGTCGCCCTGCTTGGGGTTCTTGTTGTCGGGGTCGCGGGGCTCGCCCTTGGCGGTGTAGTCGCCGAGGACCTGGTTGACCCGTTTGGCGATCTTCTCGATGTCGTCGTCGGACAGGGGCATGTCGTCGTCCTTCCTGAGTTGTTCGGCGGTCTTGGCCAGGGTGGTCTTGGAGACGTTCACCTCGAAGTGCATGGCGTCGGGGGTGCCGGAGTAGTCGCCGCCCCAGCGGATGGTGTGGCCGACCTCGGCGAGGATCTTGTGGACCTCGTCGATCTCGGCCTGGGTGAAGGTGTTGCTGGTGGGGACGCCGTTGGGGTGTTGGGGGGCGTTGACGTCGATGGCGGTGCCGGAGGAGTGGTTGGACAGGCTGTAGGGGTTGTTCGCGTTGGCGCGGTAGTTGTAGCCCCAGCAGCCGGGGTCGACGAGTTTCTCGACGCGCTGGTGGAACTGGGCGGCGACGTAGCCGAGGACGGTGGCGACGTCGTCGTCGTCGCGGATGCCGGGCGGGAACGGGATGCCGGCGACGACGAGGGACCGCAGCGGCAGGTTGGGGCTGGCGGACCAGCCGTTCTGTGAGGTCGCCATCGCGGCCTCCCTTCTAGGTGCGGGTGCGGTAGGTGATCTTGAGCTTGTAGTGGTCGGCGCCGTCGGCGGTGAACCCGGTGTAGACGGTGGCCTGGGTGGGTCCGGGTCCGATCCGGATGCCCTTGAAGTCGTTGCGGGTGACGACGGATTCGGCCCAGGTGAGGTTGACGGTGGCCAGTCCCTTGCCGATGGCGTGCCGGGACCGGTCGGAGTAGCCGCCCACGTTGGAGTAGCTGTTGGGCTTGTTGGTCATCTCGTGCCAGCCGAGGACGAGGACGCCGTTGGCGCCCTGGTTCCAGTTGTCCCAGCGGACGGTGAACTCGACGTTGACGATCTCGGCGTCGGCGGGGAGGTTGGGTTGGAACCGGACGAGGCCTTTGGTGTTGCCGGTGCTGGGGAAGTCGGGGTTGTAGCCCTGGTGGATGTTGTTGCCGGGCTTCTGGCCGCCGTTGCCGTTGTAGCCCTGCTGCCAGGCTGCGGTCAGGGTCTGGGTCTTGGTGACCAGCTGGCCCTGGACGGTCCGCGGGTTGGAGAACTTGTCCTCGCTGGCGGCGTAGGTGGAGGAGCCGCCGTAGTGGGCGCGGAAGTACCAGGAGCCTTTGACGGCGGTCCAGGTCTTGGTGACCTTGGTGGTGCCGGTGGGGAGTGCGGTGGAGCCGAGGCTGGTCCAGGGGCCGTTGGCGCCGTTGCTGCGGTAGAAGGTGACGGTGCCGGTGGCGTTGGTGGGGGTGATGGTGGCGGTGAGGGTGATCTTCTGGCCCTCGGTGTAGGGGCCGGAGGAGATCGTCAGGGCGGTGGTGGTGGGTGGTTTGGTGACGGGGGGCTCGGTGGAGTTGTGGGTCATGTCCATGGATGCGGACTGGTTGCCGGTGGGTCGCCAGGAGTCGCCGTCCCAGTAGCGGATCATCGGGTCGCCGGGGTCGGTGCCGGCGAACACGGCGCCGGGGAAGAACGACGCGGAGATGGTGGACCATCCGGCGGCGTCCAGGGCTGTGGTCGCGGCGGCGTAGGAGTAGACGGGGGCGACCTCGATCGACTCGCCCGGCCCGACGGCGAACAGGCCTTCGATGTTGATCGGGATCTGGATCTGCAAGGTGTTGTTGTTGGACGCCTGCGTCATCAGTCCGAGCTCCCCGTTGTCGCGGCGCAGCGCGAAGCGGACCCCGCTTGCCGACGGTCGGAGGACTGCGGTCAGGTAGCCGTTGACCCGGATGATTCCGCCCTGGGTCGGTGGTGCGGTGAGGATCGCCTTCTTCATGCCGGGGACGGGGGTCCAGGCCGTTGTCGACGGCATGTCGCTGAATACGGCGGAGGTGGTCGAGGAGCCGAAGGTGGTGATGCCGCCGACGTCGGCGCCGGGGTCGAACCAGATCGACCCGAGGGGCCACCCGGTGCTGCTCCGGGTCAGCGTGGCGGCGGTGAACAGCAGGTCCGCCAGCCCGTTGCCGGTCGGGGTGAGCCGGAACCCGACCCGGGCCCGTCGCGGCGCGATCGGGCCGACGTCGACGGTCACCTCGTCGGGGACCGTGATGTCGGCGGTCAGGGTCTCCGGCGCGGCGGGGTCGTCGACCAGCAGCGACGGCGGATACACGATCACCTGCGAGGTGGCGTCCGGCAGCGCCTGCGAGTCCTCCGGCCCCCAGGCCACGACCGGCTCGACCGTCACCGTCGCCTGGGCCAGGTACTGGACGGACGCCTCGAGGTGCAGCACGTCCCCGGGGTCGACCTCGAAGTCGGTGAACGACCACAGGGTGCCCGGCGGCACCGGGTCCGGCTGCCCCTTGGTCCTGGTCGAGGACGACGCGTTCGCGGCGGCCAGCCAGTCGAACCGCTCCCCGCCGGCGTCCGGGGTGGCGCCGTCGAAGTAGGCCAGGTCGTCCGGGCCCGGCGCCGACCCCTCGCGGACGATGCAGGTGTCCACGTAGCAGGCCGTGCCGGCCACCGGCACCTCGGTGGACACCCCGCACATCACTGCGGTGCCGTCGGTGGGTGAGGTGAACTCGACGTGCGCCCAGGTCCACTCGTCCTTCAGCGTGACCGGTCCGCCGGCGCCGTGGAAGGTGACGTCGGGTCGCACGTCCGGGCAGTCGGAGGGCACGTAGACCCGGATCGACATGCACATCGGGACACCGGGCGGGACCGGGTCGGCCTGGATCAGCAGGTTGCTCTGGGTGGTGCCCGGCGTCAGGTCCGGCCAGGTCGCCTTGACCGACCGGGTGCCGGAGGCGAACTGCTCGGTTGAGTACTCCACGGCGGCCGGGGTCGCGCCACCGAACAGTGCGCTGGACACCCACCCGGTGTCGCCCTCGGCGTTCGGGTTCGGGATGTAGTTGGTGGCCACCAGCACGGACGCGGTCTTGGTGACCTCGATCCCGCCGTCCGGGCCATAGGCGCGGGTCCAGTTGCCGACGTCGGGAGGCACGAAGTACCAGGACTCGGTGTCGGTGAACCCGCCGCCGATCGGCACATCCTCCTCCGGCGGGGTGCCGGGGTCGTCGTCGGAGACGATGTGCACCGCGGTGTCGATGCCCTCGACGTAGGCGTCCAGGTCGTTGTCGGCGGGGATCACCCACAGGTCGCCGCGCTGCTCGATCTCGACCACGTCGCCGACCGCGGGCGGGTCGCCCTGGAACACGATCCCGCAGACCTCGTCCTCGTCCTCGTTGAAGAACACGCAGCAGGTGGTGGCGCCGACCGAGGTGACCACCCCGACCGTCATCCGGGTCGGCTCGGACTGCTGGCTGGTCGGGTACAGGTCGTCGAGGTAGGTGCGCGGCACCCGGTAGGTGGACTGGGCGGCCGGTCCCTCGGGCATCTGCTGGCTGCTCATCTGCCGCTCACCCCGGATCCCGGACGGCGATCGCGCGGGTCCGCATCCGGGTCGCGGACTTCCCGGACAGGTCGAACGCGACCGACTGCACGAAGTGGTCCTCGGCGCGTCCGGCGTACTGGATGCGGACCCGGTCGTCGGGCTCGACCCAGTAGCCGCCGGCCACGTCGAAGTCGAGGTAGCGGACCACGCCGCGGCGGCGGCGCAGGATCCGCTGCGCCTCCTCGAGCTTGTCGGCCTTCTCGCCCGCCTCGACCTTCTGCAGGTCCCGCGGCTCCACGATCGGGAGATACCCGAACGGGCCGCCCCACTCCACCGGCGCGGTGGCCGCCTGGGCGTCGACGTGGTCGGCCCAGGTGACCTTCTTGGTCTCGATGCCGGGCTTCTTCTTGTTCTGGTTCTTCAGCCGCTTGGTGGTGGTGCCGGTCAGGTTCAACCGGACGTAGTTGCAGCCGCCCTCGCGGGACACGGTCGCGGTGACCCCGACCAGGGTGCCGCCCTCGCCGTCCCGGATGGTCGCGACCGGGTTGGTGACGGTGCCGATGTCCGGGCCGACGCCCATGATCACGTCGTCGTAGCTGTCGGTGATCATGTTCCGGACCACCACGGTGCCGTCGTAGTCGAAGAACGTCTCGAACGCCTTGCGGTCGGCGATCTCGGTGCACACCGTCCACCGGCCGGTGCCGGCGTCCGCGGTGTAGTTGGAGATCTCCCTGGTCTTCGCGGCGTCCACCGCGGCCAGGTCGACGATCCGGTCCGGCAGCGCCTCGATGACCAGGTCCTCGATGGTGGCCGCGACCCGCTTGCCCTTGAACCCGCGCTTGCCGAGCAGCAGGAACTCCTCGACCCGCCCGGACAGGTCAGTGCACTCCACGGTGGCGATCTGGGAGGGCCGCTCGTAGGTGTAGGTCTTGATCGGGAAGATCCCCATCAGGATGTTCGGGAACCAGGTGCCGTCGCTCTTGTCGATCCGGCACCACAGCTTGAGCCACTGCCCGAACGGGACCAGCGGGTCGTCGGCGGTGGTGGCCGCGAACGCGTCGCCACCGCCGACCTGCAGAGTCAGCTTGCGCCGCACCGGGTCGCTGCTGTCCAGGGTGAGCTGTCCGCCGGTGATCGGGATGTCGGGCATCAGCAGGTTCTCGGCGCCGCCGGCCAGGGACCGGTAGGCGTTGGCCTGCCAGCGCACGGTGTGCGGCTCGGCGCACCGGGCCTTGAACGCCGCATAGTCGACCGCGGTCCAGCCGCGCCTGGTCAGGTTCCCCATCAGTGCACCGTCACGGTCTTGGACCGGGTGTGCGCGCCGCCGGTGCCGGTGATGCTGCCGTAAACCCGCAGCTTGATCGTGAACCTGCCGCGCCGGGTCCACCGGACCTTGTGCGGCCCCTTGGTGTAGAACTTGCCGACCTGGTTGTTCGAGTGCCCGATGGTCCACTCCCAGGAGTCGAACTGGCCGGTCGAGGTGTCGGCCAGCGTCACCCACTGGTTCCTGGCCGGGGTGGTGTCGGAGATGGTGAAGTTCGCGACCGGCTTGTTCACCAGGTCGTCGTTGTCGCCGGTGCGGTGCACCAGCGGCGTGGTCGGGTCCACCTCCACGAAGTCGATGTGGATGTACCGGAAGTCCGCGGTGGTCTGGGTGACCTGCTCGATCGACACGTCCAGCGGCACCACCCGCAGGTCGTCGAGCAGCATGGTGGCGTCCGACCCGGAGTTGAAGATCACCGGCCGGATCCGGCCGTCGGCGGGGAACACGATCCGGCGCAGGTCGTCGTACTGGCCCAGGTCCCGGGTCAGCAGGGTCAGCGACCCGCGGCGAGCCTCCCGGGTGTCGGCGATGTAGACCGGGTACTGCCGGCCGAGCACCGCCAGCTCGGTGCCCCGCGCGGTGTACTTCATCTCCGGGATGTCGACCACGCACGAGGTGACGTAGAGGCCGAGCTCGCTGGTGGACCGGACCAGCACGTGGCCCTTCTCGTGCGGGCCGGCCTCCATCGCCTGCTCGAGCTCCCGGTCGAAGTGCACCACCTGGGCGCCGAGCACGCCCCGCGAGACCGGGTAGTCGCCGCCGGCCCAGTCCCACTCGGCCGGGCCGACCTGCGCGGTCGCGACCACGAACCAGACCGTCGGCCGCATCGGGCACTCGTAGTCCCGGAACGTCGCGGTCGCCGCGGGCGCGACCCAGCCGACCCGGTGCGCGACCGAGGACCACAGGGCGCGGCGGTCCGGCAGCTCCCGCTCGTAGATCGGGTTCCCGGTGTCGTCGTCGCCGAGGTAGCGCAGCTGCAGCCGCATCACGTCGTACCGGGTGCCGGCGGTCAGGCCGGTGAGCTGGACCTCGACGAACAGGGTCTCGACGTCGTCTTGGGTGACGTTGATCCCGACCACCATCACGGCCTCCGCTTGAGGCTGGTCGACGTCGCGAGGCGTCCGGCCCGCAGCTCCAGGTGGTCGGCGATCTCCGCGCCGTCCAGGTAGACCTTGACCGGGGTCTGCCGGGGCGCCAGCTGGACCACGCCGCCGGGCTGGGTGGTGACCTGGGGTCCGCCGATCCCGGCCCGGTAGCTGGTCGTCCAGGCGCCGCCGCCGGTGCTCGTGGCGCTCGGGGCGGCCAGCGCCCTACCCGCGGCCATCAGGCCCTCGGTGCCGGGCACCGCCGACCGGCCGAAGTCGCTCGACGTCCCACCACCACCGCCTCCGCCTCCGCCTCCGCCGCGGTTCACGGTGGTGACGTAGATGGTGGCGTACCGATCCTTGGCCAGGTCGTTCAACGAGTTGTTCACCGCGGACCACGAGCCGAAGTCGACGATCGGCTTCATGGTCGCCTCGCGGGCCTGGCCGCCGGGCTGGGCGACGTTGTTCAGGGTCTGGTTCGCAGGCGAGGTGTCGGTGACCTTCGGCTCGATCTGGGCCGGGACGTTCTTGGCGCTGGGCCCGTAGATGAGCGCGTCCAGGGCCTCCTGGACCCCCGCGGCCCGACCGGTGATGTACGGGGACAGCGGGATCTTCCGCGGCTTGGTCAGGCCGCCCAGTGCCGCCTGGGCGTCCTCGACCCCGGTCATGGTGGCGCGCAGCTTCGGCCCCGGCCGTGGCAGCCCGATGAAGTTCTTCAGGATCCGGTTCGCGTCCTTGGTGTCGATCCCGGCCTTGATCAGCAGCCCCCGGGTCTTCTGCCGCACCTGCTCATACCAGGCCCGCTGGTCGAAGTTGACGTCGAGCTGCGCCCGGCGGGCGCCCTCCTCGAGGCCCTGCTCGGCGAACGAGGAGATCGTGGACAGCAGCTCGGTCTGCTTGTCCGAGAGCCCCTTGATGTCGCCGATGGTCAGGTCCGCCGGCAGGCTGGTGCCCTCCTTCACGGCGTCCTCGACCTGCTGCTCCAGGCCGGCGGAGTCGATCAGGAACGAGATCCGCAGCCGCTTCCCCTCCCCGATCGCGGCGTACGCGTCGGCGGCGTCCCCGAGCGCGCTGGTCAGGTCCTCGACGGTGACCGTGGCCTCCTGGGTGGCGCCCGTGAGGTCGTCCATCGAGTCCTTGCCGTCCTTGCCCAGCTGGGTCGCCTCGTCGTCGGTGCCAGTGAGCTTGTCCGCCAGCAGGTCGATGGAGTGACCGGTCTTGCTTATCCAGTTCGAGGTACTTTCCAGGGGCGCGGTGAGCAGGTCCTTCCCCGGGACCGCGTCGACGAGCGCATTGAAGATCCGCACGGTGTCGCTGGTGACGTCGGCGACCTCCTGCATCAGGTCGGCGCCGTCCTTGAGCGCGGGCAGGAAGTTGGTGCCGAACTCCTGCCAGGTCTGCTTGGTGGTGTCCCGCAGTGAGGAGAGCTTCCCGTTCAGGGTGTCCATGAGGTCGGGGATCGCGGTCGGGTACTTCTGCGCCAGCGACTTCTGGAGCAGGTCGATCGCGTCGGCGCCGAGCTTCCCCTCGGTGGCCATCTTCTGCACCTCGGGGACGGTCTTGCCCATTGCGTCTGCCAGGGTCGTCCAGGCCGGGATGCCGCGCTCGGAGAGCTGCATCATCTCCTCGGCGTAGATCTGCCCCTTCGTCCGCATCTGCGCGAACACCGAGGCGAGGCCGGTGATGTCCCCGGTGGTGGCCGCCGCCACGTTCCCCAGCTCGTTCAGAGTGCTGGGGAGGTCCTCCAGATCGACGCCGGCGGCCACCAGCATCCTGGTCGCCTCGGTCGCCTGGTCGAGCTCGAACGGGGTCTGCTTGGCCCAGGCCTGCAGAAACTTCAGGGTCTCGGTGCCGCGGCCGCCGGTGAGCGCGTCCAGCTGCACCTGCAGGGTCTCGATGTCGGCCGCGGCCATCCCCGAGGAGTAGGCGACCGCGCCGAGCCCGATCACCAGCGCCCCGGCCGCCCCGGCCGCCCCGGCCGCGCCCATCGCTCCGGCCGCGGCGGTCCCCTCGGCACCCAGCCCCTTGAGCGCCCTCGAGGCGCCACCAGCAGCGCTGGTCAGGCTCCGCAGGCTGCCCGGCACCGGGATCAGGTTCGTGGTCTCCCCGCCGATCTCCCGCAGCGCCGTGCTCATCCCGCGCAGGTTCGACACGGACGCGTCGTCGACGTCGATGGTCGCCTCGATGTCGACCTTCTGCTTCTCCAGATCGTCGATCGCACGACGGACCTTCGCCTCGTCCCGCAGCAGCTGCACCGTGTCCAGGCCCACATCCGGGTGCGCCTTGCGCCGCTCCAGCCCGTCCAGCGCCTTGTTCAGGTTCGCCAGGTCCCGGTTGATCCGGGCGACCTGGATCTCCGGGGTGATGTCGACGCTCTCCTTGTCGAGCGTCTGCACGTCCTTCTGCAGCCCCTCGAGCTGCCTCGCGGCGTCGCTGGTCGCCTTGGTCAGCCCGGTGGTGTCCCCGGTGATCTTGACCTCTAGGGTCTGATCAGCCATCAGACGTCACCGCCTGCGGTCGTACTCCTTGTGACAGGGGACGCAGCGCGGCTCGTAATCATCGGGGTCTGGCGAGTACGGAAGGATCTGGTTGCCGATCGCACCCAGACGTTCCTTCGGCGAGCCGCCTCGGTATGACCACTGGTACGCCGGACAGCCGCAGTCGACGCAGCGATGCAACGACGCTGAGCCGCGCCGCTTGTCGACGCGCGCGTGCGCCATCCGGTAGCCGATGTCATCCGTGGGCGCAGGTCCGTACGGACGCAACTCAAGGTCTCTGTGGCGCCGCCAGCGTTCGTAGTGCATGTGGCACCAGCCGCGTGCGTGAACAGGTTTGCCGCAGTCTCGCTCTGAACAGATACGCTCGGCCACGTTGGGCCACCTCCAAGCCAGGTGTCTCGACGGCCCGCCTGGTGTTCACGCACCGGGCGGGCACTCTCATTCTCCCGGACCCACGCAGCCATGGCTAGAAGTCCCGCAGCACGTCGTCGACCAGGTCTGCCCAGGCCCGGAACACGACCTCGGCGCCGCGGCCCTCGCGAATCGTCGGCGTGAAACCAATAGCCCTGGTGGCCGCGGAAGGCCCGGAACTGCATCGTCGTTCGTCTCTGCACGATCAGGTAGCGGCGGCCCAGCCTCGACGTCGAGTAGTACGTCGTACGACGCCGCCGGCCGCCCCACTCCGACCCCATCGTGTATGGCTTCCCGCCGGCCCGGACCCCGGGCACCCCGGCCTTCATCGTCGACGCCGCGGTCCTGGCGACGCTCGCGGCGTGCGAGCCCTGCGCGGTCCCGGCCGCGCGGATCTCCCGGGCCAGCGGCTCGGCCAGGGTCCGACCCCGACGCGACACCTGGGTCTTCACCTCGCGCGGGATCGACCGCATCGCCTGGATGCTGGACTCCCACCCGGGAGCAGACGCCGCCACCGACAGTCCCGCCATCAGCCGCTCCCTTCGGTGAGGATGTCGATATAGGTCCGGATGACCGCCTCGTCCTCGGCCTCGAGCACCGACACCGGGAACCCGGTGCGCAGGCTCAGCTTGCAGAGGAGCCGCCCCCACGACTCCTCTTGGTAGGGCGGGTCTCGGTCGCCGGCTTGTTGCGGGCGACCTGGAGCCCGACGCAGGCCTCGTCGAAGACCGCCCAGTCCTTCAGCTTCCCGTCGAGCAGGCCCTGGCGTACGGCGGCGTGCCAGCCCAGCCAGGTGAGCATCGACAGCGACCTCGGCTCGCCCAGGATGGTCTTGTCGAACTGCTCCTCCCACTTGCGCATGTCGAAGCCGTTGAAGGTGACCCGCACCGGCTCCTCGCGGTCCTCGATCTCCAGGTCGAGCGTCTCGCCCAGCGGCATCTCAGCCCTCCTCCCACAGGGTCAGCAGCTCGGCCTTGGTCCAGGCCTGCAGCTCCTCCTCGGTGCCGTACCCGGCCGCCACCGCGGCGGCGAGGATCTCGGCCTTGGTGTTCGCCATCGTCGGCGCCACGCCCGCGGTTCCCGGCACTGCCGGTGCTTCCTGCGCGAGCATCATCAAGGGGCCAGCGCAACCTCGGCCGGGGTGCCGACCACGTCGAGGGTCTGCTCGAACGCCAGCGGATCCCCGGCCGACCCGCCGAACGGCACGTCGCCGGTGGGCTTGCACTGCCCGGACCGCCAGGCCGCGGCCGGGTCGCCGAGCGCGACCTCGAAGTCGATCTCGGACACCGGGTCGGTGGTGTAGGCGGTGTGGATGATGTTGCAGACGCCGTCGACGTCGGTCCAGTCCTGGAACCCGGCCACGTTCAGCTTGTAGGCCGGGGTCGCGAACGTCTCGGTGCCGCAGAACGTCTGCGCCTCGCTGGTGGACGGCTCGTCGACGACCTCGGCGGTGTTCAGCTGGCACTCGTACTGCAGCGCGGTCGCGCCCTCGCCCAGCTTGAGGGTGAGCTTCCTGATCAGTGTTGCCATGCGAGGTCTCCTTCAGATACGCAGGTTGAATCGTTGGGCGGGTACCAGTACGTCGCCGACGGGGACGGACTGCGGCTCGGCCGTCTCGACCCAGCCGACCTTGAGCAGGGCCTCGCGCACCGGCTCGAGG
>Ga0126377_10004227_pt1 | contig 10407 bp, 5 predicted proteins | sample PanSoiMetPlot_22_FD_92647 | JGI IMG/M metagenome (GOLD analysis project Ga0126377, IMG submission 92647) | Tropical forest soil microbial communities from Panama - MetaG Plot_22 | ecosystem: Environmental > Terrestrial > Soil > Tropical forest > Bulk soil | place: Panama | collected 2016-02-17 | reverse complement strand
GGATCGGTTGGCGTGATGCTCGTCGTGCCGTCGTAGTAGACGCCTGCGAGGCTCACATACACCGCGTGATGCTTCGCGAAGTGCTGCAGCGTCGCCTCGAGACCAACGTCGGTCCTCCCGGTCGAGAGCAGGTCGCGCTGTCCGCCGACGGGAATCTTGACCGCAGCCTCCAGCACCATGTTCCAGCCTGTGAACGGCTCGAAACCCGAGTAGCGGATGCCAAGCGTCGGATCGAGCAACCCGCCGTCGGTCGGTGAATCGAAGGCCGCGAGCTGCGCGGACTTGAGATCGAAGATCAGGTTCACATCGTTGCGGCTGGCGGCCTTTCTGCCGAAGGTGCTGAAACCGAACGTCTTGTGAAAGCTTTCGATGGTGCTGTCGAGAAAGCCACCGCTGTAATGGACGCCGCTCATGATCAGGTACGCGCCCCAGTGCTGCGCGAACTTGTAGTGGAAGGTGACGTCGAGCTCGGCGAGCTCCAGGTCCACGAGATAGTTCTCACCCGGCAGGTCTTGAATCGCCTGCAAATCGGCGGGGCCGAGCTCGTGGCGCTCGGGGAGTGCGCTCAGGTAATGCTCGACCTCGGGGCTCAGGGCCCATGTGTTCTGATAGCCGAGCTCGGTCTCGATCGCCCACGTTCCCGCGGGCGCGGAGACGGCATGTGCAGGCCGCATGTCGAGACGCAGGAAGCCAAACGAAGTCAGATCGCGCGTGCGCAGCAGTCCGATGTAGCCGCTGTCCTCGGCGTGCGATGCAAGCGGACCCACGAGGGCCGCGAACAGCAGGGATGCAATCACGATCCGCTGCTTTCGCGCCACAAGCGGCAGCTCCGTGCTCTTCTCGGCCACTTTGCGTACCTCCATCGTCACGGGCCGTTTGGAGTAGACTGCGCGCGGAATTCGAGAACAACAGCGAGCGCGACCAGGTCCCGTCCCCAGACGACGCTAGGCGCAACGAGTCACCGGTGCAATAACACTTTGGTGTAGGAGCTGCCTCCATGACGCGAACCCGCAGGGCCGTGAGAATCGTCCTCGCTCTCCTCGCAGTCGCCGTGCTGTGGGGGGCCTTCACGCTGAGTCACAACTCACCGTGCGAATCCGCGCCCGCGCTTCCAGCCAATGCGACCACCATGAAAGCGGTGGTCTACCGCTGCTACGGCGGCCCGGAAGTTCTCAAGGTGGAGGATATCGAGAAGCCGACGCCCAAGGACGATGAGCTGTTGATCAAGGTGCACGCAGCGTCCGCCAATCCGCTCGATTGGCATTACATGCGCGGCACGCCGTACATCATGCGCATGGATGCCGGCACTGGTAAGCCCACGTCGACGCGCCTCGGCGTCGATTACGCGGGAACGGTCGAAGCCGTCGGCAAGAACATCACCCGGTTCAAGCCGGGCGACGAAGTGTTCGGCGTCAAGAAGGGCGCGTTCGCAGAATACGTGGCCGTTCCGTCCGAGCGTCCGATGGTGCTGAAACCGGCCAACGTGAGCTTCGAGCAGGCGGCTGCGGTGCCCATTGCCGCCATCACGGCGTTGCAGGCGTTGCGTGACAAGGGACACGTGCAGGCCGGCCAGAAAGTCCTGGTCAACGGTGCATCGGGTGGCGTGGGGACGTTCGCGGTGCAGATCGCCAAGGCGATGGGCGCGGAAGTCACCGGGGTTTGCTCCGCGCGCAACGCCGAGATGGTGCGCTCGATCGGCGCCGATCACGTCATCGACTATGCCAAGGAAGACTTCACCCAGGGCCAGCAACAGTACGACGTGATCATCGACAACGTCGGCAGCCATTCGTACCTGGACTACCGCAAGGCGATGACGCCAGACGGCACCCTCGTCATCGTGGGCGCGGTTGACAAGGGTGAGTGGCTGGGTGCGATGACCGGTCCGATCAAGGCAAAAATGCTGTCACCGTTCGTGAGCCAGAAGTTCGAATTCTTCCTCGCCGACGTGACCAACGAGGATCTCGCGTACCTGAGCGAGCTGATGCAGAGCGGCAAGCTGACGCCGGTGATCGACAAGCGCTACAAGTTGAGCGAGACCGCCGCTGCGATCGCGTACCTGGAAGAGGGGCACGCGCGCGGCAAGGTGATCATCACGCCCGACTGAGCCGCCACCCTCGCCGGCGGTCCTTGTGTCAACTAGTTGACAGTTCTCCCGGGGCCACTCGGGAACAATCCCTCCCAGTGCTGATAGCTGCGCCAGGCAGGGCCTGGAGTGCCCAGCTGTTGCTCACAGGGGAGGAATTCGAGCATGCGGCCGAAGGAAAGTCATGTGCGCGGCGCCACGGACATCCCGCTGATCGAGGACACCATCGGGGTCGCTTTCGACCGCGCTGCCAGCCGCCACGGTGATCGCGAGGCACTGGTGGTCGTGCACCAGGGCGTGCGCTGGACCTATCGGCAGCTGCGCGATCGCGCGAACAGTCTCGCGATCGGCCTGCTACAGCTCGGGCTCGCTCCCGGCGATCGCGTGGGTATCTGGGCCCCCAACTGCGCTGAGTGGCTCCTGACCCAGCTCGCGACCGCCAAGGCCGGCCTGATCCTCGTCAACATCAACCCGGCCTACCGGCGCAGCGAGCTCGAGTACGTGCTCAACAAGGTCGGCTGCAAGGCGCTGATCCTGGCACCGAGCTTTCACCTGGCCGACTACGTCGAGATCCTGCGCAGCATCGCCCCCGAGCTCGATCACTCAGCCCCGGGTGAACTCCAGGCCGCGAGCGTGCCGGAACTCAAGTTCGTGATTCGACTCGGGAGCGAGATGACTCCCGGCATGCTCAATTTCGATCGGCTGCTCCAGCCGCGAAATCCCATGGAGCAGCAGGCGCTCTACGCGATCGAGGCACGGCTGCGTGCCACGGATCCCGTGAATATCCAGTTCACTTCCGGCACGACCGGTGCTCCGAAGGGCGCAACGCTCACGCACCGGAACATTCTCAACAACGGCTTTTTCACCGGCCGCGCGCTGCAGCTTACAGCGACGGATCGAGTCTGCATCCCGGTGCCGCTGTACCACTGCTTTGGCATGGTGATCGGCAACCTGGGCTGCATCACGCACGGCGCCACGATGGTGTACCCGAGCGCCGCTTTCGATGCCGCCGCCGTTCTCGCCACGATCCAGGCCGAACGATGCACGGCAGTGCACGGTGTGCCGACCATGTTCATCGCGTTGCTCGCACACCCGTTGTTCGAGGAGTACGACCTGTCCTCGCTCCGCACCGGCGTGATGGGCGGGTCTCCATGCCCCGTCGAAGTGATGAAGCAGGTCGTGCAACGCATGCACATGCGTGAAGTCACGATCGCATACGGCATGACGGAAACCGCGCCGGTGTCCTTCCAGAGCTCGATCAGCGACTCGGTGGAACGGCGCGTATCGACTGTCGGCTGCGTGCAGCCGCATCTCGAGGTCAAGCTGATCGACGAGGGCGGTCGCACGGTGCCCCGGGGTGTCACCGGGGAACTGCTGACGCGCGGCTATTCCGTGATGAGCGGTTACTGGAACGATCCGGAGGCGAGCGCCCGGGCCATCGATGCCGACGGCTGGATGCATACCGGCGATGTGGCGGTGCTGGACCAGCTCGGGTACTGCAACATCGTGGGGCGTGTCAAGGACCTCATCATCCGCGGCGGCGAGAACATTTCTCCGCGCGAGATCGAGGAGTACCTGTACCGGCACCCGAAGATCCAGGCAGCGGCCGTGTTTGGCGTTCCCGACGACCGGTTTGGCGAAACGGTGGCGACCTGGATCAAGCTGGTGCCGGGAGCGCTGGCGACCGCGGAGGAGATCCGCGCCTTCTGCCGCGGCCAGATCGCGCGCTTCAAGATCCCGCAGCACATCCGCTTTGTAGAGGAATTCCCGATGACGGTGACCGGCAAGATCCAGAAGTTCGTCATGCGTGAGCGGATGAAGGCGGAACTGCGGGTCGAGGAGGCGGTGACCGCATGAAGCCCCTTGTGTCCGGGGGCGACCTCCTGCATCCTGAGCCGCGCATCGAACAACAAGGACCCGCGCTCGCGATTTCTTCGGCAGGGCGACGCGGTCACACGGCGGATTCACAGAGCGGGAAGGTCATGGCTACACCACACCAGGATGCCATCGAGGCTTTGAGTCGCGCCTACGGACGCTCGGCCGCCGAAGTGGCGCAGCTCTACGATGAGGAGTTGCGGCGGCTCGAGAGCATCGCCCGCATTCCACACTACCTGGCGCTGCTCGCTTCGCGGCGCGTGCGCGCACGCTTGCTCGCGATACCGAGTACATGACGATCGCGGTAGCGATCGTGCCTGGTGGGTTTGCGTTTACATTCCATTGACTCCTGTCATAAGAGAGTCGGGAAGATCGCGCGACATTCTTCTACGGCGGTTTTTGCGCGGCTAGAATCGTCCCAACGGCGACATCAAGAACGCCGCCACTTCAGGGACACTCCGAATTGATGAAACCACGGTTCTTGTTGCCCGGTCTCGCGCTGGGCTTTGTGCTTCAGTGCACGCCGACTCTTGCGGTGGAACTCCTTCGGGATCTCAACACGTTCGCGGCGCCCGCCGGTTCGAATCCCATTCGCTTCACGCGCGTTGGCAATTTCTTTCTGTTCACCGCGACGGATTCCATTCACGGGAGCGAGCTCTGGAGCACGGACGGCACGGCTGCCGGCACGCAGCTGGTAGCCGATATCAAGCCAGGCCCGCAGTCGAGCAATCTCGGTCCGTTCACCGTCGTCGGCGACCGGATGTTCTTCGGTGCGGATGACGGCACGAACGGCCAGGAACTGTGGGTCAGCGACGGAACGACCGCGGGCACGCACTTGGTCGCCAACCTGACTCCGGATCACGTCAGTTCTGGCGTAGGTCTCGGCGTAGCGTGGAACGGCAGGCTCGTCGTCCAGTTGGCGCGCACCGGCGAGCAGGCGCAGCTCTGGCGCAGCGACGGCACGCTACAGGGCACGACCGCGATTACTCAGCTCACACTGACGGGTGGTGGCGGGTTCGGGCTCGACATGGTGGTGTTCGGGTCGCGTCTGTATTTCGTCTACTCGGACGGGGTGACCGGCGAGGAACTCTGGTCAACGGATGGCACAGCCGCTGGCACGCGTGAGGTCGCCGACATCAGACAGGGAGCCGCCGGCTCCGCGCCATTTGATCTGCGCGTGATCGGTTCCTCGCTCTACTTTGCCGCCGATGACGGCGTTCACGGCACCGAACCGTGGGTCATAGCCAGCGATGGCGCTCAGCCGCAGCTCGTCGCTGACCTGCAACCCGGTGCGGGCGGCTCCGGATTGGGCACGACCTACGCACTCAACGGTGCGGCTTACGTGAGTGTGGCGTCTTCTCAAGGTACGGAAGGGACCTACCGTCTCACGCCGACCGGGGCCGAGCGCATCGGCCCCTATGCTGACAAGGTCGTCGTGGCGAGCGATCGGCTGTACCTGTTCGTCAACAAGCTCCCCGGCCTCGAACTTTGGATCTCGGACGGTTCCGCGGGAGGTACACACATCATCACGACGATCGGCACTCAGGACGCGGGCGCCGCCGTTGCCTTTGCACTGGGCTCGCGCGTGATGTTCGTGAACGCATTTCCGGGCTCGGATCTCAATGAGCTCTGGACCAGCGACGGCACCGTCGCGGGGACTTTCAAGATCGACTTGCCAGATGCGATCGTCGCCTTGACGCCAAGCGCATCGACCATGTTCGCGACCAACGATGCGCGCCTGTACTTCGCGACGCTTCCGTATCCGCAGCAAAGCCAGGTACCCGGCGTGATCACGCAAACCTTGTGGAGCAGCGACGGCACGCAGGCTGGCACGGTCAAGATCGCCGAGGGCCTGTTCATCGAGGATGGTCTCAGTGTGGTGGATGGCAAGCCCTTCGTCAGCGCTCGCATCAAGGTGGGCGGCGTCGGGACGGAGCTGTACACGACCGACGGAACCGCGGGCTCACTGACTTTGCTCAAGGACATCAACACGGATGTCGTAACGGCCGGGGCGGCGTTGCACGGTGGAATCGTCGCGGGCGCAAGTTACTACTTCAGTGCCAACGCCAACGAAGACGTCTGGGGATTGTGGCGCACGGACGGGACCGACGCGGGCACAGTGCGGCTCACGGGTCCGAGCGTGAGCGTGAGTTCCGAGTTCGCCCAGCTGGGCACGCGAGTGCTCTTTGCCGGGCATACCGACGCGACAGGCTTCGAGCCGTGGATCTCGGACGGCACGCCACAGGGAACGGCGCCGCTCGCCGATCTCAGCCCGGGACCCTTCAGCAGCATGAGCACCTGTCATCCACCGCCCGTGGTGCATGGTCGCGTGCTCATCAACATCTTCCTCGAGACCACCGGCCTCTACGTGTACGCCACGGATGGAACGCTGGCAGGCACGCAACCGCTGTTTTCGCCGGGCACCCCGTTCGCCACGGCGCCGCAGCTGTGCGAGTTCGCCGTGTATGGCGGAGACTTGTACTTCGCGCTCGGCAACGAGATCTGGAAGACCGACGGCACCCTGGCGGGCACTTCGCAGGTGTACGCGTCCAGCCTGCAGAACTTCAATCCGCACAACTTCGCCGAATCGAATGGCCTGCTGTACTTCATCGCGCTCGACGGCAGCCGACGCCAGTTGTGGCGCACGGATGGCACGGCGCCAGGCACACAACAGGTCACGCAGCTCACGAAGGATCCGGCCGACTTCCACAACTTCACGCCGCTCGGCGCGTTCACGCTGTTTCGCGCCGACTGCGGCGGCGGGCCGGAATGCAGCTTGTATCGGACCGACGGCACCGCGGCAGGCACGGTCCTGATCTCGGACAAGCGCACGCGCGGGGCGCATCCGTTGCGACCGTTGCCGGTCCTGAATGGTCGGGCATTCGTCTACGGGAGTGATCGGCTGACATCGTCGAATCGCGCGCTCTATTCGACCGATGGAGCGACGTTCGATGCGCTCTTTCCGCTCGCGGGCGGCAGCGGCCCGCGATTCGTGCCCACCGAAGTCGTGGCCGGGCGCATCCTCGGCCTCGATCAATCGATGAGCTCCAATCGCAACGACCTGGTGCGCAGCGACGGGACGGATGCGGGTACCGTGCATCTCGCCACCTTCCCAGGTGGGCGCGGCTTGACCGAAGTCGATGGATTCTTCCCGGGCTTCCCGCAACCGATCCGTCTCGTCGGGCAATCGTTGGTGTTCGAAGCGGACGATGGCATGCATGGCGATGAGCTCTGGGTGATTCGCAACGGCGAGCCGAGTGCCAATGTGGATACTGCGAACGCGGCGGCGAGCGGTCCGACGGCCATCCCAGTGCTCGCGAACGATGGCGACTTCGACGGCACCATCGACCCCACGACGGTGCAGATCGTGTCGACCCCGGCATCGGGAACCGTCGCGGTCAATGCGACCACTGGTGTCGTGACTTATCAGCCGAGCGGCGGCTTCGGCGGCACCGATGAGTTCACCTACACGGTTCGCGACAATGACGGCAAGGTGTCGAACGTTGCCGCGGTCACAGTCTGGGTCGCGCGCGTCATGGGCGAGACGCCAGCACCGCCGACACCACCGACGCCGCCGGGAAACCCGGGTGGCGGAGGAAGCAGCGGGGGAGGCGGCGGCGGCGCCGTGACGGCGCTCCTGTTGCTTTGTCTCCTCGCTGCCATCACGCTCAACTGGTATCAGGGACCCATGCGCGTCCGCGTTCCAGGCAGACGGAGGCAGTGATGACGACCGTATCCAGGCGTTCTCTTTTCGGTGTGGCGGCCGCGGGCGCGGTCCTCGCAGCCGGCACCCGAGTCGATGCGGCGCAGGCAAAGAAGGATCGGTTGAGTTCGCTCACCGGGAACGCCAAGCCGATCACGGCTGAAGAGCATGGGGCGCGGCTCGCGAAGCTGCAGTCGCTGATGCAGCAGCAGAAGGTCGGGGCGCTGCTCGTCGAAGCGGGTTCCTCGCTTCAATACTTCACGGGGATCCGCTGGTGGCGCTCCGAGCGAACGACCGCAGCCTTGATTCCCGCCAGCGGTCGAGTCGTCGTTGTCACGCCGTTCTTCGAAGAGCCCTCGATTCGCGAAACGCTGAAGATTGCCGCCGACGTCCGGCCCTGGAAAGAGGACGAGAGCCCGTTCGACCTGCTCGCTGCGGCGCTGCGCGACGCGCCGGCAGGTCCGCTCGCGGTGGAAGTCACGACGCGCTTTTTCATCACCGATCGGGTTGCCAAGGCGTCGACGGCCGCGCGCCCGATCATCTCGGGCGATGAGCTCGTGCGCGCCTGCCGCATCATCAAGTCACCGGCCGAGCTTGCGCTCATGCAGGCGGCGAACGACGTCACCATCGCGGCGATTCGGCAGCTGCATGCCCACATCACCGAAGGCATGAGCAGCGCGGACGTCATGAAGATGCTCATCGCCGCCACAGAAGCGCTCGGCGGCACACACGAGTTCTCGCTGGTGCTGCTGAATGAGGCGAGCGCCTACCCGCACGGTTCGGTAAAGCCGCAGTCCGTTCAGCAGGGGTCGGTGGTGCTGATCGACACCGGGTGTTCGGTTCACGGGTATGTGTCCGACATCTCGCGGACCTGGGTTTTCGGCGAGCCCACGGCGAAGCAGCGCGAAGTCTGGAACACGGTCAAGCAGGGCCAGGAGCTCGCGCTGGCCACGGCGAACATCGGCACGCCGGTCGGCGCCATCGACAAGGCGGTGCGCGCGTTCTATGAAGGAAAGGGATGGTCCAAGGACTACGGCCTGCCCGGAACTTCGCATCGCACCGGCCACGGCATCGGCATGGACGGGCATGAACCGCCCTATCTCGTGCGCAGCGACACGACGCCGCTCCAGGCCGGCATGTGCTTCTCCGATGAACCCGGCATCTACATCCCCGGCGAGTTCGGCATCCGCATGGAAGATTGCTGGTACATGACCGAGGCGGGGCCGAAGCTCTTCACGCCACTCGCAGCCTCGATCGACAAGCCGATCTGAGACCGGGTCCAGACCGCAGAGGGACATCGCGGCTCTGAGAAACGCGCGAAAGTTGAGCAAATTTGCTCAACGTTGAACCTTCGATTCCCACCCAACTCACAGGTGCCAGCAAGCGGCTCCTGTTGATCCATCTGGGAGGGTCGGTCATGAGGACTCACCTTTACTCGCTCGGTAGGGTTGTTGCGGGCTGGTGTTTCGCTCTCCTCGCAGGATGCGGCGGAGGCGGCTACGGCGGGGGCGGCGGGGGCTCATCGCCGCCGGCGGCGACACTCTCGATCTCCGTCAATCCAACGACGATCACCGTGGGCCAGAGCGCGACCATCACCTGGACCTCCAACGGAGCGACCTGCGTCGCGAGCGGTTCGTGGAGCGGCGCCAAGGCGGGCAGCGGCACTGAGACCGTGACGCCACCCTCGGTCGGGATGTTCACCTACTCCCTGATGTGCTCGGGCGGCGGCTACGGCGAAAGTCAGACGATCTCGACCGTGCTCACCGTGAATGCGATGAGCGGCTTCAACCAGACCGATCTCGTCTCGAGATTCGCCGGGACCGCAGCCAAGGCGACTGATACGAATCTCACTAACCCGCACGGAGTTGCGTTTGCGCCCGGAGCACCCGCATGGGTCATGACCAACCGCGCGGCTGCCATGTTCGACGGCAATGGCCAGACCCAGTCGGCTGCGGGCATGGCAGGGTCCAGCGTGTCGGTGAGTGCCAACGGCCTCACGCTCGATCCAAGCGCGATCGTCGCCAACCACACGTCGGACTTCAGGGTGATGGCGAACGGCAGGACGGGCGCCGCGACCCTCGTCTACGCCGGAAGGAACGGAATGATCGGTGGGTGGTCGGCCGCGGTCGATCGTGCCAATGGCGTGGTGATGTTCAGGGCTGCAGATGGTGCGGTCTACACCGGCCTGACGTTGGCCGAAACACCAGGCGGCAACCGGATGCTCGCCGTCGATTTCCGCAACAACAAGATCGACGTGTTCGATGTGAGCTTCACCCGGCTGGTGTCGGCATCCGGCGCGTTCGTCGATGCCAGTCTGCCCGCCGGCTACGCGCCCGCCGGCATCCTGGCGATCAGGAACGGTCCTGCAGGCACGACACAGGTCTACGTGAGCTACGCGCAGCAACTCGCACCCGATAATCAGGACAATGCCGTGGGCGCGGGACTCGGAGTGGTGAACGTGTTCGATGCCAACGGGAAGCTGCTGCGGCATCTCGTTCCCGCCGGCGGCATCCTCGATGCACCCTCGAGCATGGCACTCGCGCCGAAGAATTTCGGCACCTTCAGCAGCGCGCTGTTGGTCGGCAACCTTGGCGACGGGAAGATCAACGCGTTCGATGTGTCTACCGGCAGGTTCATCGGTACGCTGAGCGATAGCGCCGGGCGCCCGCTGATCAACCGCGGGCTCTCGAGCATCGCCTTCGGCAACGACAGCCACGATCAGCCGCGCAACGCACTGTTCTTCACG
>Ga0126377_10004226_pt1 | contig 10410 bp, 12 predicted proteins | sample PanSoiMetPlot_22_FD_92647 | JGI IMG/M metagenome (GOLD analysis project Ga0126377, IMG submission 92647) | Tropical forest soil microbial communities from Panama - MetaG Plot_22 | ecosystem: Environmental > Terrestrial > Soil > Tropical forest > Bulk soil | place: Panama | collected 2016-02-17 | reverse complement strand
CGCGACCGAGTCGTCAGGAACAAACTAATTGAATTTGCAAAGGAATTTTTGCCTTGGGAGCATGATCGCGGATGGTTATAATCGGGGGAGTAGTTATCTTGATACTAGGGTGAAGCAAAAATGCATCAGTGGATTTGAATCTGGATTTCGCTCTTGAAAATAAAGCTAAAGCGAAGCGCAAGGCGCACGCAGGAATCGAGAGTTCAGTTCAAGGTCTAGCTCAGGACAGGCGAAGCGCCCGCCTTGTTGCGGCACCGGCTGGTTCTATCTATAGTTGAGCACAATCAGGCCGTTGAACCGGATCGATCGATACGGCTGCGCTTATTCACCTCGCTTTTGACGATTTGAGACGTTCAAACTAACGGGAATTGGAAATAAACCAAGACCAGCTCGCTAGAGTTTTTTGAAACAACGGAGTTCCAGGCCGGTCCTTCGAAGCTCAGGATGCGCGAGGCGCGCACATGGAACCTTGAACACGCGCTTACAGGAGGAAACAATGGAGGATATTCAGGTCAAGCGGGAAATTGTACTCGAAGCGGATGCCGAAACCCTTCAAAGGATGCGCAAAGAAGGCCACGCACGCGGTTTTACAGTCTATTGCGACGAGGCTGAGCGGATAGGAGGAGACAACAGCGCGCCTCCTCCGCTTGCTTATTTTGGTCTTTCATTGGCTTTTTGACTGCTCACCCAGATTTCCCGGTACGGGGAAATGATGAAAACCAAGATAGACAAGGCGAAAATATTCGTCACCGCCCGTTTTAAGAGTGAAGGTTCGGTGTTGCGGGAGACGATTGAAGCGGTAGGATCAGGTTTTGAGACCCGTTGTGATCTGGAGTCTGCGGAGCCGGCCGAAAAAGTGGCCGCGGTGATACGGAATGCGGAGAACGGTTGCTATGTCATGCAAACGATTCTAAAACCCACGCCTGTGAAGCGCCAATTTACGTTGAACGGCGCGGCTTTCGACCCGGAATCATTGGCAAAAAGAAACAAATAGGATTTCCGCGAGAGTCTTTGGTTTCGGTCCAGAACGCAGATCCGGGGCGGAACTCGAACCCGCGGTAGCTCATATGGGTCTTTTTCAACATAGGCCAATTTTTTTGAGAGGAGAATATTATGCCGAAACACGTCGAGTTGTTTGGTATAGAATATAAGGAAGGATCACTCGATGCTAAGGCGGCGGAGCTTATAAAATTCGCCGTGAACTTGGCTATCGGCCACGAGCATGGAGCGAAACTTCACCTTGGCAGGGCGCGCGAATGTGGCGCCAGCGAGGACGAGGTGTGGGAAACCATAGCTTACGCGATGCGCCCGGTGGCGGCGAAGGTGCGCAACTTCGCCAAGGAAATTGTTGCGAAGTAAATCGAAAGGACAAAAATACCACCACAGAGAACGCAAAGAACTCATAGAAGAATTCTTTGTTAACTTTGCGTCCTTTGCGGTCAAATTACTTGGTGCAACCTATGAATGAATGGATCATTGAAGCGGGCGAAGATAATTTTGAGGATGCGGTTCTCGACCGCTCCAAGCAGGTTCCGGTCATGGTGGACTTCTGGGCGCCGTGGTGCGGTCCCTGTCGCGTGCTCGGGCCGGTGTTGGAAAAACTCGCCGATGAATACGGTGGCCAGTTTCTTCTCGCCAAAGTCAATGTTGATGACAATCCAGGTCTGGCCGGCGAGTTTGGCATCCAGGGCATTCCCGCAGTGAAACTTTTCAGAGACGGCGAGCTGGCATCGGAGTTTACCGGGGCGTTACCGGAGCCCATGGTGCGCGAGTTTCTATCTCGATTTTTACCGTCGGGGGCCGATAAGCAGGCTCAAGAAGCGGAGGAACTCGGACGGGATGGAAAAATCGCCGAGGCCAAGGCGATCTATCAACAAATATTACAGTCCGACGCGAATCATGCAAAAGCTCTTCTTGGCTTAGGCCGCCTGTTGATGAACGAAGGCGATTCCAAGGGCGCACTTGAATATTTAGAAAAAATTTCTAGCGTGGCAGAAGAGAGGAAAGAAGCGGATCCATTGCTCGCCCGGTTACACCTCCAAGCAGGCGCAGCGCAGGATGAAACCGCGCTGCGGGCAGCCCTCAAGGCTGGTCCGAACAATCTTGAGGCGAGATTTAATCTGGCTCAAGCGCTGGCGGGGAAGGGGAAATACGAAGAGGCGCTGAAAGAATATCTGGCGATAGTCAAAGCGGATCGCAAGTTTCAGGACGACGGCGCCAGAAAAGCCATACTGCAAATCTTTGAAGCGCTCGGTTCCGAACACGAGCTCACGCAAAAGTACCGCTCGGAGCTTGCCAGGGTTCTTTTTAGTTGAAGGTGTGTCTCCTAGGATGCACTGAAAGAATCCGCGAAGCTAGGAAGCATGGAAGAGACAGCCAGTTTCGAAACCAAAGTCGCCGAACTAGCGCAGTCTCTTTACCACAGCGCGGCGCGGCACAAACCCTCGATCTTTGACTCTCAGGATTGGCTAGGCAAGTTGATCGAATGGTCGCTCGAAGATGAATCTCTGCGCGTGGCCCTGTTTCGCTTTGTCGATGTCCTTCCGAGTCTCGATTCCGCGGCCGAGATCGGCCAGCACCTGGAAGAATATTTTGCCAAGGTCGATCATGCTTTTGGAGGTCTGGTCTTTCTTGCGCAAGCATTGCATGCCGGTTGGTTGCTGGCACCCGTGGCGCGCCAGAACGTCACCCGGCTAGCACGTCGCTTTATCGTTGAAGAAGAGCCGAAAGTTCTCAAGGCAGCGCTGGAGGATCTGCGCAGCGAGCCGACAGCTTTTACCCTCGACGTCGTCGGCGAAGCGACAGTCAGCGATAAAGAAGCCCTCGCCACCCAACAACGCTATCTTGATTTGCTCCGCAGCCTAACGTCCATCGCCAGCGAGTGGCCTGTGGTGCCTCAGATCGATCAAGGCCCGCAGGGTTCGCTCCCCAGGGTGAATCTCTCCGTCAAAGTTTCGTCTCTTTATCCGCGTTTTGATGCGCTCGATCCGGACAGTGCGGTAGTCACTCGGGAACGTTTGCGGCCGCTGTTTCGCGAAGCGGCGCGCCTGAATGCTGCGCTGACCATCGACATGGAGCAATATGCCTTCAAAGATTTAACTCTCGCTATCTTTTGCGATCTACTCGAAGAGAGCGAGTTCGCGCTTGCGCCGCGGGCGGGCATCGCCATTCAAGCTTATTTGCGTGACGCTGAACGGGACGTCACTGAATTGATCGGCTGGGCGCGGGCGCGCAAGCGCCGCATCGGGGTGCGTCTGGTGAAGGGCGCGTATTGGGACAGCGAAATTGCCTGGGCAAAACAAAAAGGCTGGCCCATTCCGGTATTCTTGGAAAAAGCCGAGACGGACGCGAATTATGAAAAGCTAACGCGCCTGCTCCTGGAAAGTTACGACGTCATCGATGCCGCCTTCGGCAGCCACAACATTCGCAGTTTGGCCCACGCCATCGTTACCGCCAAAGAATTGCGCGTTCCGCGCTATGGTTATGAGATCCAGATGCTGTACGGTATGGGCGAACCGATACGGCGGGCAGTGATTCGGCAGGGAGAGCGCGTGCGCGTTTATGTTCCGGTGGGTAGATTGCTTCCGGGAATGGCATACCTGATCCGGCGGCTCATGGAGAATACTTCGAATACTTCCTTTTTGCGCCAAACTTATGCCGAGGACGCTGAGATCGATGAGTTAATTGTTGCACCTAAGCCCAAAGGTGCTAGGGCCGCAGGCCCATCAACTTCAACGAAAACCCTTACTCCACAGGCTCCGCGGCCCTTTCGTAACGAGCCGCTGTTGGATTTCTCGCGGACAGAGAATCGCGCCCGATTTGCTCAAGGTCTCCAGGAAGTCAGACAAAAGTCTGGCCGTGATTATCCGCTGTGGATCGGCGGCGAAGAAGAAAAAACTAGCAGTTGGCTTGAGTCGGTCAACCCAGCTGCGCCCGACGAGATCGTCGGGCGAGTGCCGGTGGCCTCTCATAGAGAAGCTGAACGAGCGTTGGCTGAAGCCGCCGGGTTCTTTCCCCACTGGCGCATGACCGATGCCAGCGAGCGCGCGGCGTTTCTTTTCCGAGCGGCAGAGATCATGAGGCAACGGCGCGTGGAATTGGCGGCGTGGGAGGTCTTCGAAGTTGGTAAGGGGTGGCGCGAGGCGGATGCCGATGTCGCCGAAGCCATTGATTACTTAGAATACTACGGCCGTGAAATGGTGCGCTTGAGCCCCCCACGGGTGACGCAACGGATTCCCGGCGAAAATAACGTGTACCTTTATGAGCCGCGAGGAATCGCCGCCGTGATTGCACCGTGGAATTTTCCCCTCGCCATTTTGACGGGGATGACCGCGGCGGCGCTGGTGACGGGGAACTGCGTCATAGTAAAGCCGGCGGAACAATCGCCGGTCATGGGAGCGCTCCTGGTTCAAATTCTTCGCGAAGCTGGTTTACCTGATCTTGCCTGCCAGTTACTCCAAGGCGGCGGCGACGTAGGCGCCTATCTGGTGCGTCATCCGGCCGTTCATATCATTGCCTTTACAGGCTCCCGCGAAGTAGGTTTGGAAATCCTGCGAGTGGCACACGACCATCAGCCGGGGCAAAATCATGTCAAACGGGTCATTTGCGAGATGGGCGGTAAGAACGCCATCATTGTTGATCAGGATGCTGACCTCGACGAGGCTGTGACCCACACCATCGAATCTGCTTTTGGTTATCAAGGCCAGAAGTGTTCCGCTGCCTCGCGCCTCATCATGGGAGAAGCGATCCATGATCTGCTGCTCGAGCGTCTCGTCGAAGCCGCGCGCAGCCTCAAGATAGGCCCGCCGGAAGATCCACGGAATTTTGTCGGTCCGGTTATTGATGCGTCGGCGCATGCAAGGATTGTCGGTTACATCGATTTGGGAAAGCGGGAAGGAAAGTGCATGCTCGAAAGAGAAGCGCCGGCCAGTGGCTTTTTTGTCGGACCGACGATATTCAGCGACATCGAACCGCACCATCGGCTGGCCAACGAGGAGATTTTCGGCCCCGTGCTTTCGGTCATGAAAGCGCGTGACTTTGATCACGCCTTGGAAATAGCCAACGGTTCGGCTTATGGGCTTACCGGCGGGGTATTTTCACGTTCGCCGGCCCATATCGAAAAAGCCCGCAGAGCGTTTTACGCCGGCAACCTCTATATCAATCGCGGCATCACCGGCGCCATCGTCGAGCGCCAACCCTTCGGCGGCCTCAAGCTTTCAGGCATCGGCTCCAAAGCAGGCGGGCCCGATTATCTGCTGCAATTCTTAGAACCCCGGAGCATTTCGGAAAATACGCTGCGCCACGGCTTCGTACCGCCGGACGAACTCACTAGATAAACCCGAATTCCGCAGTTGGACCTAGCTCATGAGCGAGGAACAAACCTTCCGCAGCGAAGACAATACATTCTGCCTCTGAGCGCGCGACGATCATCAGTACTCTGCGTAATTGCGTTAGGCCGATGAAGCAACATGCCAAGAACCGACAAGGCCTTTGAACCTGCACGGTTGGGTGTCTTCGCTACTCCAGGTTCGTTCCTCACTCAGTTGAACTCCTGAATTCGGGATAAAGAAGCAGGGAGCACAAATAAACGCCAAGAGCAAAGAGCTAAGCGCGAAGAGCAGGGAGCTGGAAGCAAAATGCAAAGAGCCGAGCGCGAGAACCGAATTGGATTTGCTCCTTTAGGTCCAACCCTTGGGTCTTAGCTAGCAGTTCGCTTTTCTCTATGCTCCCCGCTCCAAGCTTTGCTCTTCGCTTTGTGCATCACTCCTCCCAGCCGTAACTTCCCTTGAGCTTTACGAACCGGCAATCGCCTAAATATTCTTCCTTCAATCCGGTGCTTCCCTTCCGGATGCGCACCAACGTTTGAAATTCATCCTCTCCCATCGGAAGCACGAGAGCGCCCTGGGGCTTCAATTGCTCAAGCAGCGGTCGCGGAATCTGCGGCCCGGAAGCCGAAACGACGATTCCGTCATAAGGGGCATGCTCCTCCCAACCGAGGGTGCCATCCCCGACACGCATCGAAACATTACGGTAACCGAGACCACTCAGAATCACGCGCGCCCTCGCGGCAAGCTCTTCAATTCTTTCAATGGAATATACTTCGGCGCAGATCTCGGCCAAGATCGCGGCCTCATAGCCCGATCCGGTGCCGATCTCTAAGATTCTGTCGTTATCTTTAAGGTCGAGTGCTTGGATCATGAGAGCGACGATATAGGGTTGGGAAATAGTTTGATGCTCGCCGATCGGCAGCGGGCTGTCCTCATAGGCATGCCCGCGAAAAGCATCGGCGACGAATAAATGGCGCGGGATTTTCCGCATGGCAGCAATCACGTGCGGATCCGTAATCCCGCGAGGAATCAGTTGCTCGGCAACCATCTTTTGTCTTTGCTTTGTGTAAATGTCGCGCATGCTCTGAGGATAGGTTAGGAACGCTTTCGTTGAGTTAAGGGGTAAAGGCTTCATTCGCCGACGAAAACGTCGCACCGGGCTTCGGTCCGCCGGATATGACGTAAATGGATTGTCCTACTACAACTGCGCCCAAACCGTGGCGCGCCGTGGGCATCGGCGCCCAACTCGACCAGCTATTTGTGGCGGGATCGTAGGATTCGGTTTGATTGTGGGTTCCCGACTTTGACTCACCGCCGAAAACGAAAATTTTTCCGCTCAGAGATGCGGCTGCAATGCCACTTCTCAAAGTGGGCATGGGTGCGTGCGGTCGCCAGCGATCTGTGGCGGGATCATACTCTTCGTTATCCGTGATGCTGCGATCGTGCCGGCCATTAATACGCCCGCCTATAGCATAGATTTTCCCATCCACTACCCCTACAGCGTGATGGTCCCTCGGCGTCAGCAGCGGCGCTTTTTTAACCCAACTGTTTTGGATTGGGTCATATTCCTCGTTGGCATTGGTGTTTTTCTGGTTCGAGCCGACACCGCCGATGGCGTAGATTTTTTCGCCCACCGTAGCGACTGCTAGAGCCCCACGCGCAGTGAGCATAGGCGCGCGGTTGCGCCAGCGGTCGGCGGATGGATCATATTCGTACACCGTGTCCACCGGTCCGTGACCGGAAATGTATCCTCCGATCACATAGATTTTGCCCGCCACGACGGCGGCCCCCAGGTGATGTAAATGACGAGGTAACGCGGCGCGGCGCCGCCAACTATTGTGCTGAGTATCATATTCCTCCACGAGATCGCCGTTTTTCTCGTAGCCTCCCATGACATAGATTTTATCGCCGAGCGCCACAGCCGCGACTTCGGTTCGCGACGAAGGCATGGGCGCGCGAATTTCCCACCGTCCCTTCGGCTGCTCCGCACCGCTAAGAGGGGAGCAAAAAAACAAAACCAATATCAGGACAGCGGTAAAAAATTGCCTCAGGACCACGGTGATAAGCTCCAAAAGTTGAAATCGGAATCAAACGGCACCGAACCAGGCGGACGATCCCCGCAATTCAATTGCGGCGTCGAAGTCATCAAGCAGGATAAGGATTTTCGATCGCGTGGTTTTCCATCAAAGACTGAAGATCGACCATTGTGAAGGCACAATATTTGAGATCATAGCCAAGTTTACTTGCGGTCATGTCTTGTTCCAGAATGCGCTGCAGAATCATGCGGTTTAACGGCCCATGACCCATGCGTCCGTCGTGTTGAACCAAGTCCGCCTCGGCGTGGGCCGTGAAGTAAACGGCTTGCCGCTTGCTCATCTTATAGTGAGACGTCAGAGCTTCAGCCCATTGTTTCGACCAAAGTCCGAGAGTTTCCTCGTACACGTGAAGGCCCCACAGCTCGATGATCGATCCATCTTGGAAAATGCGCCGGCAATAATCGCTGATGGCTCGCCCGGCGGCGGAAGCCGGTTCGCCCAGCACTTCTTGCCGGGAAAGCCCCAATGCTTCTGCAGTTTCGAGTAGTATCAGCGTGTGGCCAGGAGGTGTCGGCGAGATAAGCTCCTCGGCAATTTTTTCTGTGAAGGCGGGGAGAAGATCGTAGTTGCGGACGAAAAACGGCAGATGGACATAGTAGGAGACGGCATTAAGAGCTACCACTTCAATCGAAAACATGCCCCAGTCTTTAAAAAAGCGCCGCAGGCACGGTAAGGGCAAGCGCCCTTCCCGCAGCCGCGTCATAAACGGACCCTGGCTGATTCTACGCTCCCAGTGGCCGTGAAGCTCATCATACAAATGGTCGACGTATGCTTTAGCCTCTGTAGGTTCCATGAAAAGCGGCCGATAGGTCAGGAATTCGGGATTGAAAAGTTTAGAACGAGCCTTTATATAAAGGTAATTACCCTATTGTTAAAACCTAAAAGGTTAGCCATGTCAATCATTAGATTTGAATCGAGTGGAGGAGAAAAATGCCAGCGCTGAACCCAGAAGGTTTTCTCAAGCAGTTATCCGATCATCGAGAAGCGGCGTGGGAAAAGATGAACGCCGAGCGAAGAAGCTACGGCGCCGAGAAGCCTCTAACCCCCGCAGTGGTGCTGCGCCGCCTTCAGTTTGGAGTGGTAATGGAGCGTAAGGCTGGCGAAGTCACGGCTAGATGGGTTGGTCAAATTCCAGACCTGGAACTCCAGCGCTCGATGTCCGAGTACGTTGCCAACGAACTCAAACACGCTTCTATTCTGCGCAAACGTATAACAGAGCTCAATGGGGATCCGGATGGACTATGGAAAAATCCCCTGCCGGAACTCAAAGAGCTTTGGGACTACCATGCCCAATTAGGTTCTTTTTGTGAGCTGATCGCCAGTGTGCAATACGGACACGAGGAGTTTTTTCCCCGGACTTCGAAGTCTTTCATCGCCCGCGTCGAGCCCTTCGATCCTCAAACCGCCGCCATTTATCGGGATACTTTATTAGCTGACGAGGAAGGTCACGAATGGCTCGCACCGGAACTGCTGCGGCGCTATGCCGTCGATGCTGAGACGCAACAGAGATGTGTGGAAGCTTTGCAGAAAGGTTGCGAACTATTTTCGCGCGCGATTCAGAGTTTTAACCGGAGTCTACCGGCCGAGTGAACGGCGGATGGTTTCGAGGAAATTAGTTGAGAGTCGGGAAATTTTGCGGCTCACTCAGTGCTTGGGCTCGATCCTCTTACCGTAGGTAACTTCACCTTTATCGACCCGCAGTGAAAACCCGCAATCGGGATTCGTACAGGCCCAAGCTTTAAACATTACGGAAGCTCCATCTTGTCCGTAGTCTGATAATGGGATCAAAAGCCCATTGTTACACTTTTGGCATTTTGGCAGATCCATCTCCGCTCCTCCTTTCAACGCGCCAAACACAGGACCTCGCACCTATTAGACCAAAATTTTATAGTATCGGTTGTAGCGAATCAAGTTAGCGCTTTCCGAAGGTGGACGTAGAATGGCCCAAAGAAAAAAGAGGGATGACAGATTATCTCTGCCATCCCTCCTCTAAAGTCTCACGAACGAAGGGTTACTTCGTGTCAGTCTTTTTTCCCATATCACCCATTGCTTTTTCGGCCTGAGCTTTGGATGGGGCCTTAGCCATGGTTATGCTACTGGCGTTCATCTTGCCATCTTTCTCGGTGTAAGAAACCTTAACCGTGTCACCTACTTTGACCTTTCCCAGAGCGCTTTTCGCCTTGGAAGTAGCGTTCAGGTCGAGACTTTGATCAGCGGTCTTTACGGTCAGAGTGCCCGCCTTGGCATCCACCGCCGTAACCGCACCCGTGGCACTCATCGCCTTTGGCTTCTCGGCCTTCGTCACTGACTTTGTCGCCGTGTCGGCTGCGAAGCTGACGCCGCTAAAAGCTAGGGCAGTTAAAGCGATAACTAAAACCTTGAGCATGCTTTTCACAGTATCACCTCCTTTCGTTGCATTAGACGAAAACGCTTAAAATTGCTTCAAATGAGCATGAAATTGGCGAAAACTCAAGAAAAAATACGGTTTCGCAAAGTTTCGCAATGGTTTTGGCGTGCTAACTCAAGCGGCCGCTAGTGGGCAAAGGGCAAAAATGCCGGATCAAAGTTCGTAAAAGCGCCGGGCATTATCTTCCAACAACTTGGTCCGTACCGTTGGGGAGATATCCTCGCGCTCTTTCAGATAGCGCGCAGTTCCTTCCGTGCGATCCGCGTGCGGGTAGTCCGACGAATAGATGAAGAGATCCTCGCCGACCTCCTGCACGACGCGCTCCAGGAACGACTCATTCCCTTCACAGCCAAAGAATATCCGGCCTGACTTGAGATAATCGCCAGGTGGGTTGCTGATAAGATCGCGCGCCCCGTAACGTGGGTTCTCAAAATGGTCGTTCATCCGCTCTACATGAGCTGGCACCCAGCTGATCCCTCCCTCAAGGAAAGCAAACTTTAGACTCTTGTACCGGTCGAGCAGGCCAGAACATAGCACGCTGGTAAGGCCCGCCATCATAGGAAAAATGCCTGCCAGTACT